>Ga0302325_10009570_pt1 | contig 21136 bp, 21 predicted proteins | sample Palsa_T0_2_FD_201948 | JGI IMG/M metagenome (GOLD analysis project Ga0302325, IMG submission 201948) | Peat permafrost microbial communities from Stordalen Mire near Abisko, Sweden - Palsa_T0_2 | ecosystem: Environmental > Terrestrial > Soil > Palsa > Peat permafrost | place: Sweden: Abisko...
CTGATCTCGCTAGTCTTATACTAGGAACCAGGCTGCATGGCGCATGAATCTGCAAGGTATCGAAGGTATCATTCGACTGCAAGGTGACATACACACTCCGGATAAGAACAAGCTCGTGCGAACGCTTCTGGGATAGTAAGGATCACATTGTTGCCTCGTGGAAGTAAGAGTTACTACTGTAGCTAATGTATCTACTAGGTCTGACATTGGAGGATCATTTATCGAAGACACATCACTTATATTTACCTCTTCCCACTTAGATTCTCCTTGATCTAGATACTCTCTTTCTATGCCCTCTAATATCATCTCAATCTAAGGATATCTTTTACGCATGGATCACGAAATTTCTTCGTCACTTGAATTACTCGGATGGGATGCGTGGCTTGCTAAAATTCTCTTCTCATCTGAAGGTTGAAGCTCGTCGCACAAACAGGAAAATATACAGCGACAAAAATTTGCTACAGGCTACCTGTATCCCTTATTGCACAAATTCCTCGGTCTTCCTCGGCACAATCATGATGTTGACACGGATGATGATGCCACTTTGCAAGCCTGTCGTCCGGCTTGTACCCCGTTCCAAGCCGAGATTAGATGATTGTTCGGTATCAATGGAGTATCTCCGGAGTTCAGACTGAAAAGTTGCGGTATTATCTTGAGATTAATGCGGGATATTAGGGAGATCTTGAATTACTTAGGCTTTGGTGTTTGGCGATGGGTGAGATTGAGAATTTGGGATCTCCGAAGAACTGTTAGATTTAAAACTTAAGAGACGAGGGTATGAAAATGGGGTTATGCTCTTGACAAGATTTGGAACGCGAGCTTAAGGGGTTATTGCGGTACGAGGAAGTTCATACATCTATGTTTGCAGGGTTCGGGCGGGTATAATAGGGCCCGGACTGAATGTTCTTGGGGGGAAGGCATATCCTTTCTATTATAGCTCACTCTGATGATGGAAAAGAACATTCAAAGATTTGCGGGCGTTAATAGCTGGGGGAAAATTCATGTCGTAGAATTTCAGCAATTCGGCATTCTGCGTTCACTATAAAGCTATGTACATTCTACCAGGACATGAATCCGGAATGTAATTGTCCCAACCCTCGTAGACCACGTAAGAACTCGTTGTATATCTAAATCTGATTCAAACCATGCCGCCCCAAGTCTGCAGATTCTTGGAGGTCTCAACCCACGCTATCAACGACGCCTCCAATGCCCGATATCCCATACCATCAATGCAACCCCGTTATCATACATCATTTACGTAACAGCAGTTGAGTGCCGCTCCTCTTTTCTGGCGGCCTTTAGACCTTTGCTGGGATTTTTCTTCGAAGCCTAACAGTCTGCTCATAGAGAACATCTTTGAAGGCAAATAAGAATGCTGCCGTGAGGACACTCTGGCTGACCTTCGGTCCAATACCTATCAATGTCAGTTGCTGGGTTCAGCTGGTTAGATCAAGAATGCAACATACCTTTGTACAGGCCAACATAGCCTTCTTCTCTGATGATCTTCCGTATAGCATCAACCATATTTTGCTTGCCACCGTCGCGGCCGGCAACGTGCATCCGGCTTTTGACAGTGATATAGGGGTAGGTAATGCTTGTAGCAAACAACTTCCCAAGAGCTCCCAACATGAATGCAACCGTTGGCGTAATCCTCCTCTTCTTCTCCAGAATATTCTTCAACTGCTCAAAGATAGTGTACTGTAGAATCGGGTTGATAACCAACACCAAAGCTGGAACAACACCAGCGAACAGGGCTTGTGGGCCCTCTTCTCTGATCAAGGCAAGGAAGGTGCCTACCGTTGATGGCGCTCGAGGGGCTTTCACACCAGGCAGCAAACTCTCATCTGTTTCTTTGTCCCGCTTCCTTGTTGTCACGCGCGTATTCACCACCCAAATCGGATTTGTGATCAAGACAGTCGCAGACCCAGCGATAGCACCTGCGATCATCGACTCAATTGCTGTGAGCCTTTTCGACGCCCTGCCCGCTTTTACGGCAGCCTTTTCAAACCCGGCACGAGTCCATTCGTACCAATAATAGTACACGAAGTTCGTCACGCTTATGCCGAAGAGCGCGGACTCTAGTCCGGCGTAGAGGCCTGTTACCCCTTCCCTTTGAACGATGCGCCTGACAGCGTCGAGGAAGCCGGAGTCGGCGCGCTTGGATTCAACTTGTGCACGTGTAGAGAGAGTTATGAGAGGATATCTGTTTCTATTAGCCAGGACAGAGACATGTAGAAAGGGGGGTTTCTACGTCAGGGCCATAGACAGAATGCCCCCGCCAGCACCAGAGACGGCATGGGCAATGTTATCCGATTGTTGAGAAGCAGTAGACGAAGCCATCTTGAATTCTTTGACTCTCTGCACAAGCTCTAAAGGAAGGACAGGATGCAGTTAAATAGAATACAGAAATGCCACAGGAATTGATTTCCGTGTGAACGTGAAAGGGAGCGTAAATATCCGTTGTGCACATCAATGCCATCTCCGAGGACCGACAATTGCTGGTTCTGCCGAGGCAACTGGGGTGTGGAGAATGGAATGCTGGTCTGTCACGTGTAAGCCTATTCTTAGCCATGATTACATAATCTGAGCAACCTCATTTTTACTTCTTTCGGGAACAACTCCACCACGCTTCCATCAAATGTCCCTCAATTAGCTATAATTTCCAGCCCACTTCCCCCTTTCCATCTCATGCTCCGAACGCAGTGCTAACAATTCACTTTGTACGTTCTTTGGGGATTGTTGGGGTGTTTTTGAGCGCTTTCTGTCTCGTTTGAGTTGATTTGAGGAATACGTGGTTTTTGAGGCAATTTTCCGATTTATTCTGTCAATTTCATCAGGTCAAGTGAGATATTGTTGGCTAAAGCTATATTTCTTTTCTTTCCTTCGAGTAACTGCTTTCCCTCTTCTCGCTTTTAGGTTTTCTTGGATGGAGTTCAGTGCTGCTGCATAGGCATATTTTCTGCCTCCTATTCTGCATTTATTGATTATGAATCCAACACCCACAAAGCGCTTGGGGCTTCACTATCCCCCAAATCAAGCCCTCGAGTCACCACAGGTCCAAGACCAATCGAACGGCGGCCAAAACGGATCGCGTGTATTGCCTGCAAGGCCAGCTTCCTTGACGCCAAATAGCCACGCATTTCCCTCGCCACGTCGAAGCCTCCCAACAAAAGACGTAACGGACGGAAATTTCGATGATGCATACGTTAATTTTATTATGTACTGCAATCCAACGGTCCCGCCCGACACAGACACGACGGAGCTCAGGAAAATCTTTCGAGGGCCTCCGAAGAGTGATGGGAAGACGTTTAGTACGTTTACGCTATTTGAGTTGATACGAAAGCTAGATCAGAAGGAGATCAAGACTTGGGCGCAACTAGCTATCGATTTGGGAGTGGAACCGCCGTCCTTGGAAAAGGGACAAAGTGCTCAGAAAGTTCAACAGTATGCAGTGAGACTCAAGGTAAGCCCCTTTTAGAACTCGAGATGATAGAAATTCTCTGCGATAATATCCCTTGCACGCATATACTGTTTTCATCTTCGAGTTCCTGCTAATTTTTACAGCGATGGATGCACGCCATGCATGTCGATGCTTTCTTCGAGTTTCTCTTGAACAAGCCCCACGTATATTATACTCAACTACCATCATTCAACGAACCAGCCTCTGAATTTGGCCGTGACGGAGTTCCCCCCGAGGAGGATTTGGCTCTACGCGCATTACTACCCGAAACTCGACCCAAGCGAGGACGACGGAAAGCGGAGGACAAAGACGAAAGCGATACGGGCAAGTCGCCATCACAACGTCCTCGTCTAGATTCTCCGACATTATCTGAAGACTTTATGATGACCAGAACTTCGTTAATAGGAGATAACAATACGCCTTCTACAGCTCATCCTGACTTTCAACAAAGTTTCAACGATAGGATGGCTCCGTGGTCGGCGACGGAGATACGAGGACCTGTTCCTGGAACAACTTTTCGTTGGCCGCCAACAGATAGCCATCAAACTTTGTCAGATTACCACCACACTGCTGTCACTCCAACGACCCGTACGCAACTTTGGAATGATGCCAGCGAACCTCGCTCGGCCGTCACACCCAAGTCAAGGTCACGGCGTCGCCACGGGCCGGCCGTTTCTTCAGCGTGGCCAAGCAATGGTGGCATGTCCTCTGGGAAGCTGAGGGGGAGACCACCAAGCAACCGATCCATCACAGATGGGCCCTTCTCGACATTTCCTGTGAATCCGGGATCGAGAGATATTCCAACCATCAACCTTAGAGACAACACCCCAACAGTCACCCCCGTTGTCGGAGACTCTGAAATGCCACATTTCTTTCCTACTGGCGAGCGAGAGAATCCTCCAGAACCGCCAGTACAGAATGGCAGGCCTAGTCGACTACAACTTCAAGTACCCGAACGGCAAGGCGGAGCAGTCAGACTTGCGACGCCTCCTCAAGTACTCGTCAATGGACCAATGGACACAGATATGGCGCAAGACTTATCATCAAATCAACAACACACCATGCATCAAGACTTGTCATCAAATCCGCAACGTATCAGTAACATGATGGAATACTTTATCACTCCCGGGGATCAAGACCCCAATTTCCCTGGGTTTGTGAGCTTTGCATTCCGCCAGAACGAGGATACTGACCGCACAAACATGGATGCTCTAGAGAGCCACTTTATCTGCGAGATCTTGTCCGCGGATTGGTATGATGGAACAGGAAAAAGTATTGAACGATGCAGTATTGATGAGGCAGACAAGATCTGTAAACAAGCTATCAAGAACTTGCAGGCCGAATCAAGCAGCACTGAGGCTTTTTTGATTTACCTCTCGGCACTTGCCGGTGGCCCTCTGATGACTCGGCTTAGAGTGACGAGGCGTGATCAGGGCACCGTAAGCCATTATGAGTGTCACTGGAAAATGAGGTTTGGGTCTATCGAAGGCGATTTTACAATCCGGGCGACTGTCCATCACGGCGTGGACTCAGCTGCTTTGGAGCATGGCCCTGAAGAGCCGGAAGAGTCGTGGAAGAAGAGGTATTTGGATCTTCGGCAGCAGATTAAAGAAAGAGACGCTGTGGTTGGAAAGCTCAAGAGAGGTGTGATGGATGCAATGGTCGTCTCGAACCAGTTCACGAGCGTGTGAGATTAGTCAGTAGATCAGGGATACTCATAGTGCCCGTTAAACAATAGAACATTAAGATGTCTCTTGATGGTCTAAACAATCCTCTCCGAATTTCTTACATCATCGCCACCGCTTGGATACATCGTATGCTGGATATTGGCATCTTGGTACAATTCAACACAGCCACCCATCTACACTAGGCTAAAAGGAAGCTTCCCGCTCGATTGTATGATAATAGGAGAATGTCGGAACCACGTGTGAAAGCACCGCAGTAACACATACAGGGACGTCGATTTCTGCTTAGGGGGGTTACGAGGAAACCGCATTCATTGCACCTTGGGAAACAAATTATTCTGCCGCCCATCTGTGCTGTAAAGAGTCCGTCCCGCATCAACTCGCTCCCCAGAGTGACCAATGGGGCAGGGTACCGTTACTTACCGCCCGCCACGACAGGGACAATTCTTGCTGCCTGTGGGGCCGCCCGGACCGTACTTTTCTGTGGAGGCTCAGCGCCAGCGTTGAAAACAAATTCAGGATTTGGTTACGCCCTGATACTTTCTCAGAGATGCAGTCCCAAAGTCGAGAAGTCGAGGCTTTTTTTTTTTTTTTTTGGAAGCCTGTTGTTGTATTCCACCAATTCTGCAGCCCTGATTCGGCGAACTGGGGGCAACTTATGGTGTACAGTACCGTGGTGTCGGTACCAACATATTCAGGAGGGATATCTTTGGCTAAGTACGTCGAAAGAGTTACATATTGCATCAGACAGTTTTTGCATTTTTGGGAGCACGAGGACCTATTTCAAGCTGTCATCTGGTGTTGCTGGAGACGAGACTACTGCCGGACGTTGAGTTGAATTCTTACCGTAGCAGGGAAGTTTATCGCGCGATTCTACTGCACGTTGTACTGGCCGTTGTGGCGGCGGCAGTGCTTACTAGAACTGTATCAGTGGTGGGGTCCGCGGGGGCCCCAGAGCTGGGAGAGGCGTCGAGATGGAATGACCCGGGTCTTAACCTTAGAGGTCACTGGTTCCAGCAAAACGACGGGTTCGCCCTACATCACCAGCATGATCTCTTCGTGAATCAACTGGCGCCGTTTGAGCATCTGGTAGAGGGGCTGTGTAACTTCAGTGCGGGCAACACTACGACAATTTGCTAAGTTGCTGACAATCTGGTCCCAGAAAACGAACGCTTGTGATCTGCCAAAAACATGACATCTCCCCTAGCACCGCGTTGGGGTTGGATTCAAGCAGGGATTCCGCGATCTTTCCAGATCATTGGCTTCGAAACTGGGGGTCTCATGCAGCACCTACTTCGCACCCGTAGCAGTAGAAGCAAAAGCTAGCTACAAGCAGGATCGAAGCCTCAGAAAATGTGCACCATTGTGATCCTGGCACAATGCGGCAGGAAAACCACCTGGGTCCCTGTAAGGCAGCGAAGTTTATAACAACCTAGTCTCCCCCGCTCTACAGTAGAACCTGGACAAAGGTGATCATCGCCAATAAATGTTCAAAAATCATCCCAAAAATTGGGGGTTTGCGACTTAAGATTTTACCATGACAGATTCGAAGCCCAGTGCCTTTCATGTGGACGGCCTCGACGGGTATGCGACAGATCCTGTTCCTGTTCGCCGTTTGAAGTGCTGGCAGCGGGGTAGAACTCAAGATGAGAAACCCAGAGGGATCAATATGGAGTCGCGTCCCGCGCAAGTCAATTTAAACTCCAATTTGGAGGGGAGGTAACGTTCTCCAGCCTCATGGAACTCGTCGTCCTCTGCTGAGGCATCTAGGATTCAAAATCCGTTGGCTGGGATCTCGACGACGCTACTTTTGCAAGATGTTGAAGACTTCGCGAACAAATATGAGTTGAACCATGCACTGTCGTTACTAAGGAAAGGGGCGCTGGTTGCGAGGGACCCGACGAATTATGAAGAAATAACTGGCGCTGAAAAATTGGACGATTCCGAGGTTGACGCTCTGCGTGATGAGGTTCTACATAAGTGGAAGCAACCGCTTGCACTTTATTTCACCATTATTACGGTGGGTCCGACTGCCCTATCCTTCGTTGAATGGGATTTCCTTGGTCCAAAGTCACAGATTGAAATCCGAGCTGTTCCTCTTCTCGTTCCGTCGTAAAACTTCCCTGCTGACTTCGCACTCTAGTGTTCAGTCGGTGCTGCTGTTCAAGGATGGGATCAAACAGGTGAATTTTCTTTCTTTGCCATAGTTAAATATCCGTCAAGTCGACTTTCTTGAAACTTTGGCGTTTTCTTTAGAGGCTGTTGACTGACTTCCCACAGGTTCTAACGGCGCAAACTTATCGTTCCCACAATACTTCGGTCTTGACAGGTACACGACTGGTGGTGCATTTATCATCGGCTTGATCAATGCGGCGCCATATCTTGGATCGGCTTTCCTTGGTTGTTGGGCGTCAGATCCTCTCAACAACTACTTGGGACGGAGAGGGACCATTTTCATTTCTGCGAATTTCTGCCTGTGGTCGGTTCTTGGGTCCGCGTTTTCACAGAAGTGGCCACAGCTGTTCATATGTCGAATTCTTTTGGGCATAGGAATGGGAGCAAAAGCGAGCACGGTGCCCATCTATGCCGCCGAGAACAGTCCTGCTTGTATTCGTGGAGCTCTCGTTATGTCTTGGCAACTCTGGACTGCTTTTGGTATCTTCCTAGGATGCTGCGCAAATCTCGCGGTGGCAGATACTGGGTGGATATCATGGCGCTTGCAACTAGGTTCCGCCTTTATTCCAGCTGTTCCACTCGTATTCGGAGTTTATTTCTGTCCGGAGTCGCCGAGGTGGTACATGAAGAAGGGTATGTATCCCAAAGCTTACGAATCGCTCGTACGGCTTCGCAATCATCCAATCCAAGCTGCCAGGGACATTTACTACATCCATTCGCAATTAGAATTGGAAGCCGAAATTTTGGGTACCAATACGTATAAGACGCGCTTTATTGAGCTGTTTACTATTCCTCGGCTCCGCCGCGCGACTGTGGCAGCCATCACGGTCATGCTGGCACAACAGATGTGCGGGGTCAATGTGATTGCGTTTTACAGCTCAACAGTGTTCCAGAACGCAGGTGCCTCACGTAACATAGCACTATGGGCCTCGTTCGGTTTCGGCCTCATCAACTTCATCTTCGCCTGGCCGGCGATTTTGACAATCGATACATACGGACGGCGAAGCTTGCTCCTGTTCACATTCCCCAATATGGCGTGGAGTATGTTGGCAGTTGGACTTTGCTCCCTGATCCCCCCTTCTAACACAGCCCATCTTGCACTCATGGCGTTTTTTATATATGTTTATTCTGCTTTTTACAGCCCTGGGGAAGGGCCTGTCCCTTTCACTTACTCCGCCGAGGTGTTTCCGCTTTCTCATCGTGAAGTTGGTATGGGCTGGGCTGTTGCGACGAATCTTTTCTGGGCAGCAGTGGTCAGCATTGCTTTGCCCTGGATGCTGCTTGCTATGCATACCCTGGTATGTTCTCTTGTTGCAAATAAAGTCTGAATGCTGCTAACGAGACTTCGCAGGGCGCTTTTGCATTTTATGCAGGAATGAATGTTCTAGCATTGTGCATGATATTTCTCTTGGTTCCAGAGACGAAACAGAGGACTCTTGAAGAACTCGACTATATCTTTGCGGTACCTACCAGGGTACATATACATTATCAACTCACTAAAGCCCTCCCGTAAGTGCAATATCACGCCTTCTAACCAAACCAGACGCAGACATTGACAGTCAACAGATGGTGGATCAAGCGGTACGTTTTATTGAGAAAAGGACCGGGTCTTGAACCTCTCTATCACTTCGACTCGCCCTCAGGGCGAACGCACGTGGATCAAATATCCGCTCATGACAGATTCCGTGAGCCTAATGGCAGCGAGACGAGGGAAAGCCCAACAAACTCTTTCCCACCAAGCGAGCGCGAGATGTCCCAGGCCAGGGCACGGAGGCACTCCGACTGGACAACCATGAATTTTTAGGGTTTGGTTTTAAGTGAGCGCGGAGTCCAGGATGATTTTATGACAGGAATAGCGTTTATGTGGGCTTTGTCTACGTACGTGTACGCACTATACGGAGCTAGTTTGATCGTTGCATGGCAGCCTTGACTACTCAATTTGTAGATACGCAGTTGTATTCCATAATCCAGTCATCTAATGAAGAATTTGAACTATAAGCTTCGGCCTCGATCGGCCGTCTTTGACTTTTGATACTACTCATCGACATTGCTCCGTACCGAAGCAGGTAATCATGCACTTCGGATTCAGATTTTCTTGAAGCTGTGCCTCTTTCCCTTCCTGCAAAGAGTAGCTCTCGTTCTCATCATTCCCAATGCCGTCGAGTGAAGCTGGTACAGTTCTCCGGCTACGCCAGGAAGACCCCGCAATTGCCGTGCACCATCGTTGACACCACCCATCCCTCCCCGCGTTTACTCGTACCTCTGTCCATATGTCGGACTCGCTCAGCCGTCTCTTCGGGACCACGTTGGACACTCTTCCACACTTAAATACTATGTAGGAAAGCTGAGGTCCGACTCATATATAGAAACCACAGTCTCCCGGAATCTGCTGCTTGAAATCAACGCGGCCGGCTCTCCAAAATGATTCGCCAACGTCTCCTGGACATCTCCCCTACCACATTCATCCTCTTTTTCCCCGCCATTTTCCTGTTCTATCACTTCGTTCAATACATCCTCGACCCTCTCCGCTCTATTCCAGGCCCGTTCCTTGCACGCTTCACACGCTTGTGGTACTGCCTCGAAATATACAAAGGCAGTTTCGAGGTTGTAGATGTGGAGTTGCATAGGAAATATGGACCGATTGTGCGGATTGCTCCACATGAATACTCGATTGATGATGTGGATGCTGCTAGGACCATCTATGGACTTGGAAATGCATTTGTAAAGGTACGTTCGCTTCAGCCCTCTCCATGAATAGGTAAGAGATGGTTATTGACAATGAACTAGGCACCGTGGTACAAAGCTTGGATGTAGGTGTTGGTGGAGAAATCCTTTCCTATTTCAAGCAACCTTATAATTCTCTCACAAGACAAATTCCCAAGACAATGTTCATCAAGCAATTGCTGACTCTCCCGTTACCCAAGGCCCCCAGATATTACGAAAGCCTCCTTATTTTCAGATCTCAACCCACAACGGCATGGGGTCCAACGCCGAAAGTTCTCTTCCCTCTATAGCATGAGTGCTCTAATTGGCTATGAACCCTTTGTCAACAACTGCACGTCACTTCTCTGTCAGCGCTTCAGCGAGATCGCTCAAGTAGGAAAAACAGTCAATTTACAGCATTGGCTACAATGCTATGCCTTCGATGTTATTGGAGAGATCACATTCGCCAATCGTTTCGGCTTCCTCGATATGGGAGAAGACAAAGAAGGCGTTTTTGAGGCCATTGATCAGAGAGGGATGTACAGTACTTTCGTGGGCATATTCCCCTGGATTCATCCTATTCTATATCCAGTGCTCCCAAAGACAGGAGGGCATGGTTATGTATTTAACTACACATTGAGGCAGATCGAAGAGCGTCAGAGAACGTTGAAAGATCCGGGGAATGCAGGGCGAGAGGGACCGCCCGATATCATGACCAAAATCCTCCTTGCTCACGAGGAAGATCCAGCCCGGATGACGAAAATGGACTTGATCACCATGTGTCAGTCGAACATTGGTGCTGGAAGCGATACCACCGCCATCACGCTCTCCAGCATCTTATACCACCTCCTCAAATACCCCCGAACTTATCAACGACTGCAAAATGAAATCGATACCGCAGCTAAAGAAGCAAGAGTCTCTGATCCTGTGACGTTCAAGGAAGCACAGGAACTCCCCTATCTACAAGCAGTTATCAAAGAAGCACTCCGCATTCACTCGGCCACCGGCCTCCCACTGCAACGCATCGTGCCAAGCGGCGGAACGACCATCGCAAACCACTTCATTCCGTCCGGCTCCACGGTCGGAATAAACGCCTGGGTCGCGCACCGCAACACCTCAGTCTACGGCTTAGATGCGGATATCTGGCGCCCCGAACGCTGGCTAGAATTTGAAGCCCAAGGAAGAGGTGCAGAAGTCGAGAAGTATGCGCTCGCGTTTGTGATGGGGAGCAGGACTTGCATTGGCAAGAATATTAGTTTGCTAGAGATGAGTAAGTTAGTGCCGCAGCTGGTGAGGATGTTTGACTTTCAGTTAGATGAGGACCTTGAGAGGGAGGGGTTGAGTAGTTGTAATAGGTGGTTTGTGAAGCAGATGAATTTCAGGGGAAAAGTGATTGCTAGGGGTGAGAAGTAGGATGATAAAAGATATGGAAGAATGGTGGTAAATTTGCGGTAGATTTACTACAGTACTCAAATTTGAAAAGAATTCAAACGAGATCTTGACCACGAAATTTTTGCTGCGAAGGGGAAGCGTAGACTCGAAGCTAAGCTCGATTCGGTCGTCGTTTCTCCCCCTTTCCTTCCTCTTGGAGTTGAGAGACACTTCACTCATCCTGGATGCAACTACCGTAAATTGAATTCGAATTTCTTGATACATAGTCCTCATCCTCCGCTTCCAGAGCTATCCTTAAGATAACCCGAGAGACACATGAGCATTCCTTTGCCTCCCTGAAATTCATTTCCGAAGTCAATTCATTGTCATGTTCAGATTCCCCCCCAAATAAAAAAACTTTCAAAAAGGAACTCGAAGTCCTCATAGAAACAGCAAGCACTTAAACTTTAGCGCTGCTTGACACCACTTGTGTCTGTACCTCTTAGGAATCATACTCGATGCCGCCATAATTACTTGATTCCTGGTCTGTAATTGAGAGTTTTGTCAAATGGACTGGCAAAAATTTCCCAAAACATGGGACATGCAATCACTCGATGAAGAAAATAGCTCATTGGCGATCTAAGAATTCCCGCTCGCGAAATGCCGTAGGGTACAGTATCGACTGGCATTAATTAAACTATTCACATCTCGAACTATCATCACTATCCTCATACCGTTCGTTAACCTTCAGTCCACCTTCCCTGACCCTCTTCCATACCTCATGACTGACTAGCAAGATAATTTGCAGCCTGTCAATAACATCAGAACTAACCCCTTCACCTTGAGAAAGGAAAACTTACCCGTTCCAAATTATAATCATACTTCTCCAACGCAGCCAGAGCGTCATTCCTAGGATATCCCATACCCGTCAGGTTCTTTAAAATGGGATCATCATGCACACCGGCTTCGGTAAGCGCCCTTCCAATCTGTGGTCTCTCAGGAGGAGCACTTGTTCCATTGCCCAACGGCTTCGACGTCTCGGTTACTGGAGGAGTGGCAGCCTCTGTTCCAGGGCCATCGAGACCAGCGAAGATTGCATCCCAATCGTGAGAATCGTTGACCGCCGCAGTGGTAGTAGTTGGCTGCGTAGGGTGAGGAGAAGAAGTGAAGTCTCCAAATGCACCATCGCCACTGCTAAAGTCATTCCCATGGGCCGAATGTTCTGTTCCTTTCGACTGTGGAGGGCTGTCGAACATGGGGTTGAAGTCATCAAGACCAGATCGGTCATGAACTGAAATATTTGCAAAATCATCGTCGGCATCTCCTTCCTTAGCATCTTCTAGACCGTCGAATTCGTCAAAGTCATCATCAAAGGGAACTTTGGCAGGAGGCACAGGCTGCGATGAGGCTTGCGGAACCCCGAAAGGTGTTTGCCCTGTTGTGGTGGAGCTCGAAGCATGCTCAGGAGATGTAACAGGTGAGGATGTGGGAATTTCGCGTGAGGGGAGAAGTCCTGAAAACTCCTGCACCTCGGAATGTGCTTTATCAGCCGGAGATACCGCTTTGTCGTAAGCGGGGGGCGACATTTGGGCACCGGGAGTCGGAGGATTAGTCCCAAGACTGCGTGCAGAAGATTGCTGTGTAGCGGTCGGTCTCGAACTGAGGAAATCGTTTGTGCTACCTGATTGTGATGGAGTAGGCACTTTGGGAGAACTAATCTTCCTGGCGTGGCCTGGGGATGCTGGGGCGAAGTCATCGTCAAAGCCGCCACCATCACTGGCACTCTCACTATCATCATCGTGTTCTAACTCCGCAATGGGAGGGAACTCTTTGTTAAAAGAAGCAGGAACAGCTCCTGCTGAACCAGACGCAGAAGAGTTACCAGTATTAGAGCGCTCCTGGATTTTGGCAGGGGCACCAAAACCAGCGAAAGCAGCATCAAAGTCGTCTTTGGCTGTCCCAGAACGTTCCGGAGCCTTCATCGCAAACGGATCCGCTGCAGCTTGTTCACTTAATGTGCTTCCACCTGTGGGAGTCGCCACTATGTGTGAATTTACATCCCCAGGGAATGCCCCAGGCATGGAGTCTTTAGTCTCATTGGCAGCAGGAGAGGCGTTTGACTTACGATCCACACCAGGGGATACCGCTCGGGCGTTCTCAGATGGTCCTGCAGCTGAGGACCCTGTCGGCGTTGTCCCAATATAATTTGTTGGAGTATCAGCACCAGTTGATCCTTCTCCAGATCGGCTATTAGGTGCCGAAACTTGGCGAGAAGAGGTTATGGAGTCTTCATGCGTGGGAAAAGGAAGGAAACTGGAGCTAATCTGCCTTGACTCTGGTGGTGGAGGTGGTAGCTCACTAGCTTGAGGAATCTCTCGGTTGGCGGTCGAGGGAGGTGACGCCGAAGGGGTTGGGAATCCGCTTCCACTTCCATTCTGCGTGCGAACGGCCAGAGCAGAGTTCGAGGAATTCGAAAGCGTGCGAGCTTCGCTGTCTCGCCTGAAGCTGGTCTGAGGAGCTTCGGTAGCAGCGGCACTGAAAGATGGGCCGAAAACATTCTCGAAAGACCTATCGTTCTGTTGGCTGGCAACTGGCGAGGCCGCGAAAGGCGAGGTAGGTATATCCGATGAGCTACCTTGGCGCCGGAAGAAAGGATTATTTGCACTCATTGTTGAAGGTGCTGGACTGGCGACCTGGGGTGGATTCTGAATTTTGGCGGCAGCAGCAAGAGCCGCAGTATCCTCTTCGATGCTCTTGTTCAATTCCACGGCCTCCGCTTTCAGTTTGTCCCTTTCTGCTTCATTTGTTGCAAGCTGCTTTTTGTTAATGGCGACTAGACCCTTCTGTTGGCGAGCATCTGACCTCAGCTTCTCCAACGCAGGCTTCAATTGTGCAATCTCCGCGTTGACAACTCGCATACGCTCCTTCAAGTTGGCATTCTCCTGTTGGTCGGCTTGTAGTGCGGTGGCAGTTTGCCGATGTTGGTTCTTGAGATCCTGGAAAGTCCCTTCCACCATGGCAATATCTGTCTGCAATTTCTTGGTCTCGTTCCGAGATACCGTAAGTCGTTCCTCCAAGCTTCTGACATCCTTAGCCTCCTGCTCGTAAAGAGAGCGAAGCTGTGCTAGACGTGTTTCGAACTCGCGCTTCTGAGTGCTGGCCTGAGTTAATTCATTCTGGGAGGCTACTCGTTGGCCTTGCACCTCTTGCATCTGCTTGGTCAGACTTCCAACTTGATTCGACAGGTTTGCAAGCTCAGTCGATTCGTTGGTCAATTTCTTGCTGATTTCGGGGTCATTGTCGCCTAGCAAATCTTCAGCAGGGGAGGGTTGTGGTTGCAGGGCTCGTTGCTGAGTTGGCCCTGAGCCATTAGAGCCGCCAGTCCCTTGGTGAGTCAATGTTTGACCAAAAAATGAAGACGGGGCAAAAGGCTTGAAAAGATTGGAATTGTGTAGCGGTGAGCTCGGGGTTGGTGAAGTACGGGTCATTTGCGCTCTACTACTAAAGGGGTCATTTCCCAGCTGGCCAAACGAGTCAGAGCCCCCAGTAGACTGAGGTTCCTGCGAGGGAGCCGGAGGTGGAGAGGTTGAGAGAGCATCAAGACCGAATAAGTCTTCAGCAGCTGGCTTAGGCATGGTTGGTACAGGGTTCTCGAAAGTAGGAGCCGTCGCAACAGCTGTTGGTCGAACCTGGTTCCGCATGCTCGGTGGTACCAAATTGGGAGGAAGCGTAGCTGGCAAGGAGTCTCGCCCGTCTCGTTTCCCTCGCTGTTGACGAATAAGATACATAGCCACAGCAAATTCATCTCTTGTCAGACGGCCGGCTGAGTTGATGTCGGCGAGATCCCAGATCTGGGCCAAGGCCTCCTCGGGTAGCTTTGATTCGCTAAAAAATGGTACAGCTTCGTCTCCGGTGATGAATCCTCTGTTGGCCCTGTCCAGACCGTTATAAATATTGTCAAACTTGGCTTTATCTGACGCAGTGATGGCCCAATCCCCAGCCGATCCCGACGCCTGAGGGAATTGTTGAGGAGCAGAATACGCCGGCCGACTGAGCGGACTACCAGTTCGAGCTACTCCAGCGCCGCTGAACTGCCTAGGAATAGCTGACATGGCACCAGCCCCTGAAGCCTGCCTGCTTGGAGGTCGGCGAGCTGCTGCCTCGTAGAGGCCAGCAGGAAGAAGATTGGGGAGTGCACGAAGATGACCTGACTTGAAGGAGGCGAGTAAATGCATAGCAATCACGAATTCCGTGACTTGCAGAGAACCCTTCTGTTCTGTATCTGCCAGATTCCATATTCTGCCAAGGATCTCATTTGGCAACCCCGCGCGCTCGAATATTTGCTTTGCTTGCTCTCCCGGGAGGACCCCATTTTGTGCCCCAGACTTCTCAAACAATGCCGCGTATTGGGCCGCTTTCTCCGGCGTCAGAGGAGGAACTCGAATGGGACCGGAACCGCTTGCTTGAGGTTGCAATACACTGGGCGGAGGACCTGGAGGAGGTTGAACCGTAGGGCTCACTCCAGGAGCTGATCCTGCATCGAATCTTGGAAGAGGGCCAGGACGTAGAGCCAATTCAGGAGTGGGGTCTCGACCGTTTTGATAATGTCCTATCAATCTGAGGACAATCCCAAATCCCGCAGGCGTGAGGAGACCTCGGTTTTCTTTATCCGCGATCTGCCATATCTAGAAGGGAGAATACACATCAGCATCTTCCTGTACGCCATCTACTGGGTTCTGTTGAAGTTCGCGGCGGCAGGGGCGGGAAATACACACCTCCCCTAGAATGCGTGGTTCAAGCCTTGTCTTTTCAAAGAACTTGACCGCAACTTCTCCAGTCACAACACCAATATTTTCCTTGTCTGCCTCTCGGAATAGCTGCCCAAATACGCGCTTCTCTTCCAGCGTGAGGTTTAGGCTCGGTGCCGCTGCAAATACGTCAGCCATTTGACGACCCAAAACATCCTGCCCTGCCGTATCTCTCGACCCTAAAACCAGCTGCGGTGGCAGACCAATCGTACGCAATCCCCCACTGCTTCTCAATGATCAAATGCTCGAAAGTAAACAAGCTCTTACTTGGGTCTTCGGCCATAGCGCCTCCGTTTCCAGGACTTCGATTCAGTGGTGCAATACGAGTCGTGAATGTTGTCAATCTGGGTGTTGAAGCTGTAGGTATGTCGAATAGAAATGTTTAGACCGTCAGAGGTATCAGCAGCAGCCGATAGACAATGTGCTTGGCTGGCAAGAGTATGTCGATGAGGTAAATTGAGCTGTGGTGATCCGGAGCTAAAGAAGATCAAATGCCGCTGTAGCGAAGCTGCTCTCTGCGCCGCCTCATTATTTGCTGGTTCGCTGGGAGCAATTGAGCAACACGAATGATTTGAAGCCGCCTCGGCCGCCCCCCCAAATTTCCGTCACTTTTCGGCCCAACGTGCATGGGACACTGCAGCTGCGAATGTGTGCAGGTCATCTTACCAACCCTGGGACATTTCATTGGATTTTACTCGCGCATTCAAGGTCACAGTGCATCTTGGCAATCCGGCGTATTGACAGTTGATTTGCCCATCGCTGTCTGAATTACAAAGAAGCATTGCTTATCATTCTGATTGAAGGAAAGGCCTTCATAAAATTCGCAGTGAAAAGAAAAACAGACGGCTCTATGAACCCCACGCTGAACATGACGAAGCTCCAAACACTCCGGGGGAAGTATTATGTAGCCGAATCAAGTACTAAATCTAGCTCACCAACCAAGTATGTGATCCCACAAGAGATAAACATATGACTCAGCAAAGCAATGATTTAGTATTCGGCCTCAGCACCCTCATCGCCCTCGAGCGAATCAGTAGCAACTTCCTCGTAATCACGCTCCAGAGCAGCCAGATCTTCACGAGCCTCGGAGAATTCACCTTCCTCCATGCCCTCACCAACATACCAATGAACGAAGGCACGCTTGGAGTACATGAGATCGAACTTGTGGGAAAGAGCAGACCAGGCCTCAGCAATGGCAGTTGTATTGGCGAGCATGCAACTTTTTATTTCTTAGCAATTGATATTTTCGATAGAAGACAAAACTTACACAGCACGGTTGACCTTGGCCAAATCACCGTTGGGAACCATTTGAGGGGGCTGGTAGCAGATACCAATCTTGAAGCCGGTTGGGCACCAGTCGACAAATTGAATAGTACGCTTGGTCTTAAGAGTAGCAACTGCGTTGTTGACCTCCTTGGGAACGACATCACCACGGTACAACAAGCAGGTAGCCATGTACTTTCCGTTGCGGGGGTCACACTTAACCATCTGGTTGTTTGGCTCAAAGCAGGACATGGAGATCTCCTGGACGGAGTTGGCCTCGTGTGAAGCCTTGGATGAGGACACAACCGGGGCGTATGCAACAAGAGGGAAGTGGATACGCGGGTATGGGACCAAGTTGGTCTGGAACTCGTTGAGGTCAACGTTGAGGGAACCATCGAAACGGAGGGAAGCAGTGATGGAAGAAACAACTAGCCATTATTAGCCATGCAATCAAATATCATAGGATATAAATATACCTTGAGCAATCAGACGGTTCAAGTTCACGTAGTTGGGGCGCTCAAGACCGAGGTTTCTTCTGCAGATGTCGTAGATAGCTTCATTATCAACCATGAAGGAGCAGTCGGAGTGCTCAAGCGTGGTATGAGTGGTGAGGATGGAGTTGTATGGCTCTACAACGGAGGTGGCGGTCTGAGGAGCTGGGTAAACGCAGAATTCCAACTTGACCTTCTTGCCGAAGTCGACGGACAGACGTTCCATGAGAAGAGCACCAAAACCAGATCCAGTTCCACCACCGAAAGAATGGAAGACGAGAAAACCTTGGAGACCAGCGCAGTTATCAGCGACGTGGCGAACCTTGTCCAATACCTGGTCAATCAACTCCTTGCCAACAGTGTAGTGACCACGAGCGTAGTTGTTTGAGGCATCCTCCTTGCCAGTGATCATCTGCTCAGGATGGAACAAGCTGCGATAGGTACCGGTGCGGACTTCATCGACGACGTTGGGTTCAAGATCGCAGTAGATGGTACGGGGAACATATTTTCCTTGTCCTGCAGCGCCAGAACGCGTCAGCTTTGCTCCAGAGAAGATGTCGTTCAAGGTTCTGCTTACCAGTCTCGGAGAAGAAAGTGCTGAAGCCCTGATCAGGCTCGGCGGCTTTGCGCTCCTCGGTCAAGTATCCATCAGGCTATTGTGGTAGAACGCGTTAGAAAAGATCTTTGGATTTGCAGGAGGTCTGCAAGCATTGGGATAGAAGATAGACACACCTGAATACCGTGCTCAAGGCAGTACAGCTATAGCAAAAACCCATCACGTTAGTCACGTCAGAAATGGAGAAGACAACGACAAAGCACAAAAGCTTCGTCAAGTCATGTTGAAGCTCACCTCCCAGCAAGAGTTTGCGATTTGGCAACCGGCCTGACCGACTGTGGAAGGTAGATACGTCAGCAAATTGTGTGTGAGGAGCGGTGTGGAGCGCGTCGAGGACTATCTTACCGTTAATGCTGATGACTTCTCTCATTCTGGCGGCTGGCTATTGAGATCGACGATGAGTGTAGATGTAGAGATCACAAGCAAGAGTGTTGCAGAGGTCTTGGATGTGGTCTGGGAAGGAGTAGTGGGGAAATGTTGGACGAAGCACAGGGGGAATCGGGGATTGTTGATTGAGAGACTTCGCTTGTGTGCGGTGGCATGGGCGAGGGTGGGTCCTGCATAAACAAAGCCATCGCCAGAAAGGAGTCGCGTTGTGCCGCGCCTTCCCCTTTTGGGAACCAGTGGCCCAAGCTCCTGTTTTTATCCCCGCCAAAGCCTCAATGCACAATTCCCTTTGGAGTAGAAAATCGAAGCCGACGCCAACTTCGGATTTGGCATCAATTATGCAGTTCAGCCTCCTTATACTGTTGTTCCTTCAAGTCTGCGTGGTCCTTTCCAACACAGAGAAAGTCCTCTTCCTCGGTCCAAGCCAGCTGCAAGTTCCCCTTGAGCACCCTACCCTCGAAGACCTGCAACTTGAAGCTCTTTCTCCCCAACATTGGTCCCTGAAAACACACATCCGAGCAGAATTTCCAACCGATTCCTCCAAATACGGTCAAGCATCTTGGTTTCTACTTAATAGACTAGAGGAAGGCCGAAGATATGAAGCCCGAATCTGCTGGGCTGCAACGGTAAGGTTGACAACGAATTGCTAAGGAAGTAGCTCATAGACTTTAGCAACCCACTTCCTTTCAACTCGATACATATGACCTTCGAACTGTCCTCGACTCACCCGAACTGATCGCTTCTCTAGCACAGTACTCGGAGACTCGCCAGCCAGAATCAGTCGAGCTTGAAGACCGAGAATCAAGCATTACCGCAACGCGTCAGAAAGCCGAACATACGCACAATGAGGTCTCATCAACGCTATTTCTACAAGTATTTGCAGCAGCAGATTACTATACTATGAACAATACCTTGATGAATCATGTACCACTAGTATTTGTCGACATTATTCTCGATCCATACATCTTCAACGTCTTCCCACGTTCCTTGGTGTCAACGGCAGCATACATTGTCCTACTTGCAATTGGCAGCTGGTATTTGTCCAAATACATAAGCAAATGGTTTCAGAACCTGGCACAATACAATATCGATCCGGAAAAGAAGATTTCTTAAAGCTCATGTCCATTCAGTCAAATGTGTCCAAATGCAAGGCCCCAATTACGACTGTACAAAGATGCTTCAACGCAACTACTGGATATCGGTCTAAAAAAAAAATATTGCAAAACCTATCCCGAAAAATCCCAGTCACTTTTTCGCCTTGCATTACCTCATCAAATTACCACCTCTGTTGTCCGCCGTATTGGTTAGGAGGCGCACCGTATTGAGGTTGTGGAGGTGCATTCTGGCCCTGGTATGGATGGGAGCTTATAGGGATGGGAGGGCCACCAGCGCCGGGGCCATTGCCATACAGACCACCAGAATGTTCCGCATTGTGCATACCTTGAAAGTGCTGATGTTGTGGCTGTGGAAGGTTACCAGAAGGAGAAGCGCCATATCCAGAACCTCCTTGATAACTGGGGGGCGGTGCATATTGCGCTGATGGTGGCCCTTGATGGCCGCCGTATGTATCTTGGTGCTGAATACCTCCAAATGGTGGTTGTTGGGTATTCGGAGGCGCGCCGTAAGATGGCTGCTGGTTTGGGGGGGGAGCGTACTGCTGAGATTGATGGCCTCCATAACTGTCTTGGTGCTGGATGCCTCCATATGGTGGCTGTTGAGCGTTTGACGGCGTGCCGTAAGCTGATTGTGAGTTCTGCGGTCCTCCGTAAGAAGGTGGTGGTGAGTTGTAGGATTGAGACTGAGGTTGATTTTGAGAGTAAGGATTCTGAGAGGGTGGATTGTATGATGTATGAGACGTTCCACTGGGTTGATAGGAGGTTGGAGGTGCTGAACCAGTGTAGCCACCCTGTTGCTCATTGTGAGATGAGTAACCATAACCGCCTCCCTGCTGTGAAGCGTCAGTAATTCATTCTGTCAAGGACATGTGTTGGCCATACCGAAGAGCCTGAATGTCCCCCAAACATTCCACCCAAACTGCTCATCAAGCCCGAGCCGTGACTCTGCTGATTGCTCTGAGAGCCAGAGTAACTCTGTTGCTCTGGCTTCTTCCCTCCCCCAAGTAACTGACCGGCCAACGCGCCCACTAAGCCAGAACCCGCACTACTCGAATGGTTTTG
>Ga0302325_10009571_pt1 | contig 21134 bp, 21 predicted proteins | sample Palsa_T0_2_FD_201948 | JGI IMG/M metagenome (GOLD analysis project Ga0302325, IMG submission 201948) | Peat permafrost microbial communities from Stordalen Mire near Abisko, Sweden - Palsa_T0_2 | ecosystem: Environmental > Terrestrial > Soil > Palsa > Peat permafrost | place: Sweden: Abisko...
CCGTCGACGATTTGCACGTCCAGTCCGACCGCGACCTTCTCGCCGTGCTCGGCGATCGCCTGCGCGCACCACCGGGGATTTTCCAACGCCGCGGTGCCCAGGTTGACCCGGGTGCATCCAGTCGCCAATGCCGCCGCCAACGAGTCGTCGTCGCGGATACCTCCGGAGAGTTCGACCTGTACGTCGAGCTTGCCGACGACCTCGGCCAGCAGCTCCCGGTTGGACCCGCGGCCGAACGCCGCGTCCAAATCGACCAGATGCACCCACTCGGCGCCGTCGCGTTGCCAGCCCAGCGCGGCATCCAGCGCTGAGCCGTATTCGGTTTCGCTGCCGGCCCGGCCCTGCACCAAGCGCACCGCCCGGCCCTCGACGACGTCGACGGCCGGCAACAGAATCAACGACACGTCATAACCCCTCAACCCAGTTGCTCAGCACGGCCGCTCCGGCATCCCCACTCTTTTCCGGATGGAACTGGGCGGCGGCCAGCGGCCCGTCCTCGACCGCCGCCAGAAACGGCACCCCGTGGGTTGCCCACGTCAGCAGCGCCTCGGGTCCGCCTTCCCACCGCTGAGCGGCGTAGGAGTGCACAAAGTAGAACCGGGCGTCGGCGTCCAAGCCTTTGAACAGCGCGCTGCCGGGCGCCGCCACCACCACGTTCCAACCCATGTGCGGGATCACCGGCGCATCCAAGCGAGTCACCGCGCCGGCCCACTGGCCGCAGCCATTGCTCTGGACCCCGAATTCGACGCCGCGGGCGAACAAGATCTGCATGCCGACGCACACACCCAGCACGGGTCGCCCGGCGGCGATCCGCTCGGCGATCACCCGCTCGCCGGAAATGCCCCGAAGCCCGGTCATACAGGCCTCGAAGGCGCCGACACCGGGAACCACCAACCCGTCGGCGGCCGCGGCGGCGCTGAGGTCAGCGGTCACCTCCACCGCGGCGCCGACTCGCTGCAGCGCACGTTGCGCAGAACGCAGGTTGCCAGAGCCGTAGTCCAGGACCACGACGGATTTGGTTCTCACAGGGTGCCTTTGGTGGACGGCACACCGGATACCCGCGGATCGGCTTCGACCGCTTGACGCAATGCCCGAGCGACCGCCTTGTACTGCGCCTCGGTGATGTGGTGCGGGTCGCGACCGTAGAGGACGCGGACGTGCAACGCGATGCGGGCGTTGTTGGCCAGCGTCTCGAACACATGCCGGTTGATCACAGTGTGATACGGCACTGAGCTACCGGCAATCGTGGTGTGCTGCAGGTGATCCGGCTCTCCGGTGTGCACGCAGTAGGGCCGGCCGGAGACGTCGACGATGGCGTGCGCCAACGTCTCGTCCATCGGGATGAAGGCGTCACCGAACCGGCGAATGCCCTTTTTGTCGCCGAGTGCTTGGCCCAACGCCTGACCGAGCACGATCGCGGTGTCCTCGATGGTGTGATGCGCTTCGATCTCGACATCACCCTTGGCGCGCACGGTCAGATCGAAGCTGGCGTGGGTGCCCAGAGCGGTCAGCATGTGGTCGTAGAACGGGACACCGGTGTCGACCTGAACGATTCCCGTGCCGTCGAGGTCCAGCTCGACGACGATGTCGGATTCCTTGGTGGCGCGCTCAACGCGCGCGCGGCGACCGGCGGTCATGACGCTCCTAACGACTGGGCCAGCTCGGTGGCGGCCAGACCTGCGCTGGCCGCCAGGAATGCGTCGTTCTCCGCGGCCAGTCCCGTCGTCGCGCGCAGATAACCGGGTATGCCTACGTCGCGGATCAGGACCCCCTCGTCGAGGTAACGCTGCCAGGTACTGGCCGCGTCGGCGAACCGCCCGAACAACACGAAGTTAGCGTCGCTGGGAACAACCTGAAAACCCATGCCGTTCAGCGCCGTTGTGACCCGTTCGCGCTCGGCGATCAGCGTCGCGACACTGCCCAACGTGTCGTCGGCGTGCCGCAGCGCCGCTCGAGCGGCGGCCTGGGTGATCGAGGACAGATGGTATGGCAGCCGTACCAACAGCATCGCCTCGATCATCGCCGGGGTGGCAATTAGGTAGCCCAGCCGTCCGCCGGCGAAGGCGAACGCCTTGCTCATAGTGCGGGTCACGACCAGTTTGGTCGGGTAGTCCCCGATCAGCGCAACCGCGCTGGTCGGTGACGAGAACTCGCCGTAGGCTTCGTCGACGATCACGATTCCGGCTGTCGCATCCAGCAGCCGGCGCAGATCGGGTAGCGAAACGCTCTGCCCCGTCGGGTTGTTGGGACTGGTGACGAACACGACGTCGGGCCGGCGGTCGGCGATCGCGGCGACCGCCACATCGACGTCGAGGTTGAAGTCGGCGGCGCGAGCAGTCTGGACCCATTCGGTGTGGGTGGCGTCGGAGATGATCGGGTGCATCGAATAGGACGGGGTGAAGCCGATCGCGCTGCGTCCCGGACCGCCGAAGGCTTGCAGCAGCTGCTGCAGGACCTCGTTGGATCCATTTGCCGCCCAGAGGTTTTCCACTCCGAGTCGCACACCGGTCTGTGCGCTCACGTAGGCGGCCAGGTCGGTGCGCAGAGCGACCGCGTCGCGGTCGGGGTAGCGGTGCAGATCGACGGCCGCATCGCGCACCGATGCGACGACATCGTCGACGAGCGCCTTGCTGGGTGGGTGTGGGTTCTCGTTGGTGTTGAGTCGAACCGGAACCGCCAGCTGCGGTGCGCCGTAGGGTGATTTGCCGCGGAGGTCGTGACGCAGCGGCAAGTCATCGAGCGACGGGCGGGTGGTCATTGTCCGAACCTCCGCTTGATCGCCTCGCCGTGCGCGGGCAGATTTTCGGCATCGGCCAGCGTGATGACATGCCCTGCAACATCTTTCAATGCTGCCTCGGTGTAGTCCACGACGTGGATGCCGCGCAGAAAGGTCTGCACCGACAGTCCGCTGGAATGCGCGGCGCTGCCCGCCGTCGGCAGCACGTGGTTGGAGCCGGCGCAGTAGTCGCCGAGGCTGACCGGCGAGTACGGGCCGACGAAGATGGCGCCGGCCGAACGGATCTGAGCCGCAACCTGATCCGAGTTGGCGGTCTGGATTTCCAAGTGTTCCGCGGCGTAAGCGTTGACGGTGCGGATGCCGGCGTCGATGTCGTCGACCAGGATGATGGCCGACTGTCGTCCGGCAAGCGCGGTCGCCACCCGCTGACGATGCACGGTGGTCTCGAGCTGTGCGGCCAGCTCGGTGTCGATGGCGTCGGCGAGGTCGGCACTGGGCGTCACCAGGACGCTGGCGGCCATTTCGTCGTGCTCGGCCTGGCTGATCAGATCGGCGGCGACATGCGCAGGGTCGGCGGTCTGATCGGCCAGGATGGCGATCTCGGTCGGCCCGGCTTCGGCGTCGATGCCCACCCGCGAGCGGCAGAGCCGTTTGGCCGCAGTGACGTAGATGTTGCCCGGCCCGGTGACCATGTCGACGGGCACCAGCTCGGCACCGTCGGTGTCCACGCCGCCATAGGCCAGCAGCGCCACCGCCTGCGCCCCGCCGACCGCCCACACCTCGTCGACGCCGAGCAGCCGGGCGGCGGCCAGGATCGTCGGATGCGGTAGGCCTTTGAAACGAGCCCCGTAGCGGCCTTGCGACTGTGCCTGCGGTGGGCTGGCCACCACCAGCGAGCCGACCCCAGCAGCCTGCGCCGGTACCACGTTCATCACCACGCTGGACGGGTAGACGGCGTTACCGCCGGGCACGTACAGCCCGACCCGCTCGACCGGAACCCACCGCTCGGTGACGGTGGCGCCATCACCCAGCGTTGTCGTGGAATCCGAGCGGCGCTGGTCGGCGTGCACGGCACGGGTGCGTTCGATGGCCACCTCCAACGCGGACCGGACATCGGGGTCCAGACCGGCCAGCGCGGCGTCCAACTCGGCGCTGGGCACCCGCACCGTCGGCGGCCGCACCCCGTCCAACGATTCGCCGTACTCCAGTGCGGCTTCCGCGCCGCGATCCGCGACCGCTTCGACGATCGGACGAACCGTGGACAGAGCGGCCTCCACGTCCACTCCACCGCGGGGCAGCGCCGCCCGCAGCCGGGCGGCGGACAGGTCGGCGCCCCGCAGGTCGATGCGTGCCATAACGTTCACGCCAACCATTCTCCCAGAACAGAGCAACTACATATCCGGCCGGTACAGTGGCCGCACCTGACGAAAACGGAGTCGCCATGTCCCGCAAGGACCATCCCAACAACGCCCCGGGCATCCCGATGGTTTTCCCGGTCTGGTTTGAGAACTTCCAAACCAAGTACTTCAACCCGGCGGTCAAGCCGATCGCGCGCTACCTTCCGACGTTCTCGGTCATCAAGCACCGTGGCCGCGCGTCCGGCAAGCAGTACGAAACCATCGTGACCGCTTACCGCAAGGGCAACGTGCTGGCGATCGGGCTGGCCCACGGCAAAACCGATTGGGTGAAGAACGTGCTGGCAGCGGGCGAAGCCGACCTGCACTTCATCCGCAAGGACGTCCACATCACCAACCCGCGGGTTCTGCCCGCCGGAAGCGATGCCAAGGGGCTGCCCTTCTTCGCCCGCCAGCAGATCGGCCGGGTCGCAGTCTTCGTCGGCGATATCACCTGAGCTGATCGCCGCGCCTAAGCGCGGGTGAACACGGTTTTGCCGGTCATCGTCGGCCAGGCCGACGGCGCGTCCTCCCACGCCACGACGCGCTCGACGACCGGGGACAGATCGCAGCCGTCCGCCAGCAGCTCCAGGATTTCCGGGATCACGGCGCGCGCGCTGACCCGCCCGGTGACGAATCGCACACCCCGGGTGTAGGTCCGCAGCATCGGTATTTCGACGCCTGGCTGGAAGTAGATCCCGGTGTCGGTGCACACCCCGTCTGGCCAGGTTGCCCGCAGCGCCGCGGCCAGCAGCGACGGATCACCGGACGTATGGACGGTGACCGGATAGGGGTCCCAGGCTTTGTCTGGCTTGGCCGCGTCGTGCACGACCGCGCCGAGTTTTTCCGCCGCGGCGAGGCGACCCGGATCGGTGTCGACGTAGTCGACTTGGCAGCCCAGCGCCGCCGCGAGAGCCGCCGCGTATACCCCGATCGAGAGTCGTCCGATCACCAGCACGCGACGGTCGGCCGGGTCGAGGCCGGCCAGCTCCGCCCGGAACGGGCCGACCGTGCGCCAGCCGTCGGGAATGTTGTCCGAGAGCGAGGCCACGGCGATCGGGTCGACGGTCGCCGGAAGCGGAATCAGCATCGCATCGGCATAGGGCACGAGCACCAGATCGGACATGAAGCCGCCGCCGTCGAGGCCGGCCAGCGGGCCCAATCCGTACATCGCCATCAGCGGCACCGACCCGCAGGAACTCGTCACGCCCCGGCGGCATTCGCGGCAGGTCCCGCAGCTGATCTGGAACGGCACGACAACCCGGTCGCTCACCGCGACACCCGCAACGGCGTCGCCCACCGCGACGACCTCCGCTAATCCTTCGTGTCCGACCGCATACCCGGGCGGCAGCGGGGCTGCGCCGCGCGCGACCGCGACGTCGAGGTCGCAGCACGCTACCAGCAGGGGCCTGACCAGCGCCTGCTGCGGCTGCGTGATGTGCGGGTCGGGAACATCGCGCCACGCATATCGGCCGGTCTCTTCGAAAGTCAGCTGCCTCATCACTGCATTCTTGAGTGATTATTCAAGTATTGTCAACCATGTGCCGAGACCCGATCGCAGCCGGGCCGCGTTGATCGACAGCGCGGCCACCCTGTTCCGCCGTCAGGGCTACGCCGCAACCGGGCTCAACCAGATCCTCGGCGAGGCAGGTGTCAAGCCCGGCTCGCTGTATCACCACTTTCCGCAGGGCAAACAGCAACTGGCCGCCGCCGCCGTCGCTGGCGCCGGGGCGGCCATCGAGCAATTGCTGCGCAGATTTCTGGCCGGCGGTCTGCCGGTGGCCGACATCGTTGATCAGTGGGTCGATTTGCTGAGCGCTGGGCTGAGCGCCGATCAACGCGATGGCTGCCCTATCGAGCCGATTGCCACCGAGTCGGTGAATGCCAGTCCACTGGTGCGCGAGGCGTCCGCGCGCGCCTTCACCGGCTGGTGCAGGGCGATCGAAGAGCGGCTGCACGCCGAAGATTGGGCGGCGGCCGAAGCGGAAAGCGTTGCCGTTGCGGTGATCTCATTGATCGAGGGCGCGCTGATCTTATCGCGCATCGCCGGTGACGCACGCGCGCTCAAGGCCGCCAAACCGGCAGCACGCCGCTTGCTCAGCCGCTAAATGACAAGAATTCGCCTAGTGTCGCGAGTCATTAGTTCGCTCGCCGTTGTACCGGGTCTGCATCCTCGTCGTAATGACTGTGAACATCGCGAGTACAGCGGCGCGGTCCGCGTCAGCGATGGTTCCTTGGTTCTTTGCGGTATCCGACGGGTAGAAGGCCTGTGTCGGCTGGTCGATCATCAGAAATCGAGGCACGGGAAGACCGCTCTCGACGAAGAATTGGTGGAGTGCAAGATGCGTCGCTAGGTGGTACCCAATCCAGTTCGCCGCGCTGCCGATGCGCTGTAGCGGCAACGGCCCGTCGCTGGAGTCGGTCACCACCGTGAGGTTTGCAAGGTCGAGACGAACGCCAAGGGGGCGTCATCGACGGCGGCCACGATGTCGAACGACCGCCCCAGGTCGGTGTGGATGTCGCGCTTCACGGTGGCGTTCTAGCGCGTATCTGGAACGGTATGGTTTCCACGGCTAGTCCTAATCGGCGTCATCAGCGGAGTCAGGTGAAATAGGCATCGGTCGCGATAGCAGATGCTTCTTTGTCACGCACTCTTGACGCCACACAGTCGCCAGTACGGTTGGCACAGTTGCGATGACAAGCCACATTGGCCACGACCATTGGTGCTGAGCAGCTGCTAGAAGTGGACCGCCCAGCGCAATAGCCGAATAGACGAGTTGGTCTAGGTGGTGCCCTTTGATCCCAATCGTCGGGTAGATCTTGTGGTCGACGCCGTGACCTTTGTGGAACCTACGATGCTGCTCCGCACCCATCGCGTGCTCTAGGTCGAGGAGTCTGTTGATCTTGAATAGATACAGCTGCCGATAGTGCTGTGCGTAGAGCATCCAGAAGCCCATGACGGCGGCTACTACCAACGATCCCACCCACAGGCTGACAGCTGTCGTTCCCTTACTGATCAGGAACCCCAGGAATACGAACGCACCCGCGAACAAGAGACCGCCAGCCTGCCATCGGAAAGCGTCGTATTGAAGATAAGTGGCACTTGTCGCGGCGTACTCCGCCGCCACGTAAGAGGGATCTCGCTCTATCGGTTCCGGCACATCAAGATTGTGACAGTTGGCTTGGCCTCGTCCAGCGGCCGTTCTGACCATCGATTTTTGAGACCTGGATGGCGCGTTGAAGCAGTCAGTCTGCCTAACATCATCTCGGTGACTATCTTCAATGCGCTCGACCCGTCCGAGAGCGGTGATTGCTGGGTGTGACGGCAGTCACCGTCTGGTTCAGGCGGCTAATCGTTTGGCCGGTTCCACAGCATCGTGGCGATTGACGACGCGTCGACTGTGAGGGTTATGCGCAAAGATGCGACTCGAATTCGTTCACAAGCTACACAGTCGACGCCGAGGGAATCCCAACAGCTGTCACTGAATTAATGACTCAGGACACTAAATATCCAGACCGATGTCGAGCACCCGCACCGAATGGGTGAGCGCACCGACGGCCAGAAAGTCCACGCCGGTTCCCGCGTATTCGGCGGCGGTGTCGAGCGAAAGCCCGCCTGAAGACTCCAGTTTGGTGGCCGGCGAACGGGCATCGCGGCGCTGCACCGCGATCTGCGTCTGCCAGACCGGAAAATTGTCCAGGAGCACCAACTCGGCTCCTTCGCCCAGCACATCGTCGAGCTGCTCGAGCGAGTCCACTTCGACCTCGCACGGCAGATCGGGCGCGGCGGCACGCACGGCACGCAGCGCCGCGACCACCGACCCCGCCGCGGCGACGTGGTTGTCCTTGATCAGCGCCGCATCACCCAAGCCGAGCCGGTGGTTGACGCCGCCGCCGACGCGGACCGCGTACTTCTGCAGGGCTCGCAGACCAGGCAGCGTCTTGCGGGTGTCGCGGATCTTCGCGTTGGTGCCGTGCACCGCGTCGACCCACGCCGCTGTGCCGGTGGCGATCCCGGACAGGTGGCACACCAGGTTGAGCAAGGTCCGTTCGGCGGTCAGCAGGCCGAGCATCTGAGCCTCGACCGTCAACAGCGAGTCCCCTGGCTGCAGCCGCGCACCGTCGTCGACGCGGTCGAGCACCCGGTAGCCCTCGGCGCCGAGTACCTCCTCGAGCACCAGCAGTGCAATCTCCACCCCGGCGACCACACCGGGCTCGCGGGTGATCAGCGCCGCGGTGGTCGTCGCATCGTCGGGCACGGTCGCCGCCGTCGTGACGTCCGGCCCGTAACGCAGATCCTCGTCGAGCGCGCGGCTGATCGTGGCGCGAGCCTCGGCGAGCTCGCATACAGAGAGGGCCATCAGGCCACCGCTACCGGCTCGACGATCTGAGCGCTGTCGTCATCAGCCAGCCGGAGAACGATGCTGTGCGCCGGCGTGGTGACCGCATCCGGGTATTCGGTCCGGTGGTGACACCCCCGGCTCTCCTCGCGGGCCAGCGCCGCCGCCGCCACCGCGCGAGCGGTGACGGTCAGTGCCGCGTCTTCGAGGCCCGCGCACGTGGCGACGGATGCCACCGGCGCCGCCGACAGCGTGTCGATCAACCGGTGCAGGCCATCGGCGTCACGCACCACCGAGGCGTCGCGGCTCATCGCCCGCTGCAGGTCGCTGCGGGCCAGCACCGCGTGGCCGGCCGACTCGACTGCGGTGGCACGTACCCGCCCCACGCAAGCGGCGTGCGCGGCCGCGGCCCGTCCCGCTCGGTCCCCAACGACCAGGCCTTCCAGCAGACTGTTGGATGCCAGCCGGTTGGCGCCGTGCATCCCGGTTCGGGCGACCTCGCCCGCGGCGAACAGGCCGGGCAGTTCCGTTTGCCCGTGGACGTCGGTCACCACGCCGCCGCAGCTGTAGTGCGCACCCGGGACTACCGGGATGGGCTGGCGAACCGGGTCGATGCCGGCCGCCCGGCACGCGGCGTTGACGGTCGGGAAGCGGCGCCCGAAATCCTCGATGCCGCGGGCGTCGAGGTAAACACACTCCTTGCCGGTTGCGCGCAGGCGGGAGTCGATGGCGGCGGCTACGACATCGCGTGGCGCCAGATCGCCCATCGGGTGCACTCCCGCGGTCACCGAATTACCTTGGCTGTCAAGCAAAATTGCGCCTTCGCCACGAATGGCTTCGGTGACCAGCGGTCGGCGGCCGCCACCACGCCCGTCAAACAACATCGTCGGGTGGAACTGAATGAACTCAATGTCGCTCACCGCGACACCGGCCCACAGCGCCAGCGCGATCCCATCGCCCGTGGAGCCCGCGGGATTGGTGGTCGCGCTGTAAAGATGCCCCAACCCGCCGGTGGCCAGGATCACCGACGGCGCATGAACGATGCCGATCCCCTGGCGACTGGCGATCAGCACCCCGGTCACCGAACCCGCGTCATGCAGCAGTCGCAGCGCGGTGTGTTTGGTGCGGATGTCCAGCATGTCCGCCGCACGGTCGAGGGCGCGTTGCACCTCGGCGCCGGTGGCATCGCCGTTGGCGTGCACGATGCGCCGCCGCGAGTGCCCACCCTCGCGGCTCAACGCCCAGCCGCCCGCGGACGACTCATCGAATCGTGCTCCGTCGCTGACCAATTCGGTGACGGCCCGGTAGCCGTCGGCGACGATAGACGTCACCGCATCGGCATCGCACAGGCCGGCGCCGGCAGCGAGCGTGTCGGCCACATGCGCGTCGACCGAGTCGTCGGTATCCGGCAGCACCACCGCGATGCCGCCCTGCGCGTAGTGCGTGGCGGTTCCACCGGGCCTGCGGCCCGCCTTGCTCAGCACGACCACCCGGCGGCCGGCCCGGTGCGCGGCCAGCGCGGCGGCCAAACCGCCTACGCCAGTGCCGATCACGACGACATCGGCACTTTGCTCCCAGGCCGGATGCATGCTCATTCGCCGCCGCCGGACTGACCGATCGCGATCATCCGCTGCACGCTGTGGCGGGCCCGTTGCGCGGTCTGCGCGTCGACGTGGACTTCGTCGGCACCCTCGACCAGGCAACGCAACAGCGCCGCGGGAGTGATCATCTTCATGTACTTGCACGACGCGCGATCGTTGACCGCGCGGAAGTCGACGCCCGGGGCGGCGTTGCGCAGCTGATAGAGCATCCCGACCTCGGTGGCGACCAACACCTGACGGGCGTGGGTGGCACGCGCGGCGTCCAGCATGCCGCCGGTCGACAGGATCTTGACCCGGTCCTGCGGGAATGCGCCTTCGCCGGCCAGGTACAGCGCCGATGTCGCACAACCGCATTCCGGGTGCACGAACAGCTCGGCGTCGGGGTGCTTGCGGGCCTGATCGGTGAGCTCATCGCCGTTGATCCCGGCGTGCACGTGGCATTCGCCGGCCCACACGTGCACGTTGTCTCGACCCGTCATCCGGCGCACATGCGCCCCGAGGAACTGGTCGGGGCAGAACAACACCTCACGGTCCGGGTCGATGGAAGCGACCACGTCGACGGCGTTGGACGAGGTGCAGCAGATGTCGGTGAGCGCCTTGACCGCAGCGGTGGTGTTGACGTAGGAGACGACCGCGGCGTCGGGGTATTCGTCCTTCCAGGCCTGCAGGTCGTCGGGCGTGATCGAGTCGGCCAGCGAGCACCCGGCCCGCTGATCCGGGATGAGCACGGTCTTTTCCGGGCTGAGGATTTTCGCGGTCTCGGCCATGAAGTGCACGCCGCAGAACACGATGGTTTCCTCGGGCGCCTCGGCGGCGATCCGGGACAACGCCAGCGAGTCGCCGACGTGGTCGGCGACATCCTGGATGGCCGGAAGCTGGTAGTTGTGCGCGAGGATCGTGGCGTTCCGCAGCTCGGCCAGCCGACGAACCTCGGCCGCCCATCGCTTGTCACCATCGACACCGGCGTAACCGGTGGGCGTGTTGGTGACTCCCGCGACCAGATCGCTTGCCAGGGCATTTGCCAAAGTGCCCGTGCAATTCAGGACCGTCATCGCCGTTCCTTTCGACCCCGACCCGGTTTTCGACTTATAATCGAAAACATGCCACATGGTAGCACTGCACACGAAGTGCTCGCAGTCGTGTTCCAGGTTCGCGGTCTCGGGCCAGACCCGAAGTACCAGACACCCGAGCTCAGCGTCCTGCTGTGGCAACGCGCCCGCGACCCGCAGCGCGGAGCGTGGTCGTTGCCGGGCGGTCGGCTGCGCCACGACGAGGACATGACGACGTCGGTGCGGCGTCAACTCGCCGAAAAGGTTGACCTGCGGGAAGTCGCTCACCTGGAGCAGCTCGCGGTGTTCTCCGAACCCGAGCGAGTGCCCGGCTCCCGCACGATCGCCTCGACCTTCCTCGGCCTGGTGCCCTCCCCCGCCGTCCCGGAGCTGCCGCCCGACACCTGCTGGCACCCGGTCACCGCGTTGCCGCCGATGGCGTTCGACCATGCTCCGATGGTCGCCCACGCCCGCACCCGACTGGCCGCCAAGATGTCCTACACCAACATCGGGTTCGCCTTGGCCCCAACTGAATTCGCGCTATCGACGCTGCGCGACATCTACGGCGCCGCACTGGACTATCAGGTCGACACCACCAACCTGCAGCGAGTGCTGGCACGTCGTGGCGTCATCAGCCCGACCGGCACCGTCGCGCAGTCCGGGCGCAGCGGCGGCCGACCGGCGGCGCTGTATCGCTTCACCGATTCACAACTGCGGATCACCGACGAATTCGCCGCCCTGCGCCCCCCGGGCTCGACCTGAGGTTGGGTGGCCTCGTCGGCGGGCCGACTGGATTCTTAATGGCCTCTTAGGCAACAATGCCCCGATGGACATTGGCAACCTTGCAAGAGCCACCGGCGCGGACTGGATCGGGCGTGCGCCGCATGAGGAATTGCAGGCCAAGGCCCGCCCGCTGCTGCCGTCTGACGACCCGTTCCACCAGCCACCGCCCGGTTACCAGCACGCCACGCCCGGCACGGTGCTGCGTTCACGCGACGTGGAACTGGCATTTCTGGGCGTAATCCCGCAGCGGACCATGGCCACCCAGCTGCTGTACCGGACGACGGACATGAACGGAAAGCCCCAGGCCACGGTGACGACGGTGATCGTCCCGACCGATGCCACTCCTGAACGGCCCTGCCCGGTGCTGTCGTACCAATGCGCGATCGACGCGGTGTCATCCCGCTGCTTTCCGTCCTATGCGTTGCGGCGGCGCGCGCAGGCCGTCGGCTCGCTGGCACAGCTGGAGCTGCTGCTGATCACCGCTGCCCTGGCCGAAGGCTGGGCGGTGTCGATACCCGACCACGAAGGCCGCAACGGCACGTGGGGCGCGCCACTCGAACCTGGCTACTGCACTCTCGACGGCGTTCGGGCGGCCTTGAGCGCCGAACGGCTCGGACTGTCGGCCTCGGCGCAGGTGGCGCTGTGGGGCTACTCCGGTGGCGGGCTGGCGACCGCGTGGGCCGCCGAGCTGTGCGCCGACTACGCGCCGGAACTTGACGTCGTCGGCGCGGTGCTCGGATCGCCGGTCGGCGACCTCGGCCACACCTTCCGACGGCTCAACGGCACCTTCCTGGCCGGTCTGCCTGCCATGGTGATCGCCGCGCTGGCGCACGTCTACCCCGATTTGGACCGGGTGATCAAGGAGCATGCCAGCGACGAGGGACGCGCGGTGCTGCAGCGATTGGAAGGGATGACGACGGTGGGCGCCGTCATCCGGATGGTAAACAAAGACGTGGGCGTCTACCTCGACCGTCCGCTGGAAGAAATCCTGACGATGCCCGAGGTTCAGCACGTCTTCGACAGCATCAGGCTGGGCGCCAAGATCCCGACGCCCCCGGTGCTGATCGTGCAGGCCGTGCACGACTACCTGATCGACGTCGAGGACATCGACCGGCTGGCTGACGCTTACTCGGCGGGCGGCGCCGATGTCACCTACCACCGCGACGCGTTCAACGAGCACCTGCTGCTGCATCCGCTGTCGTCGCCGATGGCGTTGCGCTGGCTGCAGGACCGCTTCGCGGGCCGCCCGCTGAGCGACCACCTGATCAGAACGAAATGGCCGACGATGTTCAACCCGGCCACCTACGTCGGCATGGCCCGACTGGCCGTGGTCGCGGCGAAGGTGATCACCGGAAAGTCGGTGCACCGCCGACCGCTATGACGCGTCGGTAGCCGGATAGATCGTGTCGACGGCGGGATGGCCGCCGAGATCATCGCGTGCGGTGGCCGCGGCCGGCACCGCGTACACCAGCGCCGCGGTGGCGGCCGGCAGCAGTAGGGTGCAGGCGATCTGCAGCCAGGAAGGTCCGAAGAACACCGGCGGCGCCTCGGTGAAGTAATGCAGCGGATGGTCGTGGCTTAGCGGCACTGTGGCTAAATCGACTGTGCCGTAACGGAGATGCGCCAGCAGCACCCCCACACCGACTGCGGCGGCGGCCGCGATCACCACACCGGTGCACAGGCCGATGACGATCCCGGGCCCGCGATGTGACCGCCACTGCCACGCCAGCACCGCTGCCACTGCGGCAACGACATTCAGCAGTCCGAACATCAGGAACGCTGCGACGAAGAAATGATCGGGTTCGTTGCCCAGGTAGTCTTGCACACGCTCACCGTTATGGGTCAGCGCCACCACACCGTGCAGCGGCGGCACGAGCCAAGCCCAGAGGCCGCCGACGAGCACACCCGCGGGCAACAGCCCGACCGCGACCGTGACGGCCGCCCGCCGTCGAGACGCGCGTGGCACGCTGAGAGTCGCGACGTCGGTCATCGGTGCGCCTCCAGGTCGGCCGAGTCCACCAGCCCGTGCCGCGAACACTTGGCCCACCACCCATCGGGCCGAACCTGGACCACCATCCGACGGCCGCATTCGGCGCAGAACCGGGGCGGCTCCAGACCGAGCCGGGCCGCCGTCGGCACCGGGCTCTCGGCAGGGTCGTCGCCGCGCACAGCGCCGGTGTAGACGTTGTAGACGCCCGCACCCACGGGCGCAGGCAGATCACCGACCATCGACGTCCGTTCTACAGGCCGGCGTTGAGCGCTTGCGGGCAAAAACACCATGGATACAGGACCACCACATGAGCACCAGCCAATCACACACCAGGGCGGCGATTTAACTCCGGCTTCGAACTGCATCAGCCGTAAACGGGACATCGCGATTTCCGTGTCTTCCCAGTTCACGCGGGAGTAAATTGCGGTCTATGAAACGAGTCATCGTGGGGCTGACAACGGCTGTCCTGCTGACGGGTGGTCTCGCAGGGATGGTGGGGCCAGCTATCGCGCAGGCCAACCCCGGCCCTATGCCTCTAGCCTGGCCCGGCTGCCCAGAAGACCATCCCTCCGGACCCTGTCACTGGTGCCCGGGGGATCCCCCGGTGCAGACCGGCAACCTCCAAGTCGACCCGGTGAGGTGGGACGCCACCATCTGCCACACCTACTACTACGACTACCCGTATGGCAACGTCGCCAAGTCGATTTGGGAAGGCGAGGATCCGCCGGCCCCGCCGCCACCTCCGATTGGCCTCTATTGCGACCCCGCGACACTGACAAATTGTCGGATAGGCGACCACCCATAAGCCGAAGTTCCTGATTTGCCGCCAGTAACAAGACACCTGTTCAGCCGGTTTCCTGCCCGGCTCTAAGGTGCCGTTTCTAGATGCTGGCGTTGAGCGCCTTGATCGGCATCTGCAAATCCTCGAGCAGCTCGAGATCGGCTTCTGCGGGCCGTCCCAAGGTGGTCAGGTAGTTGCCGACGATCACTGCGTTGATGCCGCCCAGAATGCCTTGTTTGGCGCCGAGGTCGCCCAGCGTGATTTCGCGACCGCCGGCGAAGCGCAACATGGTTCGGGGCAAGGCCAACCGGAATGCGGCCACCGACTTGAGCGCTTCGCTGGCCGGCAGCACCTCGAGGTCGCCGAAGGGCGTGCCCGGCCGCGGGTTGAGGAAGTTCAGCGGGACCTCGTGGGGGTCCAGCTCGGCCAGGTCGGCGGCGAACTCCGCGCGCTGCTCAACGGTCTCGCCCATGCCGAGAATGCCTCCGCAGCACACCTCCATACCGGCCTCGCGCACCATCGACAGCGTCTGCCAGCGCTCTTCCCAGGTGTGGGTGGTGACGACGTTGGGGAAGAAGGAGCGAGCAGTCTCCAGGTTGTGGTTGTAGCGGTGCACGCCCATCGCCGCGAGCCGATCCACCTGCTCGGCGGTCAGCATGCCCAGCGAGCAGGCGATCTGGATGTCGACGGCGTCGCGGATCGCCTCGATACCCGCCGACACCTGAGCCAGCAGCCGCTCGTCGGGTCCGCGCACCGCGGCGACGATGCAGAACTCGGTGGCGCCGGTCTTGGCGGTTTGTTTGGCCGCCTCAACCAAGCTGGGGATGTCCAGCCACGCGCTGCGCACCGGCGATGCGAACAACCCCGACTGTGAGCAGAAGTGGCAATCCTCCGGGCAGCCGCCGGTTTTCAGGCTGATGATCCCCTCGACCTCGACTTCGGGACCGCACCAGGCCATCCGCACCTCGTGCGCCAGAGCCAACAGCTCTTCGAGCCGTTCGTCGGGCAGCTGCAACACCTCCAGCACCTGCTGCTGGCTGAGCCCCTCGCCACCCTCGAGCACTTGGTGACGCGCCACGGCCAGGATGTCGGTGCCGTCGGTATCGGGTCTCGGCCGAGTCGCCGCCTGAGTCACCAGCTACTCCTTAGGTCTTTGTCCTGTTGACGCCCACGCGGGACGGAAGCGGCCACGGCCTCATCGCAGCCTGCGTTCAACGGTGCCCAGGCTAGGGTAGCTGTGTGCACCTGCACAAACGTGAGGTGGCCGGAATTGGTTAGCGCACACGTCGAGTACCTGGCTCATCATTGGCTGCTATTGGCCGGGCCTGCGTTTTTGCCGGCGGTGATCGTCGTCGGCGTCGTGTTGTACGTCGCGATCAAGGACAGGCACACCAGCGACGACGACGATGCAGAGCGCAGCGATGAGGAGGAGCGGCGCCGTTAGCACCGACGGAGATCAGCAGGCTGCGGCCGGCGACACAGCTGACGACAAGCGTGATTGATCCGCACGGGCAGCAAAACGCACGAAGTTTAAACGGAGCGCCCGCAGGCAACCTACCGTGAAGTAAGTTTTCGCCCGATAATTCCGGGCGGCCACAGCGCAGTGGGAGGCATCACGGTGGAACTGACAGTTCTGGCAGATCCGCCGGCGCGTGGCGCCGGTCTCGACCAGGTCATCGGTCTGTCGATCGCCGCGATGGTGATCAGCGCGGTGATGCTCTACGTCGGCTGGGCCCACCGGACCCACCGGATCACGTGGTTGACCAGCGGTGCGGAATGGCTGGGACAAAAGTTCGACCGCCCGTCGTGGGTCGCGCTGCCCGTCGTGGTGTTCACCACCTCGATAATCTGCGCCCTGTTCGGGTTCATTTGGGACGTCAGCTGGCATATCGGCAACGGCCGCGACCCCGGTCCGCTGGCCAATCCGGCGCATTACTTCATCATCATCGGCCTGTTCGGCATCTTCGTAGGCGGCATGTTGGCCGTGGTGTTGCCTTTCGACAAGCCCGGAGCGGCTGCGCTGCGCATCACCCGCAACTGGTACGCGCCGGTGGGCGGGTTGTTGATGGCGGCCTGCGGCCTTTACGCGATGATCGGCTTCCCGCTCGACGACATCTGGCATCGCATCTTCGGCCAGGACGTGACGCTTTGGGGCCCAACGCATCTGATGATGATCGGCGGTGCCAACTTCTCTCTTTTCGCGGTGCTGATGCTGGACTACGAGGGCGAGCGGTACCTGCAGGCGAGCGCGCCCGCCGATGCTGCGCTGGAGCGCAAAGATCGCCCCTTCGTCCGATTTGTGCGCTACCTGTCCTGCGGCGGGCTGCTGATCGGAATGTCGGTCTACCAGATCGAATTCGACTTCGGTGTGCCCCAGTTCCGGCTGGTTTTCCAGCCGATGCTTATTGCTGCGGCCGCCGCCATCGGAACGATCGTCGCGCGCATCACGCTGGGCCGCGGGGCGGCGATCATCGCGGCGCTGTTCGCGATTGCGCTGCGCGGCACGGTCGCCGTGATCGTTGGACCTGTGCTGGGCGCCCCCATCAACTGGTTCCCGCTGTATCTGGGTCCCGCGATCGTGGTCGAGTTGCTGGCCTTCACCCCGCTGTTCCGCCGGCCGATCCTGTTCGGAGCGGTCGCCGGTCTTGGCATCGGCACTGTCGGTCTGTGGCTGGAGTCGCTGTGGATCGGGGCTGTCTACCACTACCCGTGGCCGGTGACGCTGTGGCGCGAAGCGCTGCCGACGGCGGTCCCGGTGGCAGTCTTGGCGGGCATCTGCGCGGGACTGCTCGGAATGGTCCTCACCAGCCAGCGGCTGCCGGGCAGGGCTTTCGGCATCACCGCGGTAGCGCTCACGGTGCTCGTCATCGGCGGCACGGTGGCCAACGGTCTGCACATTCACGTGCCCAAGCAGGATTCCGCCACCATCAAGCTGACCGACCTGCCCAGTCCCGCCGGACAACGACTGGTGTCTGCCGATGTACAGATCAATCCACCCGATCTGGTTGGTCCCCATCCGGACTGGGTCACGGTGCTGGCCTGGCAGGGTCGGATGCACAACGAACGGGGCCTGGTGATCGACCGGCTGACGAAAGTCGGACCGGGGCACTACGTATCCAATCGGCCGCTTCCGGTGTGGGGCACGTGGAAGACGTTGCTGCGCATACACGATGGCCGGACGCTGGCGGCGGTGCCGATCTGGGCGCCCGCCGACGATGCGATTCCGGTCAAGGAGATTCCGGTGCAGCTCAACGGCACCCGACCATTCACGCTTGAGGTCTCGATTCTGCAGCGTGAACGCGACCCGGGCGTCCCGTTGTGGCTGTTCACCGCCGGCGGGGTGGTTGTGCTGTTCTTCACTCTCAGCGTCATCACTGCGCTGACCTGGGGTGCCGGCCGGATCAACGTCCGCGACACCGCTCCGCCGCAACCGCAGGAACCGGCATTGGACCGCTCTCGCCCGAAGGCGGCATGACGGCGCCTCGCTGGGTGTGCTTCCCGCGTGCCGCATTGGTCGGGGTAATGGCAGCAGCAGTGGTCGGTGGCCTGGCCGGGTGCGGTAGCGCGTCGAAAACAGCTATCGGCGAAGGTCTTTCGGTCAACGTGACCATCGCTCACGGACAGGTCACTCCCGCCAACGCCGTCCTGCAAGCAACCGTGCGCCAGCCGATCACCCTGCATGTGACCAGTGACGCCGCCGACGAGCTGCACGTGCATTCGGTGCCAGATCACAAGTTCGAGGTGGCCGCGGCGGCCAACCAGACATTCGAGTTCACCGTCGAGGTTCCGGGCAACGTCGACGTCGAGCTGCATCATCTCGACCGAACCGTCGCCACCATCCAAGTGCGTCCGTGACCCGGCGCCGATGAGCGACGCTGTAATCCTGGCGCACGGTCTTGGCAGCTCCAGTGATCTTCCTGTCCCTTATGCCTTTTCGGTGGTCGGCGCGGCTTGGGCGCTGACGTTCACGTTCGCCTTGGTCGCCTTGGCGTGGCGGCGGCCGCGGTTTGATCCGCTTAAACCCACCCACCCGTTACCCGCCGCGCTGACCACGCTGGTGGATTCGCGCGTCACCCGCGGTATCGCCGCGGCGACGGCGTTGGCGTTCGCCGGGTGGGTGCTGCTGGCCGGGCTGTGGGGACCGCAGACGCAGGCCAACGCGCTACCCGGTGTCTTCTATGTGTTGTTGTGGGTTGGGCTGGTAGCCATTTCGCTGCTTATCGGGCCGGTGTGGCGCGTCATCTCACCGGTGCGCACGGTTTACCTGCTGTTGCAACGCATCACACCGGCACGCCTCGGCCGGCCGCGACTGTCCTACCCGGAATCCTGGGGGTATCGCCCGGCCGCGGTCGGCCTGTTCGCGTTCGTGTGGCTGGAATTGGCCAGCCCCGACCCGGCCGCGCTGCCGTGGATCAAAACCTGGCTGCTGGGCTATTCCGCGGTGCTACTGGTCGGCGCCTGGCTGTGCGGTCAACGGTGGTTCGCCCGGGCCGACCCGTTCGGGGTGTATAGCATGGCGGTTTCACGGCTCGCGCCGTTTCGACGCGACGCGCAGACCGGGCGAATCGGGATCGGCAACCCGTTCGATCATCTGCTGTCGCTGCCCATTCGGCCCGGCGTCGTCGCTGTGCTCGCGGTGTTGCTCGGCTCCACCGCCTTCGACAGCTTCTCGTCGTCGGTGACCTGGCGCGGCTTCGCCGACCGACTCGCTAGAGCTGTTCACGTTGCGCCGGTGTCGGTTTCGTCGTCCGCGCTGCGCACCATCGGGTTGCTGGTGTTCGTCGCGGTGGTGGCGACGACGTTCTCGCTGGCCGCCCGCGCGACGGGAGGAGTCAACCGCGAGCAGCGGCGCGCGCTACCGGGTGAGTTGGCGCATTCGCTGATCCCCATCGTGGTGGGCTACATCTTCGCTCACTACTTGTCGTATCTGGTGGAGCGCGGGCAGCAGACGGTGTTCGCCCTCGCCGATCCGGTGGGCCGGGGCTGGAATGTGCTCGGGCTGGGGCATTTACACGTCGCCTATGTACTGTCCATGCACCCCACCGTCCTGGCCGTGATCAAAGTGTCGTGCGTGGTCACCGGGCACATCGTGGCCGTGATCGCGGCGCACGACAAAGCGCTTCGGCTCTTACCCGTCGGCCATCAACTGACCGGCCAGCTCACCATGATGCTGGTCATGGTGAGCTACACCTTCACCGGGTTGTATCTGCTGTTCAGTGCCTAGCGGGCGCCGCTCATTCGACGGCGTCCTCGTGCAGCTCCGCAAACAGTTCGGTGTTGCGGCTGTAATCGACGACCACGTCGATAATGGTGATTCCGGGTCCGCTCAGGGATTGAGTGAGTGTTGCTTCGAACTCGGCCATCCCACCGACCCGAATGCCTTTGGCGCCAAACGCCGCGGCGTAGTGCGCGATGTCGTAGTCGCCCAATTCCACACCCGACGTGCGCCCGTACTTGAGCTGCTGCTGGAACGCGACCATGTTATAGGCGTTGTCGCGCATGATGATGTGGGTGAAACTGAGCCCTAAACGAGCCGCGGTCTGCAATTCTTGCGCGCTGAAAAGGAATCCACCGTCGCCGGACACCGACACCACCTGTGTACCCGGGCGGACCAGCGCCGCGGCCATGGCCCACGGCAACGCGACGCCCAAGGTCTGCTGACCGTCGGAGAACAACAGCCGGCGGGGTTGATAAACACGGAAGTGCCTGGCCATGTAGATGTAATGCGAACCCACATCGCACGCGACGGTGGCGTCGTCGTCAATCAGATCGCGGATCTTCAGGACAACCGCCGCGGGGTTGAGACCGACGTCGGTCTGCGGGTGGCTTCGCGCCTCGGCGTCGATGATGCGCAGCGCGGCGCACTGTTCCGCGATGCCGGCGGTCGCGGAGTCGGCGAGCCGCAACCCCGCTAGCGGCGGGATCATCTCGGTCAACGTCGCGGCGATGTCGCCGCGTAATTCCAGGGTCGGCTGGTAGTGGTTGTCGATCTCGGCGGGAATTTCGTCGATGTGGATCAACGTGCGAGCGGGACCCCAATTCCACAGCCGCGGATCGTATTCGACTGGGTCGAAGCCGACCGTGACCAGAACATCCGCATGGCTGATGAGAATGTCGCCGGGCTGGTTGCGGAACAGCCCGACGCGCCCGACGAAGTGATCCTCGAGTTCGCGCGACACCACACCGGCGGCCTGGAATGTCTCGACGACCGGGAGGTCGGTGACCGCAATCAACTCACGCAGTGCAGCGCATGGCGCCGGATCGCCGGCCCGGACGCCGACGAACAAAACCGGGCGCTGTGCTGCACGAATCAGTTTGACGGCCTGTGCAATTCGGTCTTCAGGGGCTGGGCCTAGCCTCGGGATCGGTGACGGTTCAACGATTGCCGCCGACGTGGTAGCGGCCGCCACATCGGCGGGCAGCACCACCGCGGCGGCACCACGAGGCGGGGCGACTGCG
>Ga0302325_10009572_pt1 | contig 21133 bp, 19 predicted proteins | sample Palsa_T0_2_FD_201948 | JGI IMG/M metagenome (GOLD analysis project Ga0302325, IMG submission 201948) | Peat permafrost microbial communities from Stordalen Mire near Abisko, Sweden - Palsa_T0_2 | ecosystem: Environmental > Terrestrial > Soil > Palsa > Peat permafrost | place: Sweden: Abisko...
GCTGCCGCTGAGGGTGGCTCCGTCGCGATCGAAGAAGGCGTACTAGGCGCCGCCCACTATGCGATAGCCCTTCCTGCTGCGCGGTGGAACCACCGGCTATTGCTGATCGCGCACGGATTCAGGCCCGAATCCTCGCCACTGCTTCCCGACCTGCATCCAGCCCGGGAGTCCAATCGAACGCTGCTCGACGAGGGTTGGATCGTCGCAACGACCAGCTACCGCCGCAACGGCGTGATTATCGGCGACGCGATCGCCGATCTCGAGGCGCTTCGCGCTCACATCGCATCAAGCCATGGGGACCTCGATCGGGTGATCGTTGAAGGAGATTCGATGGGCGGACTGATAGCGACGATCATAGCCGAACGGGATCCCGACCATTACGCGGGCGCGGTCGCGTTTTGCGCCACCCTCTACGCCAAGGAAGCCAATCCTGCGGTGGGGCTCTCCCTGCTTCCCCATATTCCCCTGCTCTTCGTCACAAATCGCAGCGAACTGGCCGGGACCAAGGCCTACGTTTCTGTGATCACTCCAACCTCGGACGGCTTCGTCCATCCCCAGCTGTGGGTCATCTCCCGGGACGGCCATGTGAATATCAATGAGAGGGAACGCCTCGGCGCCCTTCGCGCAATCAATGCTTGGATTGATTCGAACTCGGAGGCTCTTCCCCGCCCCGCTGGAGGGGTCCCTTTTTTCGATGCCACCGTTCCCCCCGATCCGAGCCCGTCAAAAGCGATCCCCATGCCTGATCACCGGGGGTTCGCGACCCGGGTGGCCGAGGTGTCAGCGATCGATGGTCAGCTGACTTTGGAAGCGCAGCCCTCGGATTTCGCCGCGGCCGGAATCACGCCGATGACCTTTTTCAAGCTTGTGACGAAGGGAGCGCCGATCCGCGTTTTGTACGGACGGGATTTCGGCAACGTGAGACGCGGCCAGTGGATCGTGATCTCCGATCCGGAGGGCCACACGATTCTCTCCCGGAACTATGAGAACGCCGCGGCCTCGGCTCATATCAAAGCGGGGGATTTCTTGACGCTGGTCCGTTATGAAGGACCCTAGAGGGTTCTTCATGCACCTGGACATTCCGCAAGGCGACTTTGCCGGTTACATCTTCGATCTGGACGGCACCCTGATCGATACCATGCCGCTGCATTACCAGGCCTGGGACAAGGCGATGCGTCGCGCTGGGCTCGCCCACAAACTCGACGAGGAGCTCTTCTATTCGCTCGGCGGCGTACCGACCAGGCGAGTCGCAGAACTCATTGGAAAGCACTACAATCTGAGCATAGACGCGGACAAAGTGTTTCATGAGAAGGAAGCTCTGTTTGGGGAGTTGCAAGCCGACGCCCAAATCATCGCCCCCACCGTCGAGTTCGCGCGCAAAGCCGCGGCGCGGCGCCCCGTCGCCATCGCGTCGGGGGGACCCAGGCCCGTGGTGAAGCGTTCGCTCGAGCTGTCGGGACTCGCTCCGCTTTTCCCCATCGTCATCACGGCGGACGACGTTGTGCACGGGAAACCCTCCCCCGACATGTTTCTGCTGGCGGCAGAACGAATGAAAGTAAATCCCAAGGAATGCCTGGTCTTCGAGGACGCCGAACCCGGTATCCAAGCAGCGGAAGCGGCCGGCATGCTCTGGGTGCGGGTGCCCAGCCGCGCACGGTAAGAACCCCGGTCTCGGCTTCTCGGTTCAGAATTCCAATCGGGGCCTCGGCCCGAGCGCTAGGGACGCCGTGGAAGCCACAATCCTGTTGAGTCGACCCCCGGAACTTGATGGCGTGGAGTCATCCCGTCTTCCGCTTACCCATGAAGAAATACCTCGTTGAATTCATCGGCACCTTCTTCCTCGTCTTCACGGTTGGGAGCACCGTGATCGCGCCGGGCGCAGGCGGCCTGGCACCCATTGCCATCGGCGCCTCGCTCATGGTGATGGTTTTCGCAGGCGGCCATATTTCGGGAGGTCACTACAACCCCGCCGTCACTCTCGCGGTATTCCTCCGCGGCCGCTGCGACCGCGCGGATGTGATTCCCTATTGGATCGCGCAGATCGCGGCCGCTTTTGTCGCGGCCTGGCTGATCCACTTCACGAAATTCGGCGCCTCGCCCCAGCCGTCCCCGATTGCGTGGAAGGCGGCGCTCCTGGTGGAATTTCTCTTCACGTTCGCCCTTTGCTGGGTCGTCCTCAACACGGCGACCTCCAAGGGCACCGCGGGCAATTCCTTCTATGGGCTTGCGATAGGAATGACGGTCATGGTCGGTGCATTCGCAGTCGGCGGCATCTCGGGCGGCGCGTTCAATCCCGCCGTCGCCACAGGAATTTCGCTCATGGGACTGTCCTTCTGGAGCAACTTCTGGGTGCTCGTCGTCGGCGAGCTCCTCGGAGCGGTGGCCGCTGCCACCGCCTTCAAAGTGGTGACCGGCGGGGAGTGAGGCGCCGCTTCAGCGGCGCATGCCGCGGTGAAGCCGGCCGGCGGGCTTGGGCACCGCTTCGTCCAGGATCTTTTGGTCGAAGAGCGCCGAGTACACGTAAGGGAAGCCTTCGATTCGCTTGCGCTCGATCGAGGTGCCGATGAAGCGCTCGATGCTCCGGGCGTCGCGCACGTCCTCTTCGGTCACTAGAGTAAACGCGTCCCCTGTATTCTGGGCGCGCCCGGTCCGGCCGATGCGGTGCACGTAGTCCTCGGCGTTTTCCGGAACGTCGTAATTGATCACATGCGACACCCCGGCGATATCAAGGCCTCGGGCGGCGATGTCGGTGGCCACCAGCACCTCAAAGCGCGCGGACTTGAATCCCTCCAGCGCCTCGACGCGTTCCCTCTGGCTCCGGTCGGAATGAAGGACTCCGACGGTGTGCCCCTTCTGCTGGAGCCGGGCGGCGATCCGATCGGCGCCCATGCGGGTGCGGCAGAAGATGATGACGCTCTTGAGCTCGGTTTTTTCCAGCAGTTGCTGCAACAGATCGAACTTTTGCGTGGCTACCACCGGATAGAATGCGTGGGAAACGGTCTCGGCGGGGGAGCGCTGGCGGCCGATCTCGACCTTGGCCGGATTGCGAAGGGCCCAGCTCGCCAGTTGCTCGATCTCAGGCGGCAGAGTCGCGGTGAAGAAGAGCGTCTGTCTCGCGGCCTGGCACTGCTGCACAATGCGCCGAACGTCGGGAAGGAAGCCCATGTCGAGCATCCGGTCCACCTCGTCAAGCACGAGGATGTCGACCTTCTCCAGGGAACAGTTGCGCTGCTCCAGATGGTCGAGAAGCCGCCCCGGGGTCGCAGCGAGGATGTCCATGCCGCGGCGAAGGTCGTCGGTCTGCTTTCCATAACCCACTCCCCCATAAACGATCGTCACGCGCAGGTCGGTGAAACGAGCGTATTTCTGGAAAGCCTCCTCGACTTGGAGGGCGAGTTCACGCGTAGGCTCGAGCACCAGACAGCGCAACGCGCCGTGCGCACCGAGGCGCTGAATGATGGGGAGAGCGAAGGCCGCCGTCTTGCCCGTGCCGGTCTGCGCGGAACCGATGACATCCCCTCCTTGCAAAATGATAGGAATCGCCTGGCGCTGGATGGGCGTGGGTTCGGTATACCCCATTTCCTGGACGGCGTAGGCGAGGGCGTCGCTCAGTCCCAACTGCGAAAATGCCGTATCCATCTTCGGCACATCGATTGGGACGACCGGCTTGACCGGCTCCCGCCGCGGATGCTCAAAATCGTCGCGCGCCGGACGCGGACGCTCTCCGCCGGTGCGACCGCGGCCGCCGCTCCGGGCGGAATGCCCGCCGCCCGCGCTGTGGCGGCTAGCCCCGTCCTGCCGTCCCTGACCCTGTCCGCCCCGCCCTGACCGGCCTTCCTGATTGGGTCGGCCCTCGTGACTCGGGCGAGCTTCATGGCTCGGACGCGATTCGTGGGCGGGACGCGCCTCGTGGGCCGGACGCGGTTCGCGGCTAGGCCGGCTGTCATGGGCCCTCCCCTGACCATCGCCGCGGGCCGCCGAGCCGGGTTCGCCGCTGCGGGGGCTACGACCGCGGCCGCCTTGGCCGGCCGGGCCACGGTCCTGTGCAGGCCTCGGCTTATGTCCGGCGCCCGCGCCCTGGAAGCCCTCGCGGGTGCTCTTGACTTCCTTGTGCTCGGATCCCTCGGAGCCGCGCTTCGTGGGCGAGATGCTCTCGCGCAGCTTCGCAATAAACTTCTTCAGCATGATACGTGTAAGAGGACCAACCTCCCATCTCCAGAGGCGCATTGCAACCACCGAAGCGGCTGGATACAGGCCCCCAGCCTAAGGATTTTAAGACACGGTGGATTGTCCTTCAGAAAGCGGAGGCCGGGCTCGCGGAGGGGCATTGCAGGCCTCCGCGCCGGCTCTGGGACGGCCCGGAGAGCCGCCGTAGATCCCCCACAGAGTTCCCGGCGGTCGATGGGCGTCCAGCTCGACGGCGCTCCGGGCCTTGGCCCGCTCAGCCCCTCCGCGAGCCCGGCCGGAGCCCCTGTTGACAAACCGTCTTTAGTAACATATCATGTTACATATGACCCACAACTCCAGGCTTGCCGTGAGCGTTCACATGCTCGCCTACCTCGCCTACAAGGGAGGATCGGCGGTGTCGTCCGCCGAACTTGCTTCCAGCGTGGGCACGCATCCGGTCGTCATTCGGCGCCTGCTTTCGAGGTTGAAGCGAAGCCGCTTTGTGGGCGCGCGCAAAGGAGCATCCGGGGGCTTTGCGCTCGGTCGACCGCCGGCCCAGATCACCCTGCTCGATGTCTATCGGTCCGTGGAACCGGACTCGGCGACCGGCATGAAGCGATTCGCCCCCAATCACAAGTGTCCGGTGGGCGCGCGCATCGTGGACATACTGACCAAGGCCTTCGACAAAGCGCAGGCCGGCATGGAAGCCCAGCTCGCGACCGTCACCATTGCCGAAATTGAGAAGCAGCTGCGAAGCACGTGTCCGTCGGCTAAGGCATCGCCATGAACGAGCCCTTCAAACTGCTGGGTGCGCGGTTGAGAGTCGCCTCGCTCGAACGTTCCGCAGCTTTCTACTCGGGAGTCCTCGGTCTTCACGCCACTCCGGGCGTCCGCTCGGGCGAACAAAATTTCTCGCCGGATTTTGAGGGGCAGCCCCTGCTCACCCTCGTTGAAACCCCCGGGGCGGTTCCGGCGGCTGGAGATGCGGCGGGCCTTTTTCACCTGGCCCTGCTCGTTCCCAACCGCGCAGCCCTCGCCCGGGTGCTGTTGCGACTCTCGGAACGCCGCGCGGTCCTGCAAGGGCTCTCCGATCACCGTGTGAGCGAGGCGATCTATTTGGCAGATCCGGACGGCAACGGGCTCGAGATCTACGCGGACCGCCCCAAGAGCGGCGGCGCCGGCTCGGGCGCCGTCGACATGACGACGCAGACTCTCGATATCCCCGACCTTCTGAGTGCCGCGCCGGATCGCCGGCCCAGCGGGCTTCCGCCCGGCACGCGACTGGGCCACGTGCACTTGCGCGTCACCGACCTGAACGAGGCCGAGCGTTTCTACACAGAAAAGCTCCCCTTGGTAGTCTCCACCCGAAATTACCCGGGAGCCCTTTTCTTCGCCGCCGACGGCTATCACCATCATGTCGCGGCCAATACCTGGGGTGTGCGTCGATCGCAGCCAAAGGAGGCGCACGCCGGGCTTGAGGCCGTTCTGGCGGCCGTTCCCGGCCTCAAGGCCTCGGCCGTCATATCGGACGCGGACGGCAACCGTTTCGAGTTGGCCGCGGCCTAGCGGCCTCGGAAGCGCCGCCTCGGAAGGCGCGGGCTGGCGATTCGCGCTTGGCATGCGCCCGGACGCGCCGGCATGCTTCGCGCCGACCGTAGCCGTCCGCCCCCTCCCGCTTATGCATCCCGACGTCCTCTGGCTCGCCCGCCTCGGCCTCGACCAGGGCCTGTTCACACGGGCGGACTTCCTACGGGTTCGCAAAGCCCTCGGCGAAGGAGCCGAGCTCATGGACTATGCGCAGAAGCTGATCGACGACGGATTGGTGACCGATATCGAGAAACTCGAGAAGCTGGCGGGCCTCGCTCTGGCCAAGGGGCGCCTCGGTCCTCCGGTGGACGATTCGAGCGAAGAGGACGCGCCCTCCCCTCCAGCGTCTCCCGCGAGCCGCGTCGGCTCTCCGGGAATCGCCGGCAAAGCGGGCGGCGCGCATGGCGCCGCCGCCGAACACTCTGAAGCCGGCGGGCACGACGGCCCGGCCGCGCGCAAGGCGGACGGCCCGGTTCCCACCTTCCCGTTCGCGGCCATCGAGGCTATGGACGACGCGAGCCTCGCAGCCGGGCTGAAGCGGCTCTTGCGCGACACCGCGCTGCACGGTGCCAGCGACCTTCATCTGTGCAGCGGAGCACGGCCGTACATCCGCAAGGCGCGCGCACTCGCTTTCATCGACAGCCGCCCCCTGTCGGCCGAGGAAGCCTTGCGGCTGAACACGATCCTCCTCGATCCGGAGCAGCGCAGCGCCTTCGCCAAGCGGCGGGATCTCGACTACGCGCTTTCGGTCGCGGCCACGGAACGCTACCGCGTGAATCTGATGGTGCACAAGCAAGGGGCCTCGGGCGCTTACCGAATGGTGCCCTCGCAGCTGCGCTCCCTCTCCGATCTGGGTTTCTCGGCTCACCTGGCGACCCTCAAGAAAATGCTCTCCTATCACAATGGTCTGGTGCTCGTGACCGGCCCGGTGGGCTCGGGCAAAACGACCACCCTCGCCGCGATGGTCGCCTACCTGAACGAGACGCGGGAGGATCACATCATCACCGTCGAAGATCCGATCGAGGTGGTTCAGCCAGCGAGGGGGTGCAATGTGACGCAGCGCGAGGTGGGCAAGCACACGCGGACATTTTTCACCGCGCTTAAAGGGGCTCTGCGCGAGGACCCGGACGTGATTGTCATCGGCGAATTGCGCGACCTCGAAACCATCGAAATGGCCGTGAGCGCCGCCGAGACCGGCCACTTGGTCATCGGAACCATGCACACCAGCGACGCCGCAAATACGCTCAATCGGCTTCTCGACGTGTTTCCGCCCGCCCAACAGACCCAGATCCGAACGAGTGTGGCGGAAAGCCTGCGGGGGATTGTCTGCCAGCGGCTCCTTCCGGGAATCGAGGGCGGCCTGGTGCCGGCGTGCGAAATCCTGGTAAACGTGACGGCCATTTCCAATCTCATCCGCGAGGGGAAGACCACCGGTCTTCGAAACACCATGGAAACGGGTGTGCGCGAGGGAATGTGCCTGATGGATAACGTGGTTTACGGACTCTGGCAGGAACGCCAGATTTCGGCCGCGACTGCGCTGGCCAATGTAGCCAACCGGGTGCTGCGCGCGAAGATTTCTTAGGCGCCCGATCCAGCCTGAAATGCGCTTCCTTCACTAAACATGGCCGCCATCGACCAACTCCTCCGCACCATGCTCGAGAAGGGCGGATCCGATCTGCACCTGACCGTCGGCTTGCCGGCGAAATCGCGCATTTCAGGTTCCCTTCAAACGATCGGGGACAAGCCGCTTCAGGCGATCGAGATGGACCGGCTGCTCAAGGAGATCTGTCCGGACAAGCGCTGGAGCGAATTTCTGGAACGGAACGACCTTGACCTCGCCTACGAGATACCGGGCTTGGCGCGGTTTCGTGGGAACTATCTGTCGAATCATTGGGGGCACGGGGCGGTTTTCCGCCAGATACCGGCCAAGATCCTCTCGTTCGATGAGCTCAAGCTGCCCGAAGCGCTCAAGAAACTCTGCCACTTGAACGAAGGCTTGGTCGTGGTCACCGGTCCGACCGGCAGCGGCAAGTCGACGACGCTCGCCGCGATGATCGACTACATCAACTCCAACTTCTGCAAGCAGATCATCACGATCGAGGATCCGATTGAGTTCGTGCATCCCATGAAGAAGAGCGTGATCGTTCACCGCGAAGTGGGCGAGCATACCGAATCGTTTGCCGCGGCGCTCAAGGGTGCTATGCGGCACGATCCGGATATTCTGCTGGTGGGAGAAATGCGCGAGTTGGAGACGATCAAGCTGGCCCTCGGCTGCGCCTCGATGGGCATGCTCGTATTCGGGACGCTGCACACCAACAACGCGCCAAAGACCGTCGACCGCATCATCAACGCCTTTCCGGCGGATGAGCAGAACCAGGTCCGGGTCATGCTCGCGGGCTGCCTGGCGGGAATCGTCGCGCAACTGCTGTGCAAGCGCGTCCCCAAGGGACGCTGCGCGGTGCACGAGATTCTTCTGCAGCACGAGGCGCTGGGGAACACCATCCGCAGCGGGCAGATCGCCAATATCCGGGGAATCATCGAGAGCGGCGGCGCCGACGGAATGGTGCTCATGGACCAGAGCCTGATGACCCGGGTCAAGGAGGGGACCGTCGAGCCGAAGGAAGCCTACATGAAAGCCGCGAACAAGGCCGCCTTCGCCCCGCTGCTCAAGCCCGGGGACTTGGACGGCGGGCACTGAGCGCAATGCCTACACTAGCACAAAAACTGGGCGAGCCCGCGCACGAGTCGATCTTGCTCCGCAAAGCTCGCGCTCTCGGTTTACGCGATGGCCGGGATTTCATCGGATTGGCGATTACTCGCGGATGCAGCCACTCAAATCACAGCGCCCCGAGCACCTCGCGCAGCGTCCGCGCCAATTCGTCGACACGGTACGGCTTGGGCACCATGGCCATGAATCCGTGCTGGCGGTAGTTGGCCATCACTGGATCGCTCGAATAGCCGCTGGAGACCACGCCTCTCACGTTGGGGTCGATGGTGCGCATGGCGCGAAGCGCCTCCAAGCCTCCCATGGCTCCGGGCACGGTGAGGTCCATCATCACCACGTCGAAGGGTTTGCCGGAGGTGCGCGCAGTGGAGAATTCTGAAACCGCCGCTTCGCCTGTGGAGACGGCGACGACCTCGAGTCCGAGGCGCGAGAGCAGCGCCTGCGCCATCGCGCGCACCGTGTCCTCATCATCCATGAAAAGGATTCGCCCGTGTAGCGACTCGAAGGGCGAGCGGCTGGGCATCGAGGGGGGTGCGGGAGTTTTCGCCGCGGGAAGCCACACATGGAACGCCGTGCCCCGTCCGACCTCGGATTCGGCCGTCACATGGCCCTGATGCTTGCGAACGATGGAATAGACCGTCGCCAGGCCGAGGCCGACGCCGTCTTTCTTCGTGGTGAAGTAGGGATCAAAAATGTGGGGAAGATATTCGGGGGGAATGCCCGCGCCCGCATCGGCGATCGACAACCGCAGATAATCGCCCGGCGGCAGCGGCAGCTGCCCCTCGGCCACGGCATCGTTTCGCAGCGAAATCCGAATGATGCCGCCCTCGGGCATCGCCTGGAGGGCATTGATGACCAGGTTCTGGACCACCTGGCCGATCTGGCCTTTGTCCGCGTCCGCAGCCCGAAGGTCCGAAGCCAGCTCGAATTCGCAGCGCACTTTCGCGCCGTGGGTGGCAAATTCGGCGGCCTCCTTGACGACCTCCTGCAAGCGCACCGTCGTTCGGACGGGTTCGCCGCCCTTGGCAAAGGTGAGCAATTGCTGAGTGAGATCGCGGGCCCGGCCAGCCCCGCGCTCGGCTTCCTTGAGCCAGCGACCGGCCCGGGTCATGACCTCCTCGTCGAGAAGGGCCACGCTGAGATTGCCCATGATGACGGCGAGCAGATTGTTGAAGTCGTGCGCGATGCCGCCCGCGAGGAGGCCGACGGCCTCGAGCTTGGAGGCGCGCTGCAGTTCGGTCTCCAGGCGCGAGCGCTCGGTCACGTCGCGAAAAACGAGGACCGCGCCGAGCATTTTGCCGCTTAGGTCGTGCATGAGCGCGCAGCGACCCTCGAGCAGACAGGCGGACCCGTCGCGGCGAACCAGCTGAGTCTGGGGAGGGATGTTCACCACCCGGTCGCCGCCGAAGGCCGCCGCGACGGGCGATGGCACTGTGGCGCCGGTGCGCTCGTGGCGGAGCACGCAAATCTCGTCGATCGCGGTCCCCACCGCGCCGCGCTCGCGCCAGCCGCTGGCGACGCACGCAGCCTCATTGATGAACTGGACGATGCCTTGCGGATTGGTGGTGATGACCCCCTCGGTCATGGCGCGCAGCGTGACGCTCAGGCGCTCGCGCTCGGCCGCCAGCTTGCGCTCGGCGGCTTTTACCTCGGTCAGGTCAAGGAGGGCCATCTGGGCGCGCTCGAAATAAGGACGCCCTTCGACGAGCGGAATCTGCCAGCGGTAGTAAACCCCGTGGGGTGTCCCATCCATCGCGCGCATCGCGATCTCTCCTTCATTCTCAAACTTGCCCCCCCAAGCTGATAAGAAGCAGGCCCGTCGTGCCGCAAAAATTTCCGGAGTGAACAGCCGCGCCTCATGGGCCACGAGTTCGTCGACCGACGGAGCTCCTGAAAGCCGGAGCATGGTGGCGTTGGCGCCAATGAGGGGAACCCGGAACATCGCGGCCGACAGCTCGGCCGGGTGCTCGTCGAACCAGGTGCCCAACTCGGTCACGCCCTCGCTCCGCAGCCGCTCCAGCCAGGCCATCGTCGGGCGGTAGTCGTATTCGGCGATGCCAACGGGCGAGAGTTCAAAGAGGATCCGGAAGCGCTGCTCGCTGGCGCGCAGTTCCATCTCCGTGCGCCGCATATCGGTGACGTCGAGGAGGGCAAGCTGCGCATGGCGCAATTCGGTCACCATGTCGCCTGCAGGCATCCACCAACGCCAATAGAATTGACGGAGGCTTCCGTCCATGCACCGCATCGGCATTTCTCCTTCCGCCCAATTGCCGCCGCGCCAAAGAGCCGTGAGCGTCTGCACGAGGGCCTCGATCGCCTCGGGGGTCGTCGCCTCGGAGAATCGGGCGATCAGGAGCCGCTTCGAGGGGGCGCGCAGAGCCCGCACGGCGGCCTCGTTGAGCCCCTTCGGCTCGATTCGCGCGAGGCAGCGTTCGCGGCGCTCGGGCACAGAGGCCAAGTGGGCGGCGAGGTCGGTGGCGCCCTCGGAGCGGAATTCCTCGAAGATTGATTGGAGTCCTGAGTAGTCGAGTTCGACGATCGCGACCGGAGAATGCTCGAAGAGCGCGCGGTGCCGGGCATCGCTCGCCCTGAGCGAGTCCTCGGCGTGCCGGTGAGCGGTGATATCGGAGACAAAGCCCTGAACATATTGGACGCGGCCGGATTTATCGCGGGCAGCGCGGACATTTTCGGAAATCCAAGCCAGCGATCCGTCCCGCCTGCGGATCTCCGACTCGAAATCCTTGAGCACCTCCCCGGCGCCTAGCTGCTGATAGAACTCCTCGCGCCGCCCCGGCGCCGTATAGAGGCGGGAGAGCGCGGCGGGCTCGAGTTCAACCACATCGTGCGGATCGGAATAGCCGAGCAGACGCGCAAAGGCCGGGTTCGCGTTGCGGAAGCCGCCGCCGGGAACCGATTCGTAGATCCCCTCGGCGGCGTACTCAAATAGAGTTCGGAAGCGCTCTTCGCTCGCCCTGAGCGCCGCCTCGGTGCGCCGATGCTCGGTCACGTCTCGAATGATCGACATCAGGGCGGTGCGGCCTCCCATTTGGATCGCGCGCGAGGTCACCTCCGCATCGATCTCCTCTCCGTTTCGCCCGCGGTACCGCCACACGCCGACCTGCCGGAAGTCTTCGGAGCCGCCCGTCTGGGCAATCGCTCGCGCCGCTTCGATGAAGTGGGGCACATCCTCGGGGGGGCGCACGTCGGTCGCACGCAGACCCAGGAACTCGGTGCGCGACCACCCAAAAGCCGCAACAGCGGCGGCATTGACGTCCAGGAATCGGTGGCTATCCGCGTCGAACACCCAGGCCGGGACGGGGATCGAATCGAAGAGCTTTTGGTACCGCTCCTCGGTCGCCAGCAATTCGGCGTGGTCGGTAAAAGTGATCAGCACGCGCGAAGGATCCGGAACGCCGCGCTTCAGCCAGACCTTCCAATGCATGCGGCTCCGGTTGAGCGGCTGGCCCGGGATACGCAGAGTATTCTCGCACTCAAAGGACGAACGGCCCAGCCACAGCGCCTCAAGCTCGAGGCCAAAGGTCTCCGGAGGCGATAGCTCGCCGGCAGCGCGCATTTTCTCGCGGAACTCCTCGATGTCCTCCGCCCCGAGCATGGCTAGCGCCAGGCGGTTGGCGGCCGTCGCCCGAATCCTGAGAAACTGTTCCTTCAGCTCTTCCGGATGCGACCGGAGATGGGAGTTGAGATCCTCGACGCCGGCCGCGCGAAGCCCGTCGAGCCATGCGCTCACCTCCGTGAAGTCCTCCTCTATGATAGGCGTGGCGGCATGGTCGAACAGCGCCTCGAAGCGGCCCTCCGATTCCTCCTCGCGCCTCTGCCTAGCCGCCCAGCGACTCCAGATCCGCCAAGCAATATAGACGACCGTTCCAGCGACCACGATCATCGTCCCCGTCCCAAAGCCCGCGAAGCCGCCTTCGGAAAACGGAGTTTCCGCCAGAACCCAGGTAACTGCAGCACCATGGGACACAGGGAAAAGGGGCGGCATGAGCTAAATGAACGGCGCCGAACCCAATCGGAGCCGGCCATATTTGTCGAGACCTGCGGTGAAGGAGGGCCCCTCGGAGGACGCGCGCAAGGCTCACCGGGGACCCCGCTAGAGGCGCTTTATTGAAAACCGCTGATATTCAGTGACAACGATTTTCAACGGAAATACATCCCCAGGGGGCCATTCCTTAGCGACAAAGGCGCATGGGCCAGACCACCCGCTCGAAGGGAATTTCCTTCACCCACGAAAAGTGGACGCGCATCGACGAACGCTGCAAGCAGCTGAAGTGCGGCCGCAGCCAGTACTTTCAGATGCTGGTGGAATCGGATCTGCGCTTCCTGCCAGACACCCATCCGCACAAGGCGGACAATAAATGGCATTTCTTCCCAGAGATGCCCCTCCCCTCCTTCGAACCCCTGCGAGTCGCCGAGCCCGGCTCGGACTCCGGCCGCCCGGACACCCCACCCGGGAAGCGCAAAGGCCGGTAAGGCTAGAACAGCTCATTTCCCCTTCAAAGTTGCGGAGGCGGGTCTTCAGACCCGCCGCCGCAATTCCCATTGCGGCCAATCCCTTCCCACGCACGCTCGCCACGTGCCTCCCCATGGTCAGGGCCTTCCGCCCACCGCCGCCTTGAAGGAATTGGCCGAGGTGCTTGGGGACAACGACACGCGGGAACTCGTGCGGACCTTCCTTCAGGATTTCCCCGCGACGCTGCGGATGCTGGCGAGCGGCAAGCACGAGGATCGCCTGCGCATGGCCCATGGCCTCAAGAGCAGCGCCCGCCACATGGGAGCGGACGCGCTCTCCCGGCGCATGGCGGCCCTCGAGGTGAAGCTCTCCCAGTCCGGTGCGGCCGAAGGGATCCCGTCCACAGAAGACCTATCCATAGCTGTGGAGGAGTTCGAGCGCGCCGCTGCCTTGCTCAGACCCTACGCGGGACGCTAATCGACCGGACCGCGCCGTCGCCGGGGGCTATGATGTCTTGACGATTCCGGACTGAATGCACCAGCGGACCAGACTGGCGACCTCACGCACCCCAATCTTATCCATGATGTTTGCCCGGTGCTTCTCGACGGTGCGGACGCTCAAGTTGAGCCGCGAGGCGATCTCCTTGGAGGAGAAGCCCTCGGCAACAAAGCGGGCCACCTCGAGTTCGCGGGTGGACAGCGCCTGAACGGCCTCAAGCGAAGGCGAAGGAGGCCCTGCCTTCACCGACGGAGGGACCCGGGGAAGCACCGGTCCCTTCCCTTGTTCGGCGGCCTTCGGCGGGACGTGCGCGGCGAAGAACATTCCGCCGTTCATGACCGACTCGACCGCCTGAAGCACGTAATTGAGCGGGGCGCTCTTATCGACAAACCCGTGCACCCCTTGGCCAATGAGCCGGCCCGGGAGGTCGCCGTCGGGATGCCCGGTCAGGACCAGAATCCGCGTGGCGGGCAGTTTGGCTCGCACTTCGCGGACGACCTCGAGCCCGTGCATGCCCGGAAGGAAAAGGTCCACCACCAGGAGACTGGGCTTCTCCCTGAGGCAGAATTCAAGCCCCGTGCGTCCGTCTGTGAATTCGCCCGCGACGACAAGGCCGCGCACGCGGCCCAGCGCCATCGCCAGCATCTGGCGGAAAACCGTCTCGTCTTCGATGATGACTGCTCTAATCGCCACAATGAGTAAAAACCAGGAGGGTAACGACCTTGCCTATCAAGGCTAGAAGGGGACGAGGTTGTTTACTTGGGACACGAGTCCGGCGCAAGCGGAACCGACATGCGCGCTTCCAGGATTGTCGCCGGCCGCTCCGCAGCCACAATCCGTGCCAGCCCACGCGGGCGATTATGCCGACTCTGCTGCTCCTCGCGCCTGTCTTCCTCATTTTCGAGGTGTGGCAGCTCGCCATGGGTGAACGCTATCTGGGGATCAAGCAGATCGCCCGCGGCGCAGACCCGCGTGAGATGGGCCCGGGCGAATGGGTCGCATTTTTCTGGAGTTCCTCACTCGTAGCCTACGCCGTCTGGATGGCCTCACTTCTGTTCATCCCGGAGGGCCGCGTCCATGGCCTTTGCCTGATCGCGGTCACCACGGCTGGCCTCGCGGTGAGGCGCAATTGTGGGATCAAATGGATTCTTGTCACGATGACCTTCGAGGGGGCCACCCGAATTGGTTTTCTCTTCTATTTGTCTGCGATGCTCTGGCGCCGGTCATGACACCGCCGGGCGTTCCAGCGCCTGCGTTCCGCGAATTTGAGCGTCTCTCACCCAATTTCGCCGCCGACACTGAGCACGAGCGCCTCGGAGCGCTTTTCCATCACAGCGTGATGCCCTTCGAGGAGACCCTCGAATATATGTCTCTCCCCGAAAGCGGGGTCAGCTATCATGTTCTGATCGCACCCAGCGGCGAGCGGTGCCGCCTGGTGCCCGACGAACGGGTGGCGTGGCACGCGGGGGTTTCCGAATTCAAGGGCCGGCCGAAATGCAACGCATTCCTCATTGGAGTCTCGTTCGCGGGCGACACCTACGCGGCGCCGCTGACGGAGGCCCAGATCGCCTCTGCGCTCGACTGGTTATCCAGCCGCTGGACACGCTACGGGTGGGCGCCCGATTGGATGACCGACCACCGGCAGGTGGCCCCAGGCCGGAAGGACGATCTCAATCCGGTGGAATGGCAGCGGCTCGCGGCGGCCATCGGGGCTTGCCATGGCAGCAAGCCGTTTCCTAGCTGGTGATTGTCGCATGTCCCTTCCCACCGAGACGCCGAGACTCCCCAAGTGGATTTTCGTCGTCGGTGACGCCGCCCTCCTGGCAACGGCGGCCTGGATCGCCACGCATGCGGCCCATCCCGCTTCGGGAGAAGCCCTCATCGCCATCGTCGCTTGCGTCGGCCTCGCCGCAGTTTGCGGCGCGATCCCCTTCATCACCGATTACGCATGGCGCCAGGAGGCCGCTCTCGATGAGCGGCAGCGTTCGATCGAGGCGCTCGCGGGCACGGTGAGCCTCTCCGCCGAGCAGATCGGAATCGCGGCGACCGGATTGCACCAGCTCGCCGAACTCGCGCAGCGCAACCAAAAGCACGGCGAGCAGGTCTATCAGGAACTCCGCGAGAAGATGGCCGAACTGCAGGCCCAAATCAGCGAAACCCACGAGCAGGAGCGTGAAGACGCTGCCCGCCTGGAAGGCGCTGCCGAACGCATCTCGAAGGCCGTTTCCGATGCCGGCAAACTCGAGGCTGCCCTGAAAAAATTTCAGCGGGCAGCCCAAGTGATCGTCGCCCGCCCAGAGCCCGCGCCGCCAGAGCCGGCACCGCCGGAAGCCGCGGCTCCAAGCACTCCGGCTCCCGTTCCCCACGCTCCAGAACCGGTGGCTCGGGAGCCGGATCCTCTGGAATCGCCGGCAGCGGCCGAGGTGCCTGCGGAACCAGCCCAACCGGCCACGACACTGGCGCCGGCAGAACCGGAACCCAGGACGCCCTCCCCAGCCCCGCCATCGCCCTTGCCGGCGACCCGCGCCGCCGGTGACACCGGACAGTTGAATCGAATCAACGTCACCGCCTACATTGGCATCGGCAATCGTCTCTTCATCCGGGGTTCAGGCGCCGGGCTGAATTGGGACAAGGGCGCTCCGCTGCAGTTTGTCTCCATTGGGAAATGGCGTTGGGAACCGACCGAACTCGCCGAGCCTCTTCGCTTCAAGCTCTACAAAAATGACGCGGTCGAATGCACCACGCTGGGTGAACGTCTCCTCGAACCCGGCTCTCAGTTGGATCTAACCGCCACTTTCTGATCGATCATCGCCTTTAGACTGTCCCAATCAAATGGCTTGGAGATGACGACGGAGGCGCCCGCGCGGCATGCCCAGTCGGCGACCAATCGATTCATTGCGCCGGTCATGATCACGATCGGGAGCGAGGCATGGCCGGGCTCGCGGCGCAATTCGGCGCAGACGGCAAGCCCGCTCATACCAGGCATGTTGACGTCCACCATCAACAGATCGAATCGCCCGACCGTCGCTTCCCGGATGCCGGCCGGACCGTCGGACACCAAAGTGACGGAATGCCCCAGGCCCACGAGAAAATACTCCAGCGTGAGCCGGACCGATTCGCTGTCGTCGATGACGAGAATTCTGGCCATGATGGAAGCGCACCCAGGTCAGCTTTCCCGGCGGGCGACCGATGCTGTCTCGATCTCCCTGTTCGCCAATGACACGATCATCACGGCCACCTCGCGGCAGGCCGTTCGGCCGGCGATCGACGGCTGAAGGGCCTCGATCTTGAGGCATATCTGCTTCAGTGCGGAGAGCACCCGAACCCTCTGACGCACAGGCTCGGGGAGCGATCGCAGACGCTTATTGTCAATCCGGTAGCCGCGAGGCATAGGAACACATTTTGTGTGTCACTATTATTTGTCAACTTTTCCGGTAGTCCGTCCGATTGACACACCCGAGAGCGGGACGTTATTCGTGTCCGAATGCACTACACCCAGCTTTTCCGAAGCCTTCGCGAAGCCAAGGGGCTCACGATTGAGGAGCTGGCCAAGCGCGCACGGTGCCACAGGAACACCGTGGCCAACGTGGAATCGGGCCGGCCCGTGAAATTCAAGACCCTCGCCGAGCTCATGGCCCGGATGGGCCACGGCGCAGGATCCCCGGAGCTTAAGGGAATCGCACTCCTATGGTTCGAAGCGGTGAGCGGACTCTCACTCGCCAAACCCGAAACACTGGCCGCGGCGCGGCGGGTTGTGGGAAGCCATCAATCGGCGATCCTCAAGGCCGCCCGGCTCCTGGAGCAATCGATTGCGCACTCCGGCCTGTCTGCCGATCAGATCCGCCTCCTCTCGTTTGCAGCGGGAAGCCGCGAGGTGCTCGGCATCCTTTCCCAAGTCCGCAATCTGATCGCCGCAACCGCGGAGGTTGCCGAGACCGATTCGGCCCTCAAGGCCGCGGAGGGGGAGTAAGGGAGGCGCTCCCGAGAGCCGAACGCAGAGCCTCCGGGGATCGCGCCGGCGCACGGCAAACGAACTCCTCGCAAACATAGGCAACGGCCTGTCCGCCGTCCGGACCCATCGCCTCGAGCCACGGATGGCGGGCCGAAAACCACGCGCGGGCGCCGTCCGCATCGAGCGCAATCACCGTGCGCATCGGCCCGGCTCGCTCCGAGAGAACCGCAGCGAGCGCGGAGAAATCCTCGGAGGAAGGCCTGCCTGTCAGCACCACATGACGAGGCGGCCCGAGCGCGGGCTCGAGAGCGCAGAGAAGCTGCGGCATGGCCTGCGGCGAGGACTCCCACTGATGACGGAAGGCCGCCAGCGATTGGCGCGCGCGGGTGCGGAGGCGCTCATCGCCGGTCAACCCGGAGAGTCTCAGGAGGTTGAGCGTGGCAACCGATGTGGGCGCGGGTTCCGCCCCGTCATAGGCCTCCTTCAGGCGAAGGACGACGTCCGCTGCGTTCGCGGCCGAGTTGAAGTAGCCGCCGCGCTCCCCGTCCCAGAAGCGGCCATCCAGCTCGCGCTGGAGACGCTCCGCCCATTCCAGCCAGCGCACAGAGAAGGTCGCCTCATACAGATCGAGAAGCGCCTGAATCAGGAAGGCATAGTCCTCCGCAAAGCCCTCGCCCGAAATGATTCCCCGGCTCCGGGAGCGTAGCAATGTGCCGGATTCCTCGATCCACAGACGTGACTGAATGAATTCAACGGCCCGGACGGCGGCCAACCGAAAGGCACTCCGGCGGTCGGCGATCGATTCCGCCGGAAGGGACGAGGCGCGCGCGAACGCCGAGATCGTCAGAGCGTTCCATGCCGTGATCACCTTGTCGTCCAGAAGCGGACGGGGGCGTGCCGCACGCGCGGAACGCAGCCTATCAAGCGCCGAGACCAGCCGTTCGCTCGCCTCTTCAGGTGAATGCCCAAATGCTCGCGCGGTCTCCGCAAGCGGGCGCTGCTGCGCGAGGATATTCTTTCCGGCGAACTCGCGGTGCGGATCCTGCTGGACGGGCACATTGCCCGCCGCCTGGACTCCGAAATGGGACGCGACGAAGGGGGCATCCGTCCCAAGAATCCGTTCCAGCTCTTCGTACGTCCACACATAGAAGGCGCCTTCGGCGTGGCCCCCGCCTTCAGGCCTGTCCGAATCGGCGTCTTCGGCCGAGCATAGACCACCCTCCTCGGCCGTGAGGTCCCGCAAAACGTAGTCGAGAATGTCCCGGGCCAGCCATGCGTGGCGTTCATCGCCGGTAGCCTGCCAGGCTTCGAGCGCCACCAGGGCGATCTGAGCCTGGTCGTAGAGCATCTTTTCGAAATGCGGCACGAACCACGCAGCATCCACGGCATAGCGGTGAAACCCGCCCCCCACATGGTCATGGATGCCTCCGCTGGCCATGGCTCGAAGCGTCCGGCCTACCAGCCCCGCAGCCGCCCGGCCCGCGGCGCTTTCGACTCCCTGCAAAGCGGCGCAGCGGAGCAGAAAGACTAGGTTCGCTGGCCTGGGGAATTTGGGGGCGCCTCCGAAGCCGCCGTGCTCGGCGTCGAACACTTCCTCATAATATTGGAGGCCTTTTTCGAATGCATTGCTGGCCGCCTCGGCCAGCGGCTCCTGCGGCGCGGCCCCAGGCGAGGTTTCCTCGCGCGCCCGGTCGCGAAGCGTTTTGATGACGCGTTCAGCCTCGCCCTTCAAGTGCTCTCGGTCCTCGCTCCAGCCGCGGGCAATGGCGCGAAGCACCGAGGGAAATCCGGCCCGGCCGCCGCGGTCCTCGGGCGGAAAGTAGGTTCCCGCGTAGAACGGTTTGAGATCTGGTGTGAGCCAGACGCTCATCGGCCAGCCCCCTTGCCCCGTCAGCGCCTGCACATAAGCCATGTAAACGCGGTCGACGTCTGGACGCTCCTCCCTGTCGAGCTTCACCGGCACGAAGTCCGCGTTGAGCCGCTCGGCAATCGCCGCGTTCTCGAATGACTCCCGCGCCATCACATGGCACCAGTGGCAGGTCGAATATCCGATCGACAGGAAGATCGGCCGATCCTTCTCGCGCGCGAGAGCGAATGCGCGCTCTCCCCACGGCAGCCAGTCGACCGGATTGTCCGCGTGCTGGCGGAGGTAGGGCGAGCTTTCGCGGGCCAGGGCGTTGGACATGAAAGCAAAAACCGTCGAGAGTCAGACGACTCCGGCGATCATTCGCCCAATACCCAGGAGAAAATGAGCGGCGCGACAATCGTCGCGTCGGATTCCACGATGAATTTAGGCGTCGAGGATGCGAGCTTGCCCCAGGTGATCTTCTCGTTCGGCACCGCCCCCGAATAACTGCCGTAGCTGGTGGTCGAGTCGCTGATCTGGCAAAAATAGCCCCAAAGCGGCACTTCCGGACGCTGCAGGTCCTGGTGCAGCATGGGGACCACGCAGATCGGAAAGTCCCCGGCGATCCCTCCGCCGATCTGGAAAAAGCCGATTGAGCCCTCGCCGGTGCGCAGCGTCTTGGCCGTCTTGGTGTACCAGTCGGCGAGCGTCATCATGTATTCGATTCCGGTGCGCACCGTATGGACCTTCTTCACGTCGCCGCTGATCACATGCCCGGCGTACATATTGCCCAGAGTAGCGTCCTCCCACCCCGGCACAATCATGGGCAAATTCTTTTCCGCCGCCGCAAGGAGCCAGGAATTCTTGGGATCGATCTGATACGATTTCTTCAGCTTCCCGCCGCGGAGGATCTTGTACATGAATTCATGGGGGAAATAGCGCTCGCCCGCCCGATCGGCGGCCACCCATTCCTCCAGGACAACGGCCTCGATTCGGCGCATGGCCTCCATCTCCGGAATGCAGGTGTCGGTCACCCGGTTCATGTGGCGATTGAGAAGCCCTTCTTCGTCGGCAGCGGTAAGATGGCGGTAGTGGGGAACCCGCTCATAGTAGTCGTGCGCAACGAGGTTGAATACGTCCTCTTCGAGATTCGCACCCGTGCAAACGATTCCATGCACCTTGTCGCGCCGGATCATCTCCGCGAGCGAGATGCCAAGCTCCGCGGTCGACATCGCTCCGGCGAGAGTCACCAGCATTTTGCCTCCGACCTTGAGGTGGGCTTCGTAGCCCTTGGCCGCATCCAAGAGGGCCGCTGCGTTGAAGTGGTGATAATGGCGGGCGATAAACTGCGAGACCGGACCTTTCGACCGGGCGAGGGCGGCGTTGATGTCCTCGGGGCGCTTGGCCGGGCGTTTCGTGCTCATGGTCGGCACAGACAAAGATTGCTTGGGGGGCGACGCCATCAAAAAGGACGGGCCTGGGGGACATGCCCGGATGGGGCTGAGCGGCCAAGGCCCGGATCCCCCGCCAAGCCGGGCGCCCAGAACCGCCGGCTCCTTGCGCCGGCCAGATGGGCGCCCACGGAGGCGGGGGAGGAGGCTGCAACGCCCCGTCCGGGCATATCCCCCAGGCCCTAGTGCCGCAGCCAGGATTCAGCGTAACAGTGAAGGACAAATACACCTTAAGCGTGCGGTTCAAAATGCTCCCATTGGGCAAAGGTAACGGGGTTGACGCGAAAAGCGGGGTCTGGACCATCAAACTGCTTGGTCGTTCGCGGCAACTCGATTTTAGCCAGGAAGAGGCCAAAGCACTAGCGCGCCGCTTGCCGCAAGACTAAGGTTTTGGGCTCAGTTTCGAATCAGGAGACTGCCCTGGGCCCCGAGGAGT
>Ga0302325_10009573_pt1 | contig 21132 bp, 20 predicted proteins | sample Palsa_T0_2_FD_201948 | JGI IMG/M metagenome (GOLD analysis project Ga0302325, IMG submission 201948) | Peat permafrost microbial communities from Stordalen Mire near Abisko, Sweden - Palsa_T0_2 | ecosystem: Environmental > Terrestrial > Soil > Palsa > Peat permafrost | place: Sweden: Abisko...
ATTTCGTCCGCTTAGCCCGACTGGAGGCGATGCCGATGCACGACCGCACACCCGCCGAGGGGCCGATCCCCGCCGACGACCCGACCCGGAAGCTGACCTACGCCCGCCCGGACACCGACGACTCGCTGGAGCACCTCGGCGTGGTCGGCGACACCTACACGATCCTTGTCTCTGGAAGCGATACCGCCGGGCAATACACGCTGATCGACATGCACGTCCCGCCGGGTGGCGGGCCGCCGCCGCACCGTCACGACTTCGAGGAGATGTTCTCGATCATCGACGGCCAGATCGAGTTCACGTTCCGCGGCGAGCCCACGGTGGCTCGGGCCGGCGAGACCGTCAACGTGCCCGCCAACGCTCCGCACGTGTTCACCAATGCCTCCGATCGCCCCGCGCGGCTCTTGTGCCTGTGCTCACCCGCAGGTCAGGAGGAGTTCTTCAGGGAGGTCGGCGTTCGGGTCGCGCACCGCACCGAACCGCCGCCGCCGCTCGACGAGAAGGCCGCGGCGGCGATGATGGCCAAGGCGATCGCGCTCGCGCCCCAGTATCGGACCGAGCTGCTGCTCGATGGACCCCGGCCCTGACACGGAGCCGCCCGTCGTCCCCAGCAGCTCGGCGATCATCGCGGCGGCCGCGGGCACCGAGCCGATCGCGATCTGGAAAAGTCCTCAGTGCGCGGTCAGCTCCTGGACCATCGGCAGGATCGCGGTCGACGGCGTGCTCGACGTCTTCACCGTGCGCGCGCCGGTGCCGCCGATCAGCCGCAGCCGGACCGCGCGGGCCCGCGTCGCCGGGAAGTTGGCCGTGTCGGTCAGCTGGGCGCTGCGTGTCTGGATCGTCGCGACGGTCTTCCAGGTGCCGCCGCCGGCGGTCACCTGCACCTCGTATTCGCGCGAGCGTAGCGTCTGCACCGGGCCGGGCTTGGGGTGGACGTTGGGCTTGAGCACCGGCGGCCACGCCTGGCCCCAGCGGACCGTGACCGTCGACAGCATGCGCGGGCCGGGCATCGGGGCGGTCAGCGTCGCCGGCAGCTTGGCCGGCTGCCAGTCGGTCGCGTCGGACCCGTCGACGGCGGCGAGCGCCGGGGCGCCCGGGGCCGTGTTCGAAGCGCGGGCGTCGCCGCACCGCAACGGATCTGCGGACCGGCCGGCCGTGGTCACGTGGGAGGTCGAGAACGTCAGCGCGTGCCCGGAGCGGACGGTGGCGGTCCCCGACGGGGTCGATACCGGCAGCGCGCCGCCGCGCTGGAGCGTCACGGTGGCGGTGTGACGATGAATCGCGACCGTAAACACCCGGCCGTGCCAATGGAGCTCTCGTAGGGTGACGGCGGTGATCGGACCCGACAGCGCGGGCGCGAGGCGCACCGCCGACCCCTGCCAGCGAAGCCCCGAATAGCCGTACAGGAACTCCTGCAGGAAGCCGCCGATCCCGGTCATGAAGGTGAACGCGCCGCCGGTCCGCGTCTCGGAGAACTGGTGGAAGACGTCGCGGATGAACGGCTGGTAGCTGCGCTCGGTGTAGACGAACGCCTGGCAGCTGCCCGGGTCAAGCTGATCGGATTCGATCGAGTTGACCGCATCGCTCATCGACGGCCCGCCGGGGTCGGTGCGCGGCACGTAGAACGCCAGGTCGGCGCGCTCGGTCGCGGCCGAGGATCTGAAGCCCCATGGGTAGCCGAGCAGGGTCACGTCGGCCTGCTTGACGAGCTGGCCGCGATAGCCGTTGAACTCGGGGTTGATCCCGTCCGCGACGGGCACCCGTAGGCCGGAGGCGATCTGCCCCCAGCGAGCCGGTGCGGTCGCGCCGACGAGCTTGGCGGCGGCGATCGCATCGCGCAGCGTGGTGCGCGCGCCGACCTCCGTGTACGCCTCATCGTCGACGTTCGGGTTCTCCTCGTCGGGGCCGGTGACGTGCCGGATCTCATAGCCACCACCCGGAGCGTCTGACGCCCGTGACGCCCAGAACCTGGCCGCACCGGAGATCACCGGCCAGCCGCGGGACTTCAGCCACCCGCGATCGCCGGTCGCCAGGTAGTACTGCCACTGGGCCAGGGCGATGTCGGCGGTGATGTGCTGCTCGTACAGACCCTCGCTGTTGATCGACGCCGGCGGCGGGATCTGCTCGGTGCCGTTCAGCGCGCTCTCCCACGGATACCGGGCGCCCTGGTGCCCGGTCGCTTTGGCGTGCTGGAGCGCCTCGGGCAGGCGCTGATAGCGGTACGCCTCCATCGCGTCGGCGAGGTCGGGATGCTGGGCCAGCAGCGATGGGAACATCCACGTCTCGGCGTCCCAGAAGATGTGGCCGTCGTAGCCGTTCGACGACAGTCCGGCGGGCGAGATGCTCCAGTCCTGATCGGCTCGCGTGCTCGACCACAGGTAGAACTCGGACGCGTTGACGTCGGTGGCGAGGGTCGGGTCGCCCGCGACGTCGATCCGGCCGCGCCACAGGCTCGCCCATGCGTTCGCGTTCTGGCGCAGCAGCGTCTGCCACGGGGTCGCGGCCGCCGTCGCCGACGCCGCCCGGGCACCGGTCAGGGTCGGCGCGGTGCTGGACACGCCGACGTATTTGGTCACCGTGTACGTGTGACCGGCAGTCACGGGGAAGCGGATCCGCTGGGCGACGCTCTGGGCCTTGCCCTGGTCTGCCGCGGTGCTGGGCGCCGTGATGTTGGCGCTCGGCACCAGTCGGCTGGCAATGCTCGCCTCGATGCCGGTTCCAAGCGCCGCGACGGTGACGTCGTCCTCGCGCTGCGCCGGATCCCACGACTTGCCGGCCTGGCGCGTCAGCACCGGCGTGCCGGACGGTACCGTCGTGTCGGGCGTGCCGTCGATCTCGTCGGTGACCGTCGCGGTTCCGGACCAATCCGGGCGCAGCGTCAGACGAACGACTCCGACGTGCTCGCGTGCACGGTTGGTGAACACCTGGTACGTGAGCGTCGTGACGTGGCCGTCGGGCGCGGTCCAGCGTGCGTGCGTGGTGACGATCCCGGTTCGCAGATCAAGCGATTGCCGGTAGCCGCTGACCGCGCCCGTGGAGGGCGAGAACGAGTGCCCGCCGTCGGCGAACGTGAGCGTCGACCAGGTCGGAATGTTGGCGCGCTGCTGGACGCGTTCGGAGGCCTTGCCCGTCGACGGCTTGGCGTAGAAGCCGGCCAGCTCGGACTGGGCGGGCACGGTCCCGCCGGCGTAGCCCTGGCCGGCGGCCGGCACCCGCACCCCGAGCAGGCCGTTGCCGGTGAACGTCGGGGCATAGCCGGAGGCCGCGGTCGTGCTCCGGGCCGTCAGTCTGAACGAGCCGCTGTTGCCCGGGAAGCCCGCCGCCTGGCCGGCACCGGCACCGGCACCGATCGCGATCCCCGCGACGGCGGCCGCGGTCGTGACACGCGCACGTACACCCATCTCGATCTCTCCTCGCTTCGCCGACTGAAATCGATCATTCCCCGCCGAGCACTGAACCAAACGAGAGCTAATCGAGCCCAGGGGCGGTGAGCCGCCGCTTCTGGACCTTGCCGAGATCGTTGCGGGGCAGCTCGTCGAGGAAATGTACGGTCCGGGGCCGCTTGTGGGGAGCCAAGTGCCCGGCGACGTGGTCGACCAGCTCGGCGCGGAGCCGCTCGTGCCCGCCCGGCGGCGCGCCCACGCCGTCGCGGTCGAGCACCACCCACGCGACGATCCGCTCGCCGAGGTCGTCGTCGGGCTCGCCGGTGACGGCCGCGTCGGCGACGGCGGGGTGCTCGCGCAGCGATCCCTCGATCTCGCCGGCGCCGATCTTGTAGCCGCCGGATTTGATCAGGTCGGTCGCGCGGCGGCCGACGAGTCGGATGTAGCCGCCGGCGCCGCGCGTGGCCATGTCGCCGGTGATGAACCAGCCGTCGTCGGTGAACGCCGCGGCCGTCGCGTCCCGACGGTTGAGATAGCCGAGAAACAGGTTGGGACCGCGGACCTGGAGCTCCCCGATCGTCTCGTCGTCCTCGCCGTGCAGCGCTGTGCCGTCGTCGTCGACCAGCCGCAGCTCCACGCCCGGCAGCGGCGGCCCGACGGTTCCCGGCGCCGCCCGCCCGCCAACGCGGATGCCGGTGTTCATCAGCGTCTCGGTCATTCCGTAGCGCTCGAGCACGGCGCGGCCGGTGAGCCGGGTCAGTCGCTGGTGCTCAGCGGCCGGCAGTGCCGCCGATCCGGAGACGAGCAGCCGTGCGCGGGCCAGCGCCGCCGCCAGTTGAGGGTCGGCCTCGGCCGCGTCCGCGAGGCGCCGGTACATCGTCGGGACCCCGAACAGCATCGTCGCGTCGCCGGCGAGCGCGGCGCCGACCGCGGCCGGATCGAACCGCCCGAGGTGCAGCGCCCGGCCGCCGCGGCGCAGCGGTCCGAGGATCCCGACCACGAGCCCGTGCACGTGGAACAGCGGCAGCGCGTGAGCGACGACGTCGCGCCCGGTCCACTCCCAAATCTCCGCCAGCGCGTCGAGATTGGTGGCGATCGCGCGCCGGGGCATCACCGCGCCCTTGGGCGGGCCGGTGGTGCCCGAGGTGTAGACGATCAGCGCGGGATCGTCGGGCGCCGGCGCCGGCGCCCGGGTCGTACCCGGCGACCGCGGTGGATCGTGATCGAGCTCGACCGGGATTCGCCGCGCCCCCGCCAGCGCCGCCGGCGGCTCGGTCCCCGGGGCGGTCAGCACCACGTCGGGGGTGGCGTCGGTGACGATGTGCGCCAGCTCCGCGGTCCCGGAGTGGGGGTTGAGCGGCACCGCCGGCACCCCGGCGCGGATCGCCGCAACGATCGCCACGCAGGTCTCGATCCGGTTCTCCGCGACGACCGCGACGCAACCCGCGCCCGCCAGCGACGCGCCCAGCGCGGCCGACGCATGGTCGAGCTGCCCGAAGGTCAGCTTGCGCTCGGGGAACTGGAGCGCGACGCGGTCGGCGTTCGTGGCCGTCTGAATCGCATCGAACATCTGCGGTCCTGGATTGTCGGCGATCCGATCCGCGCCCGGGGGTGTGAGCGGGCGCGCTCGCGGCTATTGCACAGATGCATCGACGAACCTCATGCCCGTGGCTCGCCGCGATCGCCGTCGTGGCCGCGATCGCCGTCGCTGCGGCGATCGCGGGGTGCGGCGCCGCGGCGTCGCCCGCCGCGCAGGTCCGGTCCGCCTGGGCGACGCTCAAGCACGCGCTCGTCGACGGCGACGCCAATCGCTTCTGCGCGATGCTGAACGACACCTCGCGCACGCAGTTGCTGGTGGCGATCGCGCAGGTGAGCCCGCCGTCCTCGGCCTCGTGCGACAGCGCGGCGCAGACCCTGTTTCAGATCTCACGCGACGCGCGGCAGAAGGCTGCCGCGGCGACGCTGTTGTCGGTCCACGTGCGCGGCGACGTGGCGACCACGACCGACACGAGCGGTCCGCCGGCCGACCGCTGGGTCAAGGTCGATGGGGGCTGGCAGCTGGCCGATCTCGGGCTCGGCGGCTAGTGGCCCTCGTCATGCCAGCTTCAGCGGTACGTCCGCGTAGGGGTCGATCCGGTAGACGAGCGAGATCCGGTGATACCCGTCGGCTATATCCGCCTGTTTCTTGCCGCTGACGACGAGCACGGGACTGAGCTGTCTGGCCTCGACCACCTTGATCAGGTCCTTGATGACGCCCGGGTCATCGAGCGGCGCCGCCGTCAAGCCGGCGGCGCGGAGGATGTCGTTCGCGCGGCGTGTCGTCAGCGGAGCATCGCGGAGCCGGTGGACGATCTTGGCGACCTTGTCCTCGGCCAGCTTGAGCGACAGATACGCCTCGGCCGCCTTGTAGTCGTGGTCGGCGACCTCGGAGGCCCAGTTGATGTGAACGGCTGGCGCCTGCGGCGCGCCACTGGTCGGAGTCGTCATCGCAGCATCATCGCAGGGCCGCAGCCACTGGTGTGCCCGTCGGCCGGCCTGTGCGCGGTCACGCTTGTGGCAGGCGCGGGCGTCATGACGGCAGCGACCCGGACGCCGCCGTCCGCGCCGTCGGATCGCCGCCCCGGCCGCGCAGGATCACGGCGCAGCCCACCGCGATCACCGCGCCGATCAGCGGACCCGCGACGTAGGCCCAGTACGCGGTCCAGTCGCCGCTGACGAGAGCCGGGCCGAACGAGCGAGCGGGGTTCATCGAGGTCCCGCTGATCGGCGCCGCCCACAACCCCGCCAGTGCGATGTAACCGCCAACTCCGAGCGCGCCGATCGTGCCGACGTTCTGCGCCGACGACGCGGTTCCGAGGATCACGCTGACCAGCGTCCCGGTCAACGCGATCTCGAGCAGAAACGCCTGCCAGGCGTGATAGCCGGGGCCGGGCAGCGTCGCGCCGAGGTGATGCACGTTGCCCAGCACCGCGAGCAGGAACAGGCAGGCGAGTGTCGCTCCGACCAGTTGCGCGGCGATGTACCGGGGCACCCGCTTCCATGGGAAATCGCCGCGCAGAGCGAACGCGAACGAGACCACGGGGTTCAGATGCGCGCCGGACACCGCGCCCATGAACAGGATGATCGCCATCACCATCAGCCCCGGTGCGACGACGGCGGCGGCGAGGCTGATCTGACCCTTGGCATGGAGGACGCCGCCGCCGGCGGCGACGAGCACCAGCATGAACGTGCCCAGCAGCTCTCCGAACAGGCGGCGATAGGCGAGGCTCGGATCGTCGAACTCGGCTCTCGATCCGAACTCGAGCATCAACAGGTGCCGGGCGCGCTGCGGGTCGTGTGCCGTGAGCGTGCCGGGCGCGGGATCGCGGACGTCGGTCAAGCGGTCAGTGTCTCACCCGGCGCGCGTGAGCCGGTCGCTCGGCCGCAGCGGCTCCGCGGAGCGGCGCTCCCAGGCGCTCCCGATCTGGCGGATCATCGCCGGGTAGACGATCAGGTAGCGGAACGGCTTGATCGCCGCCATGTAGGCGCGGCCGAACGCTCCGTTGGGCTTGACGAGCACGGCCATCTGGCCGCGGTAGCGGCCGTCGCCATCGGCCACCCAGCCGAGATGCGCGACGGCGTGCACGGTCCGGTTGACGATCTCGGCCGCGTACTCGCGCTGCAGCAGGTACAGCGGCGTGAACGGGTAGCCCTTGGAGACCGGGCCGGTCGGGGCGTCTCGCAGCTCGGGTCCGAGCCGATCGCGCAGCGACGGGGACGGCTCGCCGTCCCCGGCCGGCCCGTCGTCCCACCCCAGGAGCTCGCCGACCTTGAACCGGATCGCGAACAGGGCACGTGATGCGCGCGACGAGCCGCCGCGCAGCCCGCCGCCGGCGAACAGAGACACCAGCCTGCCCAGCTCATCGGGCCCGCCAGGGGTTGGCAGCGCCCACACGTCCTCGAGCTCGAAGTCCGGCGCAAGCGCATGAATCGCCCACGGCTCGGAGGTGTGCGCCGCGGGCGCCAACCGGATCCGCCGCAGGTCGTCCAGCTGGGATCGGATGCTCGTCATCGTCATCGCCGGCCTCCATCCATACAGTAATGTATGGATGCAACGTTAGGCATGATCGACGGCGATGTCAAGCGCTCATGCGCAACACCGACGCTTCGGGAGCGGGTAATGGCCGCACCGACGCGCACGCCGCGTACGCGATGGATCGAGCAGGGGATGCGGGCGCTGGCGGCCGGCGGCCCCGACGCGGTGCGGATCGATTCGCTGGCCAAGGCACTGGGCGTCACCCGTGGTGGCTTCTACTGGCACTTCGACAATCGCGAGGCGCTGCTGACGGAGCTGTTGGAGACCTGGGAGCGTGAGACGACGGTGAGCGTGATCGAACGGCTCGAGCGTGAGGGCGGCGACCCACGCAGCAAGCTGCGCCACCTGTGGCAGATGGCGGCCCGCCCCGGCACGTTCCCTGTCGATCTTGCCGTGCGCGACTGGGCGCGACGTGACCACGCCGTCGCCGCTCGGCTGCGGCGCGTCGACGACCGCCGGATGGACTATCTGCGTTCGCTCTATCGGCCGCTGTGCACCGGCGAGGACCAGGTCGAGCTGCGGGCGTTCCTGTCGTTCTCGCTGCTGATCGGCGACCACTTCATCGCGGCCGGCCACGGCAACCGCAGCCGTGCGGACGTGATCGATTCGACGCTCCGGTGGCTGGGAGCGGGGTAAACCCGATCTGCGTCAGCGCAGCGCCGCGAGCCGCCGCGAGGCCTCGGCGATCACCTCGTCGCGCTTGCAGAACGCGAAGCGCACCAGCGACCGCGCCGCATCCTTGTCGTCGTAGAACACGCTCGTCGGGATCGCGACGACACCGGCTCGCTCGGGCAGCGTGCGGCAGAACTCGATCGCGTCGGTGCCGACGTCGGCATTGACGAAATAGGTCGCGGCGGATCGCAACGGCTCGAGGCCCGCGGCCGCCAGGCCCTCCCGGAGCGTGTCGCGCTTGCGCGCCAGCGCGTCGCGCAGCTCGTACAGGACGGTCGCCGGCAGCGCCAGCGCCGCAGCGGCGCCGTGCTGGAGCGGGGTGCCGCCGGCGAACGTGAGGAACTGCTTGGCGGTGCGGGTGGCGGCGACCAGCTCGGCGGGTCCCGAGCACCAGCCGGTCTTCCAGCCGGTCACCGAGAACGACTTGCCGACGCTCGAGATCGTCAGCGTCCGCTCGGCCATCCCCGGCAGCGTCGCCGGCGGCACGTGCTCGCCGTCATAGACGAGGTGCTCGTAGACCTCGTCGGAGATGCACACGAGGTCGTGCTCGATGCAGACCTCGGCGACCGCGTCCAGCTCGCTCAGTGACAGCACCCGGCCGGTCGGGTTGTGGGGCGTGTTGAGCAGCAGCGCCCGCGTCCGCGGGCCGACCGCTGCGCGCAGCTCGTCGGCGTCCAGCGCGAAGTCGGGCGGGCGCAGCGTCACCGGCCGGCGGACCGCGCCCGCGAATGCGATCGTGGCCGGGTAGGAGTCGTAGTAGGGCTCGAGAACGATCACCTCGTCGCCGGGATCGCAGAGGCCGAGCACCGCCGCGGCGATCGCCTCGGTCGCGCCGAACGTGACCAGCAGGTCCTCGGGCTCCAGCCCGTACCAGCTGCGCTGATGCTCGAAGACCGCCTCGCGCAGCGCCGGCACGCCGGGCAGCGGCGGGTACTGGTTCTCGCCGCCGCGCAGCGCCGCGACCGCCCCCTCGATCACCTCCGACGGTCCGTCCGTGTCCGGGAACCCCTGGCCGAGGTTGATCGCGCCGGTCCTGACCGCGAGCGCGGTCATCTCGGTGAAGATCGTCGTGCCCAGCCCTTCAAGCCGTCTGGCGCCGCGTGACATCGCGGGCACGGTAGCGGTCCGCCGGTTCCGGCGCCCGTCGTCAGCGGCCAGGCGCGAGCGCGTCGGCGACCGAGTTGGCGACGAGCGTCAGCGCCTCATCGGCTCTCCCGATCACCGCCGGCATCCGCAGGAAGCCGTGGATCAGCCCGTTGTAGCGCACGAACGTGGTCGGCACGCCCGCGCGCATCAGCGCCTGGGCGTAGGCCTCGCCCTCGTCGCGCAGCGGGTCGTGCTCGGCGGTCAGCACCAGCGCCGGTGCCAGCCCGGAGAGGTCGGGCGCGCGCAGCGGGCTGCAGTCGGGCTCGCCGGCGCGTGCCGGATCGTCGAGGAACTGCTCCCAGTACCACTGCATGTCGGCGGTGTGAAACGCCGGCCCGGTCGTGTACTGCCGGTAGGACGGCCACTCGCAGCCATGCTCGGTGGCCGGATAGACGAGCACCTGCAGCGCGAGCGCCAGCCCCGCGTCGCGCGCCCGGCGGGCGACCGTCGCCGCCAGGTGCCCGCCGGCGCTGTCGCCGCCGACGGCGACGCGGTCAAAGCGCTCGCTCACCCACTCAAACGCGGTCCAGGCGTCCCGCACCGCCGCCGGATATCGGTGCTCGGGGGCGAGCCGATAGCCCACCGCGACCACCGCCTGACCTGAGCGAGCCGCCAGCGCCCCGCACACTGGCGCGTGCGAATCCAGGCCGCCGAGCACCCATCCGCCACCATGCAGGTACACGAGCGCGCCACGCTCGCCGCCGGCGGGCCGGAAGACCCGGACCGGCACGCCGCCGGCGTCGTGATCCTCCACCGACTCAACCGCAGGTACGGGTCCGAACAGCCCCGCGGCAGCCTCGTCGTACTCGCGGCGCAGCGTCACCGGGTCGCGCTCGCCGGGTGCCGCGGCACGCGCCTCGGCCAGCCCCGATAGGTACCTCTCCACGTCCGGGTCCAGCACGGCGCGATCGTAACCGCTCAGCTCGCGCGCGCCGGCTGAGGCCGGGGCGGTTGCAGCGGACGCGTGACTCCGAGGTGATCGCGGAGCGTCGGACCTTCGTAGTCGGTGCGGAACGCGCCGCGCTCCTGGAGCAGCGGCACGACTTCGTCGGCGAACCGGTCAAGGCCGCCGGGGGTGACGTGCGGGATCAGGATGAAGCCGTCGCACGCTCCGGCCTGTACGTGGGCGTCGATCGCCTCGGCGACCGTCTGCGGCGAGCCGATGAACGATTGGCGGCCGGTCATCTCGATCACCAGCTCGCGGATCGACAGGTTGCCGGCCTCGGCGCGCGCCCGCCAGCGGGCCGCCGTCTCGACCGCCTCGCGCTGCAGCATCCGCGCCTGAGCCGAGCCCTCGGCGCGCACCTGCGCGGTCAGGTCGGGGTCGACCTCGGGCAGCGGGCCGTCAGGATCGTAGGACGACAGGTCACGGTTCCACAGCTGCTCGAGGAACATGATCGCGTGAGGGCCCGAGACCTGCGCGCGCCGCACCTCCAGCGCGAGCTCGTGCGCTTGGGCATCGGTGTCGCCGAGGATGAAGGTGGTGCCGGGCAGGATCACCAACTCGTGCGGCTGACGGCCGTAGCGCTCGAGGCGCCCCTTGACATCCGCGTAGAACCGGACACCGTCCTGCACCCGGCCGTGGCGGGTGAAGATCCCATCGGCATGGCGGGCGGCGAATTCGCGGCCGGCGTCGGAGTCGCCTGCCTGGATCATCGCCGGACGCCCTTGCGGCAGCGGCGGCAGCGGAAACTCGCCGGCGATCCGGACCTGGCTGCCGTCGTATTCGAATCGCGACCCGCGCTCTGACCACGCGTCCCACAGCAGTTGCACCGACTCGACGAACTGCTCGCCGCGCTCGTAGCGCCGGTCGTACGGCAGGTAGCCGCCCCGGCGGAAGTTGGCGCCGGTGAACGGATCCGACGAGGTGACCAGGTTCCAGCCGGCACGACCGTCGGACAGGTGGTCGAGCGTGCCCAGCTGGCGCGCCAGCTCGTAGGGCTCGTGGTAGGTCGTCGTGATCGTCGCCATCAGCCCGATCCGCGCGGTCACCGCCGCCAGCGAGGCCAGGATCGCGAGGCTGTCGGGCCGTCCTGCGACGTCGAGCTCGTGCAGGCGACCGGCGTGCTCGCGCATCCGCAGGCCCTCGGCGAGGAAGAAGAAGTCGAACTTGGCGCGCTCGGCGGTTCGGGCGAGCTGCTCGAACGAGCTGAAGTCGATGTGGCTGCCGGCGGCCGGGTCGCTCCAGACCGTCGTGTTGTTGACGCCCGGGAAGTGCGCGGCGAGGTGGATCTGCCTGGGAGCGCTCATCGGGGGCTGGCGGCGTAGCGGTTGGTGGGATGGCCCAGACCCAGCCGGGCGCGCAGCGACGGCGCTCGGACGCCGTCCGGGTGGCGGGCGCCGCGCGCCTGCAGCTCGGGGATCACGCGGCGGGCGATCAGCGGTAGGTCGTCGCCGATCACGGCGGGATGCAGGCGAAACCCCTGCACCCCGTCTCCGGCCTGCTCGATCATGTGCTGCGCGAGCGCCGCGGGCGTACCGACGAACGCCGGGTCTCCGGCGTCGTCGCGCGGTGCCGACCCGTCCAGCTGCGCCGCCCGGTCGGCCGCGCCACCGTCGTCGTCGGACAGGACGACCCCGAGGTCGGCCAGCACCACCACCTGCTCGGGTGCGCGCCCGGCGGCGGCGACCGCTTCGGCCAGTCGCCGGGTGGTGCCGTGCAGCGCGGGCCCGGCGGCGACGAACGCCAGATCCGCCTGGGCCGCCGCCAGGCGCAGCGATCGCTCGCCTTCGATCGTGACCGCGACGATCGGCTGCCCCTGCGGCGGCCGCGGGGTGATCGACGGCCCCTTGACCGAGAGCCAATGGCCTTCGAAGTCGATGTGGTGCAACCGCTCGCGATCGACGAAGCGGTTGGTCCCTGCGTCACGGATCTCGGCGTCGTCCTCCCAGCTGTCCCACAGCCGCCGCACCGACTCGATGTGCTCGGCCGCCTCCGTGAAGCGGTCGGCGACCGGCGGGACCGACCGCGGTCCGACATACTTGCCATCGGACTCCCGCTCGGACACGATCACCGACCAGCCGGCGCGACCATCGCTGACGTGGTCCAGCGTCGCCAGCTGCGTCGAGACCAGGAACGGCTCGGTCGTGACGGTCGGGATCTCGGGCAACAGTCCGACGGCGACGCTGACCGGCGCAACCCGGCAGGCGACGAGCGCGGGGTCCAGCCATGGCAACCGCCCAGCGTCTCGGCTGCCGGCGGCCGGGTCAGGCGGTCGGTGGCCGTTGAGCTGACCATCGGTCGCCCTACCGCTCGCCCGCTCCGGCGGTCCGTCGGCGAGCGTCACCAACTCCAACCCGCCTCGCTCGGCCTCGGCGATCACGCTCGTCCAGTGCCGCCATGTTGCGGGCGCGAGCGAACCGACCGCGCGCCCGGCGGCAGGATGCGAGCCGACGCCGCTGAGCGAGACCGCGAGCGTCAGCTGCCGCCAACTGGGATCGGTCATCTTCTCGACTATTTCAATCGGTTTACAAGAGCTCCTGTCATCCTAGTGCGATGATCACTGATGCCGTGACGGCGTATTCCGTGCTGGAGCAGGCGCCGATCCGCGAGGGCGTAGAGCCCGCCCAGTCGATCCGTGAGGCGCTCGTGCTCGCCCGCCACGTGGAGCGGCTCGGCTATCACCGCTTCTGGGTCGCCGAGCACCACGCGCTCGGCGGCGTCGCCAGCACCGCGCCCGAGGTGCTGATCGGCCACGTCGCGACCGGCACCGAGCGGATCCGCGTCGGCTCCGGCGGGATCCTGCTGCCCAACCACCGTCCGCTGCACGTCGCCGAGCTGTTCCTGATGCTCGCGGCGCTGCATCCAGGCCGGATCGATCTCGGGATCGGCCGCTCGGAGGGGACGCTCGACGCCGCGATCCTGCGCGCCCTCGGCAGGCCGACGGACACCGGTCACGGCGTCGGCTACGACAAGCAGCTCGATCAGCTGTTTGCGTTCGCCGATCTCACGCCGCTGCCTGCCGACGATCCGCTCGTGGATGTCCGGGCTGGACCGCGGGGGGTGCCGTTCCCGCCGGTGTTCATGCTCGGCTCGAGCCTTGACTCGGCACGTACCGCCGCCCGTCGCGGCCTGAGCTATGCGTTCGCCGCCTACTCCGCTCCCGATATCGCCCACGAGGCGCTGCGGTTGTACCGCAGCGCGTTTGCCCCCGCCCGGCCCGGCGATCGTCCGTACGCGATCCTCGGGCTGAAGGTGGTCGTCGGCGAGGATGACGAGCACGCGCGGGCGTTGGCGCTGCCGTCGTACATCTCCTGGGTGCGTGGGCGGGCCGGCAGGTCCGGACCGCTGATGCCGGTGGAGCAGGCGCTCTCCTACCGCTTCTCCGAAGCCGAACGGGCGGTCCAGGTCCAGGTCCGGACCGATGCCGACGTCGTCGGCGGCGTCGAGCGGGCGGGCGAGCTGCTGGCGGCGCACGTGGAGCGCTCGGGGGCCGACGAGATCATCGCGACCACGAACACCTTCGCGATCGAGGATCGGCTGGCGTCCTACGAACGGCTCGCGGAGCTGACCGGTCTGGCGAGCCGACCTTGGGCAACGTGCCAAGGTGTGCGCCGCGAGCGCTCGGCCGGCCCCGCAAGCGCTCGGGTCGCCGCCGCGCGTCAGTCGCCGACGCGGTAGTGGATGTGGGTTGCGAGCGGCGAGCCGATCACGTCCAGCGGGTGCAGGCCGGGGTCCCGCACACCGTCGAACAGGCGCTCCCCAGAGCCGAGCAGGACCGGTGCGATGTCGAGCGTGAGCTCGTCGAGCACGCCCGCCGCCAGGGCCTGACGAATCGTCGCGACGCCGCCGGCGATCCCGACCTCATCGTCGCCCGCGGCCTGGCGGGCCAGTTCGTACGCCGACTCGAACCCGTCGGTCACGAAGTGGAACGTCGTCCCGCCGTCCATCTCGATCGGAGCATGCGCGTGGTGGGTGAGCACGAACACGGGCGCGTGGTACGGGGGGTCATCGCCCCACCAGCCGCGCCAGTCCTCGTCCCATTCGCCGCGGATCGGACCGAACATGTTGCGGCCCATCACATACGCGCCGCGCTGTTTGAGCAGGTCCTGTTCGGCGGCGATGTCGGCCTCGAGCCGTGGCTCCTCGAAATGCCAGCGATGTAGCTGCAGGCCGCCGACGCCGATCGGGTTCTCACGGTCCTGGTCGGGGCCGGCGAGGAACCCGTCGAGCGAGATGGAGATATGGCAGGTGGTTTTCGTCATGCCGCACAGACCGGACAGCCGCGCGGAACTCATCGGGCCCGACGCGTCACAATCCGTGGCGTGAGCGATCCAGCGCACACCGATCGCGACGGCGCGAGCGCCGCGTGGCACCGGCCGTTGCACCACGCGGCGCACGGCGAGCTTGATTCCGACACCGCCCAGACCCCCGGGATGCGCCGGTTCGAGGCGCTCTCGGCCCGCCACGGCGGGACGCGGCGGATCTGGATGGGCGAGAATCACGTCGGCCCCGAGATGAGCTCCGGCGATCACCATCACGGCGAGGCCGAGACCGGCATCTACGTTGTCTCCGGCCACCCCGAGTTCGTGTTCCTCGACGACGACCGTAACGAGTCGCGGATCCGGACCGGGCCTGGCGACTACGTGTTCGTGCCACCGTGGGTCCCGCACCGCGAGGAGAACCCGCACCCCGAGCCGGCGGTGGTCGTGCTCGCGCGTTCCACGCAGGACGGGATCGTCGTCAACCTGCCGAGCCTGTGGGCCGAGGTCGACGTGCCTGAGCCGGACACCGGGGCGTGACCGCGGCGCCGGACATCCGTGACTCGATCCTCGACACGATCGGGCACACGCCGCTGGTCAGGCTGTCGCGGATCGGCGCCGGTCTGCGCTGTCAGCTGATCGCCAAGCTCGAGGTGTTCAACCCGGGCGGCTCGATCAAGGACCGCGTCGCGGTCGCGATGATCGACGCGGCCGAGCGCGAGGGAAAGCTCAAGCCGGGCGGCACGATCGTCGAGCCGACGTCGGGCAACACCGGGACCGGCCTGGCGATCGCCGCGCGCTTGAAGGGCTACCGCGTGATGGCGGTGATGCCCGACAAGATGTCGCGTGAGAAGATCGACCTGCTGCGCGCCTACGGCGCCGAGGTGGTGCTGGCGCCGACCGACGTGCCGCCTGACTCGCCCCGCTCCTACTACCGCGTCGCCGACCGGCTGACGGCCGAGATACCGGGCGCGTTTCAACCCAACCAGTACGCCAACGACGCCAACCCCCAGGCCCACTACGACACCACCGGTCCGGAGCTCTGGGAGCAGACGGCCGGACAGATCACGCACCTGGTCGTCGGCGTCGGGACCGGCGGCACGGTCACCGGCACGGTCCGCTACCTGCGGGAGCGCAAGCCCGACCTGGTCGTCGTCGGCGCCGATCCCGAGGGCTCGATCTACTCCGGCGGCGAGGCCAACGTGCGCCCCTACCTGGTCGAAGGCGTCGGCGAGGACTTCTGGCCGCAGACGTTCGATCCGGCCGCGGTCGACCGCTGGGTCACGGTGTCCGACCGTGACTCGTTCCTGACCGCGCGGCGGCTGGCGCAGACCGAGGGGATCCTCGCCGGCGGCTCCTGCGGGCTGGCGCTGCACGCGGCGCTCCAGGTCGGCGCCGAGATCGGCGACCCGGAGGCGATGGTTCTGGTGATCCTGCCCGACGGCGGCCGCTCGTACCTGTCCAAGATCTTCTCCGACAGCTGGATGCGCCAGTACGGCTTCCTGGCCCGCGAGGCGCACCTGACCGTCGGCGACGTGCTGCGCCGCAAGCGCGCCGCCGGTGAGTTCCCGTCGCTGGTGACGGTGCAGCCGCATTACAAGGTGCGCGAGGCGGTCTCCTTGCTGCACGAGTACCGCGTCTCGCAGCTGCCGGTGGTGTCCGCCGACGACGCGACCAACGTCGTCGGTGCGATCGGCGAGCGCGGCCTGCTTCGGCACGCCGCGTCCGATCCCGGCCTGCTCGACGCCGAGATCTCCGCGGTGATGGAGCCGCCGTTCCCGTCGGTCGACGCCGAGGATCCGGTGCGTGCGGCGGTCGAGGTGCTCTCCGGCGACCAGCAGGCGCTGCTCGTCGTCGAGAACGGCCGGGCGGAGGGCCTGGTCACGCGGACCGATCTGCTGGAGGCGCTGGCGTCGTGACCGTTCCGGGTCGCGCTGCGCCCCTGCCCGTCAGGGACGCCGCACGGTCCGGGTGGGGCTGACGCCGGCCCGTCCGGTCCGCCTGACCGCGGGCCGTGGCAGCCCGAAGTGGTCACGCAGCGTCGTGCCGAGGTACTCGCGGCGGGCGACGCCGCGGCGCTGCAGGATCGGCACGACATGGTCCACGAACCGTTCGAGCTCGTCCGGCAGCACGTTGGGCATCAGCGTGAAGCCATCGCACGCGCCCGCCTCGAACCAATCGATCATCAGCTCGGCCAACTGCTCCGGGGTGCCGGTGAAGTCCAATCCGCCGGGGAGCGCCGAGATCTTCTGCGCAACGGCGCGGAAGGTCGTCGGCTCGGCCGCGGCGAGCTCGTAGATCGCCGCGCCGAAGCTCGTCTTCGGCGCTGCCTCCAGCAGCTCCGGCGGGAACGGCGCGTCGGGGTCGATCGTGCGGAAGTCCAGGCCTGCGAGGTTGGCCAGGTTGCGCCAGCGAAACTCGCCGCTGGCCGCGTCCTCGAGCGCCCGACTGCGTGCCTGGGCTTCAGCCTCGGTGCAACCGAGCACGAACGACAGGCCGGGGAGCGCGCGGACATGGTCGGGATCGCGCCCCGCCGCCTGTGCCTGTTCGCGCAGGCGCGCTCGGAACGTCCGGCCGGTGGCGATGTCGCGCTGGGGTGTGAACACGCCGTCGGCGTACTTGGCCGCGAGCGCCACGCCCGGCGGCGAGGAGCCGGCCTGCGCGAGGAACGGATGGCCCTGCGGCGAGCGCGGGAACGGCAGGTAGCTGGACACGTCGAAGAACTCGCCCTGGTGTCGGGGCGGATGTAGCTTCGCGGGGTCCGCCCACATGCCGGTCCGCTTGTCGCCGACGAACGCGTCGTCGTCCCACGCGTCCCACAGCTGGATCGCAACGTCGACGAACTCGTCGGCGCGCGCGTAGCGGTCGGCACGCGGCGGGTGCGGCTGATCGCCGAAGTTGCCCGCGGCCGCCGGTTCCACGGTGGTCACGATGTTCCAACCGGCGCGACCCCCGGAGATGTGATCGAGCGTCGCGAACCGCCGCGCCAGGTCCCACGGAAAGCTGTAGGTCGTCGACGCGGTGGCGACGAGCCCGACCTGCTCGGTGGCCATCGCGACCGCGCCGAGCAACTGGATCGGGTCGATGAACGACCGTGGCAGATACTCGGAACGGAACTCGGCCTCGCCTGGGCTGTCGGGCAGGAAGATCGACTCGATCACCCCGCGCTCGGCGGTTCGCGCCAGCTGCACGTAGTGCGCGACGTCGAGCACCGAACCCGGATCGGCGTCGGAGACCTTCCAGGCCGATTCGTGGTAGCCGGAGTTGCGCAGATACGCGTTCAGGTTCATGTATTGGTCGCGTGCCATCCGGCTCAAGGTAGTCACGAGCGCGCTGCTGCCGTCACAATCGGTGGCGATGAGAGCCTTCGGAACCCGGGCGGTCCACGCCGGCCTCACCCCGGACCCGTCGTTCAAGTCGGTGATCCCCGCGATCCACCAGACCTCGACCTATGCCCAACCGCGGCCGGGCGAGTTCGTCGGCGATTACGACTATGCACGCTCGGCCAACCCGACCCGGGCGGCGCTCGAGGCCGCACTCGGCGAGCTCGAGGGCGGGATGGCGGTCGCCTTCTCGTCGGGCCTGGCCGCCGAGCATGCGCTGATCACGGTGGTGTGCGCGGCCGGTTCCCACATCGTGCTGCCCGGCGACCTGTACGGCGGCACGTTCCGGCTGGTCGACAAGGTCTTCAGCCGCTGGGGACTGGTCCACGATCTGGTCGCCCAGACCGAGCTCGACGCGGTCGCGGCGGCGGTCCGCCCCGAGACGAGGCTGATCTGGGTCGAGACCCCGACCAACCCGCTGCTCAACGTCGTCGACATCGCCGGCGTCGTCGCGCGTCGCGGCGGCGCTCTGGTGGCGGTCGACAACACATTCGCGACGCCCGTCAACCAGCGGCCGCTGGAGCTCGGAGCTGACTTCGTCGTGCATTCGACGACGAAGTACCTCGGCGGTCACTCAGACGTCGTCGGCGGGGTCGTGGTGACGAAGGACCCCGGTTGGTACGAACGGCTCCGCTTCGTCCAGAACGCGGTCGGGGCGGTACCCGGGCCCTTCGACTGCTTTCTCGTGCACCGCGGACTGCGGACGCTGCACCTGCGGATGGAGGCCCACGCGCGCAGCGCCCGCGCGGTGTCGGAGTTTCTCGGCGACGCGCCGGGGGTGTCCGACGTCCGCTGGCCGGGGTTCAGCGGAATGGTCTCGTTCCGTCATCCGGATGCGACCGGGATCGCCTCACGGACGGAGCTGTTCACCCTGGCCGAGTCGCTGGGCGGCGTCGAGTCGCTGATCGAGGTCCCGCAGGCGATGACCCACCAATCGGTCGAGGGGTCCGCCGCCGCGGTCCCGACCGACCTGGTCCGGCTGAGCTGCGGGATCGAGGATCCGGCCGACCTGGTCGCCGACCTGCGCGACGCCCTCGTCGGCTGAGGTTGGTCGCCGCCCGGCGCCAGGCCTGCGTGCCGACAGACGGCTTACAGCCGGTTGGCCTCCAGCAGCCGGCTCAGGAACCGCTTGGTATCGGCGTGGACCGGGTCGGTGAAGATCTGCTCGGGCACGCCGCGCTCGACGATCCGGCCGTCCTGCAGGTAGCAGACCTGGTCGGCGACGTCCCGCGCGAAGCTCATCTCGTGGGTCGCGATCAGCATCGTCATCCCCTCCTGCTTGAGCTCCCGGATCACGGTCAGCACCTCGCCGACGAGCTCGGGGTCCAGCGCCGAGGTGACCTCGTCGAGCAGCAGCGCCCGGGGGTGCGTCATCAGCGCCCGGGCGATCGCGACGCGCTGCTGCTGTCCGCCGGACAGGCGGTCCGGGTAGTCGCGCGAGCGGTCAGCGAGACCGAACCGCTCAAGCATCTTGCGCCCGGAGTCACGCGCCTCTTCGGCCGGCACCCGCTGAGCGCGGACGGCGCCCATGATCACGTTGTCGAGCACGCTGCGGTGCGGGAACAGGTTGTAGGCCTGGAACACCAGTCCGAGCCGGCGCCGGGTCGGGACCGGGTTCATGCCGGGGACGGTGATCGGCTCGCCGTCGAGGTAGATGTCGCCGTCATCGATCTCCTCCAGCAGATCGATGCAGCGCAGCATCGTCGACTTGCCCGATCCCGAGCCGCCGATCAGCGCCACCGCCTGATGCTCGAGCAGCTCGAGGTCGATCCCGCGTAGGACCTGGTGGTCCCCGTAGGACTTCGTCACGCCGCGCAGTTGGAGGACTGCGGTCAATGCGGTCCCAGCGCCAGCGCGCCGCCCTGCTCACGGAGCTGGCGCAGCTGCAGCCGATCGACGAACCGCGTCAGCGGGATCGTCACGCATAGGTACAGCAGCGCGGCGGCGATGAGCGGCGTGTAGTTGAAATCGCTGGCGGCGAAGATCTGCGCGGAGCGGAACGCCTCCGACGCGCCGCCGAGGATCGAGACGAGCGCGACATCCTTCTGCAGCGAGATGAAGTCGTTGAGCAGCGGCGGCAGCACGCGCCGGATCGCCTGTGGCAGCACGACGTACCTCAGCGCCTGTGGTCGCGTCAGCCCGAGCGCCAGCGCCGCGCCGCCTTGGCTCGGGTGCACGGACATGATCCCGGCGCGGTAGACCTCCGACACGTAGGCCGTGTAGCAGAGCGTCAGCGCGATCCCGCCGAGCACGCTCGCGCTGGTCGGGATCCCGCTCAGATCCAGCGCCGGCAGCCCGAAGCCGACCATGTAGACGACCATGATCGACGGCACGCCGCGGAACAGATCGGCCCACACGATCGCCAGCAGCTTCAGCGGCAACAGCACCGGAGCGTTGAGCGTTCGAATCAGCGCGAGCGCGAGACCGAGCACGAGCACCACCGCTTCGACGATCAAGAACAGCTTGACATCGAGCAGGAAGCCCTTGGCGACGGTGCCGATCGAGCGGTGAAACCACGTCCATGAGAAGAACGTGATGCGGACGTTGTGCCAACCCGGACTGGTCAGCACCAACGCCGTCAGGCCGCCGAGGACGACGATCGTCGACAGCGACGAGATCGCGATCGAACGCCGCCGGCGCCGTCGGCGCGCCTCATCGCGGTCCGCGCGAGTGGTCAGGGGCTGCTCTGTGGGCATCGGACGGCTCGGGGGTGGCTGAGCCGCGGGTCAGTGCAGCTCCGGCACGCTGTTCGCCGAGGCGATCCAGCGCTTGTCCAACTTCGACAGCGTTCCGTCGGCGCGCAACGAGCTGATCGCGCGGTCGACGCAGCTGGTCAGTGGCGAGCCCTTGCTCATCAGCAGGCCCCAGTTATCGCCGCCGGGCGCCGAGAACTGGCCGGCGATCGTCGTGTGCGGCAGCTCGGTCGAGGTCAGGTCGAATGCGGTCGCCAGGTCGACGATGATCGCGTTGACGCGCTTGATCTTGAACGCCTCGACGACATCATTGGACGTGTTGAACACCTGCGGCGCATGGTGCGGCTTGATCTCCGCCGTCGCCGCCGAGAGGCTCGTCGTCCCGATCTGCACGCCGATGTTGGCGCTCTTGAGGGCCGCCAGCGACGTCGCGTGGGCGAACGGCGAATTGGACGCGACGATGATCCCCTGCGGGTTGGTGTAGTACGGCGTCGAGAACTGCACGACCTTCGCGCGCGCGGGCGTGATCGAGATCTCGTTGATGTCGAAGTCAAACGACTTCGGTCCCGGCGCATAGGACG
>Ga0302325_10009574_pt1 | contig 21132 bp, 20 predicted proteins | sample Palsa_T0_2_FD_201948 | JGI IMG/M metagenome (GOLD analysis project Ga0302325, IMG submission 201948) | Peat permafrost microbial communities from Stordalen Mire near Abisko, Sweden - Palsa_T0_2 | ecosystem: Environmental > Terrestrial > Soil > Palsa > Peat permafrost | place: Sweden: Abisko...
CGCGGTGCTCGCGAGGAGCGCGCGCGGGGCGCTCCGGCGGCCACGCCAGGAGAGCAAGGCGACGGTGGCGAGCGCCCCGCACAGGCCCATCGCACCGAGCACGTGCACGAACAGCTGGAGATCCGGTCTCACGCCCCCGGCTTCCAGATCATCAGCGCCAGGATCGCGAGGATCGCAGTGCCGCTTCCCCATGAAAGCGCGCGGGAGATGGGATCGCGGAGCCGTTCCTCGAGCTCGTTGCGAGACAGATCGGGCTCGCCCGCAAGTCGTTCTGCCAGTAGGCGCGCACGGCGCTCGCGACGACCGGCGAGCGAGGCGGCGGCGAGGGCGGCCGGAAAGAGCACGAGCGAGAAGACGATCCACGTCTGCCCGTAGGCGAAGCCGCCGTGGTGGACGAGCCAGAGACCGAGCACGAGCGTCAGGAGCCCGCCGGAGGCGATCACGACCAGGGCGACCTGTGACAGGCGCAGGAGGACAGCGACCTCGTCCGGCTCGGTCGCCCGCCGCGCCGCGATGCCGAGGATCGCCGCCATGACTCCGCCACCCAGAAACAGGAATGCCCCCGTGACGTGCAACGCGAGGAGCCACTGGAACTCGCTCATTCACGCGAGAGTACGCAAAGACCCGCGAGACATGCACCGTCTCGCCGGGTCGCACGCGAGCCCAGGCCTGCGTGGGCCACCTCCTCGTGCTCGCTCGATCGCCGCCCCACCTGTGGCCGCGTTGCGGGCGGCGGTGTCCTCCGCGAGAGGGAGCGGCGGGGGCGACGGCGAGCGCCTCGGGTAGCCTCGCCGCTCGCAGACGCGGGCGGGATCGCCGTTACGCTTCGAGACGTGGGCGCTCCCTCCAGGCATGCGGGAGTCGTCGCTCCCTTTCGGCGCGAGGCGGCCGCGATCTCCCGGGCGGGCGGGAGAACTGGTCGCGACCAGAGAGCCCCGGCACAGGGGCGAGCGTCGGATCGAATCCCCGTTTCTCGCTCCAGGGGCCGGTCGGCTGAGACGGCGGGGCGTGCTCGCGACCCCGGGCCGCAATGGTCGCACGCGGCCGCTCGCGCACGGCCGGACGGGGGCCCGCGGTGGGCGGCGGCGAGGTGAGGGGATCGGCGACGAACCATGCGCCCAAGAAGGACGCCCCGGTCGAGTTCCATCAGCACGGAGGAGACTGGCTTCAGGACGTGGTCTTCGGGCTGAACGACGGTCTGGTCACCACGCTCGTCTTCGTGATCGCGGTCAGCGGCGTTGCGGCATCGCGGATCGTTCTCGTCGCCCTCGGAGAGATCATCGCGGGCGGTGTCTCGATGACCCTCGGCGGCTTCCTCGCCTCGCGCACAGCCCGGGAGGTCATGGAGCAGCGCATCGCGACCGAGCAGCTCGAGATCCGGAGCGAGCCCGAGGAGGAGCGCGGCGAGCTGCGCGAGATCTATCGCGCGAAGGGGCTTCGAGGCGACCTGCTGGAGCGCGTCATCGCCCATCTCACATCCGATGAGGAGCGCTGGCTCGAGACGATGATCCGCGACGAGCATGGCATCGTGAGCCGCAAGTGGCAGAACCCGTTGGGGCGCGGGGCCCTTGTTGGCAGCGCATTTGCGGTGGGCGGGCTCGTCCCGGTCATCCCCTTCGCGCTGCATCTCCGACACTCACAGTGGCTCGCGTTCGGGTTGACGGCGCTGGTCGCCCTCGGCCTCGGCGCGTTGAAATCCCGCTATACCCTCAAGCGGCCCGTGCGTGGCGCGCTTGAGTTCGTCTCCATCGTGAGCGTCGGAACGGTGATCGGAGTCGCGATCGGAGCCATACTCCGCCACGTCTGACCGAGCCGGCAGGGCCCGGTCTGGCCAGGCGCGCACCGCGGCTCGCGCTCGGCGTGTCGAAAAAACATCGCTCGCCCTGCACCGTGGGGGTACCGATCGTAGCGACCGATCCGCCCGGGCGGATCAACGGCCCGCACCGGGTCGCCAGGGGTCAATTCCGGCCTGGAGCGCTGCTATCGTTTCGGGCGGCGGGGCCGTAATCCCCGGCGCCGTGCAGTGGCCGCCGGGTCCCAAGACATGTGGCCCGGCGCAAGTCCTCCCACATCCCCTGCGGGTTGGAGCAGATTGGCAGGCGCGTGAACGCGGTCGGCAATGGGGTCTCAACTGCGGAGGAGACATGGCCACAGAAGCATCCCGATCGACAGCATCCCGATCGACCCTGTCTGAGAGCGAGACGGACGAACCGCGCTCGTTCATCAACCCGCGCACGATTCCGCCCTCCGCCGCGAGCAGCCATCCTCGAGGCCTGCTCGACAGCGAGGCGCGGCGCCTGCGGGTCCTGATCGCCAACGAACGGCGCGAGCGGCTCGAGCTACTTGCCCAGGTGGTGGTCGGGCTCGGCCACGACGCGATCGCACGCGAGATCTACGTGCGAGAGGTCGGGAGCGCAACAGCCGCGGAACATCCGGACGTCGCGCTGATCGGACTCGGGTCGAGCTCGGAGCATGCACTGGAGCTGATCAGCGAGATCGTGCGCGCAGCTTCCTGCCCGGTGATCTCGATCCTCCACGCGGGCGACGCCGGCTTTGTCCGCGAGGCCGCGCGGCGCGGGGTTTTCGCCTACATCATCGACGGCACACCCGGCGAGCTCCAGAGCGCGATCGACATCACCCTCCAACGCTTCGGTGAATACCAGAACCTCCAGGGAGCCTTCGGGCGACGCGCCCTGATCGAGCAGGCGAAGGGGATCCTGATGGCGCGCCACTCGATCAACGCCGACACGGCGTTCGAGCGGCTCCGCGACCACTCCGAGCGCAGCGGCCGGAAACTCGGTGACGTCGCTGCGGCGGTCATCGACAGTCATCTGCTGCTTGTTGCTCCGACGGCGCGACCTGCGCGCTCGGCACGACGGGTTTCCTGAGCGCGCCTTTGGCGCGCCGCGGTCGCGGATCGCTCGCGGCGATCGCGACCCGGGCGATTCACGCGGGTTGCGGGCTCTGCGGTTCTCGGAAGAACTCGCGCTTCTGTCGGCTCTCGAGACGGATCACCTCTCCGCCAAAGAGCCGCTCAACGCCCGCACTGCGAGGAGGGCGGCGATCGTTGCGGCGTGCGTCGAGCTCCACACATCCGAACGGCGCCTCCGGAAGAGAGCCGTCGCGCGTGGGTTCGCTTCGCGCTGAAGACCATCCCGCCTCCTTCGGTTCACCGCCGCCCTCGGCGCGGATCAGGTAGCTGCGCCCGCCGCAGCGCACCGCGGCGCAGACGAGCCCAGCGGATTCGAGCCAGCGCTCGACGAGCGAAAGCAGCGCGACCGTCCACTCGCCGCCGGCGGCAGGCAGCTCCAGGCGGACGATCCAGGCCGACCCGGTGACGATCTCGGCCGGGAAGAGCGGCGCCGCATACCCGACCAGCAGGGCCGCGCGATACCTGTCGGGGGCCGTGATCTCGATTGGTTGAGCGCTCCCGGCCATGCCCCGGGTCATGCGCGACGCGCCGGAGGCGCGCAGGGGCCTGCGTCCCTGCGTGGGGAACGGCGTTACCGGCGTTTCCGTCATCTGATCTCCCGGAGGTCGAGGCCTGGGAACCGACCGCGTTGGTGGAGTCGGCCGCAACGTGTGCCCGCCCGCGCGCCTGTGGGACGAGGTTTCATCGGGCCGCACGCGCTTGGACCCGGAGCGAATGCGCAACCGATGTGTACGGCAGCGCCGCACGAGACGCTACCACGTCCTCCCGGGCACCGAGCGCCGCAGTCCGAGCATGCGAGCCGCGCCGATCACCTCGGGCGCCGTCCGTCGCAGCGAGCGGCCGCGAGGCCACCTGTCCCGGGTGGTCGCCCGGGCGCGGCCGTCTGCCTGACCCTCGGCGCGCGTCACCGGGCCGCGGATGGACGCCCGGCGAGGAGCCGAACGCTGCTTCCCGCTCGAGTGCGGGACCGATCAGGGTGGCGCAGCCCGCACGCGGGTGCCCCGATGCCTCGGGACAGCGCGCGCACATGCAGCCGTTCTCGAGCGGCACGTGCCTTGTGGTCGAACCGGATTCCCGCGCCGCGGGCGCGGCGTCTCCTCGAGGCGGACCGCGGCGCTGCACAGAGCAGGACGGCGGCCCGGACCCGCTCGATCAGTCGCTCAGCCACGCGAACGGAGCGTCCTTCCCTTGAGGGTCGGAACGCCCGTCGAGCCCGCCACGAGCCCCGCGAGCACCGGAGGCGTCGCTGCGATCGGGGAGGTGGCGAGCAGCAGCAGCCCCCACGCGCCGGCCGTGAGCGCGGTCGCCGCCGCCGCGGGCACGCGGCGGCGAACGACCAGGCCCAGCAGCGCGGGTGCAGCGAGGTCGAGCCAGCCCATCGTTACGGAGCCGAACTGCACCTGCTGCAGCGAGGGCAGCGGCCGGCCCACCGTCGGAGGCCTTGCCGCCGAGAGCGCCTTCATCGTGGGGCCCACCTGGGGGTCACCCCAGACGAGCACAACGTCGGCCACGACCAGTAGCACGAGCCCCAGCCTCAGCCAACCTGCGGGTGCAAGCCCGGCGACGATGCCGGTGGCTGCGAGGCATGCGGCGGCGATCAGCACGACCCCGGCTGCCTCCGCCGGGAGCGTCCCGAGCCGGAGCCAGGCGAGCGCGTAGAGCGGCGGCACCGCCAGCGCCGCGAGAACGGGCAGACGCCAGCCGCGCGCCCAACCCGCGGCCGCGGCGAGCGCCGGCGTCGCCAGCGCCGCGAGCGTCGTCAGGAAGCCCGCGCCGCCGGCCTCCCGCGCGACCGCGACGCCGACGACGAGCGCAGCAGCCGGGACGGCGAGCCCGAGCGTCCGCGACGAGGCACGTCGACGCGGCGCGCCGGGCGCCAGCACGAGCGCCGCCTGGACACCGACCAGCACGGTGTAGGAAGCAACGACGCCCACCTCGCGCTACGGTACCCGGCTCCGCCCGGCGAGCCTCGGCGCGGGCTCATGGCTGCTCGAGCCGGAACGGCAGCCCGGCAACCCCGAGGTAGAGGAGACAGGCCGCGGCGAGCACGAAGCCTCCCGCGCCCGAGACGCCGAGACCCGAGAGCCCCGAGCCTGTCGCAGCCACCGCCACCCCGGCGATGATGAGGGTGTTCCCGAGCGGGCGTCGCCTCAGCGTCGCGAGCGCGACCACGACGACCGTGAGCGAGCCGAGGCTGTTCGCGGCGATCGCGACGGCACGCGGCAGCCACTCGAGGTGATCCTGCGCCGCCGGGATGCCCGAGCCGAAGCTGCCGTGGAGGGGCATCGTGACCGCGACCCCGATCGCGAACCCCGTATAGAGGAGCGCGACGTGGGTGGCCCAGCGCCGACCGGTGAGAAGCAGCGAGCCGACCCCGAGCAACGGGGCCGTGAGCATGCCGCCGGCGAGATAGTAGACGCGGAAGGTCCGCGCGTCCCAGCCGTCCGCCGCGCCCCAGGCCATCGCCGAGGCTGCGAAGGCGTAGGCCGTGAGCGCCGCCGCCCAGGCGTACCGTCGCCTCGCCCGGAGCGCGCCCGCGAGGGCGAAGGAGACGAGTGCGGCGGCGTAGGCGACGAGGACATCCACACCCCTAGCCTGCACGAAGGCCGACGGGGAACGCGTCCGGCGGAAACGTCCCTTCCTGGCGTTCGGCTACTTGAAGATGTTGACCGAGCGCGCAGCAACCAGCAACACGGTGATCGCCGACACCGCCGACTCGGTGAGCATCAGCAGCTTCGCCCGCCGCGTCAGCGGCATCGCGTCGGTGGGGCTGAACGCAATCGAGTTCGTGAACGAGACATAGATGTAGTCGAGCAGGCGCGGATGCCAGCCCGGCGCTGCGAGCTGGGGGTTCTCGAGCTGGGGAAACTGGAAGTCGGGAGAGGGCGGATTCGGGGCACGCCGCAGGACCGGACCGCCGCGGTCGAGACCCCAGTACCAGAGGCCGAACGTGGTCACGTTGGTGCTCCAGACCGCGACAGCTTTCAGGAGGAGCTCCGGCCCGCTTTTCTCGTCCCCGCGCAGGAGCGAGCCGACGAGCGCCACGAGCACGATTGCGTTGCCGGCACTGACGACGGCGAGCAGGCCGAGCGCGACCATCCGCCGCATCCCGAGCTGCTCGAGCTGGTGGCGCGGGCGGCTGAAGGCAAGCGGGACCAGAAGCACGAGCTCGAGCGGAACCGAGCAAAGCCAGATCCACCAGGGGAGCTCCCAGAGCTTCCAGCGACCCCGCATGCTGACGACCGCGAGCACGATCTGCAGCCCGACGATCACAAGAACGGCGGGTGCCGCCTCCCAGCGCGACTCGACCTCCTCCTCGCGCAGGCTGCTCTCGTCGACCGCGCCGCCGCCACCCGACACATCGGCGCGATCCCGCGTGGCCGCCATCTCAGCCCGCGGCCTTCACCCCGGTGGCGGGCCGACCGGCACCCCGACGCCCAGCGGCGAGGGCGGCGCCGGATGCCAGAGGCGAAAACCGCCGGTGAACGCGTTGTCGTTTCTTCCGAGGCGGGTGTTTGCGGGAAGCTCGCCGAGCTTGACCGCGTTGCCGCCGCCGAGGACGATCGTATCGGGCTCAAGCGCCGCCGACAGGTGCTCGACCGCCTCGGCGACGAGCCTCTGCCAGCGCTTCATCCCGAGCCGCTTGCGGCCCTGCTCGCCGAGGTAGTCCTCGAAGGTTCGCTTCTTGAAGGGGAGATGTCCGAGCTCCATCGGTTCGATGCGCCCATCGGCGATCAGCGCCGAGCCGAGCCCCGTGCCGAGGCCGAGGAAGAGCATCGTACCGCCCTCGTAGCTGCCGAGCGCCTGCATCGCGGCGTCGTTCACGACCCTTGTCGGTGCACCGAAGGCCTGCTCGAAATCGAACCCGACCCAGCCAGGCCCGAGGTTGACGGGCTCCGAGACGACGCGGCTTCCGTGAACGGGCGCCGGCACGCCCACGGCGACCACATCCCAGCGCCAGCCCGCCGCGGCCCCAAGCGCGGCCGACACCATCTCGGCGGCGGTCATCGTCGGCCCGGAGGGCACGCGGCGCCTCTCGGCCTCTCCGCTCGCGAGAACCTTGACGTGCGATCCGCCCACATCAACCGCGAGAACCACTTGTTGCTCGTCCATCGCTCCCTCTGGCGCTCTCGACCGCCGCGACCCCGAACCTTACGTGAGCGAGCTCGCGTCGGCACGAACGGCGTGGGCACCGGCGACGGGAGTACCGCGCGCTCGGCGCGCCTACCGCCTCCCGTGGCAGAGTGAGCAGATGCCGAGACGATCCGAGGCCCAGGTTTTCGTCTCGTTCGGGATCACCGGTGACCTCGCAAGGGTGATGACATTTCGCTCGCTGTACCGGCTCGAGGCGCGCGGACTCCTGCAATGCCCCGTCATCGGGGTCGCCGTCGACGACTGGACAACCGCCCGCCTGCGCCGCCACATGCGCGCCTCGATCAGGGCATGTGGCGAGAAGGTCGACGCGGCAGTGTTCGACCGCCTCGCGGCCCGGGTCTCCTATCTGCGAGGCGACTTCGGCGACCCCACCACCTACACGCGGCTCGCGGCGGCGATCGGGAAGGTGTCCTCGCCGCTGTTCTATCTCCAGACGCCGCCTTCGCTCTTCGGCCCGGTCGTCGAGGGGCTTGCCGCCGTCGGCCTGACCGAGGGCGCCCGGGTCGTGATCGAGAAGCCCTTCGGGCACGACCTCGCCTCCGCGAGGGCACTCGCCGCCGAGCTTCATCGCTCGATCCGTGAGGAGCAGATCTTCCGCGTCGACCACTTCCTCGGGAAGGTCGGACTCGAGGAGCTCCTCTACCTCCGCTACGCAAACGCGGTGCTCGAGCCGGTCTGGCAGCGACGCCATGTTTCGAGCGTTCAGATCACGATGGCCGAGTCCTTCGGGGTCGAGGACCGCGGACGGTTCTACGACGGGGTCGGAGCGCTGCGCGACGTGGTCGTCAACCACCTCCTCCAGCTGATGGCCGCCACCGCGATGGATCCCCCCCGCAAGGGCGAGAATCTCGACGCTGCTCGCCACCGCCTGCTCGAATCGGTTGCCGACGCCGATCCCGCTCGCTACGTGCGCGGTCAGTACGCCGGCTACCGTTCGACCCCCGGCGTCGGATCCCGCTCGACCACGGAGACCTACGCGGCGCTCGAGCTCCAGATCGACAACGAGCGGTGGCGGGGAGTGCCGTTCTACATCCGAACCGGAAAGCACCTTCCGATCACACAGACGGAGGTGCGTCTGATCTTCCGCGACGTCGTGCCACTCGCGTTCCTCGGCACGCCTCGACAGCCGCGCGCCAACGAGATCGTGCTCCGGATCGACCCCCTGACCGGCATCCGCATGATTCTCGAAGCGCATCGCGCCGACGGGCCCGGCCCTCAGCCGATCACGCTCGACATGGACTTCGTCGCGCAGGGAGGCGAGGGCCCGACCCCCTACGAGACGCTGTTCGAGGCAGCCTTCACCGGCGACCGCAGGCCCTTCACCCGCCAGGCGACGATCGAGGAGGCCTGGCGCATCGTGAAGCCGCTGCTCGGGGCACGGGGACGCGTCTCCGGCTATGCGCAGGGGAGCTGGGGTCCACGGGCGGCCAACAGGCTTTTTGGCAGCGGCGACCACTGGCGCGAACCCTGGCTCCCCTGAGATGACCGCCACGGATCTGCCCGACTAGGGTTGGGGCGTGCCAGCGATCGAGGACTACGCCCTGCTCGGCAATCTCCAGACCGCGGCGCTCGTCAGCCGGGAAGGGTCGATCGACTGGTGCTGCTTTCCGCGCTTCGACTCTCCCGCATGCTTCGCCGCGATCCTCGGTTCGCCGAGCGACGGGCGCTGGCAGCTCGGGCCGAACTCGCCGCCCGAGCGCGTCAGCCGCCGCTACCGCCACGACACGCTGATCCTCGAGTCGGTGATCGAAACCGCGGCCGGCAGCGTCCGGCTGATCGACTTCATGCCGCCGCGCGCGGCGGGCTCCGAGCTCATGCGGATCGTCGAGGGGCTGAGCGGAGAGATCGAGATGCTCTCCGAGCTCGTGATCCGCTTCGACTTCGGGAGCATCGTTCCCTGGATGCAGACGATCGGCGAGGATCACGTCGCGATCGCGGGTCCCGACGCCCTCTGCCTGCGGACCCCGGTCGAGGCGCACGGCGAGGACATGCGGACGGTCTCGACCTTCACCGTCGCACCCGGCGAGCGGGTCGGGTTCGTCCTCAGCTGGTTTCCCTCGCACGAGCCGCGCCCCGCGCCGACCGACCCCGAGCAGGCCCTCGACGATACCGAGAACTACTGGCATGCCTGGGCCGAGCAGTGCAGCCACCAGGGCCCCTACCACGAGGAGGTGCACCAGTCGCTCCTCGTGCTGAAGGCGCTCACCTACGCCCCGACGGGGGGGATGGTCGCGGCGCCGACGACCTCACTGCCGGAGTCGCTCGGCGGCTCCCGCAACTGGGACTACCGCTACTGCTGGCTGCGGGACGCGACCCTGGCGTTGCTCGCGATGCTGCGCTCGGGGTACCGCGAGGAGGCGACGATGTGGCGCCAATGGCTCCTTCGCGCCGTCGCGGGCGACCCCGCGGCAGTCCAGATCATGTACGGAATCGGCGGCGAGCGGCGGCTCGACGAGCGCGAGCTTGACTGGCTCAGCGGCTACGAGGACTCGACTCCGGTGAGGGTCGGCAACGCGGCCTCCACCCAGCTCCAGCTCGATGTCTACGGCGAGGTCCTGGACGCTCTCTACCAGGCCCGCGTTCACGGTGCCCCCGACGATGCAAACGTCTGGTCGCTGACCGGCAAGCTGCTCGAGTGGCTCGAGGACGGATGGCGGCGCGAGGACGCGGGTATCTGGGAGGTGCGCGGGCCGGCGCGCCACTTCACCCACTCCAAGGTGATGGCCTGGGTGGCCTTCGACCGGGCGGTGCGCTTCCACGAGGAGTTCGAGCAGGACTGCCCCGTCGAGCGCTGGCGCGCGATCCGCGACGAGATCCACCGGGAGGTGCTCGAGCGCGCGTGGAACGCCGAGAGGAAGGCCTTCACGCAGTCCTACGGCTCCGACCTACTCGACGCGAGCGTGCTGCTGATGCCGCTCGTCGGCTTCCTGCCCGCCGACGACGAGCGGATCCGCACGACGGTCGAGGCGATCCGGGGCGAGTTGAGCGTCGACGGGCTCGTGATGCGCTACCGGCCGGAGGCCGCGGATATCGACGGCCTGCCCGGCGGCGAGGGCGTCTTTCTCCCGTGCTCGTTCTGGCTCGCGGCGGTGCTCGCGCTTCAGGGGCGCCACGGCGAGGCACGCGAGCTCTTCGAGCGGCTCCTCGACCTGCGAAACGACGTCGGTCTGCTCTCCGAGGAGTACGACCCGGTCGCGCTCCGCCAGCTCGGAAACTTCCCCCAGGCCTTCACGCACCTCGCGCTGGTCGAGACCGCGCTGATCCTCGGTGCCGGGGAGGGCCTTCACCACCATCACCGTCACGCCTCGCAGCGTCGTCGGTCGGCGCGCGCGGTTCGTCGATCAGGGAGCGCATGACGGCGCGAAGCGCCTTGGGGGAGCTGACGACGTAGGCGTCGCGCAGCACCGACCCGAGCGCCTGGGGTCGGGCGAGGCCGACGTGGATCGCGGTCGAGCCGGCCGGAAGTGCGCGGTAGAGATCGAGGTCGGTCAGGTCGTCGCCGGCGGCGAGCACAGCCTGCCCGGGAGCTTTTCCGCTCGGGAAGAGCGAGTGGACATAGGTGCCCTTGTCGACCCCGCGGGCGCGCACCTCGATCACCCGGTGACCGTGAATCACCTCCGCGGGGATTCCGGGGAGGAGCTGCTGGAGTGCGTCGAGCAGCTCGCGTGCGCGCCAGATCCCGTACTCGGGCTCGGCCTGGCGGTAGTGCCAGGCGACGCTGCAGGTCTTGCGCTCGACGAGCGTGCCCGGTACGTCGCGCGCGACCCGGCGAAGGACGCGCTCGATCCGTGGCAGCCAGGAGATGTCGACCTCGACGGCGGTACGCCAGCGGCCGCCGGGTTCGCGCACGAGATAGCCGTGCTCGGCGCAGAGGAAGATCGGGAGGTCTCCGAACCACGCGCCGAGCGTCCGGTGCTTGCGGCCACTCACAAGGTGGACGGTGGTCCCCGGGGCCGCAGCGAGATCTGCGAGCAACTGCCTGATCTCGGGGGTGGGGGCGGCGAGATCGGGATGGCTCGTCAGCTCGCGGAGCGTCCCGTCGTAGTCGAGCAGCAGCGTTCTTCGCCGCGCGGCCCGGAACTTCCTGTCGATGCGAGCGATCGCCGCGGCGTCGAGGGGTGTCAGCGAGGCCGGCTTGGTGGAACGCACAAACCGCTGCAGCCGGCCGAGGAAGCCCCGCGCCCAGCGGATCGAGTCGAGCTGCTCGACCCGATCGGCCATCAGGTCGAGCCGGCGATGGCGCTCGCCGGGGTCGAGGGCGAGTGCCTCCACGAGGCGCTCGACCATCTCGTGGGCGTTCCACGGGTTGACGAGGAGGGCGCCGGGAAGGACGTGCGAAGCACCGGCAAGCTCGCTCAGCATGAGCACTCCCCGCCAGCGCCCCGGAAGATCGGGCTCGGCCGCCTGACAGAGCACGAACTCCTGGGCGACGAGGTTCATCCCGTCGCGAAGCGGGGTCACCATCATCACGTCCGCACGCCGATACAGGAGCGCGAGCTCGGTCGCCGACACGCTTCGGTGGAGATACTCGATCGGCGTTCGGCCCGGCTGACCAAAACGCCCGTTCACGTGCGCCACACGACCCTCGATCTCGTCACGCTGATCGCGGTACTCCGCGTTCTGGAGCCGCGAAGGGACGAGCACCTGGAGCATCGTCGTCGTCTCGGCGCGCTCGGGGTCCTCCTCGAGGAAGCGCTCGAATGCCTCGAGCTTCTGCGGGATTCCCTTCGTGTAGTCGAGGCGCTCGACGCCGAGAACGAGCCGTTTGCCGCGGTAGCGCTCCTCGAGATCGGCCTGGGCGATCGCGGTCTCTGGGGCGCGCAGCGTCTCGCGAAAGCTCTGGACATCGACGCCGATCGGATGCACGCCGATCCCGACGAGCCGACCATCGTGCTCGATCGCGTCCGGCCTCGAGTCCAGTCCGAGGATGCGCAGACAGGACGAACGGAAGTGCCGAACGTAGTCACCGGTGTGGAAGCCGATGTAGTCGGCGCCCAGGATCCCGCGCAGCACCTCGCTGCGGGGAGGAAGGAGGCGGTAGATCTCGGAGGAGGGAAAGGGGACATGCAGGAAGAAGCCGATCGCGAGATCGGGTCGCCGTAGCCGCAGCGCCTCTGGGAGGAGGGCGAGGTGGAAGTCCTGGACCCAGACCCGCGCGCCGGGCGCCGCGAGCTCGGCGAGCGTGTCGGCGAAGCGCTCGTTGACCGCGACGTAGGTGCGCCAGGCCTCATCGGTGAACCCGAAGCGGTCGACGAAGTAGTGGAAGAGCGGCCACAGCGCACCGTTGCAGGTGCGCTCGTAGAAGTCGCGCTCGTCGCGCTCGCTGAGGAAGACGGGCTGGCAGCCATGGGCGGCAAGCGCGTCTCTCACCGACCCCTCGAGCTCCGCGGGGACGACGGTGCCCGGCCAGCCGACCCAGAGATGAGGCTCGGGGTTCGCCCGCAGCGCCGCGACCAGGCCGCCGGCGCTCGGCTCGAGCACGACCTGACCGTCGTTCAGCGAGACGATGACAGGAAGCCTGTTGCTCGCGATCAGGAGACCGTCGAACCTGCTCGCGGCCGCTGTCACCCTCGCTTCACCTGGTTCAGCGAAGCGCTCGCCCGACCGCTCGTCATGCCCTGCCCGCTCCCCGCCGTTTACGGCGCCGCGGACCGGGCGAGCTCGTCGCGCGCGGGCAGGATGGCGAGCAGGGTGCGGATGTCGATGTCGCGCTGGGTCGGCAACCCGAGCGGGAGGTCGGGGCTCAGGCTGTAGAGGTTGCGTCTGCCGTCGCGTTGGCGGGCGAGGTAGCCCGCCCTGGCGAGATCGGCGACGATCCGCTGGGTCGCGCGCTCGGTGATGCCAAGCGCGGCGGCGATGTCGCGCATCCGGATCCGCAGATCGTGAGCGATCAGGAGCAGCGTCTTGCCGTGGTTCGTAAGGAACGCGAAGTCCGGTGTGGGGCGCTCGCGCACGCTGCGTTCGATCGTTGCCTGCGACATCGCTATCGCGACACAGAATACACGATACAACTTTCGTATATAGTTTGGGCGGTACCACCCGAGGCGGGAGCCCTCGCCTGGGAACTCTTCAGGAGGATCCGAGGATGACCTACTTGACCGATCTGACCGCACGACTCGGCAAGGCGCTGGGGATGAAGGGCACCCCCGCAGCGAGCGGCACCGCACCGACCCACGGCGTCCAGCCGAGTGCGACGCCCCCGGCCGCCTCGCCCGAGGCGCCGAGCGCGGCACCGGGCAGCGGCGAGTAGCCGGAGACGAGGCTCAAGATGATCGGCAAGCGGCTGGCGCGGCACCGGAGCAGCGGGTCGCGTGGGCTCGGAGTCTGGTGGACATTCGGCGCCGCTCTCGTGGTCGTCGCGGCGGTCATCGTCGCGATCGTCCAGAACAGCCGGCACGTCCGTCTGCACTACCTCGCCTGGCACCTCAACGTCTCGTTGATCGTCGTCCTGCTGACCACCGCGCTCATCGCCGTTCTCCTCGACGAGGCGGGCGGGCTTCTCTGGCGGCGGCGACGGCGTGCAAGGCTCGGGCGACGCAGTGAGCTGCACGAGCTTCGCAGCCAGCAGCAACGGAGCGAGACCCCCGCGCCGGTCGTGCCCGAGGCCTGACGCCGCGAGGCGCTCGGCGTCCGGGCACTCGCCGCGCACGCTCCGTTGCGGCCGCTGAGCTTCCAGGGCCTCGACGGCTTGGCCCGCGTTCGCGGCACTGACTCGGGGCTGTCCTTCCAAGTGAGATCGATCCGTCGGACGACCGGGTCGAGCGGACCGAGGGGTTCGTGGCCTCGATGGTCGCCCCCACGCACCCGATCCTGAGTGGAATCGCGCCGGGCTGCCGCTTCTCGGCTCCAACCACTTTCGGCTCAAGCCCGACGCGATCCTCCTCGCCGCACTCGGGGACGATCCGATCCTCGTGGTGCACGAGGCGGGCGCGGGCCCCACGCTCGCCTCGGCATCCGACATCGGGCCCCACTCATGCCCGGAGGAGTTCGCCTCGTGGGAGGGCTATCGGCTCCTGTGGACGCAGGCCTTCTGCTGGCGCTGCCGCACCCGCTCGGCGGCGAAATCCTCGTCCGCGAGCCGGAGTCGGAGGATGCAGTCAGCGGCGCGCTCGGCGCCACGGCGGCGAACCTCGAGGTGGTGTTCGCGCAGCCGCGCGGTGTTCCTGCTCGCATCGGTCAGCAGCGAGAACCAGGGGCAGATCGGCGCCGCCTGCTTCGCCGCGACGGTCCGGGGCTCGCCGATCGCGCTCCTCTCGCGCGCGGAGGGTCTAGCCGACAGGCCTCGAACGGAGCTGCCCGACGCTCTCCGGCTCCGTCGTACTCGGCAGCGGCGAGCCGCGGTGGCGGGAATCCGCGCAGGATCCCGTCGAGGTCGTCGACGATCTCACCCATACGCCGCCAGACCTCGGGCAGGTTGCCCGCGCGGTGGCCGCGACAACCGTTCCCGGGAGCCGACGAGCGCGCTGCGTCATGGGAAACGGCGATCATCCGCTAGGTCGCAAAGCGGACGCCGAGGCCGCAGTCGACGGCGAGGGTCGCACCGGTGATCGCCGAAGCCTGATCGCTCAGGAGGAAGACGACGGCGTCCGCGATCTCGCGCGGCTCGGCGACCCGCCCGAGCGGGATGCCGGCGCAGACGCCCGCCAGCGCCGCCTGCGGATCGGGCTGGAGCCCGAGCCACTCGCGCAGGAGGTAGGTGTCGGTGTAGCCGGGCGCGACAGCGTTGCAGCGCACGCCCGCCTGGGCATAGTCGAGTGCCAGCGAGCGTGTGAGCCCCTCGAGACCGGCCTTCGCGGCGGCGTAGGGGAAGAAGCCCTTGATCGTCAGCCGGGCCTGGATCGAGCTCATGTTGACGATCGCCCCACGGCGCTCGATCAGGTCGGGCAAGACCGTCTTGGCGAGCATCCAGGCCGCCTTCAGGTCGACCGCAAAGACACGGTCCCAGTCCGCCTCGCCCATCGCGACGGCGTCGAAGTACGCGTTTACCCCCGCGTTGTTGACGAGGCCGTCGAGGCCGCCGAGGCTCCGGCCAACCTCGGCGACGGCTCGCTCCACCTGCTCGAGCGAGGAGACGTCGCAGCAAACGAACTGCACGCGGCCGCTCGTTGCCAGACGGGCCGCGGTCTCCGCGCCGGCCGGGTCGATGTCGAGGAGCGCGACGGCACCACCCTGGACGAGGACCGCCTCGGCGATCGCGGCGCCGATCCCGCGCGCGCCACCGGTGACGAGGACGGTCTTTCCGGCGAGCGCGCTCACTGCCAGCGAAACGCCTGCTCGAACTCGCCGGCTGCGATCGCGGGCAGCGTCCCTGCGACCTCGAGCGGCGGCACTCCAACCGCGGCTAGCTCGATGGCTCGAATCACCTGGCCTCCTCGCGCGGCCGTTGATCTTGAGACCTCACAACCGGAGGCGTATGGTCGGCCGCCAAGTCGCACCGTCACCATACAACTTCGCCTCCGGTGACGAAGTCATGGCCGCACGACGGCATCGCGACCGGGATGATGGCCCGCCCGAGACGCGACGTGCGTGCCTCGCCGCGGCGGCGCGCCCTCGCGGGCCGATCGCTCAAGCGAAGGACCAGGTGATCTGTGCGCGCGACGGCCGTGACGTCTCGAACATCCTCATCTACCGCGCCGATCTGTTCGACCAGTACGGGATCGCGGTCCCGAGACGCGACGGAAACGACCGAATTTTCCGGGATCGCGATCCGCGGCGCCGCCAACTGCTGCCTCAACTTCTGGATGGTCGGCTCGACGTGGGGACCGTCGTTCGGCGTGCGCTCGTACCACGACCGGGGCCGCCCGACGCTCGACACGCCCGAGCTGCGTGCCGCGGTCGAGCATTACGTCGACCTCGTGCCGCGGGCCGGGCCACCGGAGTCCGCGACGATGGACTTCACCCGCGTCATGGCCTGCTACGGCGCCGGCAGGGCGGCGATGACGATCGAGCTGGCGAACGAAGCCTCGATCCTCGACGAGGAGGGCGGCCCCGCCGCAGCCGGCACCGAGACGGCGCTCGTTCCGGCCGGCCGCTCGGTAGCCGCCATCCGGGTCACGACGCGCCGCCCTACGCGATCCCGGCGCTTGCCCGCTCGAAGGAGGCCGCATGGGAGCTCGCAAAGGTCCTCTGCGCGCCCGAGTAGGTGCTCGGCGACGCCGAGCGAAGCGGCTTCGTCGAGGTCGCGCGCGGTGCTCGCGAACCCGTGCTTCGTCGCGCGCTTCCGACCCGAGCTTCTCGAGACAACGGTCGCGACGCGCGCGTTCGCACGGGGCGAGCACCCTGTGACGCTTCGGGCTCGAGGTCGGGGATTTGATCGGAGCGGAGATCGTGCGCGCCCTCACGGGTGAGCTGACGGTGCGCTGCTCACTGCCCAGGAGCGCGTGGCGGCGCTCGGCGCTCCCGGAGAGGATCGTCCAGGCTCTCGGCTCCCCATTCAGTGGTTGTCGCGCGGGATCCCCTTCGTCCGGGCGATGCGCTGGTAGCGAAGAGCCGGCTTGAGCACCATCCCGTTCGAGAGCTCGTCGACGATGCCGCGTTGGATCTCCTGCCACGGCGTCTGGCTCTCGGGGTAGAGGCGGTAGCCACCAGCCGCGGAGAGCTCGGCGCGGCGCTGTTCGAGCTCCGCCTCGGAGATGACGATGTCGGCGCGGCGTGCGCCCAGGTCGACGCGCACTCGGTCGCCGCTTCGCAGGAGCGCGAGGCCGCCCCCCGTCGCGGCCTCGGGTGAGGCGTTGAGAATCGACGGGCTGCCGGACGTGCCCGACTGCCGGCCGTCGCCGATGCAGGGGAGCTCGCGGATGCCTCGCCGCAGGAGGTAGTCGGGCGGGCGCATGTTGACGACCTCGGCCGAGCCCGGATAGCCGATCGGGCCGACGCCGCGGATGACGAGGACCGTGTCGCCGTCGAGCCCGAGCGCCGGGTCGTCGATCCGCGCGTGGTAGTCCTCGGGGCCGTCGAAGACGACCGCGCGGCCCTCGAATGCTCCGGGATGCTCGGCGTTCTCGAGGTAGCGGCGCCGGAACTCCTCCGAGATGACCGACGTCTTCATGATCGCGCTCTCGAAGAGATTGCCGCTGAGATTGAGGAACCCGGCGTGGGCGAGAAGAGGCGCATCGTACGGCCTGATGACGTCCCGGTCGCTCGAGAACCTCCCCTCGCTGTTGTCGTGGAGCGACCTGCCGTTGACCGTTAGCGCGGACCGGTCGATCCGTCCCATCGCGATGAGCTCGGCCACGACCGCCGGGACTCCGCCCGCGCGGTAGTAGTCCTCCCCGAGGTACTCGCCCGCGGGCTGCATGTTGACGAGCAAGGGAACGTCGTAGCCGAGCCGCTCCCAGTCGTCGTTGTCGAGCTCCACGCCGGCGTGGCGCGCGATCGCATTCAGGTGGATCGGGGCATTGGTCGAACCCCCGATCGCGGAGTTGACGACGACTGCGTTGGCGAAGGCCGCCGGCGTCAGCACGTCGGAGGGCTTGAGGTCCTCCCGCACCATCTCGACGATCCGAAGGCCGGTCAGGTAGGCGATCTGCTGGCGGGCGCGATAGGGCGCGGGGATGGCTGCGCAGCCGGGGAGGCTCATCCCGAGCGCCTCGGCGAGCGAGTTCATCGTCGTGGCCGTGCCCATGGTGTTGCAGTGGCCGGCCGAGGGGGCCGATGAGGCGACGAGCTCGGCGAACTGCCGCGCATCGATCTCGCCGCGCGCGAGCAGCTCGCGCGCACGCCAGACGATCGTGCCCGAGCCCGTCCGCTCGCCGTTGAACCAGCCGTTCAGCATCGGCCCGCCGGAGAGCACGATCGCCGGGATGTCGACGGTCGCGGCCGCCATGATCTGCGCCGGGGTCGTCTTGTCGCAACCGGTCGTGAGTACGACGCCGTCGATCGGATAGCCGTAGAGCACCTCGACGAGCGAGAGGTACTGGAGGTTACGGTCGAGCGCGGCCGTCGGGCGCTTGCACGTCTCCTGGATCGGGTGGATCGGGAACTCGAAGGCGATGCCGCCGCCGTCCCGGATGCCGTCCCGAACCCGCTCGGCGAGGACGAGGTGGTGGCGGTTGCAGGGGGTGATGTCGGAGCCGGTCTGCGCGATGCCGATGATCGGCCGCGCCGACTGGAGCTCGTCGAGGGTGAGGCCGTAGTTCATCGTCCGCTCGAGGTAGAGCGCCGTCATGTCGACGTTCGCGGGATTGTCGAACCAGGCGCGCGAGCGTAGGCTCGCGATCGGGGCATCGCGCGGCGCGGCGGGCACGCGCCTGATCCTACGCGTCGCCGGGCAGCATTCCGCGGCGGCCGTCGAGGCAGACGGGCTCGCCGCAAGCCGCTGCGCCCCTTTCCGGTCGGCCGCGACCGCCTCGGCCACACCAAACCTGGTCAGATCGACCCAGACGTTCTGTGCGCCTGCGGCGACATCGCCGTGCGCATCCGCAGCGCGGTCGCCGGCGAGCCGTGTACTCGACCGTCGGTCGCACCTGGCTCTGGGCGCCGGCGAGCGCCGCTCGACCGGCTCACACACGCCCTGCGGTCGGTCATCGAATACGCGGGCGAGCAGGGGCAGTCGGGGTCGACTCGACGGTGATCGAGGCGGAGTTGCGCGAACCGACCCGAGGCCGGCTGGCGGGCGACGGTTGCGGGTGCTCGCCCGAGCGGGCAAGCGGCTCGCCGCGACCCTAACAGGGGTGGCGGTGAAGGTCAGCGCACCTCCCGGGCGGTTGGAGGAGGATGCACGCGATCGGGCGGACGCTGCGGCGGGTCGGACGCAGCCAGCGAATACCTCTGACTCAGAGGTACAATGTCGCAATGACAGCCGTCGACCTCTCCCCTCTTGCCCCCTGCGAGGAGGCCCCAGACGCCGCCGGCGGCAGCGGGGAGTTCCCGGCCCTCGCCGATGAGCTGCTTTCGGCGATGGCCTCGATCCGCCGGAGCGGCCGCCTCCTTGCCCGGCGCCCGGTCGAGCTCTCGACCCTCACCGCCTCCCAGGTCGACCTGGTGCGGCTCGTGCGCCGCCGGCCGGGGGTTTCGGTCACCCGGGCTGCCGAAGAGCTCCGGCTCGCCCCGAACACCGTCAGTACGCTGGTAGGGCAGCTCACCGACGCCGGTCTCATGATTCGACGCGCAGACCCTCACGACCGACGGGTCGCGCGCCTCGAGCTGACGCCCGACGTGCAGGAGAAAGTCGATGCGTTCCGCGACCGTCGCGTCGCCGTCCTTTCGGCGGGGATGCGTCAGCTCGCTGCCGCGGATCGACGCCGCCTGAACGACGCCGTGGCGCTGCTCGGGCGGCTAGCGGCACGGCTCCCCCACCAGGAGGGTCTTGATGAGTGAGCTCGATCGCGCCGTCGTCACGCTGCCCGCCCCCCTCGGCGTCTCGGCAGACGCGGGCGCAGCGAGGCCGGCACTCCTCTGCGAGGGCCTGCGGCACCGCTTCGGGGACAACGTCGCCGTTGACGGGGTCGACCTGCGCGTCGAGCAGGGCGAGGTGTTCGGGCTCCTCGGTCCCAACGGGGCCGGCAAGACGACGACGATCCGAGCGATCAACACCCTGCTCCCCGTCCAGGAGGGGTACGTGGAGGTGCTCGGTTACGACGTCCGCCGCTCGCCGATGGCCGTGCGCCGCCGCCTCGGCTACGTCCCCCAGCAGCTCTCGATCGAGGCGGCGCTGACCGGTCGCGAGAACGTCACCTGGTTTGCGCGCCTGTTCGACATGCCACGCGCCGAGCGTAAGGAGCGCGTCGCGGCCGCACTCGAGGCGATGGGGCTGGGCGAGGTCGCGGACCGGATAGCCGGTACCTACTCGGGCGGGATGATCCGGCGGCTCGAGCTCGCCCAGGCGCTCGTCAACAGGCCGCAGCTGCTCGTCCTCGACGAACCGACGGTGGGCCTCGATCCGGTCGCGCGCGACGGGGTGTGGGAGCGGGTGGCGGAAATGCGGGCGGCGACCGGCATGACCGTGCTGCTCACGACTCACTACATGGAGGAGGCCGATCTCCTCTGCGACCGTGTCGCGCTCATGCATCTCGGCCACATCCAGGCGCTCGGAACCCCCGACGAGCTGAAGGCCGACCTCGGCCCCGGGGCGACGCTCGACGACGTCTTTCGCCACTACACCGGCGACAGCCTCCACGGCGGAGGCGAGAGCAAGCGGGGCATCCGCGAGACCCGCTCGACCCGGCGCACCGCAGGGCGCGTTGGCTAGCACACTCGCCGCCCCGGACCCGGGAATCTGGCGCCAGTTCCCGAGTCGCGTCGCCACCTTCTGCCTGGTCGAGCTGCAGAAGCTTCGCCACGACCGGACGGAGATCGTCACGCGCGCGGTGCAACCGGTGCTCTGGCTCGTCATCTTCGGGGAGACGTTCAACCGCCTGCACGCGATTCCGACCGGCAACGTCCCCTACCTGAGCTTCCTCGCGCCGGGAATCATCGCCCAGTCGGGCATGTTCGTCGCGATCTTCTACGGCATCCAGATCATCTGGGAGCGGGACGCCGGCGTCCTCACCAAGCTGCTTGTCACCCCGACGCCCCGCTCGGCGCTCATCCTCGGCAAGGCGTTCGCGGCCGGCATCCGGTCGATGACCCAGGTCGTCGTGGTGCTCGTGCTCTCGGCGATCCTCGGCGTGAGCCTGAGCGGAAACCCCCTGCGCATCCTGGGCGCCTTCGCGGTCGTGATGATGGGCGCGGCCTTCTTTGCCTGCCTGTCAATGACGATCGCCGGCGTCGTGCTCAGACGCGACAGGCTGATGGGGATCGGACAGATGATCACCATGCCGCTGTTCTTCGCCTCGAGCGCCCTCTACCCCGTGAGCATCATGCCGGGCTGGCTTCAGGCGCTGAGCCGGATCAATCCGCTCAGCTACGAGGTCGACGCGCTGCGCGGGCTCCTCCTCCACTCCCAGGCCCACTTGCTGCGCGACTTCGGCGTGCTCGCGCTCGCCGTGGTGCTCGGGGTCACCGCCGCCTCGTCGCTCGTCGGCCGTCTCGCGCGGTGAGGGCGCGGCGGGCCGAACGGCGCAAGGAGTGAGCCGCGCGCCCGCGCCTGGGACGGGGAGGGGCCG
>Ga0302325_10009576_pt1 | contig 21127 bp, 15 predicted proteins | sample Palsa_T0_2_FD_201948 | JGI IMG/M metagenome (GOLD analysis project Ga0302325, IMG submission 201948) | Peat permafrost microbial communities from Stordalen Mire near Abisko, Sweden - Palsa_T0_2 | ecosystem: Environmental > Terrestrial > Soil > Palsa > Peat permafrost | place: Sweden: Abisko...
GCCAGCCACACGCAGCCTGCCCAGAACAGCGGCTCGAAGGCATTGGTGTTCAGAATATGATCGATGCTCATCCAGGCGGGCGTCACGATCACGGCCAAGCCCGCCAGCGCCTGCGCGAATCGCCCGCCGCCCAGCTCCCGCGCGATCATGGCGGTCAACACAACCAGGCCGGCGCCGGCCAGCGCGGGCAGCAGCCGGATGGCGAACAGAGAATCGCCGAGTAGCATGGTCACGCCCCGCGTCAGGACCGCGATCAGCGGCGGGAACTCCACATAGCCCCAGGCCAGGTGACGGCTGCAGGCCAGGTAATATAACTCATCCCGAAAAATGCCGTAACCGTGGAACGTGACCAGGTGAAACAGCAGCTTGGCTAGCGCCAGTGCTGCCACGATTCGCCATTCACTCGCGGGCCAGCGCGAACGCATAAATCCCCGAGCCCACGTCCACCACCAGCGCCTCACCGCTCTTCCGAACGGCGGTAATTCCGTCCGCTCCAGTCTGGTATTTGCCGGCTTTCCAAATCGTGCGTCCGGATTCGGACAGCGTCACGGGCGACAGACCCAACTCCGGTATCCGGACCTCCGCCTGGCTGCCCACGGGAATGGTGACTTCCAGTTTCAGCCCATCATCCGAACGGCTCCAGGACGACGCCACCGTGCCGCGAATCGTATCGAGCGACCCCGCGGCCCACTTCAGGTCCCGCACCACCTGCGGCGCGATCACCACACGTTCGAAGCCCGGCTTGGCCTCATCCAGGTTGATGCCCGCCAGCGCGTTATAGAACCACGCGCCGAGGCTCCCGAACATCGGATGATTGTGCGAATTCATGGAAGGTCCCGTCTTATTCTGCCAGAGTTCCCACAGCGTGGTCGCGCCGTTCTCGATCATATAACCCCAGCTCGGATAAGTAGTCTGCGTAGCCAGTTCGTAAGCCAGGTCGGAGTTGCCTGTCTCGGTCAACAGCGGGAACAGGTACTTAGTGCCCAGGATGCCAGTGGTCAAATGCGTGTTGCGCGTGTAGACCAGATCGTCGCGCAGCGCGGCGGACACATCGCCCCGCTTGTCTGCGGGAACCATATTCAGAAACAAGGGCAGCGTCTGCGCGGTCTGCGTTCCGGTTCCGTACAGGCCGGTGGCCGCATTCAGAAACCTGGCATTGAACGCGTTCTTGACCTCGTCCGCCAGCTTACGGTAAGTCTGCACGTCGCCGGACTTACCCAGTATCCCGGCCATGCGCGAAACCAGGTCCGCGCTCCAGTAATAAGAGAAGGTCGAAACCAGGTTACCCGGCGTCTTCTCAATCGGCACCCAATCGCCATAGTAGCTGTAGTCCAGAATGCCATCGCGGCTGCGCGTGCGCAGGTAGTCCGTCCACGCTTTCACGCCGTCGTAATGCTGCTCCAGGATGCGGCGGTCGCCATAATACTGGTACATATACCAGGCCAGCAGCGGATAGGCCAAGCCCCACGCGGGGTCCGCCGGTCGGCTGCCATAGCGGAGCGGCACGGTGTCGGTCACGGTCCCGTCGGCGCCCTGCACATCGTGAATGTCGCGCAGGAAATTGGTGTAAAACGCCGGCATGTCGAAGTTCAGCATGGCCGTTTCGGCATAGAGGTGCGCGTCCGCCATCCAACCCATGCGCTCGTCGCGCTGGTTGCAATCGGTGGGAACACTGTGCAAGTTGTCCTGAATGCCCCAAACTATGTTCCGCTGGATCTGGTTCAGAATCTGCTTCGAGCTGGTGAATCCGCCGGTGGGCCGCACGTCGGAATGCACCACCTTGGCGCGGAGCGTATCAAACCTGGGCGCGCCCGGATAGCCGGTCAGCTCCACATACCGGAAGCCATGGTAAGTAAAGCGCGGCTGGTAGACTTCCAGGCTTCCATCGCCGCGCATAATATAGACGTCGGTGGCTTTGGCCGCGCGCAGGTTCTCGACATTCAAGCTGCCGTCGTCATACAGCAATTCCGCATGGCGGAGCTGCACGCGTGTTCCGCGCGGCCCGCGCACCCGCATCTCGACCACGCCGCTGATGTTCTGGCCCAGATCGTAGATGTAAACGCCGGGATGCGTGGTGGTCAGCTTCACCGGCGCGATGGTATCCACTACGCGGATCGGCGGCATCATCTGCGCCGACAGCACGCCCTTGGGCCCGTCGATGATGCTGGCGGCTTGCCAATGTGCGTCGTCGAAACCTGGCCGGTCCCAGCCGGGCGTCTCGAGGCGCGCATCGTAGACCTCGCCGTTGTAGACGCTATCCGACTGAATCGGACCGGCCATCGTTTTCCACGACCCGTCCGTAGCCACATCCACCGTTTGGCCGCCTTCCAGTTCGGCGTGGATCTGCATGCGCAGCGCGCGCGATTTGAACCAGCCCTCGCCCAGCATCGCGCCCACCGCATTGGCGCCTGGGCGCAGGCGTTCGGTGACGTCATACACGGCGTAGAGTACGCGCTTGTCGTAAGTGGTCCACGCAGGGTCAAGCACGTGGTCGCCAACTTTGTGGCCATTGATGCGCAGCTCGTAATAACCCAGGCCGGCGACGTAGGCGCGGGCGCGCACCGGGCGGCCCGAAAGCGTGAACTCCTTGCGCATCTGGTTCGCGCCGCCGATCCATTTGCCTTTCCAGTCGGCGTTCTCGAGCAGGCCTGTTTCGAATCGTGCAACGGCGCTGTACGGGCTGGCGCGATCGCCGCTGTCCCAGTAGCGCACCTTCCAGTAATAGGTCTGACCGCTCGAGAGCGGCTTGCCGGCATACGCCGTCTGCACCGACTGGGCGCTCGATACCTTGCCGCTATCCCACTGGTCGCCGGCGGCCGCTTCCGATTTCGATGAAACCAGCACCTGATACGCAGTCTGCCGTTCGCCGCGCGCGGTGTGCTCCAGGACCCATGCGAAACGCGGCTGCGGCACGTCGATTCCCACTGGATCGATCAGGTATTCGCAGAGCAATCCGGACGGCGCGCCGGCCATCGGGCTTTCCTGCGCGGGTAGCAGGGGAACGATGAAAAGACAGAGGGCGGTCCACTTTGCGAGCATCGGATACCTCCTTAAAAGAGTAGTGTATCCGAAATGCGCACGGGCGGCCTACGAGGCCGCCGCAGACTGCGAGCCTGCCCCACTTACCTCTCTAAGCGGAAGGTGACTGCGATGGTGGTGGCCACTTCCACCGGTTCTCCGTTCAGCAATGTCGGATTATAGTGCCATTGCTTGACGGCGTCCATCGCAGCCGCGGCCAGCTCGCCATCCACCGACTGATTGATCACGGAGAGTCCCAGCAAATCGCCGCCGGTCGAGATCACCGCGCGCAGCAGCACCGTGCCTTCGATGCCCGCCGCCTCCGCGCCCGGCGGATATACCGGCTTGGTCATGGTCACCAGCTTGGTCCCTTGTACCATCCCGCCCACGCGAATGCGGTGCGGCGTTCCGGTCTCCTGCGGACGCGGAGCTTTGCCCACCACATCCACGGCTTCCGTGACCTGTCCGATTTCCAAAATGATATTCATCCGGGCGGCGGGCAACACAATGGCTTTTTGGAGTTCGGCAAAACCGCGTGCCCGAACTTCCATGGTGTACGATCCCGCGGGCACGGAGAAGCTGTACTCGCCCGCGGCATTTGCGCGCGCGGCTTCCTGATGGTCGGTGTTGTTCTTCAGCAGGATCAGCACGCCCGGCACCACAGCGCCGCTCGCGTCATAAACGGCTCCCGAGAGCGAAGCATCCGGCTGGGATGCCTGCCCATGCAATGCCGCCAGCGGGACAACCACCGCCAGAAGCGCTGCCACGGCTGTCCAACAAACGCGCCGGCTCAACCCGCCGCGGTTCGAGCGCGTATCGAGCAGTGCGCGCACGCGCTGCTCCAGGTCCGAAGTCGCCGCCATGCCGAGCGCCGCCGCGTAAGCACCCGCGTGCGCCACGGATCGCGCCAGCCCCACCAACTGTTCCGCGTAGGCGGCCTGCTCCGTTCCGGCTCGCACCACGGCGTCGTCGCAGGAGCGTTCCTGTTCGCGGCGGAACCGCGCCGCCGCCAGCCACGCCAGGGGATGAAACCAGTACAGCGCCACTGCGACGCGCGCCATCAGCCAGAGCAGCGGATCTCTGCGCCGCGCATGCGTCAATTCGTGCAGCAGGACAATGCTGCGCCGCTCGGCGTCCCAATCCTCGGAGGTCTCCGGCAGCACCACGGACGCCGCGAAAACGCCTCCGGTCAGCGGCACGTCGGTTTCGCTGCTGCGCCGCAACTTGACGATACGACGCAGTCCGATGCGCTGGCCGGCTGCGTCGCGCGCCGCGATCCATTCCGGAGCACGCACTTCGCGCGCCCGCCGCAGCGACAGCGCCAGCCGCACGTGGCCCACGACGATGCGCGCCAGCATGGTCGCCACGCCCGCCAGCCAAATCGCGATGGGCCACGAGATGGCCCGTACAGGGCGCACTGGACGCACCGGCCGCACGTCCACTAAGCCCTGCGGCAGAGGCTCAGGAGCGGCGTCCCAGGCCAGGACTGCGCGCGCCGCGGGAGCCAGAACCGGCGCTTTCACGCGCAGGCCCCACTGCGGCAAGAGCGGCGAAATTGCGGGAACCGCCAGCACCGCTCCCAGAGCGCACGTCCAGATGAAATAACGTCCAGCCGCGGACCTGCGGCCCACAAATAACGTCAGCAGCCATGCTGCAGCCAGAATCGCCGTCGCCTTGGCGGCGGCATCCCATAGAAACGCGATCGATGGCATTTTCAATTACCCCCTTTTTTGGCCTTTTCGATGAGCGCGGAAAGGCGGTCCAGTTTATCGGGAGCCAGGCCCCCACCCTTCAGGTTCAGAAGCGCGGTGATGGCCTGCTCGCTGGAATTGTCGAAAAACGTGGCCAACAAATGGCGCAGTGCCGATTGCCGCGCCCTGTCCCGCGGCACCGTGGGCAGGTACACATATCGCAGCGCCTGCTCCGCATGCCGCACGTGGCCCTTCTCCTCCAGCACGCGCAGCTTGGCGCGCACCGCCGAGTAGCTGGGCCGGTCCGGCAGCTCGCCGTGGATCTCGGAAGCCGTGGCCCGTCCCCGGCGGTATAGAATGTCCATCATTTGGCGCTCGCGGCGGCTGAGAGTTTTTTCCGGCATGGCTAATGCTGCAAAAGCAGCAGCATGCTCTAAAAATAGCATCGACGGCCGCGCCTGTCAAGCGCTTTTCGCGGGCGGCGTTTGCCCCGCCCGCCGCCGGGTATCATTGTAGGTTCCTATGCCCATCCGCTGGCTCCTCATCTTCTGGGTGTTCACCATCAGCGCCATCTCCTTCCTCGACCGCGTCAACCTCTCCATCGCCGGCCGCTTCATCCAGCAGGAGTTTCATATCGACGATCTCCAGCTCGGCAATGTATTCAGCGCCTTCCTGTTGGGATACGCGCTGTTTCAGGCGCCCGCCGGCCGCCTCGCCGACCGCTTCGGACCCCGCCTCATCCTCACGCTCGGCACCCTTTGGTGGGGCGTCTTCACCGCCCTCACCGCCATGCTCTCCGCGGGCATGGCCAGCCTCTTCCTGGTCCTTCTCGCGGTGCGCTTCTCACTGGGCGCAGGCGAAGCCGTGCTTTTCCCAGCGTCCAACCGGCTAGTCGCCAACTGGATTCCTTCCCGGGAGCGCGGCCTGGCGAATGGTGTCATCTTTGCCGGCGTGGGCGCGGGCTCAGGCATCACGCCGCCGCTGGTGACCTACATCGTCTTGCGTTACGGCTGGCGGGCGTCGTTCTGGATCAGCGCGGTTATCGGCCTGGCGGCTGGCGCCGTCTGGTATTGGCTCGCGCGCGACAGGCCCGAGGACCACCCCTGGGTCACACCGCAAGAGACCGCGCTGATCGAGCAAGGATTGCCCGAGCCGCCCGCCGAACTCGAAATCGGCAAGCCGCTGCCCTGGCGCACCATCTTCGGCAGCAAGGACGTGCTGGCCATCGCGTTCAGCTATTTCACTTACGGCTACGCCGCCTGGATTTTCTTTGCCTGGTTTTTTATCTATCTCAGCAAGGTGCGCGGCCTCGATCTCAAATCCAGCTCCTACTATGCCTCGCTTCCCTTCATCGCTATGGCGGTGGGCTCCACGGTGGGCGGCCGCATCAGCGATATCCTCACGCGGCGCTACGGCAATCGTATCGGCCGCTGTGGGGTCGCCGTGGCGGGCATCGCGCTGGCGGCCGTCTTCATCGCCTCGGGAACGCAGGTGGAGAGTGCCCGTCTTGCCAGCGTCGTGTTGGCGGGCGGCGCAGGCGCCTTGTATCTCTCGCAAAGCTCCTTCTGGTCCGTTACTGCCGACATGGCCGGCGCATCGGCCGGCTCGGTGTCAGGGGTGATGAACATGGGCGGCCAGATCGGCGGCATCGTCACCGCTTCGCTAACCCCGCTGATCGCCCACCAATTCAGTTGGACGGCGTCATTCCTGGTGGCCGCCGCCCTGTGCGCAGTTGGATCTTTGGCTTGGCTGGTGGTGGATCCGGACGTGGAACTGGCCCACCCAACCAAGGCTTCCGTCTTATAGAATGAACGAACCGCCATGTCATTCGCCGGAATGCAAGTCCTGTCTCTAGAGAGCCGCCGCTCCGCCGAGATTGCCGAGCTGATTCGCAAGCAGGGCGGCGCGCCCGTGCTGGCCCCTTCCATGCGCGAAGCGCCTCTCGAGCGCAACGAGGCCCCCTTCCAATTCGCCGAGCGCCTCTTCGCCGGCGAGTTCGACATGATCGTTCTACTAACCGGTGTGGGCACGCGGCTGCTGCACCAGGCGCTCTCCACGCGCTATCCGCCGGAACGCTTTGCCGAAGCTTTGCGCCGCATCACCGTAGTAGCCCGCGGTCCGAAGCCCGCCGCCGTACTGCGCGGGCTCGACGTGCCGGTCACCGTTGCCGTGCCCGAGCCCAATACCTGGCGCGAGTTGCTCGCCGCCATTCGCGATCGTCCCGAGCGGCGCATCGCCGTGCAGGAATACGGACGCCCCAATCCCGAATTGTTGGATGCTCTGCGCCAACGCGGCGCCCAAGTGACTACCGTGCGCGTCTACCAGTGGGATCTGCCCGAAGACATCGCACCGCTCCGCACCGCCGCCCGCCGTCTAGCCGCCGGTGAATTGCATGTGGCGCTGTTCACCACCTCCATCCAAATCGAGCACCTGCTGCGCATCGCCGCCGAGGCTGGCATCGAAGCCGCCGTGCTCGAGAACTTGCGCGCTATGGTGGTCGCTTCCATCGGCCCCACCACCAGCGAAGCCCTGGAAGAAGCCGGCGTGCACCCCGATCTGGAACCTACTCATCCCAAGATGGGATTCCTGGTGCAGGAAACCGCCCAGCGCGCCGAAGAGATCCTGCGCGCCAAGAACCGGTGGCCTGCGGCCTGAGGTGGCGAAACCGCCGGAATTCACGCACGCCGACGTTCGAAGAACCGCTTCAGCAACTCCACACACTCCACGGCGAGCACGCCTTCCACGATTTCCACGCGATGATTCAGCAGCTCGGAATCCGCAATCCGGAACTTGCTGCGCACGCCGCCGAAGCGCAGATCGCGCGCGCCGAAGACCAGCCGCTCCGCGCGCGCCGCCACCAGCGCGCCCGCACACATCGCGCAAGGCTCCAGTGTCGCGTAGACCGTGGCCCGCTCCAGCCGGTAATTCCCGATGGCCGCCGCGGCTGCGCGCAACGCCAGTATCTCGGCGTGCGCCGTCGGATCGTGCAGCCCTGCGGCCGAGTTGCGTCCGCGCCCCACAATCTCGCCATCCCACACCACCACCGCTCCCACCGGCACCTCGTCCGCCGCCTCCGCCTCGCGCGCCAGCGCCAGCGCCTCAAACATGAAGATGTCATGCATGCCCCTATTAGCTTAAAATAGGAAGACCCGTATGTTCCGATACCTCCCTCTGATCGTCAAGAACTGCTGGCGCAACCGCCGCCGCACGACGCTCACCATCGTCAGCATCGGGGTTTCCATGTGCCTGCTGGGCGTGCTCATTGCCGTATATCATGCCCTGTACCTGAGCGACGCCACGCCCGACCAGGCCCTTCGCGTGGTTACCCGCAACCGCGTATCGCTAACCGTTCCCATTCCGCTGTTTTACCGGGAGCGCATCCGCCAGGTGCGTGGCGTGAAGGAAATCATGTATTCCCAGTGGTTCGGCGGCGTATATAAGGATGCTCGCGATCCCAAGAACTTCTTCGCCCGTTTCGGTGTCCAGCCGGACAAGCTGTTTACGATCTTTAGCGAACTGAAAATCCCCGAGGATCAGAAGCAGGCTTTTATTCGGGATCGCACCGGCTGCGTGATCGGCCGCGATCTCGCCAAGAAATTCAACTTCCACGTGGGCGATCGTATTACACTGGTCGGCGACATCTATCCCGGCAACCTCGAGCTCACGGTCCGCGGCATCTTCGACAGCCCCCGCCAAAGCGAAATGCTCTACTTCGATTGGGCTTACGTGCGGGAAGGCTTGCCCGAGAGCCGCAAGGGCGAGGTGGGCACTTTCGACATCCTTTGCGACAACACGGGTGTGGTCCCCCGCGTGGCCGCGACTATCGACGACGGGTTCCACAATGCTCCGGTGCAGACGCGCACGGAGACCGAGCAGGCCTTCCTGCTCAGCTTCGTCGGCATGCTGGGCAACGTGAAGTTGTTTCTGGCGAGTATCTGCGCCGCGGTGATGTTCACTATCCTGCTGGTTTCCGGCAACACCATGGCCATGTCGGTGCGCGAGCGCGTGCGCGAAGTGGGCGTGCTGAAGACCCTGGGTTTCACAGGCGGAAACATCCTGTTCATTATTCTGGGCGAAGCGTGCGCCATCTCCGTGGCGGGCGGCGTCATCGGATTCCTGCTCTCGACTTTGTTGACCGGCGGCGTCAAGAACAGCCCCGCCGGCATGTTCCTCCCGCCCATCCAGCCGTTCGACCCCAGCGTTGCGACAGTGTGTATCCTGGTGGCCCTGGGCATCGGCCTCCTCAGTTCTTTCATCCCCGCCTGGAACGCCTCCCGCACCAATATCGTGGAGGCCCTGCGCTCGACCGATTGAGACACGCCCATGGCTATCCCCCTCAGTTATAACCTTCGCAATCTGGTGGTTCGCAAGACCACCACACTGATGACCGCGCTGGGCATCGCGCTCACCGTGGCCGTGCTGCTGGCGATGATGGCGCTGCTGACTGGGCTGCGCTCGACGCTTTCCTCGAGCGGCGATCCGCTGCAAATTATTGTGATGCGCAAGGGCTCCGAGACAGAGCTGGTCTCCAATTTCACCCGCGAACAGTTCCAGGATCTGAAGTTCAAGGCCGGCATCGCGCGCACGCCGAACGGCGATCCCATGGCGTCGCTTGAAATCGTGACCGTGATCAATCTGGCCAGCGTGGACGCGCCCGAGGGTTCGAATGTCACGGTGCGCGGTCTTTTGCCTATTGGCTTGGAAATGCGCAAGGGACTGAAGCTCTCGAGCGGCCGTTGGTTCGACGCCGGCAAGCGCGAACTGGTGGTCGGCAAATCCACCGCCCAGCGTTACCCGGGCGCGAGGCTCGGCAAGCGCATCACGTTCGGCCGCGGCGATTGGGAAGTGGTCGGGATCATGGATGCCGGCCAAAGCGCCCAGAATAGCGAAATCTTCGGCGATCTCAACCAGGTGAGCACCGATCTGGATCGCACCGAGGTGCTCAGTTCGGCCCTGGTTCGAGCCCCCGATGCGGTCACGGCCGCCGCGTTGTTGAAGAGCATCAACGACGACCAACGGCTGAACATGAATGCCGTTTCCGAAAAGGAATACTATGCCCTGCAAACCGTTTCCGCCGCGCCAATCGAATACCTGGGAATCTTCGTATCGATCGTGATGGCCATCGGCAGCAGCTTCGCGGCCATGAATACCATGTACGCCGCGGTCGCCCGGCGCTCGCGGGAGATCGGCACGTTGCGCGTGCTGGGATTCTCGCGCGGCAGCATTCTGTTTAGCTTTTTCGTGGAATCCGTGCTGCTGGCGGGCCTGGGCGGAATTCTGGGATGCCTGCTGGTGTTCCCTTTGAACGGCGTGACTACGGGTATCGGCAGCACTACGTTTAGCGAGCTGGCTTTCGCATTCCGCGTGACGCCGCTGATCATGCTAGCCGGAATCGTGTTCGCGTCCGTATTGGGAGCGGTTGGCGGATTGTTCCCGGCGCGTATGGCCGCAAACAAAGAAATCCTGGTCGCGCTGAGGGAAGTGTAGTGGGGCAGGCTCACAGCCTGCGGCGGCCTCGTAGGCCGCCCGATGGTTTCATATGGATGCAGAACTGAAGTCTCTCCAAATTGACCGCGGCAAGAAGCGCTCCGCCGAGCCATCCAAGTGGGCCACGCGCTGGATTATCGCCGGCGTCACCCTCTTCCTGCTCCTGGGTGCGGGCCGCTTCGCCTACAGCCGCCTCAACGCATCCACCGAAGTTGATGTCCAGCGGGTTAAGGCTCTCAGCACCGGACATGCCGAGCAGGGCGTCGTGCTCAACGCCACCGGCTACATCGTGGCCGCGCACAAGATCGAGTTGGCCGCCAAAGTCATCGGCAAGGTCAAATGGATCGGAGTCGACAAGGCCGACAAGGTAACGCAGGGCCAGGTGCTGGTGCGTCTGGAAGACGATGAATATCGCGCGCAGCTCGATCAGGCCAAGGGCAACTTGGCCAACCTGCAAGCCCATCTGGACGAGTTGCAGCACGGCTCCCGGCCGGAAGAAATCGCCCAGGCGATGGCCAATCTGAACTCTGCCAAGGCCGACCTGGAAAACGCCCGCGTCAGCCTGGAGCGCACCCGCAAGCTGGTATCGCAGGCAGTCATGTCGCAACAGAATCTCGATGACGCCCAGGCCCGCTACGATTCCGCCGTGGCCAAGGTGAATTCGCTGCAGAAGGCCTACGACCTTGTGAAGATCGGCCCGCGCCAGGAGGAAATCGATGCCATGCGCGGCCAGGTGGAGCAGGCCCGCGGCGCGGTGGCCTACGCCGAAACCAATCTCGCCAACACCATCATCCGCTCTCCGGTTACCGGCACCATTCTGGAGCGCGCCGTCGAGATCGGCGAATTCGTGACCACCAGCTTCGTCGGCGATCGCGGCGCGAAAGGCTACGTGGTCTCTCTGGCCGACCTCGACGATCTGGAAGTCGAATTGGATATCAGCCAGAACGATTTCGCCAAACTGCACATGGCGCAGAAGGGCATCGTCACCACCGATGCATTCCCCGACCGCAAGTACGATGGTTTCATCCGCGAGTTCTCCCCCGAGGCCAACCGCCAGAAGGCCACCGTACAAGTGAAGGTGAAGGTCGCCCATCCGGACGATCACCTGCGTCCCGAAATGAACGCCAGCGTGGCATTTCTATCCGATGAGAAGAATGCGGCGGCTACGCCGTCGCAGCCGGTTGTCATCGTGCCGGCGTCCGCCATCCGCGATAACAAGGTGTTCGTGGTGTTGGACGGCCGCGCCGTGACCCGCCCCATCAAGCCGGGCCCCACCAATAGCCAGGGCGTGCGCATTGAACAAGGACTGATCGGCGGCGAAGACCTGATCGTCAACCCGCCCGCCGCGCTGAAAGACGGCGACCGGGTCCGCCAAAAAGTATAATCCACATGAGCGAAACCATTATCGAAACGCGTAACCTGACCAAGGAATTCGTCCGCGACGAGTTCCATGTCGTAGCGCTCAAGAACATCAACATCGCGATCGCCAAGGGCGAGTTCGTGGCGCTGATGGGACCTTCCGGCTCGGGCAAGTCCACGCTGCTGCACCTGATCGCCGCCATGGATAAAGCCACCGGCGGGGAGATCCGCGTGTTGGGCCACAATCTGCGCGAGCTGAGCGATCGCGAGATCGCCCACTGGCGTAACGAGCACGTAGGCTTCATCTTTCAGCAGTTCAACCTGATCCCGGTGCTTACCGCGCTCGAAAATGTGGAGCTGCCGCTGAAGCTGACCCACCTGAAGAAGCAGGAGCGTCTGGAGCATGCCGCCACGGCGTTGAAGCTGGTGGGCCTGGGCGACCGCATGGGCCACTATCCGCGGCAGCTTTCCGGCGGCCAGGAACAGCGCGTGGCCATCGCGCGCGCGATTGTCACCGACCCCGCCCTGATCCTGGCGGATGAGCCTACCGGCAACCTGGATGCGGCTTCCGCCGACGACGTGCTTACGATTCTTTCCAAATTGAATAAGGAGTACGGCAAGACAGTAGTGATGGTGACGCACGATCCGCACGCCGCGCGCTTCGCCACCAGGGTGCGGCATCTCGAAAAGGGCGAACTGATGGCGGAAGGGGTAGGACAGGCTTCCCAGTCTGTCTGAGCTAATATTCCGATATGGCCGAACTTGAAATCCATCACGAAGAAGGACACGAGCACGACCCCATGGGCCAGCGCGTGGGAGTCATGGCTGCGCTGCTGGCAGTTTTCCTGGCGGTGGTGACTATCCTTTCGCATCGCACGCACACCGAGGCCATCATCAAGAAGACGGACTCCAACGACCAGTGGCAATATTACCAGGCCAGCCGTCTCAAGTTTCATAATCTGGAAGTCGGTGAGCGGCTGATCGGAGTCCTGGGGCCGGGCAATCCCGGCGCGAAAGAAACACTGGCGCAATTCGCCAAAGAGAAGCAGAAGTACACCGAGCAGTCCAAGGCGCTGCAGGAGAAGGCGGCTGGGCAGAAGGAAGCGTCGGAAACCGCCGAGCGCCGCGCGCTGCATTACGACCTCGGCGAAGGTCTGCTGGAAATCGCGCTGGTGCTGAGTTCGCTCTATTTCATCTCGCGTAAGATGCTATTTCCAGTGGTCGGCATCATCGCCGGCATCGCGGGCCTGATCGTGGCCGTCACCGGGCTGTTGGTCTGAAATCGGGCGCCGGGGTGTGTGGCGCTCGCCGCCTACTTCTGCGACGTCACAGTGACGAAGTTATCCACGTTGCTCTTGTCCACCAGCAGCTCGCCGGTGCCAATAAACGTCGCCACTGGCGATAGCGGGTCCTGGGCCCACAACTTGTCCAGCGGATTCGGCGGATAGTGGTGCAGTGTATCCAGCGCCGGCACGCCCACAAACCCCATGGTGAAAGGCTTCTGCGCGATAGTGCCGGCAATGCGGTTGCTCTTGATCGCGTCCAGCGTGCGCTGGTCGGTGTCCATCGCTACGACCACTTTACCGCCGACCTTGTTCCGGTCGAGCACGTCGGCCACCTCCGGGCAAGCGATGGCCTCCAGGCAGATGAAGCCGTCGATCTTGTCTATGCCTTTCTTGTCGACCAGATCCTGCGTGCGGTCGAACGCGATGCGCGGGTCGCCTTTGATATCCACCGTCTCCACGATCTTGATCCCGGGGTGCCCTTCAAAACCGTCGTGGTAGCCGCGAAGCCGGTCTTTCAGGTTGGCCTGCTCCGGCATGGTGAAGACCATCACGCTGCCCTTGCCCTGCAACTGCTTTACGGCCAGTTGCGCACCCATCAGACCCGCTCGGTAGTTGTCGGTCCCTACGAAAGTGAGCCGCTTGCTCGCCGGAGCGTCGGAATCCACCGTGATTACCGGGATGCCCTGCCCAATGGCCGCATCGATATCCGGTTGCATCACCGCGGGATCGGCAACCGAAACCATGATGCCCGACGGCTTGATCTTGTCGGCCAGCACCCGCTCGAAGGCATCGTGTTCCGCTTTCGGATCGAACGTATCCGGTCCCACCATCTCGGCCTTCACGCCAATCTGTTGGGCCGCGCGTACCAGCCCCGCATTGGCGCTTTGCCAGTAAGGGATCTTGATATTGGTCGCCACCAGCCAATATTTCTCGGTCGAGGTGTGCGGGGAACCGCCGCACCCAGTCAGCCACGTCAGCGCGCCGCCGCAAAATCCGATCAGGATCTGTCTCCGTATTCGCATGTCAGGACTCCGCATTTGCCAGTATATGTCACGGCACGCGTTCCAGCGTCAACATCGTGCTGTCGAAATCTCCCGTTAGCCGGAGTTCGATCCCGTGGTTCATCAGGTACGAGCCGCTGGCGGTTTCGAACTTGCCGGCCAGTTTGTCGTCGATGGTCCTGACGCGATACACTGCGCGCTCGTCCAACCCGCGCAGATACACCAGCGGCATGGGGTGCAGATACTGCTGCGAGTGCAGAAACGCGAACAGCACGGCCTGCTTGCCATCCTGCGCCACGTACTGGTTGGCGGTGAACTCGCCTTCCCGCGGCGAGAAGAGCCGGTAGAGATCGCCCTGCTGGACCGTGGCTCGAATCTCCTTGTCGATTCCCACCATGCGCGCGGCCAGCGCGAAGTCCGCGTCCGTCCAGTGGTTCAAGTTCGACCCGATGCCCAGCGATCCCTGCATCGCCACCAGAAAACGGTACTTCAGCGGGGTGCTGCGGCCGTTGAGATTGGGAACGTCGGTGACCCATGCCATCATCACCTTGGGCGCGTAGGCGTTGGTGAATCCCTCCTGTATGCGGAGCCGGTCGAAGGCTTCCGTGTTGTCCGAGGTCCAGACCTCGTCCACCCGCTTTAGGATGCCCAGATCCACGCGGCCGCCGCCTCCCGAACACGATTCGATTTCGAGACCGGGATGCCCGGCGCGCAAGCGGTCGATGATGTTGTACACGTTGTCCACGTACTTCACCCAGATCTGCTTCTGCTCCGCGACGGCCACTTCCGGCCAGCCCGGCTCTCCGAAGTGGCGGTTCATATCCCACTTCAGGAATTCGATATGATTCTCCGATACCAGCTTGTCGAGCACCGTGAAGATGTGATCGCGCACATCGTCGCGCGCCATGTTCAGGATGAGCTGATTGCGGGCCTCCGAGCGCGGCCGATCGTTGAAATGCATCGCCCAGTCGGGATGCGCGCGGTACAGTTCGCTATTGGGATTCACCATCTCCGGCTCGACCCACAAGCCGAATTTCATTCCCAATCCGTTGACGTAGCCGATCAGCCCTTTCAGGCCGTTAGGGAACTTCTGCGGGTTGACGGTCCAATCGCCCAAGCCGGCATGATCGTCGTTGCGCTGGCCGAACCAGCCGTCGTCCATTACGAATAGCTCCACGCCGATCTTGGCGGCCTTATCGGCAAGCTGCTTCTGGCCGGCTTCGTTCACATCGAAGGTGGTGGCTTCCCAGGAGTTGTAGAGCACGGGGCGAGTGTGCGGCGCGGCGCGGTCGGGCAGGATCTCCGCGCGCTCGAAGGCGTGCATGATGCGCGAGCTTTCGCCGAAACCCTGGTCGGTAAAGCCGCCGTAGAAGGCCGGCGTTTCCAGGCTCTCGCCAGGCTTCAGCCGGTAGCCGAAATCGAAATCGTTGAAGCCGCCGGTGACCCGCACCTGCTGGGCGGGCGTCTCCTCCACAACCAGTTTCCAGTTGCCGCTCCAGCCGATGGCGCCGAACCAGACGCGCCCGTGCTCTTCATCCGCGGCGCCCTGATAGTCGAGCGCAAACCATGGATTCAGAAAATGGCTGGTATTGCCGCGACGGCTTTCGAGCACCTTCTTGCCGGGCTCGACCGGCTCGCGCCGGAGCTGCGTTTCGCCCGCCCAGCGCCCGGTCAGATAGCTCAGCCGGTAACCCTCGCCCGCGGGCACGTACCATACGCCCGATTGCGCGCTCTCCACGACCACCGGCTGGCCGGTCTGGTTGCGGACGATGGAGCGCTTCTCTACGATGCCCGAACTCGGGTAGACGCGGTAGAGCAGGTCGACGGCGAGCGCATAGCGGATGTCCTTGGTGTGGATCTCCAATGTGTCGCCGCGGATTTCGTGGGAAACGTAGCCCAGGACAAGGTCGCGCGTGCCATCGGCCAGCGTGACTTTGACGCATGGCTCGTTGTAGCGCAGGCCGCCCCAGCCGGGATATTCCTCGTTGGTCATGGTTTCGCGTGAGTCGAAGGAGGCATGCTCGGGTGCGGTGTGGGCGGGCGCGAGATCGTCGTCGCGCAGCAACTTCTTGCCCCAGTAGACGTTCTGCAGGCTGTTCTGCTCGTTAACGCCGAGCACGTAGGAAGTGCGGCCGGTGTCCAGCACCCAGAGCTTCTTGGCGGGCAGGAAGCGCACCTCGGCGAACAAGGGAAGCGATAGGACGAAAATGAGAAGGGGCTTCATCATTTGCTCAACGTATCACTTTGCGGCCGGCTCTTCGGCGGTTTTTCGGGGCTGACAAGGGCCCTCGCGGGCTGGTAGAATCGGAATTACCCGGTCATGGCGCTATCGTCTAACGGTTAGGACAGAGCCCTCTCAAGGCTTAAATACGGGTTCGATTCCCGTTAGCGCTACCAATTCCTCATAGACTTACGGGCAATGCCCCATGACGCCCCATGACGCGCAACGCGCCAGGCGAAACCACCGCGCAACGCTGAATACTCTCTCCCTCTCCCGCTTGCCCGCCGCCGCGAATGCGCCTAACTAAGATGGAAGACGGCACGAATCGTCGCCGCGCGAGATCGCAGCAAAGGCGGGCTGGTCAAGCTCGCCAAGTGGCGGGGCAAGATCCAGATCCGCGGTTTCGCTGACAAACTGTCGGCCCAGCGAACATCACGTGGCGGGGGGATGTCGGCGGCCGCGCCCACCATTTCCTTGATCTCAGCGCCCACAAGCCAGCGGGCGGCAAGTCATCGGATTCCGACCAGCTCTTCGTCGAGCCCCTGCCGGACGATCTCCAGTCTGCGCTGTTTACCGATGAGTCCGGTCGAGACCGACTGGAGAGAAAACGGGAATATCGAATGGCTGGTCCGGAGTGTATGGAGGGGGAGATACTTCTGTCCTCCAGACAGGAGAATCGCCTCAATCATCCACGCGGCCAGATTGGGATCACCAATGGCGCTGGCCTGCCTCGCCTTGTAGATGCCCGGCTCTTCCACATAATCGAGAACTGCCCAATCGGCAAAGGTGCGAAGCACGCGCTGTGCTGCCCGCGTCACTGTCTCGCGTTCTCCAATCTGGTCCCAAATCCGCCCCAGCACTTGGGCCTGGACTACGGTGCCCTGGAGCCGGAGCAGCCGTCCCGTGGATTCGGCGACCATCGTGAAGAATGGGTATGCCACCATGCACATCCCCCAGTGCAACGCCAATCGCTCGGTGTCATCGGCCTTTTCGAACAGCTCAAGGCCTTGGTCACGAAGTGCGACCATCTCTTTGGGCACAGTGACCCAGGCGCGCATCAGGATGCACGTTGCCTTTTGACTATTTCCTTTCTTCGCCTCGCTATTGACGGAGAGGCGCTGGCTCACCATCGCTCTCATGGCAGAGCGGATTTCCGCCACCGGACGTCTTTCGCCGGCAAGATGCGCCACGGCGTCCATCCATTCGATCTGGATGCGCTGGCTAAACCCAACTGGAACTGGCTTGATCAGACCTTCGTCTCCTCGACCTCAATAAAGGGTATTACCACTTCTTCAAAGGACGCGCCACCGTGGGTGACAACCGTTTCTCCGGCATCCACAAACGCGCCGCTTTCCTTGGGCAGCAGAGCGAACAACTGTGGAGGCAGCCCTGGACCTGGCCATTCAACAGTCTGCGGAAAGCTCTTCCTTGTCAATCCTCTCAGCGTCGCGTCGTTATAAATCCGGGCCCTTTGACCCTTTTGTTGGGCGAGAACGCCTTCGGCTGGCCGACCGATGCCAACTGCTTCCACATTGCCGTGATCGGACGTAATCGCTACCGCGAACTTTTGCTCAAGAAGCATGGCGATCAAATCAGCGAGATACCCCTTCTCTGCCCAGATCTGAACCTGGTTCTGCATGCCGGTACCGCCCAACTTCATGCCATGCATCATATCGTCCACCTTCTTGATCACCAGACCAGCGACACGCACTTGGGGGTGGGCCAGGGCTTCTCGCAGACCTTCGAGATCAGAGGCGTCGCCCAAGTCTCTCTGGTAAAAGACGGATGACGAAGGCACACCGTGGTCGGCCCAAAACTTGACCCAGAGTGCCGGCTCACGGTCGGTCGTTAGGATGCTGGATGGAAAGTACAAGGGCGGATTGCCAGCGAAAAGGGCCTGCCGGGAGACCGACGTGAGGCTCGGAATCCATGCAAAAACCGAGTTCTCACGGATGCGCCAGCCAGGTTGGTGAGTTTGCAATTCCCCTCGCAGGACCACCCATTGGCTCCACGCCATGCCGTCGACCACGATCATCGCGACCTTGCACTTCCGATCCTCGACAAGACTGTGTAGAAATCGGGGTACATGCTGCACCATTACTGGATTCAGGGCCGGCTGGTTGTGAAGACCCTGGTACCGGGATGCAAGCCACAGAGAAAATCGATCATCGATCTCCCCTCGAATGGACTTCCACCGCTTCCGCCAAGCCGAGGGCGGCGTGGCCTTCTCGAAGAACAGGAATTGCAATTGCCCCCACGCCGGGCTGAAGTCGAGCCACTGCTGATATGGTGCATCGGCGACGGGCATGCTCTCGCTGACCTTTGAGCAGAGCGATTCCCAGCGCCTGTTCTCCTCCGCCGCCGAGTCCGTCTTGATCCCCGCTAGCGCCCACCGCGCGTTAAAAGGGAGATCGCCGTCCCATGGCACCGGTTGCAACAGCCCTTCCACGAAAAGATCTCCAACGAATACATGGACCAAGTCGTGACCAAACGGAAGTTGGCAGGGGCCGCCCGCGCCGAGGCTGTTCAGGTATTCGGGCCACTTCTCCTGCAGGAACTGGAAGAACGCCGCACGGTCAGGAACAATCGTCTCAAGCGGCCACGAAGCGAACGTGCCCTTCTGCCGGAGAACTCGCAAAACATGATCGTCAAGTATCCTCGGGACGCGCCGCTCCGGGTAATGCCGCTGAAACAGAAACCGCAGGAGGTCCGGGGCGTCGTTGATCGTCACCGGTGACGATCCAAACACGTGACCCCAAATGTAGTCCTTGGTGGTGGTTTCATTCAGGTTGCCCGGCGAGGACTGCGATTGCGCCCGGTAAAGTCTATCGAGATCAGCGCGGTCGAGCGCCGCAACCACTCGAGCATCCAGGCACGGAAACAGTTCACCCAATTGGAATGCCATTTGGACACCAGCGCGCAGCACGTCAAACGGCAGGCGTTCCAGATCCGCTTCCGGCCCCCTCACCACCGCCACGAGGAATGCATCCTCGCCGGCGATCCAGCGCGCCCGGTAATTGGATTCGTAGGCGAACCGGAACGAGATCGAGTCCTCGAATGGCAGAAGGTCGTAGCCGGACTTCCGAATTCCATGTTGGACTTCTTCTTCGAAGAGAAGGCCATCTGGATCGGCCGCTAGAATCATGCGCGCGGCCTTCGGCGCGAATCGCGCAAGCAGAGGATCGCGCCAGCTAGGCAACATGGATCACCACCAGTGGAGCGAATTCAGGACAGATCTCTTCGCGGCGAGCGATCTCTTCGCGCCAGTGGCCGACCTCTTCTTCGAGTGACCCGAGTCGGCGCGAACGGACGGCCGCAAGCCCCACCCTGCTGACGGTCTGGCGGCGCACGGTGAAGGCGTATTCGCCTTTCTCCCGCAGCCGGACCAGCCGCTCCCGGTGGCGCTGAATCAATTCCTGATAAAGCGGTCGTGCAGCCTCTTCCGCCATGCGGCTCATCTGCTCCAGAATATTCCCTGGGGCCGAAGCCTGATGACACTCCAGGATGGAGTCACCCGCTACCAGCCGATCCCAAATGTGCCGGGCGGTAGGCGGCAGTACACGCCCATCCTCATGAAAGAAAAAGGGCATGATCCTCTCGCCCCCATCCTCGGCGTTGCCCCACCGGGATCTCACCCGGACTCCCCAGAGCGACCAGTACCCGCGGATTTCATTGGAGATGTCCGCTAGCCGCACCCCCGCAACGGTCTGGCCGGGTACGAACAGCGGCAATCGTTCCGCCAGGCCACGAATGCGCGGATCTTCCAGCCCGACGTAGGCAGCGCCTGCCACGTCATTCGCATCCTGGCTGTGAAATGAGACGCTCCGCATCGCGCTGGCGTTCATGGACGCTGGCCATGTCAGGTCCCAGACTCGCCCACGCCGGTCCGCTTTTCCGCCATGCGAGTTCAAGTAGCTAACGGTCATTCGCTCTACCCAATGCGGCAAGGGATGCTCCAACATTTGCTGCGCTACGTTGGGATCGAGCGGTCCGCTGGTGCCCAGCAGAGCAATGCTGCGCCGTGCCGCCTCAGCCTGCTGTCGCACCCGATCAAGCGTCTGTTCCACACGCTCCGGAACCTGCTCGGGATGAAGCATCGCTTCCACGTACAGTTCGTCAAAGATCTCCGGAGAATCCAGCACATCGCTGGTCTTGTCCGCTCCAAACTCCTCCAGGATGACCGCGAGTTTCTGTTCCAGCACTTCCCGGACACGATACTCCACGGTGTCTTCCAGCACCAGGTTTAGTGCGCGCACGATATGCTTCTGTCCGATCCGGTCGACGCGGCCGATCCGCTGTTCAATCCGCATCGGGTTCCACGGCATATCGTAGTTCACCACCGCATGGCAAAACTGAAGGTTCAAGCCTTCGCCGCCCGCTTCGGTTGAAACCAGGACCTCCGTCGCGCCCGCGAATTGCTGTTGGACCTGTCCCCGCTCATCGAGGTCCAGGCTGCCATTGAGGCATGCTACGGAGAAGCCGCGCCCGGCGAGAAACTCAGATAACATCTGCTGCGTTGGCACAAACTCCGTGAAGATCAGGACCTTCAAGTCCGGGTCGCCTTCCTGCTGCCGGAGTTGGTAGATCCAGTCGATCAGAGCCTCGGCCTTGGCGTCGGGCCCAACGTGTTCGCACCGGCGAGCGGCTTCCAGTAACAACTCAACCTCGGCGCGCTCGTTCTTCATTGCCTTGAGGCGAGTCTTGAGCAGCACCTCAATTTGTTCCTGTCCATCGAGTTCCGACCATTCTTCTTCGAGAATCTGCGGGAACAGGCTCAACTGCTCGTCCGGTTGCTGAAGTGCCTCGAGGCGGCGTTCGAGAGTGGACCGGATCGCCCGCGTCGAAGACGTGACCAATCGCTGGAGCAAGAGCAGCAAGAATCCAACATAGTTCCGCTTCTCCCGCATGGCTCGGTTGTACCCTACGCGAACGTATTCGGTGACCGCGTCGTAAAGCAGTTGCTGCTCTCGATGCCGGTCCTCCCATTTCACTGGAATTAGACGGGTGTGCCGCGGCTTGAAGAGCGGGGCGCCATCGGCGTCAATGGCCCGGCGCTTTTCCGTG
>Ga0302325_10009578_pt1 | contig 21126 bp, 24 predicted proteins | sample Palsa_T0_2_FD_201948 | JGI IMG/M metagenome (GOLD analysis project Ga0302325, IMG submission 201948) | Peat permafrost microbial communities from Stordalen Mire near Abisko, Sweden - Palsa_T0_2 | ecosystem: Environmental > Terrestrial > Soil > Palsa > Peat permafrost | place: Sweden: Abisko...
TCCAGAAACGACCTGCTTGCCGTTAGGTGAGAAGGCCACTGAATTGACCGCGCCAGTGTGGCCCTTGAGCGTCTGCTGCGCTGCTCCCGTGGCCGCGTCCCAGAGCCGTACTGTCCGATCTCCAGGGGATCCAGAAACGACCTGTTTGCCGTTGGGTGAGAAGGCTACCGAATTGACCCAGCCAGTGTGGCCCTCGAGTGTCTGCAGCAGCGCTCCCGTAGCCGCGTCCCAGAGCCGTACCGTCTGATCCCTTGTTCCAGAAACGACCTGCTTGCCGTCGGGTGAGAAGGCCACCGAATTGACCCAGCCGGTATGGCCCTCGAGCGTCTGTAGCGCCGCGTTCCAGTGTGCTTGCACCTTTGGTTTCAGTTGAATCCAATCTGGGATACAACCCTTAAACTTCCTTCGAACAATACTATCTCCTGGCGCAAAGATAAGAGCAGAGCAATACAATTGAAGAGGTGCCTTTTCAATGACAGATCGGTTATATAAGACAAATCGCTTTGCATCATAGATAAATGTATATAAATTGGGGCTTTTATTAACCTAAGGACAAGTTAGTGAGTCTCCTATAAATAATAGACAGATAGCTCATCAAAACATAAGCCTCTAGGGACAATATTGCCCGAATCCCTTCCGTCGTCTTGCCCATCCACCCAAGCGCCTCAAGCCAGTGCAGTAGATGCGTCTGCAGAAACTGGTGGGCTTCATCGCCGTCGTAAGCCTGAGAGCCACTCCTTTGCAGATGCTGAACCCAGTAGAGGCATGCGTATTGAACTTCGGGCGGAAGGCATTTCTGAATACGACTATTCTCAACTTGGCCAGCTTGATAACCAGGAGCATATAATTCGCAAATGTCCTTCTTGAGTGTCTGAGACATTAGCTGCATACACCTAGTAGCTAAATTTTCGTGTGCCTCCTTCTCATCCACCCAAAATTCGCCACATCGATCTTTGTTGAGGAGAAAGTCGCGAAATGAAGGGTGATGAAGGCGGAGCTGCTGATTCTGGTCCTTTGGAATGTCCATAATGGCGTGAAGTTCTTTAATTGCAACATCTACTCTCCCTTCCTTGAGGATTCTGCTTAGAGAATTGACAGAGAGAGGGGATAAGAGGATGGCAATACTTCCAAGAACATTCCTCAATAAACTACATAGTTCTTGCTTGAGCTTCTCGCTATACTTTGGTGGGATAGAACTTTGTAGGACTGAAGTGTAGAGATGGTTTAGATGGCCATCAGGGGATTCTGCTTCGATTTCACCAGCCAAGATCATGCCAATTTGCTCCTTCGCAAATGGTCCTCCGATAAATCGGCATGCGGTCGCAGCCCAAATGAAGAGGCCGTTTGCTTTCTGAACGAGATTGGCGATAATATCTATGCCTGGCCAATTATCGGGGAAATAATTCTCTCGCCCAATGGCTTGGAGCTTATAGGAAAGGAAGACAGAGATATCATGGTTAATGACCAATGTCGATATGTTGTGAAGAACAATATGCCGCTGTTTATCTTCTGATATCTGATCGAAGCCATGTCGAATTGGAGTGTTTGGTCTGCTGGTCAAGAATACTCGCAAGCGAACCTTCTTCAGTGATTGAGCTTCAACCAAGAGTTGTAGGATAAGTGTTATGTCCGCGTCGCTTTCGCATTCGTCTATAGCATCAATCACGAATACAAAAGAAAAAGGGCGGTAGCCTCTGTCGAGTTTGGAAAGTGGACCAAGAATGAGTTGCCGCCACTGGTTAGCATACGATTGAGTCGCTATGCTTTTGTTCTCCTTCAACGCATCGTAAATACAACGCTTCAGATATTGAGATTCTTCGCAGAGTTGAGTCGCTATAGTAGTAAAGAATTTGCCAGCATGGCTGATGTCGCCACCACCTTTGAAAAACAAGAAGCTGGCATCAAGACGACCTTGTTGAAAGCAGTCATTAGCGATGGTTCGGGCAATCGTGGATTTTCCTGTGCCAGCTAGCCCATTGAGCCAGAATATAGTACGTTCGTCATTTCCATCTATCCAGTCGTGTATTTGTTGTTGCAAGTCTACACGGGTATTAGGGAGGCAAGTTGGCTCGTGCTGCCATTTTGCAGCATAAAAAGGTGCATCAGTGGCGTATGGTAGGTCCTTAAGCAGGCCGTCTATGTCTAATGCGCTTGTTAGAATAATTACTTGGTATATCCCCAACTGTAGAAACTAGCGAGATTGTAAAAAAAGACGGCTATGCGAACATTGCGCTCAAGCAGCACATAGAATTTAGCATTAGAAAAGAATACTTACCAGGTACACGGTTTTCAATTTCTCTATAGAGCCGAGAGAACGCCATCTTCTCACCTTCGCCGTATTCAAGCAGCATAGAAACGTTGAAAAGACCAAGTAGACAGTATGCCTTGTCCTCCGCTTTCTTAGTTTGCCGCCGCTCTACCCAGCTAAATATCTCTTCAGGAGTAAACCGAGAAAGTGACCGCCCTCGAAGGACTTCTATCGGGATATCCGTTATTTCAGCGATCTGCTGCTCAAGCGAACTCTTATCGCCGAGCCGCACGCCGTCTCGTGTGTAAAACTCGGCCACCTCTGGAGCAAGGAGCTCTTGTAGCGTCCAACCCCTAGAGAACCATTTGCTCTCTGACAACGCGGACTCCTCTGCTACATCTGCTAGATAGACATAGCATCTGTCAGCCTTCTGGTACCACCGAAACATGGAGTAGATAGCCACGCTGAGCTCGTTCTGATCCGACTGATCGATGCAGCAAGTATCCACCCAGAAGTAGTTCAGGCCGTCAGCTTTTGCCTGTCCGTTGCAGAATTGTAGTTTATTGTAGCCAGGTTTCTTTTTGTCGCAAATCCCCATAGCAATCTCCTTGAAAGTGACCTCATCGTCTTCGTGTATACTCCATCTATGAGACAATATAGCATATGGGGGTATGCTGTCTTTCGCGAACCGCTCTTGGATAAAGCGGCCGTCGTCGCTGACGGCTAGAAGACGCATGGCCATGGCTAACTCGAGGGAGGTACTGTTGCCTGCGGCGACACGGGAGAATGCGCGAAATTCAAATAGAAGCTCGGCGGAAGAAGGATCGGAAGAGAGAGGCGGTTCGAGGTAAGAGGCGGTTAGATTTGGGAGAAGATGTCGGTATGAGGCTGGCGCACTCAGCTGGGCGGCAGCCTCGCAACATTAGCGCACCGTGCATCACTGTAAGCGCGTGCAAGTTCTGCCAATCGCTCGGGCACACCGTAGGAATTCTGGAAGTGATACTGTAGTTGGCAGAGAGTGTTCGAAATGTTCGCTTGATTGAACTATATTTCGTTCGTGTCGCTGAAGGGGGAAGCTGAAGGAAGAGGAAAGTGGATGATAGAAATCGAGGATTATGGATCTAACTAATTCTAGGACAGCGTAGCCTACACCTTAGACAGACATTTATTTCAATGCAGTATTGATTTGGCATCGTATATTCGAGGATTGCCAGCAGGGAGGCCGCTACGAGGGCTTCACTAGCGCGGTCGCTCATAAGAGATAGGATAGGGATTGCAACGATTGAGTGGGCACCTCCGTGCAGAAGCAGCTTGTGGAAACTTCTAGAAGAACGCCACATTTTCACGTGACATATTTAAGCTGCGTAATAAAATACGACAAGCGTAGCTCTGAATACAGTATAAGTAAATACATAAATCCTTCCTCGCTTATTAAGAAGCTTGGCATTTTGTGTACCTCCTCATTTGATCCGGATAAACTCGGCACATAGATTTCCTTGTGCTCTGAATCTTCAAAACTTGGAGTTATATTCTTTCTTGATAGTACCTTCGTGCCGTGGCCCCGAAACTTAAAGACAGGCCGATAGTCATGATAGAGCAGGGGGTAATAGCTACAGCAGCTTTTGACGCTCTTAACAGGATGATCGATAGCATTGTCAAACCATAGTATTATTCTAACTGTAAGTCAGGCCCTTATAAAGGAATATCTAAAGAACAATAGCAAACAGATTATAACCTTATATATTTATGTGGTAGATATTTAAGACCTTCAAACTATGAAGTTTTTTCGGCACACCGGGTTTTTCGGCACGCATGGATGGACGTTACCTTTCTACTTTTTTCAATTACATGTCAAATCAGTTGTCGCTCTCAAACCCCCTCGGAACTTGGATACCCAAATATACCCGTAGCTGAATGTTATGTTTCGGATATATGGTCGTGAAGAGTCTTGCCCGCGGAAGTCAGACATTGATTAGTTGCTGGACCCCCACCTGGGCTGCCGGCTGATTGGGTAGCGGATGAGGCCGATTCCGGTGAGCAGACAGGTAGTCGTATTTGTAAGAATCCCGAGGTACTGCCTTTGTCGCTCTTCGTCATGACTTTCGGAAGAAAGAGGGGAGCGCGGAACGTGAGGAGGCTCGAAGGTGAAACTTTTCTTTGTGCGGAGGGTAGAAGCACCAAGCTCACTGCCCCAGTTGAAGGCATCATCAAAACTCGACCATTACCATTAAACAATCAAACAATTAACATTCAACATCAGTGCAGGTCAAGCACACATCACAACTCAGCAAAGCGGCGTTCTAAATTCCGCCGGCTGCCCCCCGCGTTGTGAAAAAGCACAGCGAAAATTGAATTTGGTAATCCGCCGCCTGAGAGGGCGGGACATGTCGGCGAAGGGCAAACTCGGTTACGGGCGCATCCCACCCCACCCAACTCCCCATCTGAATCCTTCTCAATCCATCTCTCTTCTTACACGCCCGAATTGCTTTTTCCACAACCAACAATCCTCTGCCTGCTTCCCCAGATTGAGCAGCCAGAGTACCGGTGCCCTGCTCGGTTCAAAGCTTTGGCCGGAATCTACGACCCTTGCCCGACGACTGCTATTGCTACTGCGGTGGCACACTCGCACTTGAACTTGTTCTCAACCTCGAACTACATTCACGATCACGATATCTCGACTACAAGATCAAAGTTCGATCTCGCATACGATCTCTTAAGCGTACACGGCTACGACGGCCTTGAGCCTCGCGAGAGCTTTCTGCGACAACATGACCTACAACGGCAGACGAGGTCCCAATGTGAGCGAGTACATCGCCAACCTGAACGCAATTCCCACGGCGCAGGACCTGCAAAGCTCGAATCAAGATTCTTTCCTCGAGGATGACCTAGCGCTGTTCACCAACACCCAGTTCTTCGACTTTGATATTGGGCAGGAGGCAGATTTGGCGGCTGGAAGCTATGCGGAGGGTCAATCGGCTGCGGACAATTTCGATGGAAAGGGATTAGATTTCGCATCAGGTCAGTGGGTATATCTTTGGTCTACGGTCTGCATTTGCTATGCTGTTGCGCTCTTGTTTTGCGGTTTGCGTTCGTCTGTGCCTCTGCAATGAAGCACAGCGCTGTTCGGCCATCACGACACGAGAGCAGTCGTTATCTCAAACTCGCCCTTCCACCTGCAGACCCCGCAGATAGGCTGGCCAGCAACCCGAGTCATTGCTCGCTACCGACTGGCTTGTCGATGCGCAACGTGCGCAGTTGCAGCACTTCTGTGAATAGCTATCGCAGACTCGAGCACGCCATCCGGCCTCAGATATCGCGCCATGTCAGCTGACCGCCATCAACCCTCTCCAAGCCTCACAATAACTGTCACAACAAAGTTGTTTGACGTTACTGTTTCCGCTTCTAACCGTTGTGTGGAACTGTGGGAAGACTTGAACCATGCTGACAACTAGATGGCTCCCACAGGCGATTTCCAATTCAATGACTTCAACCCGTTCCCGAGCAACTTCACCGAACCCACCCTCCCTGCAGCACCTCTCCAACCCGGCCAAGCGCTCTATGCTCCGTCACCAGCTGCGGCATCCCCGTCCTCAATAGCTACTCCTGCAGGTACAAAGCGAAAGTCTGATTCCATCTCGACCTCGCCATCTGATGCCCAATCGTTCGAGGAAGCATCCCGACTTGCTGCCGAAGAAGATAAGCGCCGACGGAACACTGCTGCCTCCGCACGGTTCCGAGTTAAGAAGAAGCAAAGAGAACAAGCTTTAGAACGATCTGCGAAGGAAATGAGCGATAAGGTTGCGGCATTAGAGGGACGGATAAACCAGCTGGAGACAGAAAACAAGTGGTTGAAGAACTTGATAACCGAGAAGAACGACTCGAAAGAGGATATTGCTGCGCTGTGGAAGAAGTTCAACGCTGAGAATGAGCAAAGGAAAAGTTCCGAGCGCAAGAGCGGAGTTGGTACCAAGGCGTGACCGTGGTGTACTCTTTCTTTTCTTAGCGGTGGCTCTTTTGGTTTGCGTTGCAAATAATTTCGCGCCATCTACATCTTCGCTTCGTACATTGCCTCAGGGAGGTGACGAATAAACGGTGTGCGTATGTCGGGATGATGTATCTGTGGGCCTGGCTGCATTCTCTCGTATTGCATTAGAGTGGCTGGATTGCCATCTCTTAAGAAGACCATGAAAGATAATGAACATGAACAGTAAAATTGCTTTATTAGACATTTGTGACTTTGGATTCTTTTACATGGACTGGTAATCCTTGGAGCTAGCAGCTCTTTGCCCGCGCTTGTCTGCACAGGTTGACTGAGTCTTTGGTTCGTCCGTTCTGTTCTTTGATAGTTTTCTCGCGGAATCTGTATGGTCAGTGCCACGCGTACTGGAGGCTGTTGTTATTTCGGGAGGCTTCACAGGCTTAGGAACCTGCTACTGCATGGAGGCTTCCCTTTCTAGGTTGAATTTGACCGTAGGTTGCAGCGATGCCTCACGGTCAATATTTCGGCCAAGGCCTTTTCAATTCGTGTTCAAGGCCCGAGGGGTCCATCTCGTAACTCTGGGCATTGAGGAAGCGCGACCTCTTTATTGAGAGTTCAAACTCGGGAATTTGCCTTGCTTGACGCCCAAAGCGATGCCACCAGATTTCGATTTCTCATCAAGCATTCTCCTCCGCATTGATAATATTGTTTGGTGTGCAAATACAGCATCTAACACTTAATGGGCCCAAAGTCTTTCAAATAATTAATTCGGTTTGCTCATTGCTTCCCGATTGCCAAATCTCATCCTCCACCTTTCAGTTCTGTTTACAAGAGAGCAAGCGCCAACCCACCAGCAATAGTACCGACTCCCCAGCTCTTCGCATCAATATAACTTGCCCCATTCGTCTTTTTCGCACCCGCTCCCGATGCCGTGTTCGTGGAAGAACCTCCAGAGCTGCCAGAGCCGCTAGTACTGCCAGAACCAGCAGTGGCAGAAGGCGTTGGGGATTGACTACTGGCCGTTGTTACGCTGGTATTGTTCCCCGCAGGATTCTCAACGACAAAACCCAGCTGGACCTGGTTTGGCTCCGAATAGCTCGTGGTTGAGACGTTGGACGCAGATGCTGCGTATTGGGCGAGTGTCTGGTTACTGCCGTGTGGTGGGTTAATGACGCCGACCATGCCCTTACTACAGTGTCCTCCACCGGCTTTTTCGGAGCAGTAAAACCAGATTGGGTTTGTGTCGTTGATTATTACGTGGAAGGTGCGGTTCTGTGTGATTCCGTTAGGACGATTAGTGCTTAGGAGGTAGTAGGAGTAGTATTCTTACAGCAACGCCCTCGCTGGAGCCAATGAATGTCGAGGCAATCCCAGCACCCATTGCCGTCTTGGCATGGAGTCTCGAATGGCCCTTGCGCAACATTGTGATTTATGGGATAGAAGCTAAAGATCACGTGATCTCCAATATTGGCGTAGGTTGTGTTTGGTGTATAGGCTAGACCGTCTTGCCCGACCGCAATGTTGTGTGTAGCAGCATGGATGGTTTTGACAGCAACCAAGGCAATAAGACTAGATGAGAAACGCATGCTGACAAGTGTGATAGCACAATGATCAAGATCTACAAAGTCAATGAAATGAGCAAGTATGAGATGAGAAGCTTTGGTGGCTGGAGAAGGCAATACGAGCGGAGGAGCGAGATATAAACAAACTCAGGTTACCTAACGTCCTACTTCAACACCATGACAATCTCCAAGATTTGTTATGTCCTTTTGCCCGTACTGTATAGTGGCACCGAATCTGCAGCTTGCCGACACACAAAGTTACATTGCAACTCTCACTCCCAACACGCGGAACTGGCCATATATTTTTCCACCAGGTTGGCGGCTTGTTTATTGTTCATGGATTTCGAGTCTTACTCCACTTTGCTGGGCAATCACTTCAGATCTAAGATTTTGGCTGATCTTTGAAATGTTTCAAAATCACATTATCAGTCGAAACGTTTTCCCGGAAAAGACGGGAGTCTTGAATACACCTGACTTGGATGAACCGTGAAGTTTGGACCCGTGTTAAGCCCCGATCTGCCATGAAATGTTGGTGACAATAATGACCGGTTCAGCATTAAAGGCAGGGGAAAAAATCGGCGAATATCCCTCCAATTTCGGTGAAGCTGCTGAGCTGGTCACCGAACCGATGAACGTGCGTCAGTACTCTTCAAACAAATCACCACATATAAAACGTTGATAAACTCCGTGTCTTTATCCCTTCGACCTGGGTCGCGCTCATGACGGTACACGAAAGAAGCTAGAGGTCCTGGGAGGGATCGGATATGGCTGAATACGTTATTCAAAATAAGGTCAAGGATTCTTCGTTGTTGTATTTGGAAGGTTAAATGTAAGTCTCGTGGGCTAAAAGCATGGGTCTTAGACCGTTGCCGAGAACACTAATCTCGGTTGAACGGGTAGTACGATCAGTGGAGGCGTCCCTGTACCCCGTGAATTGAAGCCCCCAATGTTGAAGGTCCTGCTTTCGTGGTAGTGAGACTAAAGGGGAATGGTGAGTCGTTTCTTGGAAGGCCATGGGGGAAGGTTGGCTAGGTTTGCAATGAGTGTGAATGGAGTGCTGTTTGCTTGCTCTGTCCCCTTTTCTTTCATCTTTCTTGTTGACGAGATTCGAGGTTCACTGGTAGTGTTTGCACCAACCGTGAATGACATTTCCGTTGACTGCGGGTCTAATGGATCAAACACATCACCCTAGATGACCGACACCATACACTCATTGTCAACCTGAACACCCATGGTGGGGAACGCTGTGGGATTCCCAAGAGCCCCCGGATTAAAGGATTCGACGACCAGAGTTCCGCCAGGGGTAATCGTAGGGGCCCGTAGTCCTATAATCAAGGCAGTAATAATCAGCTATAGGTAATGTTCCCGCCACAGACGGACTACTGACAGCGGGAGATGAACTACTAGGGTTGGTGGTTGTGGAAACGGCGATAGAAGTGGTGGAAGAGGAGGCAGGAGAAGTAGTTGTGGAAGAGGTGGTAGAAATAATGGGAGATGTGGTCGAAAACGATGATTTAGATGTAATGGTCTGCCGCATATATTAGCATAAAGAATGAGAGCAGGTTTGATGATTGATGTTGTAGAATGATAGCAAGCATCCAAATGAGATTTGAGTAGGATTTATTACTAACAGGCGTGTAAGCTGTAGGCCCCATTATCGAGGTGATTTGCTGGTTGTTAAAGCCATTGAGATCTACGTTGTAAGAGGGTGGCAGGTGCTGTAGCGCAAGCACTCATGCTGCTACCACTGCATCTTGAAGTACTACTACTAGACGGCGAGGTGCTTGCACCACTCGATGTGGAATCGAGGGGTTGAATATGTAGGAATAGGTGTATTGCTGGTTGCACCAGCAGTTTCGGTCTGGCATACGTTTTGCCGCCAGCTACATAGTAGCCTCCACCAGCGCCTCCAATTACCATCACGCCTAAACCAACATAATGAGTCGAACCTTGACTAATCGTTTCCGTAATAGGGACTGAGGTAAGCGTGATCTCATGCGTGGAAGAGGACGGACTAGAACTAGAACTAGAAACGGTTGACTTGACAGAGCTGGAAGAAATTGATGGCGAGGAAGTTGATGAGGAAGTGATCTGACGCTAAGGAGGACGAAGATGACGGTGAAGTAGATTGATGAATATAGGACGACGAGGGTGAGGATAAAGATGAAAATGAGAAAGATGACAATGATCGAGATACTGAAGATGAAGTGGATGGTGATGATATTGTAGTTCTCGTAGTTGACTTGGTCAATTTTGGTGTGGATGAGTCTTCTCTGGTTGATGAAGTCGGAGATTCCCACTGCTCAGTTCCTAACGTCACACCAATTTCGTAGCCTCATCGAATTCTATGTCGCGAAAGTCGTTCAAGTTTGGCAGCGAGGGCGGATTGAGACGGCCCGGCTTGCTCTTTCGCCATGTGTTCGCTAATGTTGGCAGTATCTGGTTCGAGTTTCACCGTCTTGTCAAGCATGTGTTCCTTTGTCAGAGAATTGTTAGCAAAACTTTATCCTCATTATGGCTGTATACTAGAGCTCCACGAAACCGCAAGGTACTTACTTGAACGGGAATTATCACACCCACAGGTGGCTTCATCCCCTTCTTGTTAGGCAATTTTGGAGTGGGACCGGCTCTAGGTGAAACTGGTCTTGATTGCGACACAGAATATGAGCTTCGTCCTGACCTCGAGCAAGTCTTTGGAGAAGAGCCTATTGTCAGAGAATTCCGGCGGGAAAAAGGATTCGCTGTGGGCCTAGAGTCTGACCATTCGATTGGAGCTGCCATTTGCAGGATGTGCTCTTTTTGCAGGGGAAAATTGCGCCAGTTCTCATTCCCTAAGGTCTCCTGAAGCCACTCTGAGCAAAGCTGTAAGCATTTGCCCTTGGGGCTTCCAGCTTCGTTCCCAATAATAAACAAATGATCCTTATCTAGCGTTTTCCACTTGTCCAAACAGAGATGGATGAGGATTTCCTGTGCTGGAGGGATTTCAAACCTCTGGATGGTCGTCCTGGGCAAGGAAATGAAGTTGGGATCGAATATAATAAGTTGGAATCGTTTGTTCTCCCTCTTGGAGAGCCAGGCCACCCAACCATGAAATGGAGCTTCCCACCAGTACCTAGTTCCAGCCCATCCCTCGGTCTTAGTGACGAACAATCCAAAACGATCTCTAGCTGGACCATTGTCGAGGGTGATTTTGGTGTTGATAAATGTCGAAAAGTCTTTAAAGCGGGCCAGGTCGTTGTTTCCGAGGTCCGCACCGGCGGAGTTGTCAGAGAAGGGGTTCACAAAGAGGAAGAAGTGCGACTCGGACTCCTTGTCAGAAGAGAAGTCCGGAAGATAGCATTCAAAACTAAAGTAAACCAAGGAAAGATGCCCTGTGATCTCGTCATAGCTAGAATCGTCTTGTAGCTCAGCGGGCGACGGTGGTAATGGCCATGAAAAATCAACTGCATCAGGAATCTCCGGAGATTCGAGGGACGTGAACACTAAGATGCGTTCAAGCAGGAACCAAAGCCCTCGTGGTTTATTCTTGTCGAAACTTTGCCGCTGAGCCGCTCGAACTGCTTTTTCAATGAGCTGTTCTCTGGTGCCCACTTGGAGGATCTCATGGCGTATTGATTTCGCACGGAAGAATTCTTCTTCAGTGAAACCAGCTTCCAAGATTTCGTCAATGGTAAGATTAAGCGAGTGGAGTGCTGGTTGATGAGATTTCTGTCCTTGACTTGGTCCATCTGCTGAAGCTGCAGGAGCTTTGCGTAGACGTTCTCTCTTAGCTCTGGCTTTTGTTTTCGCTTTGTACGCCAGTGCCTCAAGTCGCTCCGTTTCGTTAAAGTACATCCATTCTGGACTATTCGGGAGTTCAGAGCTGTCAGAATCCGAGCCTGAATTTTCAGATTTGATCGATGTTGTCAACGATCTTGTAGGGGACGGAGAGTGAGACTGAGTTCTTGAGTTTGTGGCCTTCGTGCTTTTCTGTGTACTTGGCCCTGCCTCGCGCACTGAAGGACTTTGAAGGGTTTTTCGAGAGCCCTGCGTCTTGGCTCTTAACTCTCGTTGGGAAGCCGTATCCCGCTGTTCTTTTCCGACAGACAAAACTCTCCTCCGATTTCCTCTCCCCCCTTCATGGTAGTCGTCATCGAGGGCATTTGAAGGTTTTCTCTTGTGGTTCGAACTGGAGCCCAAAGCTGACATTTTCTCAGTGCGAATTGGAATGAGTGTTTACAGTTGAAAATGCCAGAAGTGCAAGAAGATTTCCGCGTATGACCGGTGTTAAAAAGGTGGAAATGAGGAGGGCGATCGCTGGGCCAGTGCACCGCGGGATGACAAACGGGCAAACACAGAGCAATATATTGGGGGAAAGTACGAGTACGGAATTGTTTATCAATATACGACAGGAAATAACGGGAAACTTCCACAGATTGATGAAGACAGGAAAAGGAAAGACTGAAGATGAGAAGAAGTCGAGGCCAATGTGGCCTGCCCTGCCCTTGAAAGACTGGCGAATACAGAGACATGGTCCTGATTGGCCGAGGCCAGAATGGTTCTAGCGTCGGAAGCCGGAAAGGACCCTGACCGAGCCTTTCAAAATCATTCGACGCCCCCCCAAAAAAATCCGTGTTAATCAATAAGTCCTTTCTTTTCTCGTCTTCACCATCTTCTCACTCTCCTTAATCACCTTTTTATTCAATTTGTCTCAGCCATGCCTCCGAAAGCATCGTCTACAGCTTCGGCTGTCGCCCCACCATCCTTCGTCCGCAAAGCAACCATCACCGCGATCGTCTTTGCGCTCTTGACCTCCCTGTACTTGTTTTTGGATGCGCATCTTGACTGGTTCTACATCTTGAACCCCACGGACCTTCATGACCTCTCATTGCGTGCTATTGAGGCTCATGGTAACGATACCGCTGCTGTCGTGGCGTTCATCACGAGTGAGCTGAGTGAGAAGCTTCCTGGAGGCTACATCAACCTCGACGAGGAGTGGATCTTCAATAATGCTGGAGGCGCTATGGGAGCAATGTACATCATTCATGCCAGTAAGTCACTTTTTAACCTCTGCCTCATCAGGATTCAGACCCCAAGACCCTTTTTCCATCCATGGTCACATGACAGCTTAAGAAAACTACTGACGTGAAGTCCAGGTATCACGGAATACTTGATCATCTTCGGTTTGTCACGCCCCCAGTCTTAAAGTCTAATCTGCTAAATATTCTAGGAACGGCAGTTGGCACAGAAGGCCATACAGGGCGTCACACAGCCGATGATTACTTCCACATCTTGGTCGGTACTCAACTCGCCTACACTCCCGGAACCTACGTCCCAGAGGTCTACCCGCAAGGAAGTGTGCACCATCTTCATCGTGGTACTGTGAAGCAGTACAAGATGGAGAGTGCTTGCTTTGCTCTCGAGTATGCGAGGGGATGGATCCCTCCCATGTTGGGTTTTGGGTTTGCAGATGGTTTGACCAGTACGTTGGACGTCCCAACGCTATGGAGAATGACTTGGGTTACTGCAAGGGAGATGGTGTCGAACTTGGCGAGGGGGAAGTTATGAACATGTTGACTGTGTTTAAGAGGTGGTTGGACCGCGAAGAAAGTAATGGTTTGTAGGATGTAATGAGGAAATAGAATCAAGTATTATTGAAATATAAACACTGTATGTGATGACTACTTTGGCAGTATTGCCTAATGAATCGCTCGCCATTACAACAATTTATCTTAATTTGCCATTTGGGCTCTGAAAACAATTACAAAAAGTGTTACACCCGACATCCTTTAGCTCTCGCGCAGGCCAGTGCCCCAGAGATCTTGTTTTATTGAAGTCGAACGGCCGCTCTCGAGTACTTGGTAGTGGCTGCTTGAAACCCCTGAAATCATCCTCACTCCTGCACGAATCTTGCAAAGCACGATCGATGTCCTGGACTTCTTGGTCGACAATGGTTTCTCAATAGCTGGGTAGTGGCTGCTGGACCGTCCTATGTAAGCCCGACTGGTGGCTAGGGTTCTTGATGAAATGATTCTGGAACGCCAACTCGTTCACGAATTGATTCTTGCAAACGAGGCATTTCAGGGGATTGGTTTTATAACCATGTTTGGTAAGCCGAATTCTGTTTCCGGATTGAACTCTGGGTGCTTCTTTTTTCTTGGCGACTTTGGTACAGTGGATGGTTGGAAGTGGTCCATTTATGCTGTGGTCAGGATGCTTTACGAGGTGTTTCTCGAGCTGCAATTTGATCGGGAATTGGTTGTTGCAAGTAGCGCATCTGAAAGGGAACTTTTTGCGTAGTTGTGCTCTCGTTTGGTGTGGATGACAGGGGGGGAGACGGCCGATATTCTTCATCTTCAGCCTTCACTTCGGTGTGCATTGTGTCGGATCTAGAAGTGATATCTCCACTGTAAAGATCAACTTCTTGCATCTCCATTTGAAGCTCTGATTCACCCAAGAGTTAGTAAGCTCGATATAGAGTGTTTTGGGAGAAACTGGGTGATGATCTCAGGGACATCAGACAGCAGGATAGGAAACGGGTATGACCCCAACACCTACGTGAGACCTCGTCTTTGACAGGTACTGACGGGGATGGTGTAGCGGCACGAGGAGTCTGAACCAACTGACCATCAGACTCTGCCTGCTGGGTATCTGTATATGGCTCGAATCGATGATGATCCTGTTCTAAATTTCTCCTGGATTCTGGTAACGCTACAAGCTCCGCATCCTCAACTTGGACCTGTGAGCCGAGCGGTGGTGGGGAGTCTCTTCGCGAGAGGATCCACTGAGGTGTTAAAACCCAAGTATAACCAGGGGGCGGCGTAGAAGGAGTCGGAGGGACCTCCAAGATGACTTCGTGTTTGGAAGAGTGTTCTTCGTCCTCTAGGTCTTGGCCAAGACGATCTTCGGTCTCTTTTGCAGAATCAGTGGAAAATGAGACCCCGTTCGCTCTCGTCTCGCTGAAATTCCCATCCGTTACTTCTTCGTTACCGGCTGTAAGATATCTTTGGCCTTTAGACACCCTTTCCTTCCCGATTGCAGCACCCTCGTTCTTGTCACAACTCGTCCAGGGCTCACCTCTAGCAAGCTCAACTCTGATTTTGCTGCCAAGGATCTCGTTTTCCGAGAGTTCGTTAATAGCACGCCTCGCTTCGGCTGGGGTGGCAAGATTGACAAAGGCGTAGATCCCTTTCATTCGGATAGAGGTGGAGTTGCTATCAGATATTATCAGCCATTACTCCGAGACCAAGCTGTTGAACTCAAGGCTTTTGAAATTCAGAAGCCAGAAACAGCAGAAAAGATATACCTACACTGAGTATCCGTGTCCAGTGAACAAAGTTCTCAAGATTTCCTTGGGCGTCCCGGACAGTAGGTTTCCGATGTAGAGCGTGCAACCAGCAACATCACTTGTATGACAGTTACCGCTAGGCTCATGGGAATGAAACTCGCATGCCGGGAAAATATCCTGATCCAAATTTTTGTCTCGTGCTTCCAGCTTCTTCCCGAAAACTGACCGGGCTTCGCCGACGTCTCTTTCAAATTGAGGCATCGACTTGCATAGAGCAAAGATTGCCGCACGGCTCGCTTGATGCTCCACCGTGTCTTGTGTGTTTTTGAGAAAATCCGCAGCCGAAACAGCAATAAAATGGCGAAGCTTGCTTTTCCTCTCGGTATGTGTATACACTTCTTGAAGATGTCGACCTAACAGACTGCCTCCACAAGCATGTTCGTGACACCGTAAAGCATCCACACAGCGGTCCGCAAGGTCGTCTATCTCGAGGTATTCAGCGAAGCAGCACAGTGACAATATAAGTTCCGTGTAATGCAATGCCTCTGGACTATCCGGTTCCACCTGGCCAGGCGCCGCCGGAATGACGTCCGCTTCTACATAGTTGATAATGCTCTGAACGGCGCGGCGAAAGTAGGAGGGGACGTCGAGTGAGCAGAGCTTTGGGTCTTGATTGCAAGATCTGTTCAGAGTTCCCGAACATCGGAGTAGCAGATGTCGATTGACTGCTAAGGGTTCGAGTGAGGAGTCTGACCAGAAGTGGAATAGTTTGATGTGCCGGGAGCTGTCATGTAGTTAGTTTGTGCTATTGCTGGGAGGCGTATATGCTCACCGTTTTTTAGAAACTGAATGATCCATCGTCGCTGATATTCGGAAGCCGTGACGACTTCCTGGCGTGCCCAATAAACAAAGGATTGACGGAACGATTGATTGCTGGGAAAGTGTTGAAAATCTGTGAGGCTTCCGTCGCGTTCAAGAGGTCGCGTCGCGCACGGACCACAACGCGTTTCACGTGATCATTTGCTAAAGCGGGGATTTCTACTCGATTTCCCTCCATGCCATTGTTCAAGAACAATCTTGTATGCAGCGCGTATTAAATATTAGGTCTAGACAGATGCGTTATTTTGGGAAGGTTTGGAGCAGGCGTTTCAGAAGAAGCTCGCATATTGAGAAGGTCGATACCTTTTAGCCGGAAAGTTGCTTCAACATCCAAGCCGTGCGCAATCGTGTATGTTCTAGATTCGCTGGCGAAGATGTCTAGGCAAGTTTTGAAAAGGATGAAATATATTTGTAGATGTCTCCCAAGTCTGAGCTTGGAGCTGTCGTTGTCCCAGTTGCCTGCAGGGGCCACCTCTTTGGAGTTTTAATTTTTGAGAACCCTCAGGATCAAACCAATGTACAAATCCAGCTTTTCACTGTATGTGGTATTGAAGTAATGCAACAGAGATAGGCTCATTATACTTAGTATTTACGGAATTGAAAACGAATATATTTACCAAGTGGACGGCTAGAGTTGAAACAGGCACCGGGAAGAAGAAATGGCAATGTCGAAGGCTGGACAAACCAGATATTCTAAGCGAGCAAGCAAAATGTGCATCTGCTTAAGACATGCATGGAGACGAGAAAAAATACCGCGAGGACGCTAAAAGAAGGGCCAGATCATGGTGAGAATTTATAATGTCTCTAAAGAACACTCCCTTAAGTTTCCCAGAAGGATCCGAGTGGACCCTCAACTAAGCCGAAAATCCGTGGTACCATTTCCTAGCCATGCAATGCGCCCAATGCAAGACTTCCCTTTAATTATGTGCTTCCTTGGGAGGTCTCTCCTTCTTGTCCGTGGTTCGCCTGAGGTGGTGGCCACCTTTCTCAGACTCCCTTTTCTTGCCCTCGGATTTCGAGTGAACTACTCTTGCTGTACGACTTTGCCTCTTCTTCTTCTTTGCCTTTTTCGACTTCTCAGCCTTCTTATTCGTGTCAGTCTCCTCAACAATGTCAATCTTCTCAGCCTGCTTCGTCTTGTCTACCTCCCTCACGCTCCGTGACTCCTCTGCCTCCTTCCCACAAACCTCTCCCTCCTCATGAATGTGGAATTGACAGATGCCCCTCTCGCCATTAAGAATACTCTGCCGGACGAGTTCATTACTGGAAATCACCGCGCCCTCATTGATCTGCATCATCATCATATCCTTCAACATCGCATTTTGGTTATAGCATGTTTGCTTGAACTTTTGCGCCCAAGAGGACTCGACCATTCCCGATTGCCAGGAGCCAATGACCTGGGCACAACAGTATTTCCACAGGTTTCCATTGCCAGCAGTGCGAATGCTATAAATACTGATGATCTCCTTGGGGTCGAATATCGCGCCAGAAGTAGCATATTTTTCTTGGATGTGGTCAAGGAGCTTGTTGAGTACGCCCGGCATGTTGAATTTATCGGCGAGGATGTAAAGGCGGTGGAAGGCTGAGAATGATAGCTCGTTAGGCAAGATGGGCGAGTACATGAACTCGACAAGAGTTGCCACGTCCTGCAAACGGAATTCACTGCCTGGAAGCAAGCAAATTGCCCCGTTGGCGTGGATAATCTTGGTGTCCTTGCCAAGTCGTCGCTGCAGGTACGGCAGAAATTGGTCCTTGGGTAACTAGAAGGCGTGTTTGAAGAGTAAGGACTGGTCGCAGAGCTTCTTCTCATGTACGGATGCCTCTTCATATCGATCACCAACACAGAAGAGTATAATTCTACTGCCCAAGCCCCTAAAATTATCAGCTGTTTGCGCGATGATAAACTTGTGGTGAGGTTGACATACATCTCGCGCTTCTCCTTGGTCAAGTGCAGATCATACTTGGCCATCGTGCTAATTGTTCAGTGTGGGAACTTCAAGAGATCGATCCTCGGTATAACGTGTCCGGATTCTAGAAAGCGACTCAAATCAGCAAGTGTACACCTCAAGATGCGATTCTAGGCAAAAGCGACCCAATTGTGACTCGCGAGAGAGTAAACAACCCAGGCCAATGGTGTCGTACCTCCATGTAGGGATTCAAGGCTTTGTGGTAAAGGACCTTATGCAAGCCAACCCGTTGAGTGCCTGGCAGCAACGTCGCTGATGTGGAAGTTGTTGTTGTCCTGTAAAGAAGAAAAGTAGATCGAGAAAATCTGTTGATAAATTATAGAGGTACTTACAGTGGGTAACCTACTCGAGAGCCTTTGTTGCGTACCTCCCCAATCTGGCCCCACTCTTATCTTTCCCTTCCATGCAGAGTGAATGAAAGAAACAGCAAGAAGACACGGCCATCGACCCGCTCAAGTAAGCTTGTACATTACAATGCAAGAGCGAGACGTCCCAGTGTCCTCGGTTAATATCTAATCCAAAAGAGATCCTAAATTGCCAGTGTTGTTTACTGCTTGTAAAGGATACCATGCAGGTAAGTTCTTGAAGAGATTTCCCCAAAAGTAGAACTAACGAATGATGTGCCATACTCGTTACTAATAAGTCCCGGATGGGGTTCCACCGTAAATTAATTTCTCAGTAGCAATTCGTGCAACGAAATACAAGTCACCGTTCTCAACTACATCGAAAAATGTAACAGATATTGAATAGAAACGAGGGAAGTACCAATCACGTGGCTTCAAGGCATCTTCATGCAAAGAAGGTTATAGTCTTATGGTCCATAGACATCACATGAAAGAAGACCTAGATTATATTATTGCGAAGCCAATCATACATCTAGCACCCACAAATACAGAGAAGGGCAAGCGCGTTGACGTTGCTCTGATTGCTGAGGTCACGCTCTTATTAAAGAACGAAAGCAATTCTGAGAGAAGTGAAGCACCGCTAACGGGGACGTCGAATAGTCGATTGCTGCTCTGATCTCTGAGCTATCGATAAGTCAAGCAGGAAGGAACTGCAAACAAAACTGTTTATTGTCTCCCCTAGAGCCAAGATGACGAGGAAGGCCAAGGTCACGGTTGAGTAGATATCAGCCACAACCTTCACCACAACACCGGCGAACAAGCATAAGTATGTCAATAAAACGTTCCCTTTTGTCAAGAACGCCCTTCAGATGCGATGTACTAGGCTTGACTTTCAATGATCTCTGTTTCGAGATACGACACGATTTGATATGTCAAGTTGACGAACATGATCACCAAAGCAATTCGAACACTTCATAAAATATATGGCGGTTTAATTGAAATTGCTAAGATGAAGCTGACTATTACATGATCTAAGCCGCACCGACCTCGACCGATACTCGTATAGGTAGCGTGGAAGGTAAAACAAAACACTTCCTGACCAGTCACTCAGCATAGCTGTGATTATTTCCAACGGAGAAAGACTTGCTGGTATGTCTCAAGTAAATTCGCAAAATGAAGGAACAGGAATCAACTAAATATCATCCTCTTTGCTCTAGGCGAGACGGCTGCCAGGATGTTCCTAGGAGAAACTTCAAGTATAGATAACCTGCAAAGGAAATTGTTTCCATATGAAATTCTATTAAGCAAAACTGTCTAATATAAGGGGGTAGACCAAGTGCCAAGCAGCCGTAGTTCTGATTACGTTACCTGAAGTCAATATGCTCCTACTGAAGACTTCAACTGGAGCACGACCCACGAGAAAGCTTTCTATTTTCAATTCCTATATACAGATATCTTTCAATCATTCTCTAACAAACAGCCCAGCCATACCCATCCCAGTCCCTATACACATACTCACCACACCCGTTTGCAACCCTTGCCTCTCCATCTCTGGCAATAGCCCCGCCAACATCCTCGCCCCTGTCGCCCCAAGCGGATGACCCAACGCAATGGCACCACCCTTCGGATTAACCCTCCCCTCCTCAAGGCGTTTCTCCAAACCCAATTGCCTCAAGCAATAAATAGCCTGACTAGCAAACGCCTCGTTGATCTCCCACAATCCAACATCTTCAGCCTTTAATCCTGTATATTCCATCAGCTTGGGAATTGCAATCGCAGGCCCAATGCCCATTTCATCTGGTTTGCACCCTGCAACTTGCGTGCCCGCCCACTTCCCAATAATGCTCGACGTCAAACCCAGCTCGATAGCTGTGCTTCTCCGCATTAATAACGTGGCAGCAGCGCCGTCTGATATCTGTGACGAGTTGCCAGCAGTCGAAGTTCCATTCTCCTTGAACGCTGGCTTGAGCTTCTGCATGCCCTCAATACTAGCGTTCGCTCTTATGCCATCATCTTTCGTCACGGTGATCATCTTTGCATCTCCAACCTTCTCCCCCTTCTTATCCACTTCCTGATACTTCGTCTCAACCGGCACGATCTCTTTGTCAAACCAGCCCTCCTTCTGCGCCTTGGCTGCTCTTTGGTGTGACATAACGGCGAAAGCGTCTTGATCGGCACGACTAACACCATATCGCTCTGCCACATTCTCGCTCGTCAATCCCATGGGCATAATGCAATCCCTCGCATCCTTCACGCTACTCTCCTTCAACTCCGGCCATAAATCAACCGGTATAGCCCTCGACCCGTAATTCCGCGTCATGCTCTCCATGCCTCCGCCAATTCCGACATCAATCATGCCTGTGGCGATCTGCTGCCCCACAGCTGTGATCGCACTCAACCCCGAACTACATGCTCGATTGACAGTGTAAAACGACGTGGTAGTGGGGATGCCAATGTGATTCATAGCCATACGTCCCGCCTTTGAACCGCCAAGTTCGCTGAGCACAACGCCGACGCCGACATCTTGGATACGCGCGGGATCGAGGTTTGGATTTGCGGCGAGCGTGGCGCGCAGGACCACGGAGAGGAGTTGCTCAGGGTAGGTGTCTTTCAGGTGGCCTTTGTTACTGCGCGTAATGGGCGTGCGGAGGGAAGAGAGGATTACGATGTCGTTGGGCTCCTTTTTGAGAATTTGGGTGAGACCACGGCGGATGGGGTTCGACATTTTGGGGGAAGAGGTGAGGGGTGGTCGGGGAGGAGGCTGGAGGTGTAATTAAATTGATTCGAGAACTGCAAATTGTTGCTAAAATAAATCGAGTTGTCTTGATCAGAAATTGAGATAAGAAAGAAATACTGTACAGCTCCAGCGAAAGGGAGAAT
>Ga0302325_10009581_pt1 | contig 21123 bp, 20 predicted proteins | sample Palsa_T0_2_FD_201948 | JGI IMG/M metagenome (GOLD analysis project Ga0302325, IMG submission 201948) | Peat permafrost microbial communities from Stordalen Mire near Abisko, Sweden - Palsa_T0_2 | ecosystem: Environmental > Terrestrial > Soil > Palsa > Peat permafrost | place: Sweden: Abisko...
GCGGTTTCTGGACCCGATGTGATCAAAATGCCTTCGGTCCAGCTACCACTTTCCATGGACCACAACCCTCTCCTTTGTCATCCCGAGCGAAGCCGAGGGATCTGCAGTTCCGCGGACCTTTCTTGGATATGTTTTTGGACAGCGAAGAGATCTGCGGTTTCTCTTCACGGCTGCCACGCTTTGTACAATGAAGCAGCAGGAGACGGTGGAATGAAATTTGGCCTTCGTAGAGTGTCGTGGCAGCTCGTCAGCTTCTTACTCATCGTGACTTTGCTGCATCCGGCCGGGGCCCAGGACCAGGATGGTGCAGCAAACCAGAAGAAAGCCCGAGCGACCCTGGATGCCATGATTGCTGCCCTGGGTGGGCAGCGGTGGCTCACGCTCACCAGCACCATGCAGCAGGGCCGCACCTCGGGCTTCTACCAGGGCAAGCCCACCGGGGCAACTGCAGAGTTCTACGAAATTCAGAAATTTCCCAACCAGACCCGCATCGAGCTGGGAAAAAAGCGCGATGTGCTCGAGATCATCGACGGAGATAAGGTTTGGGAAGTCACCTACAAAGGTAAGAAAGAGCTGCCGCAGGACCAGGTTCAGGAACTCCTGCGGCGCCGCGACCATTCCATACAGACAGCCATGCGCGTTTGGCTCAACGATCCCAGGACGGTCCTCATCTACGGCGGCCAAAGCCTGGTGCAGCGGCACCTGGCGGACCAAACGACACTCATCAACTCGGAAAACGACAGCATTACCATCCAGACCGATGCCGAGACCCACTTGCCCCTGCGGCGGAGCTATCAGTGGCGCGATCCGCTGTACAAGGACAAGAACACAGACGCGGAAGAATACGACCGCTATGAGCCGGTGGATGGCTTACCCATCGCCTATGCCATCACCCGCTATCACAATGGCGACATGACCAACCAGCGCTTCCTCACCCGCGCGGCCTACGATATTCCGTTGACGCCAGACATGTTTAATCCTGACCAGGCCGCGGCCAAAATCAAAAAATAGCCGGGTAGATGCTCTACAATATGCGCTGCGACTATGGAAGACGAGAATCCCAGGCCGGAGGTGCCGCGCGGGTTGGACATACGCCAGATCATGTCCATTCTGCCCCACCGCTATCCCTTTCTCCTGATCGACCGCATACTGGAAAGCACCTCCAAGAAACGTATTGTGGCCATCAAGAACGTGACCATCAACGAGCCGTTCTTCCAGGGCCATTTTCCTGACTACGCCATCATGCCGGGAGTGCTGATGGTAGAGGCAATCGCCCAGGCGGGCGGGGTTCTGCTGCTTCCCGAGGTTCCGGACCATGAACACAAGCTGCTGGTCTTCTCTGGTATCGACCGGGTTCGCTTCCGGCGGCCGGTGGTGCCCGGCGATCAGCTCCGCATTGAAGTGGATGTGTTGAACTGGAGACCCTTGGCTGCGCGAATTGAGGGCAAGGTCTACGTAGAAGGCAAGCTGGCGTGTGAGGCCACCATCCTGTGTGCGGTGGTGCCCCGGCCATCCAGCATTGCCAATGACGGGCCCGTCCGTCAAGCTGGCCCCGCTCCAGCAGGAGCCGGCCCCGCAGTTGAACCAGTCGGCGATCCCTCCCTGGAGTCGGTGAGTCACGAGTGAGCATTCACCCAACAGCCATCGTGGCTGCTACGGCTTCCATTCCAGAATCCTGTAACGTAGGCCCCTATTGCACCATTGGTCCCGATGTCCAGCTGGGCGAGAACTGCGAGCTGGTTTCGCACGTCGTACTGGACGGCAAGACAAGGCTGGGAGCACGCAACCGCGTCTACTCCTTTGCCTGCCTGGGAGTCGCGCCGCAGGACCTCAAATACCGCGGCGAAGCGACTGCGCTCGAAATCGGCGACGACAATACTATCCGCGAATACGTCACCATCTCACGAGGCACACAAGGGGGCGGTGGCACCACCCGGGTGGGTAGTCACTGCCTGATCATGGCCTACACCCACATTGGTCACGACAGCACCATCGGCAACCACTGCATTTTGGCCAACGGCGCCACCCTGGCTGGCCACGTCACCGTAGAGGACCATGCTAGTGTCGGCGCGCTCTGCCCCGTTCACCAGTTCTGCAGTATCGGAAAGCATGCGTACGTTGGCGGCGGCACCACCATCACCCAGGATGTTCTGCCCTTCTCGCTGACTTCCGCCAAACGCGAGACTCATGCCTACAGCCTCAATCGCATTGGCCTGGAGCGTTCCGGCTTCAGCGCGCCGCAGTTGAAGGCCCTGCAGCATGCTTATCGCATCCTGCTGGCAGCCAAGCTGAACACCTCACAGGCGCTGGAACGTTTGCGTGGCGAGGGCGACCTGGATGGCTGTGTGGCTTACCTGGTCGCCTTTATCGAGCGTTCCCAACGCGGCGTCATCAAGTAGGAGCAGCGTGCCCCCTGAACCGATCACCAGGCTCGGTCTGATAGCCGGCAATGGGCGATTTCCGTTTTTGCTCCTCGACGCAGCGCGTGCTCATGGCGTGGAAGTGGTGGTGGCCGCCATCAAAGAAGAAACCGAACCGGAAATGGATGCACGGGCCGCCGCCGACCCCGGCATACGGGTGTACTGGCTCTCCCTGGGCGAGTTGTCGCGGTTGATCGAGACCTTCCAGCAGCAAGGCGTCACCCAGGCAGTGATGGCCGGCCAGGTCAAGCACAAGCAAATCTTCTCCAGCATTCGCCCAGACTGGCGGCTGGCCAAGCTGCTGTTGAATCTGCGCACCCGCAACACCGACATGCTCCTGGGTGCCGTCGCCAAGGTCCTGAGTGATGAGGGGATTGAGCTGATCTCCTCCACCGCCTACCTGGAGCCGTTGTTGGCCAAGGCAGGGGTGCTAACGGCGCGCCTGCCCACGGCAGAAGAGCAACAAGATCTGGCGTACGGACGCCAGGTGGCCGCCGCCCTGGCCGGCTATGACATAGGACAGACCGTGGTGGTGGCTGGGCAGGCCTGTATAGCGGTCGAGGCCATGGAGGGTACCGATGCCACCATCGAACGCGCTGGAGCCATCCTGCGCTCTCTGGAGGCCGGGGAAGAAGCTGGGTCAACGGTGTCCACTCTTGATCGCCGGCTAAGCGTGGTGAAGGTCGCCAAGCCGAAACAGGATATGCGTTTCGATGTGCCGGTTATCGGGCCCAGGACCATCGAGGTGATGCGCCTGGCCGGGGCGACGTGCCTGTCGATCGAGGCTGGCCGAACCCTGATCTTCGACCTCGATAGGGTTCAGCAGTTGGCCGCGGCAGGCGGCATCGCGATCATCGCCGTGTAAGCCTGCTCTCGCTGGACACGGGAAGACGAAAGCGGTCTAATCAGTTGGGCCTGAAATCCAACAATTTGCGGAGATTCCTGTGAAATCAACGAGAGTAGCATTTGTCGCAGCCCTGCTGGTTCTGCTCGCCGGCGCCGCCTTAAGCATCCGCGGACTCGCGGACGATACCCCCCTGCCGCAAGCCGGGCAGATGGCCTCCAACTTTACCCTGCCATCGCAGGATGGTTCCAAGATCAGTCTCGACAGTTTTCGTGGCAAGTGGGTCGTGCTCTATTTTTATCCCAAGGACATGACCACCGGCTGCACCATTGAAGCCCACAACTTTCAGCAGGACATCGAGAAATATCAGAAACTGGATGCCGTGGTGGTGGGGGTAAGTGTCGATTCGACCGACAGCCACAAGGAATTCTGTGCCAAGGAAGGGTTGAGTTTCAAACTGCTGAGTGACCAGGACAAGACAGTCGTAGCGCAGTACGGCTCCATGGGCGATCACATGGGCATCAAGATGGCGAAGCGCAACACCTTTCTTATCGACCCCCAGGGCAAAATCGTCCAGGTGTGGACCGCCGTGAACCCACAGCAACACAGCGAACAAGTCCTGGCAGCGCTAAGCGGCTACGAAAAGAAATAGATCCCAAAAACCCTCCAGACGCAAAAACGCCCGGCTGCCAGCCGGGCTCTTTTGCTTGCCTGTTTTGTTAAAGGAACTACTTCTTCTTTGCCGTTTTCTTAGCCGACTTCTTCGCCGGAGCCTTCTTAGCTGCCTTCTTGGCCGACGACTTCTTTGCTGCCTTCTTGGCCGGAGACTTCTTTGCCGCCGACTTCTTGGTTGCTGCTTTCTTCACTGCCAAAGGAATACCTCGTTTGTTGGTAGATTTTTTACTGCTGGCGCTCTTCTTGTTGCCGACTGCTTTCGCAGCCTTTCTGCCGCTTTTCGCGCCTTTGGTGCTCTTCTTCGCGGCAGATTTTGTGGCGGCCTTTTTGGCCGGAGCTTTTGCCGCTGCTTTTGCCGGTGCCTTTTTGACAGCTGGAGCCGGGGCAACGGTCTTCTTTGCCGTCGCCTTTTTGGCTGGGGCCTTCTTGGCTGGTGGTGCGAGCGGTATGCTCGCGGGTGGCGGAAGCAACTCAGCGATCACTGGAGTGGAGGAGACGATCACGCTTACTTCTTCTTCCTCTTCGTCGTCATCGAACCCATCCTCGAGCTCATCCGGGTACTCGTCCGCCTCGGCTTCAAACTCATTTTCAGCGTGTGCGTACAGTTTAAGTTCGTCCTGCATTCTTATGCCTCCAAGGCTTTGGTTGCTACGGATTCGGATCGCAGAGAACCACTTTCCATCATACTTGCCTGCGGCGCGGATTATAGCAACAGCATGCAACGGGATGCCAATGAACGCAAGTGAGAATTAAGTTTCTTTTCCATTCTTCGCGTTGGCACGCGTTGCGGACGATGTGCGCGAGGGCGTTTTGCGCTTGGTTGCCGCACTCACTCCATGCTTCGCGCTCGATCTGCTGCTGCGGGTCACGCGGGCAGGCTCGGCCACATACAGACGGCGGCCGGGTTCCAAATGAGAGGCGCTCAGATGGTTCCAGCGCCGAAGCTGCTGCACCGTAATGTTAAAGCGATCGGCCACGGTCACCAGCGTGTCGCCATGTGCGACCTTGTAAAGGGTGAGCCGGGATTTACTGGAGGAGGAAGGCGGCACCGGGATGATCAGCGAGTCGGTTGAGGAAAGATCCTCTCCGGCGTCCAATTGGTTAACAAAGGCAACCTCTGAGGGAGTGACGTGGTAATCGCGAGCCACGGTCAGGAGCGTATCCCCGGAAACCACTTTGTGAAACCGCCATTGATTGCGCTTGTCTACGGGAATCTCGGCGACGCGTTTCTGGTACAGATCTTTGCTGCCGGCAGGCAAATGCAGTTCGAAGGGAGCATCGTCCGGGGTGCTCATCCGCAGCAGGCTTGGATTGAGGTCGTTGATCTCTTGCACCGGCGCTTCGACCAGGTCGGACACCAGGCGCAGGTCAACACTGTAGTCGGTAGTGACGGTGTCGGTGAGCAGCGGAGGGTCGGGCGTGAGTGACTGCAGCCCATACTGCTGCGGGTTCTTGGCCATGATCGCGGCGGCGATGATGATGGGAACGTAATTCTTGGTTTCCTTGGGTAGAGCGTTGCGGCGATAGAGCTCCCAGAAGTCGGCGTAGCCGGTCCGCTCCACCGCCTTCTGTACGTTGCCTGGGCCCCAGTCATACGCTGCCATGGCCAGGTACCAATCGCCCAATTGGGAGTACAGCACCTTCATGTAGCGAGCATAGGCGTGGGTCGATTTTTCCGGATCGAAGCGCTCGTCGTACCAGCCATTGCGGTTGAGACCATAGACGCCGTAAGGCATGAACTGCCACATGCCGCCCGCCCCCGAACGATTCACTGCCTGCGGCTGAAAACCGGATTCCGCCACCGCCTGGTAGATAAGATCCTGGGGAAGTTTCTCCTCCGCCAGTACCGCTGCGATCATGGCTTGATAACGACCGGCGCGCTCCAGAGAACGCATGAGTGTTCCCCGCCCCTTGGAAGAAAAATAGCTGATGAAACCGGCAACAGGATCGTTGATCACCAGCGGCAGATCGGACTGCGTGGTCTTGAGTTCTGCGATTGCCTGAGCCTTGACTGTCGGGTCAACGGGGAAAGTGACATCGTTGGCAATATCAACGGGAGCGGGTTCGATCTTGGGGGCAAACCCGTTTCCCTGCTTGAGCGCTTCCATCTCCAGCGTATTCACCGCGTCGATTACGCGGTCGAGCTCGTCACGTAGCTGGGGTTCGTTGCGCAGGTCGAAATTGCTGCTCAACATCAAGTCTACGGCGCGATCGAAATCGGCCTTGGCGGTTTGCAGTTTGCCCGCGTGGTAATTCGCCACACCACTCTGATAAGCCACCTCGACTGCATCGATCACTGCCTGGATCTGGGGGGTGGCTGCGGTGACCGGGCTGGTCGCCTGTGCATTCGCCGGGGTGGCTGGCGCGGAGGGCTTGAGGGCTGGAGCCGTAGCCTGGGGCGATTTCGCCGTCCCCTTGCCCACACCTGCCTCCGGCACACATCCGGTAAGCAGCAGGGGAGCCGCGGCAAGCACCAGCAGCAACATTCTGGGAGCGATAATCAACCCTCCACTATTCAATCCCTTGGTTAAGCCTCTGCCACAATCTCATGGCTGCGGTCTAACCAGCGCCATCCCTCTGCGGCGCAGGCAAGGACAGGTGGTCTACAGCTTGCTGGCACCATGTCGTTGTCCATGATTGTATTGCCCGGACCCCTGCAATGTGAATGATAAGATCGGGGGAGAGACCTTCCTCTCATTCACCAACTGAGTCGTTACCCGCCGACCGGCACCCCTTCATGGACTGTAAGCACATCCGCAATTTCGCCATCATTGCCCACATCGACCACGGCAAATCGACGCTCTCGGACCGTCTGCTGGAGCTGACAGGCTCCCTGACGGCGCGTGAGATGCAGGCCCAGGTCCTGGATGCAATGGATCTGGAACGGGAGCGCGGCATCACCATCAAAGCCCATGCCGTGCGGATGAACTACCTCGCGCGAGATGGCGAGATGTATCAGTTAAATCTGCTGGATACACCCGGCCATGTCGATTTTTCCTACGAGGTTTCGCGTTCTCTGGCCTGCTGTGAGGGTGCGCTTTTGGTAGTGGACGCCTCCCAGGGGGTTGAGGCCCAGACTCTCGCCAATGCTCACCTGGCCATTAATAACGGCCTGGACATGATCCCCGTGATCAACAAGATCGATCTCCCCAGCGCGGACGTTTTGCGCACCCAGGAAATGATCGAGTCCACCGTTGGGCTGGATGCCACCGACGCGTTGCCGGTGAGTGCCAAAACGGGCCTCGGCGTCCCCGATGTGCTGGAGGCCGTCGTGCGCCGCCTGCCGCCGCCCACCGGAGATGCGGAAGGACCCTTGCAGGCCCTGATCTTCGATTGCCATTTTGATCCTTATCGCGGCGTGATTGTGTTGGCTCGTGTGGTCAATGGCGTTCTACGCAAGGGCATGAAGATCCGTCTGATGTCCAATGGCCGCGTGTTTGATGTGGAAGCCGTTGGCGTGCTCACGCCGAAGCCGGTGGAGATTGAGCAGCTGTCTGCCGGAGAAGTGGGCTTTTTTTCCGCCACCATCAAGAATGTGGCAGACACCAAGATCGGAGACACGGTCACCGAGGATGCGCGTCCGGCGGCGGAGCCGCTGGCAGGCTTTAAAGATATCCAGTCGATGGTTTTTGCCGGGCTCTATACCGTGGACTCGCATGAGCACACGCTGCTGCGTGACGCACTCGAGAAGCTGCGCCTGAACGACTCCTCATTTTTCTTTGAGCCCGAGAGTTCGGTCGCGCTGGGTTTCGGATTCCGCTGTGGCTTCCTGGGCCTGCTTCACATGGAGATTATTCAGGAGCGCCTGGAGCGCGAGTTTAACCTCGACCTCATCACCACTGCTCCTGGTGTGCGCTACAGAATCACTCTCACCGCCGGGTCGGTGATCGAAGTAGAAAATCCCTCCCGGTGGCCTGACCCAAGCGACATTGCGAAGATCGAAGAACCAGTCATCATTGCCACGATCCTCACCAGTGAAGAATATGTAGGCGGGATTCTTAAACTGGTGGAAGAGAAGCGCGGCCGGCAGAAAAACTTTGAATACGTAACCCCCACGCGCGTAATGCTGACCTACGAGCTGCCGCTCAATGAAATCGTATTGGATTTTTACGACCGTCTGAAGTCGGTATCGCGCGGCTATGCATCTCTCGACTACCAGCTTGCCGGCATGTGGGAATCGCCCATGGTCAAGCTGGACATTCTGGTCTCAGGGGAACCGGTCGATGCGCTTTCCATCATTGTGCATCGAGACTTTGCCTATGAGCGCGGACGAGCGCTGGTTTCCAAAATGCGCGAGCTCATTCCGCGGCAGATGTTTGAGGTCGCAATTCAGGCGGCCATCGGAGCCAAAATCGTCTCCCGCGAAACCGTCGCTCCCTTGCGCAAGAACGTAATCGCCAAGTGCTACGGCGGAGACATCAGCCGCAAACGGAAGCTTCTCGAGAAGCAAAAAGAAGGTAAAAAGCGCATGAAACGCATCGGTAAAGTTGACATCCCCCAGGAGGCGTTTCTGGCAGTTTTAAAAGTGGGCGAGGATTCAAGCAAATAACGGCAGTTCGCGGTTACCTTAGTCACGCTTAACTCTGTTTTGTGGAAAGCTGTGAATCGTGCCCGCTGCAAAAAGCAGTGGCGCCAAATGACGCCACCCTCAGTTGTTCTTGCCCAAACAGATGACTCCAAACGGTTTAAAGAGCGATCAACCGGGTCCTACCGGACCCTGTTACCAACTGAATCTCGCTCGCCAAAAACAGCTCCCCAGCTTTCCACAATTTTTTCCACAGCCCAAAGGGTACCTAGCCAAGGCAATTTTTGCTCTCCTCGAAGGCAAAAATTGAGAGTTTTTTACCGCATCTCAATGCCTGCTGGGAAGGCGGTTCACGGTCAGCGGAAACGCTCAACCGTTCGAAGCGTACGGCCTTTAGGGAGGGGATGAGAAACCAGTCCAAACTTCGAGATTCAGCTCGCCATGCTTTGTCTCAGGGCACGACTTTAGCCGGGCCGTAAAAGGCCCGACCAGGATCTGGGCTTTTCTTCGAAGCCAGTGCCAGCCCGGGCAGGCAAGCCAAATCTGCCCGGGCTAACCAGTAGGTCTACTGCGGCGGCTTGGTCGTGCTGGGCCGCGGTGTTGTGCTTCGAGGAGCCGTGCTCGGGCGCGGTGCGGCGGGGGCGCCGGCAGCCGGTTGCGGAGGAACGCCCGACTTGGCGTTGTAGGCATCTACGACCGCCTTGGTAATATCGGACGCTTGATTAGCCCACAGTACCGGTGTCTGCTGCGCACTGGTATCGAGCACGATGGTGAACTTACTCTGGTTCGAATAAGCGTCCAGCACGGCGTATACCTTCTGTGCCAACTGCTGATACATGTCGTTCATCGCGGTGCTGGCTTCGTTTTGAGCATCTTCCGCCGAGCGCTGGAGAGACTTTGTCCTCTCGTCGATGGTCCTGAGGCGGCTGTCGCGCTCCGGCTCACTCAATGTTGCGCCGGCGTCCTGCAACTGCTTCTTGAGCGAATCGATCTCATCGCTTTGGGCTTTCAGTGCAGCCTGCTTAGGCTCGAATTTGGTCCGCAGTTGCGCGAAGTTACGTTGCCCTTCATTGGTCGCCGCCACTGCTTGCTGGAAGGCGATAATCGCAATCTTGGGATTGGCGGGAACTTCTTGAGCAGCGGCGGAAAGTCCGGCCGCTGACTGCGCAGCGGGTGCAGGTGCGGAGGGTGTCTGGGCGAATGCTCTGCTGCTCGACGCGACGTAACCCACGCCGGTGGCGGACGCGAGCAGGCAAACTAATGTCAACGAACGCTTCATCGGAATACAAAACTCCTTTTGATCTTTTGAATCCAGATCGCCCGCATCTTTCAGCGGAAAGCGGGCCTTCGCTTGCGGGTCTCCCGCAGGCGCATTTGCATTACAGTCACCTGGCCAGCGCATCTGGCAGCAAATGCGAATAAGAGACACGGACCGAGATAATCACAGGGCCAGCAGTGATTATAGGTGTGGGTTGAGGGAGCGTCAACGCGACCTGCAAGGACGCTCCCTAGAAAGTTGTGCTGACGCTCAGACGGAAGGTTTTTCTCGGCTCGCGGAAATGTAACAGGGAGTCATAAGCCGAGATGGCCTCATTGTAGGTGTAGTCGCCCGCGCCGCCCGCCGGGAACATGCTGCGTGTGATCAGGCTTTCACCCTGAACATTCTCAAAAAGGCGGAGAATGTTGTAGGCGTAATAGATGCGCATGGGCGCATTGACGATGGGCAACAAGGCTGAGATTTCGCCACCGACCGAGGTGCGGGGCACAAGGTTGGTGTCGTGGATGGGCCGGATCTCGTTGATGAATTGGATGGACTGTCCGCCCTGGCAAGCGCCATTGAAGTACCCTGTGCAGCCATAGAGCGGCGAATTGAGCTGGTCAGCGCCTTCCACGCTTTGCCGTAATTGCGATTGCCGAATCACTGAAGTGATGTCGAAATCGTCGAAGATAGCAAACTGGACCGGGCCGGCAATCGGAATTCGATATTCGACCGTGGATGTTCCCTTGATGTCGCCACCGACGGAGACAGGGCGGTAGATGGGGATCGGGATGGTGATGTTGCCCAACGTATAGTTGCCCGGCTGAATGGGAACGGGTGTGCCATCGGGATTGGTAAGCGTGATGTTTGTCCGCACAGGAATAAATGCGTACGGGGTTGCTGCACGAACATCAAAGCCGCGCAGTTCGTTATCGCCGCCGGAATAGAAGCGAGCGAACGGTGGAGCAACATCTCCGCTGAAACCCTGGATGTAAGAACCCTGGATGCGAATGCCAAGCACATTGCGCCCGTCCGGGTTAGGCCGCAGACCCTTCATCGCAACGAAGTGCTTGTACAGCACGACCGGGGTGAAATAGCGAACATTACCCCAGAGGCCGGCGACCTGTAGGGCAGCGGAGACTTCCGATCCGAAACGAGGCCGGTATACGGACGGGCCAACCTTGTTGTACTGATAGCTTAATGAAACCGAGCTGGTGTAAATGCCTTCCAGGGCATTCGCCCCCTGAATCTGGCCGCTGCGGAAAGCGAGCGTCTGGAAGAGGTTAGCCGAAGCCTGGCTGAACGTCGTGATGGTCGACTTGTCCCAGCTATAGGTCAAGCCAACTCGCTTGAATGAGTGGCTCAGCGGGTAGCTCACAGAAAAATTCAGCCCGGTCGACGATTGATTGTAATTCTGGGTGAGCGATTGCTGAGCGGCCGTCAGGCTGGAGGATTGGCCGGTGACAGCGGCGTAGTTGCGGGCAGAATTGTAGTCCGACTTCCTGGAGAAAACCTGAAAGCCCAAACTGGTCGACTTGTTGCGCAGATACGGCTCGGTGAAGGCAAAGACCACATTGCGCGACAGGTTGCCGATGTTGCCCTGCACGCTCAGGGTTTCGCCCAGGCCGAGAAAGTTATTGGTGGAGTAGTTCAGGCCAAGGAAAGTGCCCGAAAGGCCGCTGACGCCGCCATTCAAGCCGATCGAGTTCTTGCCCTTTTCGTGCACCTTGAGCAGCAACGAGACCGTGCTGTTGTCAGGGTCGGTGTGCTCTTCAGAGTCCTGCTCGACCTTCAGCGGGTCGAAATAGTCCAACTGGTTCAGGCGAAGCAGGCTCTGCTCCCACATGTTGCTGTTGTAAACCTGGCCTTCTTCGAGCAACAGCTCGCGGCGGATGACGCGGTCGCGGGTGATGGTGTTGCCCTGGAACTCGATGCGCGACACAGTAAAGGGCTTGCCCTCGTCGATGTCGATGTCCAGGTAAACCAAATGTTTCGCTTCATCGATACGCGGCGTGTTTGGCACTCCGGTGAAGTTGATGTAGCCCAGCGAACCATAAGCCTTGCGTAGATTATCCAAACCCTTGCCAATGGCAGTCGCATTGAATAATTCGCCGTCCTTGGTGGGGAACTGAGCTCGCAGCGCCTTGACGTTCTTCACATTGGCGTTGCCGGTGAAGGTGACGCCGCCCAGCCGGTAGCGCGCCCCCTCCTCGACCGGAATCCGAATGTCGATGCGCTTGCCCTGGCGAGGACGAAAAGTGAAGAACGAGAGCCCGCCTTCATTGCGGATATGGGTGATGGGATCGGCCACCCCGGCCCGGAAATACCCGCGATCCTGCAGCGCGCGGCGAACCCGCTCGGTATCCTCCTCGAGCTTGCTGGCATCGTAGGTGCGGGCGAAGATGTTCTCCAGCAAGATCGAGTGAGGAATCCCGATCGGCCGCAGGTTTCTCATGGACGCGCGCAGCTCGCGCGAAGGCACCGCGTGATTTCCGGTAAAGGTGATGTTCCCCACTTTGACCGTGGGGCCTTCCTTGACGATGAAGTTGATGGCCACCGAAGAAGGCGGAATGGTCTTGATGTCTGGCTTTACGGTCGCAAACTGGTGCCCGTGTTCTGCCAGCAAGGCGCGGATCACATCGATGGCCCGGGCCAGGCGCGTGGGATCATAGGGGCTCTCAACCGATAGGCTGACGTGCTCTTTTTTGAAGCGGTCCAGTACGTCCGAGGTTGAGACTGAGTTCAGGCCCTTGTAGTTGATCTCTCGAATTGTCGGTTTCTCTTTGACGATCACATCGAGAATGATCCCCTTGGGTGTGTCCTCCCGGGCGATCTGCAGATTCTCGAAGTATCCCGTGTTCCAGAGCGAATTGAAGTCGCGCTCGATGGTTGCCGGATCGTAGGCATCTCCCTGATGGCTGAACAGCCGCGCCAGCACCGTCTCTCGGGGAATGCGCCGGTTGCCGATCACGCGGATCTGCTGGATCACGTTCTCCGGCGAGGCGGAGGCAGCAGGTGGAGCGGCGGCGCCCTGCTGTGCCCAGGCGTTCAGACTGGAACCGCAAAAGAGAAGCAAGCCCACAATCCTGCACATCCGGAAAAAGAACCGCGCAGGCTGGTTCTGATGAAACCGGGAGCGAAGGCTCCCTGACACGACGCGAAGAATAGGCACACCCTCACTGCTGAAAATCGGATCCTGCTGGAGGAAAAGGCGATTATATGTGACGGAAGGGGTACTCCCCAACTCCGAGGACTGGTTTCTCACGCCGTCTACCATCCCGGAGATCCACTCAGCTGACACACCGCAACGCCATTAACTCTCCAGTTCGCTGCATGCAAAGTACTCGCCCACTGCGGAATCCCAGGAAACGGAGAGAAGGTTCGGTTTGCAACAGACCTGGCAGTCTTCCACGTAACGCTGCCGTCCCCCGGCAGATTCGTCCACCACGATCTCATTCCACTCTCCACAGCCCGCGCACTGGAAACCCGCTGGAAACGGCATTTGTCTATCTCACGCTTGAGCAGGTCCTCTTAGTCTATCGGAGGGAACAGGTTTTGCGCTTCCTGGGGCGTGAGCTTTCGAACTTCCACCAGGGTGGAATAAAACGTGGCCCCGCGGCCCAGGTCGGTTAGCCGCTCGGAGGTAAGCGCGTTCACGTTGCTTCCACCGTTCGACAGCTTGTTCCAGTTGAGGCTGGCAGCGACCACTCCCACGGGGACGCTGCCATCGATGTGCGCGCGCAGGCGTATTTTGCCGCGCCCATTGTATATCTCCACCCAGTCTGCTTCGCCGATCTGCCGAGCACCGGCGTCGGTCGCATGCATCATCGCCAGGCCGGGCGATTCCATCTTTTGGTGACCGGGCAGGTTGGCGAAGGTCGAGTTCATATAGTTGTCGGCCTTGCGGGGCAGGAATTCCAGCGGGAATGTATGCGCGTCGGCACCTCGCCGCGACTCGTCGGGCGGGTGAAACGTCGGCAGCGGGTCCATTCCCTGCGCCGCCAGCGCACTCGAATAAAATTCAATCTTCCCGCTGGGTGTGGCAAAAACACCATCCGTAAACGGCAAGGTGTTCACCCGTATGCGCTTCTTGACTTCCAGTTCCTGGCGGGTCACTCCGTCGTCTGCACGCCCTGCAAGCGCATGCTCGATCAGATCATCGACGCTGTCGCGGAAGCAGGACTCGGTGAACCCCATACGCTGCGCCAGTTGGCTGAACAGCCAGACATTCGACCGCGCCTCGCCGAGCGGTGCAATGGCCTGCTCTGACAGCTGCAGAAAATAGTGTCCATACGCTCCCTGAAAGTCCTTGTGCTCCAAAAAGGTAGTCGCCGGCAACACCACATCGGCATAGTCCGTAGTGTCGGTGAAGAACTGCTCATGGACCACAGAGAACAGGTCGCTGCGCATCAGCCCCCGCACCACTGCGTTCTGATTGGGAGCAATCGCCGCCGGGTTGGAGTTGTAAACGAACAGCGCCTTCACCGGAGGAGCATCCATCTCGGTGAGGGCGTGGCCCAGGCGCGACATGTTGACGATGCGAGCCGGGCGCTGGAGCGGGCTGGCCATCATCAGATCAGGGCGTTCGAGAGCCGTGCTGTTAAATGCAAAGGCGCCGCTGAGGGAGAGCTGCAACCCACCTCCCAGGTGCTTCCAGGCGCCGGTCAAAGCCGGCAGCATGCACACCGCGCGAGCGGCTGCTCCGCCGTTCTGCGATCGCTGTATGCCGTAGTTCAAACGAATGACGGAAGGACCGCTGCTCGCGTACTCGCGCGCCAGGCGCTCGATGTCGGCAGCGGGGATGCCAGTCAAACCGGCGACATGGTCCGGGGTATAGAGCTGGACATGTTGCCTTAGCTCCTCAAACCCAACCGTATGCTGGGCAACATAATCGCGGTCATAAAGGCCTTCTTCGATCATGATGCGCATAAGGCCCAGTGCCAAAGCCGTATCCGTGCCTGGCTGGATAGGGATGTGCCAGTCGGCGACCTGGGCAGTGCGGGTTCGGTATGGATCGATGACCACGAGTCGTGCGCCCTTGCGGCGTGCTTCTTGGACGAAGGGCCAAAGGTGAACGTTATTGCCGTGAATATTCGCAGCCCAGGCAATGATGTACTTGGCATGGCTGAAGTGTTCCGGGTCTGTGCCCAGCTTTTTCCCATAGACCGACACCAGGGCATCGCCGCCGGCCGTTGCGCAGATGGTGCGATCGAGCCGCGATGCGCCCAGCCGATGAAAGAACCGGCGATCCATGGAGCCATAACCAAGCACACCCATCGTCCCGGCGTAAGAGTAGGGCAGGATGGACTCGGGACCGTGCTGCCGTGCGATCGAGCGCAGACGATCCGCGATCAAGTCGAGTGCATCGTCCCATTCGATAGGTTCGAAGACATCTCCCTCGCGGCCGTAGGGCATTTTCCCTTTGGGCGCTCCGGGCCGGCGCCGCATGGGTTGGAGTAGCCGTGCCGGAGAGTAAACCCGATCCAGGTACTTGGCCACCTTGCCACAAAGGAAGCCACGCGTGACTGGATGTGCCGGGTCGCCCTGGATACGCGTAGCCTTACCGGACTCGTCGACGGTTACCAGCACGGCGCACGAATCCGGGCAGTCATGCGAACAAACGGCCTGGACAGTTCTCGCTGGGGACATAGCTCATTGTAGTAGCAATGCCATCCCGCAGGGCTTACTGTAACTGGACCGGAGGAACACATGGCCCGTGTGCATCTCTTGTTGGTTCTCGCCCTGACGCTTTCCACCCCGTCTTGGGCACAAACAGTGTCAGAGACCGCCATTCGCCACTTGATGGACCAACAAGCCGCGGATTGGAACCGCGGCGATGTGGACGCCTTCATGCAAGCCTACGAAGACGCACCAACCACAACCTTCGTGGGCAAGACCGTGGAATACGGCTATGCCTCCATCCGCGAGCGCTATAAAAGGATCTACCCAACACCCGCCGGGATGGGCAAGCTAACCTTCTCCCATCTGGCAATCAGGCTGTTGGAACCCAATTACGCCGTTGCCACAGGAAATTTTCACCTGGAACGAACCACTGCAGGCGGCGGAAACGCGGATGGAATCTTCTCCCTTGTGCTGAAGAAGGACCCGCAAGGCTGGAAGATCATTCTGGACCACAGCAACCGGACCAACTGAACGGGCTGCGAAAAACGCTGGGCGAAGGGGACGGCTTCAGCCGTGTCAACTTTCTGCCAATCTTTGGGATGTTTTTCTTCAGAGCTCCCACAAAATCGTCATCCTGAGCGAAGCGCTTCGCAGCTCTATTGCAAACAGAGGGCTTTATGGCGCGGAGCCGAAGGACCTCGGCGATGCTTGTTGGCAGATGCTCTTGGGAGCTTTCCATCCCCAGGTCTGTAGATCTGGCTGCCGGACATCGCAAGATGCTACCAGTTCTCGTTCTCGGCCCCCGGGCGAAAACCGTGGCAGATCCGCCAAGTGCGGGCTTCGGTGGTTGAAAGGGTGCGAACGGCATCGTCAAGGTAAGCATTTTCGGGGTCCTTCGACTCCGCGCTAACCGAGCCCTGTTCACGCGATAAATCTGTGAGGCGCTTCGCTCAGGATGACGATTTTGTGTGGGTTTTGAAGAAAAACATCCCAAACAACATAACGCGCTTATGAGGCGCATCCCCGCAAAATCCAGAGCACGCAACACCGCTCAGATCTGCAACACTTCCCTTTCCTTATTACGGCACATCTCTTCCATGCGCCGGATCTCATCGTCGGTGAGTTTCTGTATCTCCTCGAGCGATCTCTTCTCCTCATCCTCAGAGATCTTCTTATCCTTGGCCGACTTCTTGATCAGGTCATTGCCATCGCGACGGATATTGCGCACCGCCGTGCGATGGTCTTCGAGTGTCTTATTGAGGTGCTTGACCACATCCTTACGCCGCTCTTCCGTCATCGGCGGAATGGGGATACGGATAATCTTGCCGTCATTCTGCGGGTTGAACCCCAGATCGGAAGCCCGCAGCGCTTTCTCGATATCGACAATGATGCTGGGATCCCAAGGTTGAATCAGGATCAGGTTGGCATCCGGAGCAGTGACCTGCGCCACCTGGTTGAGCGGCATGTCGCTGCCATAGTAAGGGACCTTGACCTGGTCGAGCATGTGCACAGAGGCGCGGCCGGTACGAGTGGATGCGAGCGTGGCGCGGAAATCATCGACCGCCTTTTCCATCCGCGTCTTGAGCTGTTGCTGGGTGTCTTTGAGAGCGGGAATACTGCCCATTACTGAGACTGCCATGTTCTTCTTCCCCCGAAATTAAATGGACATCGCCTGCTCGCGCGCGTGATACGAGGAGCGAACCAGCGGTCCCGACTCGACGTGGCGGAAGCCCATACCGAGAGCCTCTTCGCGCATATAGGCGAACTCCTCCGGCGTGTAGTAGCGCGCCATGGGCAGGTGATCTCTGGATGGACGCAGGTACTGTCCAATGGTCAACACATCTGTTCCCACGGCTGCGAGATCACGGTAAACCTGCAGCAGTTCATGCATTTCTTCTCCCAGGCCCACCATGACACCGGACTTGGTGGTCATACGAGGATCGACGATCTTGGCATACTCCAGCAACCGAAGCGTCCGCTCATAGCGCGCCCCGGACCGCACCGCGCGATAAAGCCGAGGGACCGATTCGGTGTTGTGGTTCAACATCTTGGGCTTGGCTTCGACCACGATCCGGATAGCGTCTTCCCGGCCCTGAAAGTCAGGGACAAGCACTTCCACCTGGCAGCCCGGTGCCTGGCTGCGAATCTCCTCAATCACCATGGCAAAAGCGCGCGCGCCCCCAAGAATATCGTCGTCGCGATTCACGCTGGTGATCACCGCATGTTTCAGCTCGAGCTTGGCGACCGCTTCCGCTACCCGGCGCGGTTCGTCGAAGTCGATGGGGTCCGGACGCCCTTTGGGCACGGCGCAGAAACCACAGCGGCGCGTACAGGTATTGCCCAGCATCATGAAAGTCGCGGTGCGCTGGTTCCAGCACTCGCCGATATTCGGGCAGTGGGCAGACTCGCATACCGTATGCAGGTTGAGCGATCGGGCCAGGCTTTTCAGTTCGTGGTAATTCTCGCCCACAGGGGCACGAGCCTTGAGCCAAGCGGGCTTGGGAGCAGGACGCCGTGGGCTCTGGTCGATCTGAACAAGGTCAAGCACGCTGATCCAATTGTATCGTGGCTAGCGAAGGCGCTCGATTACCTCCGATCGCACCAGGTAGAGAAAAAACACCAGGTTGATCACAATCATGACCCCCCATTGTGCCTGGCGAAAGCGGAAGAGGTTATAGCACCCAAAACACACGCAACAGAAGACCGCGCCCAGGGCCAGCGCCCATCCCCATCGGTGTAAGCGGATCAATCCCAGGCCGGCGACCGCAAAGACCGTGCACAGGATCAGGATGCCAACCCTGGCTCCTCCAGGCGGGTAGTGGCCGGTCAACACCCCAAGCACGCCGATCAGCGCCAGGGCCAGCATCCATAGCGAAATGGCCGCCATTCCAGGCAGCGGTAATTTTGAGTTGGTCATAACGTGTGCAGGTAGGCCATCAGATCTGCCAGCTGCTGATCTGACAGTGTATTGCCCAGAGCGGGCATCATGTTTCTTCCGTGCACAATCACCGCCGTGACTCGAGCATCATTCGCCGCCATACCACTATGCAGATACGGCTTGCGAAATAGACCCTCGAGGCCAGGACCGTTCATGCCCTTTTCTGTGTCCGCAGAGTGGCAGCTGGAGCATCGGCTCACAAAGACCTGGCGGCCCGAGGCCTCCTGCGGGGTGAGTTCGCTCAGCGGCTTTGAAGGCGTCAGACGATTGCATCCGCACACCGCCAACAAAGCCAGAAGAAGAACCTTCTTCAATATGACTCCTTCAATTTGCATCTGCGATCGCGGCGACTATCTTGTCCATCGCTATACGATCTGCCGGGAGCGAGGGGCTGTGATCCGTGCACATGATCGAGAAAGCGACCGTCTGGCCGCTGCGAGCCACCAGGTACCCGCTTAACGCCCGTGCTTCTCCCAACGTTCCCGTCTTGGCGAAGACCTTGCCATCGAGCGCAGCCTGCTTGAAGCGGGCCGAGAGGGAGCCATCCACTCCCCCGACTGGGAATGAAGTGCGGAAGGCCTCACCCCAACTCTGTCGTGCCGCGTAGCTAAGCAAGGTAGTGAACGCTCGCGGTGTGACCAGGTCTTGTACCGAGAGCCCGCACCCGTCGAAGAGGACGAAATCAGTAGGGCCAACACCGGCGGAGATGAGGAACTGGCGCACCACCCGCGTGCCTTCGAGCAGGGACCCATCCGAGCCCTCGAATTTTCCTAATGTCCTGAGGGTGATTTCGGCGTGCAGATTCTGGCTGACCTTGTTGGTCACCACCAGATCATCGCCAAGAGGCGGCGAGACATGCGACGCCAGCACATTAGGGCTTGCACTCGGGGACTGCACGGTTTCGGAAGTGATGGGATGCAGTGCGATCGGCTGTTGCTGCGCGGAGAGAAAGTCGCTGGTATCGGCGGACAGGCGATGCTGCGCCCGGGCTTTGCCGCTCACCTTAACTCCGCGCGCCAGAAGCATCGCGCGCAGCGACCGCGCCGCATATTCCGCTGGGTCTTCGATAGCCAGGGCGGTGTGCAGACCCGCTTGACCGAGGGGAGTTCGGCCAAAAATCCGCACCGTCATGGAACCTGGCGAGCGCTCGACCCCAGGCTTGACCGGGTCCCCGGGAGAGCTGGTGGTCAGAGAATTTTCGATGGCGTAGTAAGGCGTTGCCGGGAGCCAGGAAGGTAAGCCGAAATCACCCACTTGCGCCGCCGGCGCCACATTGAGATAAACCTCATTGTCGTTCACGCTCAGCGCCGAAATGGGCGCGCCATAACCCCACTGCAGGTCGTCCCAACTCCAGCCGGTGCCATAGCGTTCGAAAAGAAACCAGGTGTCGTCGCCAACGATATCTCCGGTCACGGAGTGCACCCCATGCTGGACGATCTGGTCGGCCATTTCCTCCAGTGCCGCCAGCGGGGGCCCGGTGCGTTCCGTCTTCACGCCAAAGGGCATGGTACGGCCGGATATGTTCGGATCGCCCACCCCAAAGATGGTCACGTCGCCGCGAACCTCTCCGCCACTGCCCACCGGAGCACTGCTCGAGACCACCGTGGTGAAGGTGAGACCGCTGGGCAACAGGGCGTAGGCTGCCGCGGTGGTGAGCAGTTTGGCATTGGAAGCCGGGTTGAAGTACTGGCCGTCATTGAGGTTGTAGATGGGGCTGCCGCTGAGCGCCACCACCGAGATTCCCCAGTGCGCCTGGCTTACTCCCGGATCGGCAAGAATGCGGGCCACTGCCCGGGGCAGGGGCACTTTGTGCGCGGCTTTGGGTGGGGCGGGAGGAAAGAGAAGTCCGCCGAGCAGCAACAGGCTGAAATAGGGGGAGTGCGGTTGCATGTGTCCTCGCGGAGTGTACCTCACTAGAATGACAGAGATGCCCTTTGCCTTGCGTGCCCGTTCCTACTGGAAACTGCGCACCCGCTCCCTGCCGCTAGGTGAGCGGACCGTGTTGATGGGAGTACTGAACACCACCCCTGACTCCTTTTCTGACGGGGGCGCCTTTGACAGCCCTGCTGCAGCCATCGAACACGGGCTGCAGATGTTTGAAGACGGGGCTGACCTCGTCGATGTCGGCGGTGAATCCACCCGGCCGGGAAAGCACAAGCCGGTGGGCACTCGGGAGGAGATCGACCGGGTCATCCCGGTGCTAAAAGGCATTTTGCGCCATCGGCCGGACGCGATTCTGTCCATCGATACTTATAAGTCCCAGACGGCGACGGCTGCGCTCGAGGCGGGGGCCGAGATCGTCAACGATGTCAGTGGCTTTTTATGGGATGAAGCCATGGCCCAGGTCTGTGCGGGGGCTCGCTGCGGAGTAGTCCTGATGCACACCCGGGGCCGGCCGGAAGAATGGCACTCACAACCCCCTCTCGAGCCGAACCAGGTCGTACCTCACGTCAGGCAGGCGCTGCAGCAGCGCTTGGACGATGCCCTAAAAGCGGGAATCGAGCGGGAGCAAATCGTCCTGGATCCGGGCTTCGGCTTCGGCATCATCGCCGATCAGAACTACGCACTCCTCGCGGGTCTTGATGGATTGGGCGGCCTGGGACAGCCGCTGCTTGCCGGCGTCTCCCGCAAAGGCTTTCTAGGTAGAACCCTGTCGCCGCTCTATAGGGGAAAAGATGTTCCAGCGGATCGTAGAGGAAACGCCTCGTTGGCAATGGTCACCGCGACCATCCTGGCCGGAGCGCACCTGGTAAGGGTTCACGACGTGCGTCCAAGCCGGGAAGCGGCGGCGATCGCCGACGCCATCCTGGCGGCATCAACTTAGCAGGGAAAGAGAACCGC
>Ga0302325_10009582_pt1 | contig 21122 bp, 18 predicted proteins | sample Palsa_T0_2_FD_201948 | JGI IMG/M metagenome (GOLD analysis project Ga0302325, IMG submission 201948) | Peat permafrost microbial communities from Stordalen Mire near Abisko, Sweden - Palsa_T0_2 | ecosystem: Environmental > Terrestrial > Soil > Palsa > Peat permafrost | place: Sweden: Abisko...
GGACGGAACGACGATGCCGCGCGGCTCTTCGAGCAGGCGCTCGCGCTCGACCGCGACGACGCGTACGCGCTGGCGGCGTACGCCGACCTGCTCCTCGACGAAGGGCGCCCGGCCGAGGCGGCGCGCGCGGTCGCGGGCAGGACCGACAACGACAATCTGCTGCTTCGCCTCGTGCTCGCGGAGACCGCATCGGGGGACTCGAAGGCCCGCGACCACGCCGACCTCCTCGCCGCCCGATACGGCGCGAGCCGCCTCCGCGGCGACACGGTGCACCGGCGCGAGGAGTCGCGCTTCGTCCTGGGGGTCAAGCACGACGCGCCCGCGGCGCTCGACCTTGCTCGAGCCAACTGGGACGTCCAGCGCGAGCCATGGGACCTGCGCGTCTTTCTCGAGGCCGCGCTCGCCGCGAAAAAGCCTGCCACGGCGGCGCCCGCGCTGGCCTTCCTCGACGAGAACCACCTCGAGGACCCCGCCATTCGCGCGCTTGCGCAGCGTCTCCGGGCGACGCGGTGAGGGGGCGACGGCTCACCCGCCGCGTCCTCGCGCTGCTGTTCGCGGCAGCGGCGATGCTCTTCGCGCTGCCAGCGCTCGCGCACAAGCCGAGCGACAGCTATCTGACGCTCGAGACGCTGGGAACGCACGTGGACGGTCGCTGGGACATCGCGCTCCGCGATCTCGACAACGCGATCGACCTGGACCCCGACGGCGACGGCGCCGTCACGTGGGGCGAGCTGAGCGCTCGCGCGACCGAGGTGACGTCGACCGCGCTGGGTCACCTTGCCCTCGCGGCCGACGGAGCGCCGTGTCCGATCACCACGCGCGGTCTTCGCGTCGCATCCCATTCGGACGGCACCTACGCGGTGATCGATTTCGATGCCGCCTGCCCCGCGGCTGCGCGCGCGCTGACCGTCACGTACACGCTCTTCTTCGACATCGACCCGCAGCATCGCGGCATCGTCCGGATCGACGACGGCGCGGGGACCCGGACGGCGATCTTCGGGCCGCGCGAGCGGCAGCAGATCTTCGAGAGGACCGAGCTGCGGCGAATGCACCAGCTTGGGGCGGCGATCCGGCTCGGGATCGAGCACATCTTTCGAGGGATCGACCACCTGTGTTTCCTCGTCGCACTGCTCCTGCCCTCGGTGCTCGTGCGGCGCGGACACTCGGGGTGGGAACCCGTGCCGCACCTGCGGCCGGCGCTCATCGACGTGCTCAAGATCGTCACGGCGTTCACCCTCGCTCACTCGATCACGCTCACCCTTTCGGCGCTCGAGGTGCTGCGCTTGCCGAGCCGGCTCGTCGAGTCGGGGATCGCGGCGTCCGTCGTCGTGGCGGCGCTCAACAACGTATACCCCCTCCTCGCCGAGGATCGCTGGGCGGCGGCATTCGCGCTCGGCTTGCTGCACGGCTTCGGCTTCAGCGCCACGCTGATGGATCTCGGCTTGCCCCGTCAAAACCTGGCCCTCACGCTCTTCGGCTTCAACGTCGGGGTGGAGATCGGCCAGATGTGCGTGGTCGCGGCGTTCGTCCCGCTCGCGTACGTCGCGCGCCGGACGTGGTTCTATCGGCGCGTCGGGCTCGTCGGGGGATCGCTGGCGATCGCCGGAGTCGCCGGACTATGGCTGGTGGAGCGGGCTTTTGCGGTGACGCTCCTGTGAGCAGCGGCGGGGACGCTCGGTCCGCGGCGCACGGGGTCGGGTCGTCATGCCGCCGTCAGGATCAACATGCGCGCCGCGATAGAGCCCGGTCGAATCACGACGCGTCGTTGCTTTCTCGAGCTGGCGCGAATTTGCGTAGCACCGTTTCAAGGCATCGTGTTACGAGATTTCTGGACCGCCATGGGTCGACGCGGAAGGACGTCGGCAGCTGCCGTTGTTTTCTCGACGCTCGCCTCGGGGGCGGCCTGGGGACAGGTGCCGCCGCCCGGCCCGCCTGCGCCCGCCGCCGACGCGATCACGCCTCCCGTGCTTCATACGCACCCGGAGGCGGTGTACCCGCCCGATGCGCTCCGCGACGGGCTCGAAGGTACGGTGGGGATCGAGCTCTCCGTCGACGAGAGCGGGCGCGTGACGGACGCGCGGGTGACGGCGCCGGGGGGTCACGGCTTCGACGAAGCCGCCGTCGCGGCGGCGCGCGAGTTCACCTTCGAGCCGGCGCGCAAAGGCGGCGTCGCGATCCGCTCCACGGTCCATTTTGCGTACGAGTTTCATCGGCCTGCGCCGGCGCCGCCTCCACCCGTCCCGGCTCCGGTCGCCGCGCCCATGACCGCGGCGGCCCCGCCGCCGACGCCCGTCCAGGTCGGTCCCGATCAGACCACCCTGGTGCTCGCGCAGCAGCCGTTCGACGTGGCGCCGCCGAGCCGCGCGGCTTCCGACTCGAGCACCGGTCAGGCGGAGCTCTCGCTGCGACCGATGTTTCGCGCGGAGGGGATGCTCGAGGTCGTCCCGGGCCTCTTCTCGGTACAGCATGCGGGCGGCGGCAAGGCGCAGCAGGACTTCGCGCGCGGCTTCAACCTCGACCACGGCACCGACATGGCGTTCTTCGTCGACGACACGCCGATCAACGCCGTGAGCCACGCCCACGGGCAAGGCTACTCGGACCTTCACTTTCTCATCCCCGAGACCGTCGCACGCGTGGACTCCACGAAGGGGACGTACGCGGCCAGTGTCGGAGACTTCGGGACGGCGGGCTCGGTCGACTTCCACATGACCGATCACACCGCCGAGAGCGTCGCGAAGCTCGAGCTCGCGCCATCGACCGGCCACGAGCGGTTCGTCGTCGTCGAGTCGCCCGACTTCGGGGACAAATGGCGCACGGCGGTGGCCGTCGAGGCGTTCCACGAGAACGGCCCCTTCATCCATCCGGAGAACTACGGGCGCCTCAACGGCTACGCGAAAGTGACGCGCGTGCTCGACGGGCAAAGCGAGCTGTCGTTCATGGCCATGGCTTACAGCGGCTCGTGGAGCATGTCCGGGGTGCTCCCGGCGCGGGCCGTCTGCGGCGAGGGTGACGGCACGCCCCGGCCGGCGGCGTATTCCGGGTCCAACTGCATCAGCCGGTGGGACTCGGTCGACCCGACGCAGGGCGGAGCCAGTCAACGCGTGATGGCTTGGGCGCAGTACCGCGCTCGCTTCGAGACGCACTGGACCTTTCGGGCGAATGCGTACTCGGTGCACTCGAACCTCCAGCTCTTCCCCAACGACGGCATCGCCTCGTCGGTCCTGCAGCCCGACGGGATCAAGTACGGCTCGCAGATCGAGCAGGACGACACGCGCACGGAGTCGGGCGCGAACATCACGCTCACGCACCGCGCCGTCGTCGGCGGCATGTCGATGCAAACTACGCTCGGCGTGCAGATCCGCGACGACGACATCGAGTCGCAGCTGCATCGCACCGAGGCGCGCCGCCGCCTCGACGGCATCGACGCCAACATCCCCGGACCGATCTACGACGGCCATATCAACGAGACCGAGAGCGCCGCGTACATCGAAGAAGAGCTCCATCCGGCCCCCTGGCTGCGATTCGTGCTCGGAGCTCGGGGTGACCGCATCGACGCCGCCGTCAACAACGAGAGCCAGACGGCGGTCGATCAGGTCTCCGGGTACGCCGGCCAGGGACAACTCTCGCCGAAGGCGACGGCCGTCGTGACGCCGGTCGACCAGGTGGACCTCTTCGCCAACTACGGGCGCGGGTTTCACAGCAACGACGCACGCACGCTTTCGATGGGTCAGGCGGCGACGCTCATCGCCTCCGCCGTCGGAGCCGAGGTCGGCGCGACGGTACGCCCCTTGCCAGGGCTCGCTCTCTCGGCGATGGGATTTCTCATCGATCTCACCTCGGAGCTCACGATCGACGGCGACACGGCGTCGACGACCCCGTCGGGGCCGACGCGCCGCTACGGCTTCGAGGCGACCGGGCGCTACAACTTCAACGATCGCCTGTACGCCGACCTCTCGTTCACCGCGGCCCATTCGCGCTACGTCGACGCGGCCGACATCGACGCGGGGACCGTCTATTTGCCCGACGCGCCCATCCGGACGTTCAGCGCCGGTGCGGGCATCCGGCAGCCCGTGGGCAACGGCGTCTCCCTCCTGGGATCGGCGACCGTCCGTTCCATGTCGCGCCGATACGGCGACTCGGGGCCGACGCCCCTCGTCGAGACCGGCTGGACGGTCGTCAACCTCGCGGCGGGGGTGCGCTGGAGGCACGTCGAGCTCCTGGCCGACTTGATGAACGTGGCGGACGTGAAGTGGCGCGAGGGTCAGTTCGAAGTCAACTCGCGGCTCCCGAACGAGGGTCCGAACCCGCCCGCGGGGATAAGCTTCACTCCCGGTCTTCCGCGGACACTGATGGTCCATGGCGCCGTTTACTGGTGAACGGAGGTCCAACGTGAACACGCCAATCGTGCCGATGGTCGGGATCGTGTGCGCCGGCGCGCTCGCATCCCCCCGTCACCCGCTGTGCATGCCAACCCCGGGCCCTCGGACCGGCAGCGCCTCGTAACGGGCCAGCCGGACGGACATCTCCACGAAGGGGTACCGCACGTACACGTTCGAGCAGCCCAACTCGCTCGGCGTAGCCGAGCAACGCTACTCCACGGCGCAGGGGCACGAGCAAGAGCAGGCCATCGCCCGCATCGTCGACCTCACCCGCTTCAAGCGCCACATCGCTTCGTCAACCGCGGGGCCGATGAACCGCTCCGCCTCACCGGCCCCAGTTCGCCGGATACAACCGGCGCAGTCGATCGCGATCCGCTTCCGTCAAAGGAAAGAAGTGAGGCGTCTCGGAAGCGTAGAGGTTCGGGCGACAAGGCGCTGGGCGGCCGCACATGAGCGTCGTCGGGTCGGAGTTGTGGCCAAGGCCAATCGCGTGGCCGAGTTCGTGGGCGATGACGTTGCGGAGGACGTTGGGCATCGTTAGCGGCTCGAGCTGGGCGTTCTTGATGGCGATGAGGCGACGGTTGCCGATGCGAGAGCTGAAAGAGATGAACTTTGCGCTGGAAAGGCAGATAAGAAGATCTCCTCCGAAGCGATCGAATGGCGCCGGATGTTGACGAAGCCATGCGCCTCGGAGCATCCCGTCGGAAAACCAGCCTGCCGTCACCCCTGAGAGGGCTTGAAGATCGGCGTCAGGGAGCTCGTCGACGACGCGATGGATCGTTCCGAGCCGAAACGGGGTTCCCAGCCCGGCGAAGGTGTGATTCCAGAACTCGAGCGCCTCTTCAAGAACGGGAAGCCGCGGGTCTGCCGCGGGGGAGATCACGGTGATCTCCGGGCTTCGGTGCCAACCTTCGTTGAGCGCGCTCCAGGGGAAGCCAAACGCGGCGAAACCGGCCGCCATGGCAACCGTGACGAACAAGGTCGTGGCTTGACGGCGTCTCATCGACGTTAGCCGGGAAAGCGAAAGAGCCCGCGGGGCCATGCTAGCGGCTACTCGCCAGCTCCTTCTCCGACGCAAAGAGGGACACGACCTTGTCGACCGCCGAGAGCATCTCCTCGCGCTGCGCCGTCGAGTAGTGCCTCTGCATCCGGTCCGGCCGCCGCCGCTCGGCATGATGCGCCGCGCCTTAGTGCACCGCCGTCGAGATAGAATTAACGGTGCAGGTAAGCGCGGCCGGCGACGGGCTACGGGCGCTTGCTCGTCCAATGCTCCTGCCCGACGGCGTCCGGCCACGCTGATCCCAGCTTGAGCAGAGTGAGCCACGTCTCCGCGAGCTTGCCCCCCTCGATGCGATAGAGCTGCATGCCCGCCCGCGTCTGCGTCTCTCCCGTGCTCGCGTCGGTCCACGTCAGGTTGAAGCGAAACCACGCGCGTTTGTCCGAGAAGTCGTGCTCGTACACGACGAATCGCGTCTTCGGGCGCTCCCGCTGCGCGGCCGCGATCTCTGTCGCGTAATCCTCGGGCGTCACCGCTCGAGTGCCCGATTCGTCGTGCCGGATGTAACTCGGCGCCACGCAGGGCGCCGAACTCGCCCGGCGTCTGCGCGAGGGCCGTTCGACCGACGTCGACCCCTACGGCGCGACGAGCCCCGCGGAGTTCTTCGCGGTCGTGACGGAGATGTTCTTCGAGAAGCCCACCCAGCTGGCGCAAAAGCACCCGGGCCTTACGCCGAGCTCTCCGCGTTTTATCGGCAGGATCCCGCGCTGCTCGTCGCGCGGCACGCGGCCGAGTCGGTTCTCACTGGGGTTCGAACGGAACCTTGAAATAGCGCGTTTCGCCGATTCGATTCGCAAGGTGCGAATGCGAATGGCAGCGCTTGATGCGGTCCGCGAGGATCGCGCCGACCGGAGCTCCCCCTTTGTTGCCTGGCGTGGGTCGTGCACTGGATGGCCCACGGGATGAACCTTAGCGCCGCCCCTCCGCGCATCCTCGCAGCAACCGATTTGAGCGATCCCGCCGAGGCGATTCGGCAGGCCGATGCCCATGCGCGACCTCGTTCGAGGTGTTCGTCCAGCACCGGCAGCGACCACGCGGAGAGCGTGCTCCCCGAGCACCGTTTCGATCTTCGTGCGCACCGCCTCGCGAAGGTCGTGCGGAAGCTCCGGCGAGAACACCTCCTTGTGCGGCTCCCTTCATGAAAGCGCCCGGGGCCCGCCCTTGGTCCGCGGTGCCCACCGCATTCTTTTGCTTGGGCGGGTCCCGGCCGGAAAGGCCATTCGCATGCACAGACCTCACCTGCCTCGTCGCCGCGGTGGGCAACCCATGCCCGCTGCTGTGGGGGGCTCCTCTTGCCGCGTGACAGCCTCCCGCCGACCGGAGCACCGGGGGGACACCACGACCCGCGGGCTGGCGAGGAGCGGCGTTCTCGACCGAGCCTCTGCGCCGTCGACCCCGACCCCGTGGCGCGCCGCGCGCCGAGCCACGTGTTGACCGCGCTCGCGTGCGCGCGGGCTCTTTTGGATGAACTCGAGACCGTGCTGGACGACCCGGACGATGAGCGGACACGATCCGACGTCGTCATCCAGGTCGCCGAGCAGCTCGCACGCTTAGCCAACATGATGAATCAGTGGAAAGCCGCGGGACCGTAAAGAGAGGGTTCGACCCATGATGACCGCGTGGTTGGCGTGGATGACATTCATGTTTCTATTGCTTGTACTTCCGCTCGGCTATGGCTGGAGCTACCGCGGGTGGGGGCCACCCTACCCCACGTATATTCAGAAACGCCGCGCGCAGCGGGCTGCCGCCGGAGCCGGGCCCACGGACTTCAACCACCATTCCTGGAAGTGGCGCGGGGACTTTGTGTGGATGGTCCTTCTCATCGGGATCTTCTGGGCGGCCTGGGCGATCTTGTGGCGCTGAGCTGCACGGTCGCGCTCGAAGCCGGCGAGGCGTCTCGCGTCCGACTCGGCGCACGCAAGCCTGCGGCAGACCCTGGCGAGGGTGAGAGCCGCAGATGGCTGCCGGTCTGGGAGTCACCGCAGCGCAAGGCCGGCTGTTGCAAACTCGCCGCGTCGACGCAGCCGCGCACGGCGCAGAGGCGTTGGCGACCGGGAAGGTGACCGCGGCGCGCGCCACCCGCGATCTCGCCCTCGAACTCGGATACACGCACGTCGCGGCCTCCATCGACGAGCGCGTGCCGACCTTGACCGCGCGCATCTCGCAGATTGTGGCGGCCGGCCAGTCCGTGGCGGACCAGATGCGCCATGGGCGGCACGCGGAGATCTCGATCGATGCCTACCCGCATCGCTCGTTCGATGGGCCTGCGGGGCATCGGAGTGGACGCGGTGCGCACCGCAACGCGCTCGGCATCGAGCCGCGTGGGATCGGGACGCTGGACTCGTCGATCCCCAGGCGAAATGAATCTCAGGCCGGCGTCGCTTTTTTTTGAGCCCTATGCGCGCTGATCCAGGGCCCCCCGATCACAGTTGCTGGCTCGGCCTATGCACCTTGCGAAGATGCCTCATTGCCAATTGGATCTAAGAGGAGGCTCGCATGCCTGTCCCCTCGAAGCGGAAGCGGCCTTTTATACGGTACCACTGCGCCGCGCTCACGCACTGGAGCGTGCGCTTTCCTCTGTTCATCGGTGCCGGGCTGGCGACGGCTCGCCTCGCGTCTTTTCGCAAGATGGTGGACGCTGGCTTCGAGCACCGGGACGCCGTAGCCCTGCGCGTCGGGCGCACGAGCGCTTCTCATCGCGCGGAGCTCCAGTAGATCGAGCGGCTGGCCGGCGGAATCCGCCATCGCTGCGGCCACCGCAATGTGGAGCGCGCCGTCGCCGGACTTGGCCGTCGAGCATTGGATCGAGCTCGAAAGGCTCCTCGCTCTCTACGTCCATCTGGCCATCGCGCATGGCTAACTCGCGGAATCGTTCCGTGTGGAGGACGCGCTGCGCTCGACGCGGCGCTCTGGTGATCGACGAAGCGCCAGCGCAATTGGAGGGAATGATGAATCGGGGGACGGTCAGTTGCACGTAGAGATCCAAGACGCCAGGCGTGCACTTCATGGGACCTACGGTGAACCACATGTCCCGCCACGCCGACGACCCGCACGATTGGGTCATCGTGTCCGCCGCCTACCCCGCCTTCGCCGCGTGATACTCGCGGCGAATGTGCCCCAGGTCGACCGATGGCTTCGGGAGCTTCATGTCCAATGCCTCGAGATGTTCGACGACGATCCGTGCAATCGCCAGGTTGCGAAACCACTTGTGGTCGGACGGGATGATGAACCAAGGCGCATGGGGCGTGGTGCAGCGAGAGAGGGCCTCCTCGTAGGCTGTCATATAGTCGCCCCAAAACTCTCGCTCCTTGTAGTCGGACTCGCTGATCTTCCATTGCTTCATCGGATCGTCGAGCCGCGCTTCGAACCGCGTGAGCTGCTCTTTCTTGGAGATGTGAAGGTAGAACTTGAGAATGTGAGTGTTGCCGTCTACGAGCTCCTTCTCGAAATCGTTGATCCGATCGTACCGGCGAGACCAGACCGCCTGCGGGACGAGTTTGTGGACGCGGACGACGAGGACGTCTTCGTAGTGCGATCGATTGAAGATGGCCACTTGCCCTCTGGGCGGCGTCGCCTGATGAACGCGCCACAAGAAGTCGTGTGCCGCCTCTTCGGTCGAGGGCTGCCTGAACCCCGTCACGCGACAGCCCTGCGGGTTCATCGCGCCCAGGATGTGACTGATCGTCCCGTCCTTGCCGCCCGCGTCCAGGCCCTGCAGGCAGATGAGGAGCGAGCAACGCCCGTCGGCGTAGAGACGCGCCTGGAGCGCGCGCAGCTTGTCGCGGTCCCGTTCGATTTCATCCGCCGCCTTCTTGTGGCTCTCGTGGTGGTCCTTGAAGCCGGGATCGATATCCTTCAGCCGAACCTTGTCGCCTTGGTGCACCTGGAACCGATCGATGTACCTCACTTCGGGCCTCCCTCGTGCCTTGCCGCCCGCCACGGCCGCAGATTCGCCTCCGCCTTGGCGTCGGGCTTCGGTTCTGCCTCGCGCTTCGTCACGGCCTTCTTGTCGGCCCGGTCCAAAACCCAGTACGCCGCCAGCTTCATGCGGTCGTTCACCAGGGCCCAGGCAATGGCATAGCCCCACACGAACCCGGCCCAGCCCCAGCCGAGCGGCGTCATGAACAGCCCGTAGACCGCGATCAGCGTCGCCACCGCCTGCGTGCCCAGCACCGCCATCCACAGAATGCGCGCGGGGCGTATGGACCAGAACGGGCCGCGTGTTCGCGTGAGGAAGATCGTCAGGTGCCCCGCGACCGACAGCTTTAGGTACATCAACGTCTGGATGTGCGCGCGGTCGAGATGAAAGACGCGCTCACCGAGATAGAAGAGTCCGAACGCGGCCAACACCCCGAAGACGCCCAGCACCGTCGCAACGCCGAGCACCGTGCGCATGTTCCACGCTTCGGGCTGGTCCTTGTAGTGCACGTTGTCATAGGCGATGGAGAGGATGGCGCCGTCGTTGAGCAACGCCAGCATCACGATCATCACGGCCGTCAGCGGGAAGAAGTTGAAGACCAGGATCGCCAGCGTCATAAAGAGCAAGACACGCAACGTCTCCGCGATCCGGTAGATCGCGTAGCTGTTCATCCGCTGGAAGATCCTGCGGCTCTCCTTGATCGCGTCGATGATCACCGACAGACCGGGTGTCATCAGAACGATGGCGGCCGCGGCGCGCGCCGCGTCCGTCGCGCCCGACACGGCGATCCCGCAATCCGCCTTCTTCAGCGCGGGGGCGTCGTTGACGCCATCGCCCGTCATTCCCGCGATGTGCCCGCGCTTCTGAAGGACGTCGACGATGTGAAACTTGTGTTCGGGGAACACCTGCGCGAAGCCGTCGGCCTTGTCGATCGTATCGGACATCTGCGGGGTCTCCTGGCGCTTGACGTCGCCCAGGTCGCTCGCATCGAGAATGTTGGTCCCCATTCCCAGTTTCTTCGCGGTCTCCTTGGCGATGGCGAGCTGATCGCCCGTGACCATCTTGAGCTTCACGCCCATCTGGCTCGCCGTCGCGACGGTGGCCCTCGCATCTTCGCGGGGCGGATCGAACAGCGGCAGCACACCGAGAAACTGCCACCTTCCGTCGCCGTCGGCCCGCGCGACGCCGAGTGAACGAAAGCCGCGCACGGCAAATTCGGCGATTGCCTTGTCGACGGCGGGCTTCACCGCGTCCGCGTTCGCCGAGACCTTCAAGATCACCTGCGGTGCACCCTTGGTCGTCTTGAACGTCTTCCCGTCGAGGGCCTTGACGGTGGCCTCGGTGCGCTTGTGCACCGGGTCGAACGGCTGGAAGTGCTCCACGTGGTACCCCTTTAGCGCCTGGTCGCCGTCCTTCAGGCCCCCGAGGACCGCCAGATCGATGGTGTCGTTGTCGTCGGCGCGCGACGCCAGCGCCGCCGCAAGGATGACCTGCGCAGCCGGGATATCGTCGACGCGGAACGGGTCGCCGAGCGTCAGCTTGTTCTGGGTCAGGGTCCCGGTCTTGTCGGCGCACAGCACGTCGACGCCCGCCAGCTCCTCGATGGCCACCAGGCGGCTCACGATCGCCTGCTTCTTGGCGAGAAGTCGGGCGCCGACCGCCATCGTGACCGACAGAACGGTCGGCATCGCCACGGGAATCGCGGCCACGGTCAGCACCAGGGCAAACTGCAACGTGGTGAGGATGCGGTCGCCCCGAACGATGGCGAAGGTGATGATCACGGCGACCAACGTCACCGCCAGGATGATCAGGTAGTTGCCGATCTTCAGCACCGCGCGTTGGAAGTGACTGACCGTGTGCGCCCCCTGAACCAGCTGCGCGGTCTTGCCGAAGTACGTCTTGTCGCCCGTGGCGTAGACCAGCGCGCCGATCTCGCCCTGGCGGATGATGGATCCCGAGAACACCGCGTCGCCTGCCTTGCGCTCGGCAGGCAGCGACTCGCCCGTCAGGGCGGACTGATCCACCTGGACCGGGTCCCCCTCGAGCAGCCGCGCGTCCGCCGGTACGATGTCACCGAGGCGCACGCGTATGACGTCGCCCGGCACCAACTCTCGCGCGGGCGAAGTGACCCACTTGCCATCACGCTTCACCCTGGCCTTGATGGCCAGTTTGGCCTTCAGGGCGGCGATCGCGTTGCCGGCCTGGCGCTCCTCCCAGAATCCGACGACGGCGTTGGCGCAGAGCAGGACGAGAATGATGCCGAAGTCCGGCCAGTGCCGGGCGACCGCCGAGAGCACCACGGCCGCCTCGATCATCCACGGAATCGGCCCCCAGAAGTACGTGAGAAACTTCAGCAGCGGATTGGTCTTCTTCTCCTCGATCTCGTTTGGCCCGTACTGGGCGAGCCTTTTCTGAGCCTCCGCTTGATTGAGCCCATCCGCCGAACAGCCCAGCTTGGTCTGGAGCTCCGGCATGGGCATGGTCTTCATTCCGTCCTGGGCGTCGCGCGCGGAGCCGGACTTTGACCCGGAGGCCCTTTGCTGGGCCGGAGGAGACGAAGGCCTGGCAGGCGACTGCAGATCCGTCTTCATGGCTCATGCCCTTCCGTTACAGACCCGTATTCGCCGCGCCGCGCGGCGGAGTTGCACCTGGCTCGATGACTCAGGGCTCGCGGCGCGACGCTCACGTGAGCCTGCTCGCCTTCATGAGTGCTTCTCTTTGTGGCCGCCAAACTCGTATCGCATCGCAGAGAGCAGCTTGTTGGCGAAGTCTTCGTCGCCGCGCGAGGCAAAGCGCTGCGTCAGCGCGGTGCTCAGGACCGGGGCCGGCACTCCCTCGTCGATGGCCGCTTTGAGAGTCCAGCGCCCCTCGCCCGAGTCGGACACATGGCCCGCAAACGCATTGAGGTCGGCGCTCTTCTTCAGCGCTGCCGCCGTGAGGTCGAGGAGCCACGAACCGATGACGCTGCCGTGTCGCCAGGTCTCTGTGATGTCGGCGAGGTTCAGATCGTACTGGTAATGCTCCGGATGGCGGAGCGGTGCCGTCTCGGCGTCGGCCGCGCTCTTGGGCTGTTTTCCGGCGTTGGCGTGCCGAAGAATGTTCAGCCCTTCGGCGTACGCCGCCATGATGCCGTACTCGATGCCATTGTGGACCATCTTGACGAAGTGTCCGGCCCCGGCCGGCCCGCAATGGATGTAGCCTCGCTGGGTAGTGCCCATGCCGTTGCCGTTTCCGGGCGCCTTAGTCGCGCCCTCGACCCCGGGTGCCAGAGCGGCAAACACGCCGTCGAGCCTCTTCACGATGTCGGGCTCCCCCCCGATCATCAGGCAATAGCCGCGGTCGAAGCCCCAGACGCCGCCCGACGTGCCCACGTCGACGTAGTGGATCCCGCTCTTACCGAGCGTTTCCGCACGGCGGATATCGTCGTGGTAATAGGAGTTGCCGCCGTCGATGACGATATCGCCCCTGGCGAGAAGCGGCTCGAGTTCGCCCAACGTGGCCTCAACCACGGCGGCAGGCACCATGATCCAGATCGCGCGCGGCGCCTGGAGCTCGGAGACCAACCCGGCGAGCGAGCCGCTCACGGTTGCACCACCCTTACGCAGCTCGCTCGCCGCGTGCGGATGAATGTCGAACACGACACATTCATGGCCCGCTGCGAGGAGGCGGCGGACCATGTTCGACCCCATCCGCCCAAGCCCGACCATTCCGATCTTCATCTCGTCCTCCGTTGCTTCATGGGCCTTTCGGGGCGCTGAACGGGACGGGAGCAACCAGCACGACACATGCCACGCCCTCCCAACGCACCTCAAGGCGGACTCTCGACGTCCGGGGCTCTCGGGCGCCGGCCGTCTTTTGGCAGCTCGCGAATTCGACCTGCGAAAATGCGGTCGTTGTCGAACCCATGTCGACGGCCTCTTGCGCGTCCGCACCTGGGAACCGTGGCCTCGCCTTGGCGCCTCTACTCTTGGTCGTCGTCGGAGCCACGCTTGCGGCTTCGGCACTCACGGCCACGAGGCTGCTCCGGTGGATCGCGGTCGGGGGAGCGCGGGATCGCGCGCTCCGCCGGGGTCGTGCCCTGCAGCGTCAGTCGTCCTCCATGGTGGACAAGCTCGAGCGTCCCTTGCGCGTCGAGGAGTCGATAGGTGGCCGCGGCGGCGCTCGCCGTCACATGAAGCCTGAGCCCGCGACGTAGGATGGTGAACGACAAGCTCGTGAGGCCGTCGGGCAATCGCGGGGCGAACGACAGCGTGCCGCCTTGGTCACGCATGCCTCCCAAGCCCGTGACGAGAGCGACCCACGTCCCCGCCAGAGCGGCAATGTGCAGTCCGTCGCGGGCGTTGTGCTCGAGATTTTGCAAGTCGATTAGCGCCGCTTCGGCGACGTAGTCGAGCGCGAGGCGCAGATGGCCAACTTCGGACGCGAGCACTGCTTGGGTGCACGCGGAGAGCGAGGAGTCGCGGACCGTGATGCGCTCGTAGTAGTCGAAGTTTCGCGACTTCTCCTCGGGAGTGAAGGCGTCAGTGCAGAGCTGCATCGCGAGCACGAGATCGGCCTGCTTCACGACCTGCTTTCGATAGAGATCGAAGTAGGGGAAGTGAAGCATCAAGGGGTACCGGTCCTCCGGGGTTGCGGCGAAGTCCCAGACCTCGTGCGTCGTGAACCCATCGGCCTGCTGATGCACGCCGACGAGCGAATCGTACGGAAGACGGACGTGCTCGGCGGCCGCGCGCCAATCCGCCATCTCCTCGGGCGTCACGCCGAGCTCACGCGCCCTGTCCTGATGCCGCCCGCAAGCCTCGGCCGCGCCGACGAGGTTTTGCCGCGCCATCAGGTTCGTGTAGACGTTGTTGTCGGCGATTGCGCTGTACTCGTCGGGCCCCGTGACCCCGTCGATGCGAAAGGAACGGTCGAACCGGCCGTCGCCCGTCGCATCCACGTAGCGAAGAATGGCGGCGGCGATGTCGGCGTTGACGTGAAAGGCCGCGGTCCCTGCCGGCCAGTAGCCCGAGCATTCCTCGCCGTGGATCGTTCGCCAGGGAAACGCAGCCCCCGCCAGGTGAAGCTCGCGCGCACGCGCTCTGGCCATCGGTAGCGTCCCGTGCCTGCATCGAAGGGCATCGGCGGCCGCTGCCGGAACCGTGTGGGTGAGCACCGGCAGGATGAACGTGTCGGTGTCCCAAAAAGAATGCCCGTCGTATCCCGTACCCGTCAGGCCCTTGGCGGGGATCGCGCGCCCCTCCGCGCGTGCAGCCGCCTGCAAGACGTGAAAGAGGGCGAAGCGGACCGCTTGCTGCAACTCTGCATCGCCCCCAAGCGCGACGTCCGCCCTCGCCCAGAAGGCCTCGAGGTACGCACGCTGATCGGCAAGAAGCCCCTCCAAACCCATGAGGCGTGCGGCTTCGAGGGCCGCCGCGACCTGGTCGCGCAGCGCGGGGACCGTGCGATCGCTCGACCAGCCGTAGGCGACGAGCTTGATCAGGCGGAGACGTTCTCCTGGCTTGAGCACGTCCGCGACCGAGACGCGCGCGGCGTTGGCTGCCGTCTCCGCCGCGACGTGGACATGCGACGAGCCGGTTACCACGTGGTCCATCGCCGTCGCGACCCGCAGCTTGCTCCGTTTGGTGCGGTGGACGAGGGACGCCGCCGCACCCGAGCATGACACGTCTTGAGGCGCGAGCGACGATTCGAGCACCGCCGCGACGCGCGGGTCCGAGCCACCCGTCGGCAGCTGCTCGTTGGCCACGAGCTCCGACTGGACGACGAGATTGACCGGCCCGTCCCCCGGGGCGAAGGGCGAACGCGTGGCGCGACGCATGCATCCTCTCAGAACCCGAATCGCCCAGCCCGCCAAACTTTGCGGCGCCACATAGGTACCGACAAACCATGAATACCCGTGTTCTCTCCCTCGAGCTTCTGCAGAAGATCAACGCGTACTGGCGCGCCGCCAATTACCTGTCGGTCGGTCAGATCTACCTCTACGACAATCCCCTGCTGAAGGAGCCGCTCAAGCTATCGCACGTGAAGCCCCTGGTCGTCGGGCACTGGGGGACGACTCCGGGCCAGAACTTCATCTACGTGCACCTCAACCGCGTCATCAAGAAGTTCGACCTCGACATGTTCTACATCGCCGGCCCTGGTCACGGCGGCCCGGCGCTCGTGGCCAATACCTACCTCGAAGGCACCTACAGCGAGATCTATCCGAACATCAGCCAGGACGAAGCGGGGCTAAAGAAGCTCTTCACCCAGTTCTCTTTCCCTGGCGGCATCTCGAGCCACGTCGCGCCCACGACGCCCGGATCGATTCACGAAGGCGGCGAGCTGGGGTACTCGCTCAGCCATGCGTTCGGTGCTGCGTTCGACAACCCCGATCTCGTCGTGGCCTGCGTCGTCGGCGACGGTGAAGCAGAAACGGGCCCCTTGGCGACCGCCTGGCATTCGAACAAGCTTCTCGATCCCGTTACGGATGGGGCCGTGCTGCCGATCCTGCACCTCAATGGCTTCAAGATCAGCAACCCCACGGTGCTGGCTCGCATCGAGCGCGAGGAGCTGGAGCAGTTCTTTCGCGGTTGCGGCTGGACCCCCTACTTCGTAGCGGGTGACGACCCGGAAGAAATGCACCAGCTGATGGCCAGCACGCTGGAGCAGGCCATCGAGCACATTCGTGGGATCCAGCGCCGCGCGCGGACCGCGGACGATGCCACTCGCCCGCGCTGGCCGATGATCGTCCTGAGATCTCCCAAGGGCTGGACGGGGCCGAAAGTCGTCGACGGCCTCAAAGTGGAGGGTACGTTCCGCGCCCACCAGGTGCCGCTCCTGGTGGACGACGACCATCCCGAGCATCTTCAACAGCTGGAGAGCTGGATGAGGAGTTACAGGGCGGAGGAGCTCTTCGACAGGAGCGGCCGCCTCATCCCCGAACTGGCCGAGCTTGCCCCCACGGGCGATCGCCGGATGGGCGCGAACCCCCACGCCAACGGCGGAATTCTATTGAGCGACCTCCGCATGCCGGACTTTCACGCGCATGCGGTGAGCGTCCCTTCTCCCGGCGCGGTAACCGGTCAAGACACGCGGGTGCTGGGCTTGTTCCTTCGCGACGTGGCGAAGTTGAACGAGGACCAGCGCAACTTCCGTGTCTTCGGTCCCGACGAGACCATCTCGAACCTCCTCGGCGCGGTCTTCGAGGTCACCAACCGCCAGTGGGATGCCCGGAAAGTCCCCGATGATGAATTCCTCGCGCCGAACGGGCGCGTCCTGGATTCGATGCTCAGCGAGCACCAATGCGAAGGCTGGCTGGAAGGGTACCTCCTGACCGGCCGGCATGGCCTCTTCAACAGTTACGAGGCCTTCATCCGCATCGTGGACTCGATGTTCAGCCAGCACGCCAAATGGCTGAAGGTCACGTCGGAGCTGCCGTGGCGCCGGAAGATCTCCTCGCTCAACTATCTGCTCGCCTCTCACGTATGGCAGCAGGATCACAACGGCTTCACGCACCAAGATCCCGGCTTTCTCGACCACGTCATCAACAAGAAGGCCAGCATCGTGCGCGTGTACCTCCCGCCCGACGCCAACTGCCTTCTCTCGGTCTTCGACCACTGTCTGCGCAGCCGGAACTACGTGAACGTGGTGGTCGCCGGGAAGCACGCCCTCCCGCAATGGCTGACCATGGACGCCGCGGTGGTGCATTGCACCGAAGGACTCGGCATCTGGCAATGGGCTAGCAACGACCAGGGATCCGAACCCGACATCGTGATGGCCTGCTGCGGCGACACGCCCACGCTGGAAGTGATGGCCGCCGTATCCATTCTTCGCCAGCATCTGCCCGACCTGAAAGTCCGGGTCATCAACGTGGTCGACCTGATGAAGCTGCAGGCTCAGAGCGAGCACCCTCACGGCCTGAGCGACACGGATTACGATTCGCTCTTCACCAAGGACAAGCACATCATCTTTGCCTTCCACGGCTACCCGGCGCTCGTGCACCGGCTGACCTACCGCCGCACCAACCGCAACCTCCACGTCCGGGGATACAAGGAGGAGGGTACGATCACGACGGCCTTCGACATGAGGGTTCAGAACGACCTGGACCGGTTCCATCTGGTGCAAGACGTGGTCGATCGCACGCCTCATCTGGGCGCGAAGGGCGCCTACCTGAAACAGATGGTCAAGGACAAGCTCATCGAACACAAGCTCTACATCGACAAGCACGGGCAGGACCTTCCGGAAATCCGGAACTGGATGTGGGGGAGCGCCCGATGAACGCGTCCGACCTCGTGGAGCTGGCCAGGGCTCTCGTCGCCGGCGACAGGGGCCTGCTGGCGATGGACGAGAGCAATCCCACCTGCAACAAGCGATTTGCAAAGCTGCAGATTCCGCAGACCGAGGAGGCGCGGCGTGCGTACCGCGAGTGGATCGTCGCCACGCCCGGGCTCGCGGATTGCATCAGCGGCGTAATTCTCTACGACGAGACGTTCCGTCAGCACACGAGAGACGGGACTCCGTTCGTCAAAGCCGTCACGCGGGCGGGCCTCGTGCCTGGCATCAAAGTCGATACCGGGGCGAAGCCCTTGGCAGGTCACCCGGGCGAAAGAATCACCGAGGGCCTGGATGGGCTGCGCGAACGCCTCGTCGAGTATTCTCGAATGGGTGCCCGATTCGCCAAGTGGCGCGCGGTGATTGTCCTGGGCGACGGCCTTCCGAGCCGTGGGTGCATCGCGGCCAACGCGCTCGCGCTGGCCCGTTATGCGGCGCTCTGCCAGGAAGCCGGCATGGTCCCCATCGTCGAGCCGGAAGTGCTCATGGACGGCGCGCATACGCTGGGTCGCTGCAGTGAGGTGACCGAGGAGGTCCTGCGGACGGTCTTCGGTCAGCTGTACGCACAAGGCGTGACGTTCGAGAGCATGATCGTGAAGCCCAACATGGTGCTCCCGGGGTTGGGCTGCTCCAAGCAGGAAACGGTGGACGAAGTCGCCGACGCGACAGTGACATGCCTCTTGCGGGCCGTCCCCGCCGCGGTACCGGCAATCGCGTTCCTGTCGGGCGGCCAGCCGGCGGAGTTGGCCTCGGCTCGGTTGAACGCGATGAACGTCAGGTTCAAGGGCCGCCTTCCCTGGGCGCTGGCGTTCTCGTTCGCCCGCGCGATCCAGCAGCCCGCTCTGGAGATCTGGCACGGGGAGGACGGTCAAGTCGGGGCGGCGCAGCGGGCTCTCTATCATCGAGCCCGGTGCAACCGCGCCGCGCGACGCGGCGAATACGGTGCTGCCATGGAGAAAGTGACGGCAGCAAGAGTCCGGGCCGTGGAAGAGCCCATTTCAAAGGCTCCGTGAACACGCAAATAGGGGCCGGGCATGCACAAGAAGTTCGTAACTTGCGCCGCGATGCCGGAGTCGGCGAGCTTTCGCACCTCGCTGTTCACCTTGGCAAGGAGCTGCTCGGGGGGCGCGTGCTTTGCCACGCCGACGAGAAACTGCGCGATGCTGTCCTCGAGGCTCGTCGCGGACGGGGCTTGCTGGCTCATGGTCGACTCCTTGGTCGTGGCGGCGAGAGCGGGCGGTGTCAAACGTGGCGGGGGCCCTCCGTCCAGCCGAGCTTCCGGCACGCGACGCGATCGAGCGATACGGCACCCGGGCCGATGATGGCGATCATCGCGAGGACGACGAGGTACGTGAACTCGTCGAAGCCCACGAGATCGAAGACGCCGTGCAGGTCGCCGATCTTCGCGGTCAGGATGGCGACGACCATGCTCACGAGGAGCGGTATCGCCGCGAGGCGCGTGAAGAGGCCGATGACGAGGAGGGACCCGCCAATCAGCTCGGTGTACGAGACGACGACCGCGTTGAGTCCCGGCATCGGGATCCGCAGCGTGACGAAAAACTGGGTCACCTTCGCGATGTCGTGCACCTTGCCCCATCCCGTGGACACGAAAAGGAGGCCGACGGCGAGGCGCCCGAGCAGCGGCGCGAGCCAGCGAACGCGGTCCACGACCGCGAGCACTTGGTTTCGTGCGGCTTCGACGCGTGCCATCGTTGCGATCATGACGACAAGCATACGAGCATGACCCCGTGAGGTTACGAGTAGCGTCCGTGGCCCCGCTGGCGTGCATCCCGGCAGCCCTATCCGCGGGGTGTGCGAGCCGGACCGGCCCCCTGTGCACCGAGAAGGCAGCTGCCACGTCCGTGGTGTGGGACTACGAGGCGGTCGCAAATCACGGCGGGATCGATGGACTCGCCGTCGAGGCGCGCTTTGCGCCGATGGCAGCCGGCGCGCTGCGCGTCGACGACGATGCCGCGCCGTTCGTGCGTGACGTAGCGTACGCAAAGGGTGAAGCGTGGGTCGGCGTCGAGGCCCGCGAGGCGTCGTGGAGCGTGCCGTGCGCCTCGGGATGCCGCGTGCGCTATCGGTACGGCCTAGGGGAAGCGGCCGCGAAGCTGAACGACCCGGAGACCGCCATCGGAACGAGAGATGTCATCGTCGCTCCGCCCGCGACGTGGCTGCTACGGCCTGACGCCGCGGGAGGTCGCTTCCGTTTACACGTGACGATCGATCGGCCCTGGCGCTTCGCGAGCGCGATGCCGGTGCCCCCCGGGGCTGCGACCGAAACGTTCGAAGCGCCGACCGAGTCTCTCGGGTACTCGTCGTTCGCGGCCTTCGGCGCGTTCGACGTCGACGCGATCCAGCGCGGCACCCTGCGGGCGAACGTCGCCATCGCTCCCGGGTTGGCCCCGCTGTCGCCCGCCGACGTGACCCGCTGGGTCGCAACCGCCGTCGACGGGATCCTGGCCTACTACGGTCGGCCGTTCGTCGACCGGGTCCTCGTCATCGTTCTACCAGGGGCCCCCGGTGACCCCACGCGAGGCGAGACGCTGGGCGCGGCGGGGCCGGCCGTCCTCGTGCGCGCCGCGCCCGGGTTGACGCCCGCGGCTCTGCGCGACGACTGGGTCGTCACTCACGAGCTTCTCCACGTATCGCTTCCTTCGCTGGGGCCCGAGCACGCGTGGCTCAGCGAAGGGATCGCTACGTACGTCGAGCCCGTCGTCCGGGCGCGTACGGGCCTCGTCACCCACGAGGTCTACTGGCGCGAGCTCGTCGAGGGGCTGCCGCAAGGCCTTCCCGAGGCCGGCGACCGCGGCCTCGAACGAACGAACACCTGGGGTCGCACGTACTGGGGCGGAGCGCTCTTTTGTTTTGTCGCCGACATTGCAATCCGTGAACAAACGCGCAACACCCGTTCGTTCGACGATGCACTTCGCGGCATTGTCGCCGCGGGGGCCGACGTCGAAGCCCACTGGACCGTCGAGCGCTTCATCGAGGTCGGCGACCGTGCAACCGGTACGGCCGCGCTCGCCGAGCTTTATCGCTCGATGGCACTCGCGCCGGGCACGATCGATCTCGCGAGCCTGTGGCAGCGGCTTGGCGTGCACGTCGAATCGGGAAAAGTCACGTTCGACGACCGCGCTCCGCTCGCCCCGATCCGCCGCGCTATGACCGATGGGCAAGTTCTCGAGTAACATTGTGCGCCGTCGAGCGTAGTCTTGGTGCCATGCAGCGCTCGGCAGCCTGGCAAACGCGAAACCGAGACCATCGAGGGAGCAAGACCATGAAGAGCACCATGATCGCGGCGGCCGTGGGTGGAATTCTGATGGGCTTGACAGGCTGTGGCGAATCGACCCCCCCAGCCAACTCGCCGGCGAGCGCGACCACGGGCGCTGCGGCGACCGACGCGCCGAAGCACGGCTGCAAGGGTCAAAACGCATGCAAGGGGCAGGGCGGG
>Ga0302325_10009583_pt1 | contig 21121 bp, 22 predicted proteins | sample Palsa_T0_2_FD_201948 | JGI IMG/M metagenome (GOLD analysis project Ga0302325, IMG submission 201948) | Peat permafrost microbial communities from Stordalen Mire near Abisko, Sweden - Palsa_T0_2 | ecosystem: Environmental > Terrestrial > Soil > Palsa > Peat permafrost | place: Sweden: Abisko...
CAGCACGCGCTTGCGGAAGTTGCGCAGCCCGAGCGTCAGAAACAGCGCGCAGAAGCCGAGCAGCGCCGGATAGACCACGTAGAGGTGCATGTTGTGGCCGCCCGAGGTCAGGCCGGCGCGAAGGCCTTCGTTGACGTAGATCAGCGGGTTGAAGAGCACGATGATCTGCAGCCAGTGGATCCCACCGACCGTGAGTGGCGCCAGGCGGTTCCACTGGTAGTACGTGCCGCCCAGGAAGGTGATCGGCAGCACCACGAAGCCGAACATCAGGCCGATGTTGCGCGGCTCGAAGGCGGTTCCCAAAAGCAGGCCGAGCGAGGTCATCATCACGCACGCGAGCGGGATCACGGTGAGGACGATCGCCCAGTGGGCGGCGAGGTGCGCGTGCACGCCGGGGGCGTGCACGACCGCCGCGATCGGGAAGACGATCAGTGCTGCGAGCAATCCCTGCGCGGCGCCGGAGAGCACCTTCGAGAGCGCTACGAGCCAGATCGGACAGGGCGCCTGCACTCGGTCCTCGATCTCGCGCGTGTAGCCGAACTCGGTCGCGAGCGCCAGCGCGACCGCCTGGATGCCCTGGAACATGATCGAGATGCCGACGACGCCGGGGACCAGCACGGTCGCGAAGCCCGACTCGGCAGCCGCCCCGTGCCCGGCGCCGACGCCCTGGCCGATGCTCGGGAAGACGTAGAGGAAGACGAACACCAGCAGGAACGGCTGGATCACGGTACGGATCACGAACTCGACGGAGTGCTTGCGCAGGACCACCAGGTCGCGCACGATCAGCGCGCGCAGCGCGACCCGGCTCGCCGCCGCGGCGCTTCGCGCGGGCGTGGCGAGGATCCGGTGCCCGGCCCCGGGCTCGGCGGCTGCTGAGATCGGCGCGGAGCTCATTCGCGCAGGTCCTTGCCGGTCAGGTTGATGAAGACGGTCTCGAGGCTCGGCTCGGCGACCGAGAGATCGGCGATCTCGAAGCCGGCGGCCTCGGCGGCGCTGACGACGCTTGGCACGAGGCGATCGGCGCCGCGAACGTGCAGTTCGACGCCGCCCGGGATCTCCCTCGTACGCGTGACGAACGTCAGGCCCGCGGCGAGCGCCGCCGCCAGCGCCGCAATGTCGCCGCGGGCCTTCAGCGTGACGATCGTGTCCACCCCGACGGACTGTTTCAGCGCCGCCGGTGTGTCGAGCGCGAGGATCCGACCGTGGTCCATGATCGCGACGCGGCCGCAGAGCTGGTCGGCCTCCTCCATGTAGTGCGTCGTCAGCATGATCGTCTGCCCGTCGCGGTTCAGCTCCCCAAGGACCTCCCACAGCGCAAGGCGACTCTGGGGGTCAAGACCCGCGGTCGGCTCGTCCAGGAAGAGCACCGCCGGGCGGTGGAAGATCGCGCGCGCGACCATCAGCCGCTGGGCCATGCCACCGGACAGCGCATAGACCGACGCCTTCGCCCAGCGCGAGAGCTGGAACTGTTCGAGCAGACGGTCGGCGATCTGTTCGGATTCGCGCGCCGGGATGCCGAACAGGCGACCGTGGAAGTAGAGGTTCTCGCGCACCGTCAGCTGCCTGTCGAGCGTGTTCTGCTGCGAGACGGTGCCGATCAGCTGCTTGGCGAGCGTCGGGTGAGCGACAACGTCGATGGCGCCGACGTAGGCGGCCCCCGAGGTCGGTACGACGCGTGTCGTCAGCATGCCGGCCGTCGTCGTCTTGCCGGCGCCGTTGGGCCCAAGCAGCCCGAAGACCTCGCCGGCCCGGATACTCAGGTCCAGGTGGTCGACGGCCGCGAAGTCGGTCCCAGCGTAGATCTTCGTCAGCTCGACGGTGCGGATGATCTCGGCGGCGCCGTCGCTGTCGAAACCGGGCGCCGCGTCGTTCTCGGCTGAGTGCGTCGTCGTCACCATGCGTGCCCTGGTCGTGGTCGCGGATCGCCTGAGGGGCAAGGATACCGAGCGGCTTGGCGCGCGATGGCGGGCTGGCGCGCGAGCGGGTTGGTGCGCGCGAGATGGCGCCCCGGCCGCCGCGAGCGTCCTCGCCTACGGGTAGCGCTGCCGGCGGGTCTCGCGCTCGACGATCCGGATCGCACTCGTCGGGCACCCCACCGCGGCGGCCATCAGCAGCTCGTCGGGACCGGGGCCGATCACCACGGCGACGTCGTCCTCCAGGTGGAAGATCTCCGGCGCGATCTGCTCGCAGTCACCGTGCCCGGTGCAGATGTTGGGGTCGATCAGGGCGACCAGGGTCATCGGTGATCCTTCGCTGACATCGGCGCTGGACCGCGATGCTAGTGGGTCTCGACCCCGCGGTGGAACGCCCGGCGGGCGCGGCGCCGCCGAGGCTGCGCGTTGGCGGCGAGCGTGCGCGTCTGGGGCGCGCATGCGGGTGGCCCGGGGTCGAGAGGTCCGATCGCCTACGCTCGTCAGTGGTGCTCATCCCCCGCACGGACATCCGCAACGTCGCGATCGTCGCCCACGTCGACCACGGGAAGACGACGCTGGTCGACGCCATGCTGTGGCAGTCGGGGGCGTTTCGCGCCAATCAGGAGGTCGCCACGCGGGTCATGGACTCGATGGACCTCGAGCGCGAGAAGGGGATCACGATCCTCGCCAAGAACACCTCGGTGCGCTACCGCGGCGTGAAGCTGAACATCATCGACACGCCCGGGCACTCAGATTTCGGCGGCGAGGTCGAGCGCGGCCTGACGATGGTGGACGGGGTGCTGCTGCTGGTCGACGCCAGCGAGGGACCCCTTCCCCAGACGCGCTTCGTACTGCGCAAGGCGCTCGACGCGCAGCTGCCGGTGATCCTCGTGGTCAACAAGGTCGACCGCCCGGACGCACGGATCGGGGAGGTCGTCAACGAGGTCTACGAGCTGTTCCTCGACCTGGATGCCGACGAGCGTCAGATCGAGTTCCCGATCGTCTACACCAACGCGCGGGCCGGCTGGGCGGCGCTGGAAGAGGGCGCCGTGGGCACGGACCTCGGCCCGCTGATGGACCTGCTGCTCGAGCATATCCCGGCGCCGCTGCATGACCCCGAGCATCCCTTCCAGGCGCTCGTCACCAATCTCGACGCCTCCCCCTACGTCGGCCGTCTCGCGCTCTGCCGCGTGCGCCACGGAACGGTTCGCCGCGGACAGCAGGTCGCCTGGTGCCGCTCGGACGGCGAGATCACGCGGGCCACGATCGGCGAGCTCTACGTGACCGACGCGCTCGACCGCGTCGACGCGCAGGAGGCCGGCGCCGGCGAGATCATCGCGGTCGCGGGTATCGCCGAGGTCACGATCGGCGAGACCCTCGCGGACATCGACGATCCGCGGCCGCTGCCGGTGATCACCGTCGACGAGCCCTCGCTCTCGGTGACGATCGGCATCAACACCTCGCCGCTGGCGGGCCGCAGCGGCAGCAAGCTGACCGCACGCCAGATCAAGAGCCGTCTCGACCAGGAACTGGTCGGCAACGTCGCCCTGCGGGTCCGCGAAACCGATCGCCCCGACGCCTGGGAGGTGCAGGGGCGCGGCGAGCTGCAACTGGCGGTGCTGGTCGAGATCATGCGACGCGAGGGCTTCGAGCTGACCGTCGGCCAGCCGCAGGTGCTGACGCGGGAGATCGACGGACACGTGAACGAGCCGGTCGAGCGGCTCGCCATCGACGTACCCGAGGACTATGTCGGCGTCGTCACGCAGCTGGTGGCGTTGCGCAAGGGCCGTCTGGAGCAGATGGTCAACCACGGCACCGGCTGGGTGCGAATGGAGTACCTGGTACCCGCCCGCGGACTGATCGGCTTTCGCACCGAGTTCCTCACTGAGACGCGCGGTACCGGCCTGCTGCACCACGTCTTCGACCGCTGGGAGCCGTGGGCGGGCGAGATGCGCAACCGCCCGACCGGCGCGCTGGTCGCCGACCGCGACGGCGTCGCGGCGCAGTTCGCGCTGATGAATCTGCAGGAGCGCGGCACGCTGTTCGTCGGACCCGGGGACCCGCTCTATGAGGGCATGATCGTCGGCGAGAACGCGCGTGCCGACGACCTCGATGTCAACGCCTCCAAGGAGAAGCACCTCACCAACATCCGCTCCTCCACCGCCGATGTGCTGGTGCGCCTGGTGCCCCATCGCCAGCTGTCGCTCGACCAGGCGCTCGAGCTGCTGCGCAGCGACGAGTGCGCGGAGGTCACCCCGGAGGCCGTGCGCCTGCGCAAGGCCGTGCTGGCCAAGGTCGACCGCGTGCGGGTCGCACGCCGCGCCGCCCGCTAGCGTTTTGAGCGCCGCGCGCGGCGCGCGGCCTTTGCCTTCGCACGCGAGCGTTTGATCCGCTCGGTGCGTGGCGCCACGGTGCCGCGCTCGCGGTCGATCTCGCGCGCCGCGTGCCGCGGAGCGTGGATGTGCGCGTCGCGGCGGATCACGTAGATGATCGTCGCGAAGACGGCGAGCGCGACGATGCCGATGCCCACCTCGTCGATCGCCGACAGGCCGCTGCTGGTGCCGCTGGGAATGGTGATCGGCGGCGCGGTGGACGTCGTGGTGGTGCTCGTGACGCTGGTCGAGCTCGTCGACCCGGTCAGGCCGGTGAACGGCGCGGTCGCGAGCGCGCTCGCCGGCAGCGCGAAGGCAGCGGTCGCCGCGAGCACGGCGGCGGAGGCGCGCAGCAGCTGCAAGCGGAGTCTCATCGCGCCCAATATATCCGCAGGCGGTCCCTAGACTATGAGGCGGTGCCACCCAAGCAACGTCAGATCCGCATGGAGCAGCGCGTCGGCCCAGACGTCATGGAGCAGCTGCAGACGCGCAGCAACGAGCAACTGGAGGCCGAGCGCGCGCACCGCTCGGTTGCCTTCGCGATCCTCGGCGCCCGCGCCGCGGAGCGCTACGACGCTGACACGGCGCGTGCCTGGTTCCAGAAGGCGATGGTCGCTTCGACCCATCCACAGGAGCGGTTGCAGATCCGCCGGATGGCCGACGCCTCGCTCGCGCTGGCCGAACGTCGCGCCGGTGACCTCAAGACCGCGGTCGAGAAGCTCGGTCAGGAGGCTCCCTCCGCGCGGGCCCTGTTCGGCCTGCGGGTGATGGGACTGATCGCGCCGCCCAAGAGCATGGGCATCGTGGCGCGCCTGCGTGGCATCGCCGTCGCGATCGTCGTGGTGATCGTCGTGATCGCCCTGGGGACCGGCATCGTCGAGCTGATCTCGCTCGCCCCCGGACGCCTCAGCCTGCCCCCCGCCGTGCTGCTCGGCGTGATTCTCGACATCGTCGTGATCGCGATTCTCGCGGCGTTCGGCCGCCGCCGCCAGAAGGCCGCGCGAGCCAAGGCGACCGGCGGGTCCTGAGCCGGCGCTCGGCGCCGGCGGCCCGCTTCGACCGCGCGAGCCCGCCGCCGGTCGCGCGTGGGCACCAATATGGCCGCCAAGCGCACCCACCACAAGCACTCTTCGACGAAGAACTACCGGCGCGTGCTCGACCGCCTCGCCGACCACCCTGCGGTGCATCGCGTCGCCACCGGGCGCGTGACGCCGCGGATGGGCGCCGGTCGACCGGTGGCGCTGATCTCGAAGGTGCGCCCGGTCGCCTCGGGCCTATCGATCACGATCAACGTGGACGGCGCGATCATCGACGCCTACGTGATCACCGACCAACCCGACGAGGTCACAGCGTTCATGGACGAGCAGGGCTGGACGCAATCGTGAGGGCCGATCCGCGGCCGCCGCTTGCGCGAGCGCTCGGAAGCCTGCTGCGCGCCGGCGGGCGAGGCGGCACAAGCCTGCCGGGGAAGCTGCTGCTGGCGATGGACCCGGCGGCGATCACGCGACTCGCCGCTGCCCTGCCACGCGGCAGCGCCGTGGTTTCGGCGACCAACGGCAAGACGACGACGGCCGCCTTCGCCGCGTCGATCTTCCAAGCCGCCGGGATCTCCACCGCCCGCAACGTTGCCGGCGCGAACATGGCCGGCGGGATCGCCTCGGCGTTGCTTGCGCGCCGCGAGCCCGCCGAGCTGGGCCTGTTCGAGGTCGATGAGTTCTGGCTCGACTCCGTCGCGACCTCGCTGCAACCGCGGGCGTTGCTGCTGGCCAACCTCTTCCGCGACCAGCTGGACCGCTACGGCGAGCTCGAGACGATCGGCGCGCGCTGGGCGAGCCTGGTCGCGACGTTCCCCTCGCAGCTCGTGCTGAACGCCGACGACCCGCTGATCGCCGATCTTGGCCGCGACCGCGCCGACGCGCTCTACTTCGGCATCGAGGATCCCGACGCCGCCGGCGCGGCGGGTCTCGCTCACGCGTCGGACTCCAAGCGCTGCCGCCGCTGCGGCGCCGCCTACGTCTATGCGCACGTCTATATCGCCCATCTCGGCCTCTACGCATGTCCACGCTGCGGGGCGCAGCGCCCCGTCCCGCTCGTGAGCGCTCACGATGTCGCACTCGACGGCCTGCGGGGTGCCTCCTTCGAGCTGCGGACGCCGTACGGCAGCGCCGCCGTGCGGATCTCCCTCCCCGGTCTCTACAACGTCTACAACGCGCTGGCCGCAGCGGCGCTCGCCGTCGCGCTGGAAATCGAGCCGGCAGCGATCGCGGCGGGCCTCGCAGCCGCCGAGGCGGTGTTTGGCCGCGGCGAGCGGGTCAGGCTCGGGGACCGCGAGCTGGCGATCCTGCTGGTCAAGAACCCGGCCGGCGCCAACGAGGTCCTGCGGCTGCTCGGAGCCCAGGCTGGCAACCACGACGTGCTCGGCATCCTCAACGACCGGATCGCCGACGGCCGCGACGTCTCCTGGATCTGGGATGCCGATTTTGAGACCCTCGCCCCACGGGTGCGTCACGCGACATGCTCGGGCACGCGCGCAGCGGAGCTCGCGCTGCGGCTGAAGTATGCCGGCGTCCCGACCGAACGGATCAGCGTGAACGGCGACCTCGCGGCGGCATTGCGTGAGGCACTGGAGCGCTGCGAGGGCGAGCTGTACGCGCTCCCCACCTACACGGCGATGCTGGCCCTGCGCGAGCTGCTGACGCGCTCCGGCCACACGCAGAGCTCATGGGCACGGCAATGAGCAGCGACGCCGTCATCTGGCACGACCTGGAGTGCGGCGCCTACGACGCCGACCTCCCCCACTGGCACGCGCTCGCGCGCCGGTACCCCGGAGTCGTGCTCGACGTCGGAGCCGGCACCGGCCGGGTCGCGCTTCCGCTCGCCCGCGCGGGCCACGACGTGATCGCGCTCGAGCGCGATGGCGAGCTGGCCGAGGAGCTCGCTCGGCGCGCGCAGGGACTGGCGGTCGAGGTGCTGTGCGCGGACGCGTGCGCGTTCAAGCTCGCCGAGCCCGTGGCGCTGGCGATCGTGCCGATGCAGACGATCCACCTGTTCGAAGAGCGCTCGGCGTTCCTTGCCTGCGCGCGCCGCGCGCTCGCGCCCGGAGGTCTGCTCGCCGTGGCGCTGCTCGGGGAGGGCGCCGAGCCGTTCGAACTCGAGCTGGAGCCCGATACGATCGAGCTTGGGCCGGTGCGCTACGAGAGCACGCCGACGGCGCTTCGACGTCGCGACGGCGCGGTGCTGCTCGAACGCCGCCGCTCGCGGATCTCAGGCGCCGGCGCCGAGACCGCGGTCGACCTCGTCCGCCTCGCGAAGTGCGACCCGCAGACGCTCTGCGCGGAGGCGGCCGCGGCCGGCTTCGACGCGCTCGATCCCCGCGTGATCGAACCAACCCGGGAGCACGCGGGCAGCGAGATCGTCTGCCTGGGGGTGCCGGCGTGATCCTTCGCGTGTGCGCTTTGTATCCCGATCTGATGAATATCTACGCCGATCGCGGCAATCTGGTGATGCTGGAGCGCCGGTGCGCGTGGCGCGGCATCGAATACCGGCTGCACGAGAGCGGTTTGGGCGAGGGGCTCCGCGACGAGCACGACCTCTACTACATCGGTGGCGGCCAGGATGCCGACCAGCGTCGCTGCGCGAGCGACCTGCTCGAGCACAAGGCGGCCGCCCTGCACGCCGCCGGCACACGCGGCGCCGTGGTGCTGGGCGTCTGCGGCGGCTACCAGCTGCTCGGCCACTCCTACCAGCTCGGCCCCGAGACGATCCCCGGCATCGGCCTGCTCGACCTGCACACCGTTCGAGCCGAGGGCCCGCGCCTGATCGGCAACGTTGCGATCGCGACCGCGGCGGGCACGATCGCCGGCTTCGAGAACCACGGCGGTCGCACGCATCTCGCAGCCGGACAGGAGCCGTTCGGGCGCGTGCTGCACGGTCACGGCAACGACGGCGCAAGCGGGCTGGAGGGCGCGCGGCGCGACAACGTGATCGGCACCTACGTTCACGGCCCGCTGCTGCCGAAGAACTCCTGGCTGTGCGACCTGCTGATCGCTAGCGCGCTCGGCGTGGCGGCCGAGGAGCTCGAGTCCCTCGAGGACTCCCTGGAGCGCGCCGCGCACGCCGAGGCGCTCACGGCAGCCGGCGTGGCAGCCTGAGGCGGCTCCCCGCCGGCCGCCGCCGACGCCGGACGCTCGCGAGCGCCGCCCGTTCCCCTCGCTCCCCTGCCGCGCTCAGCCGCTTGAGCCGAAGCCGCCGCTCCCGCGCTCGCTGACCGCAAGCCCGTCCACCTCGACAACGGTGACGGGCTCGAACGCCACCACCAGGAGTTGGGCGATCCGGTCGCCCGCCGCGATCTCGAAGGCCTGCTCGCGGTCGGTGTTGAGGAGCAGCACGCGCAGCTCGCCGCGGTAGCCCGAGTCGATCAGGCCTGGTGCGTTGACCAGTGCGATCCCGTGGCGCAGCGCAAGGCCCGAGCGCGGCAGCACCAGGCCTGCATGCCCGGCGGCGATCGCGACGGCGACACCCGTTCCGATGCTGGCGCGCTCACCGGGGCCGATGCGCGCCGCGTGCGCGGCGTAGAGGTCCAATCCGGCGTCGCCGTCATAGGCCCGCGTCGGCAGCACCGCACCGGGCTCCAGGCGGGTTACCTCGAGCGTCATGCGCTCTTGCGCGGCAGTGCGAAGCGTTCGAAGCGTCCCGCAGTGGCGGGCGGCAGCAGCGCGCGTACGTGCACGCCCTCGGGGGTGTCCTCGCGGTCGAGCTCACCGGCCAGCTCGTGCAGCTCGGCGAGACGCGCCCCCTCGGCATAGGGCAGCAGCAGATCGACCGCCGACAGCGAGCTGACGAAGACCTCGTCGATCCGCTCACGCAGCTCCGCGAGCCCCTCGCCGCTCGCGGCGGACACCAGCAGCGCGTCGCGATGGCCGTTCACCGCCCGCGTTCGCCCAAGCTCATCCAGCAGGTCGGCCTTGTTGAGGACCAGCAGGCGGGACCGCTCGCCCGCGCCGATCTCATCGAGCACCGACTCGACCGCGCCCATCATCGCCTCGACGTCCTCCTCGGCGGCGCTTGCGTCGACGACGTGCAGGATCAGCTGCGCGCGGCTGGTTTCCTCCAGCGTGGCCGCGAAGGCGTCGACGAGCTGGTGGGGAAGCTTGCGAATGAAGCCGACCGTGTCGCTCAGCAGGTAGGTCCGCCCCCCTATCTCGAGCGCCCGGACGGTCGGATCGAGCGTGTGAAAGAGGCGGTCGGCGACCGCGACATCCGAGCCGGTCAGGGCGTTCATCAGCGTCGACTTGCCGGCGTTGGTGTAGCCCGCCAAGGCAACGGCGGGCAGCGCCGAGCGCTCGCGTTCGCTGCGCATCACCTGGCGCGAGGAGTGCACGTCGCGCAGCCGCCTGCGCAGCACGGAGATGCGGTTGCGCGCGAGGCGGCGGTCGGTCTCGATCTGCGTCTCGCCCGGTCCGCGCGTGCCGACCCCGCCGCCGAGCCGTTCGAGGTGCGACCACAGGCCCCGCATTCGCGCGAGGTTGTACTCGAGCTGCGCGAGCTCGACCTGCAGCTTGCCCTCGGCGCTGCCGGCGTGGCGGGCGAAGATGTCGAGGATGATCGCCGTGCGGTCGACGACGGCGATCCCCAGCGCCGCCTCGAGCGTGCGCTCCTGGCGCGGGGAGAGCTCGTCGTCGCAGGCGATCACGTTCGCGTCGAGCGCCGCCGCGAGCGCCTTCAGCTCCTCGAGCTTGCCGGAGCCCAGGTAGCTGTTCGGATGGGGCTGCTCGCGCTGCTGCACGAGCTCGCCGACGACCGCGACGCCCGCCGTGCGCAGCAGCTCGCCCAGCTCGGCGAGATCCTCGGCAGCCGGCTGGGACGCGATGGCAATGGCGCGCTGGCGCGCCCGTGCTTCGCGCGGCGCATCGTGGAACTGGCTGTTGCGGGCGCGAGAGCGCTGGGCCACTATCGGTCAATCATGGCGCACGGGCACGATCAGCGCCCGAGCTGACCGAGACGCTCGACGGCCTCGCTGAGCCGATCGTCGGGCGTCGTGAGCGAGATCCGGAAGAAACCCTCGCCGTTGGGCCCGTAGGCGCCGCCCGGCGACAGCACCACGGCGACCTCTTCGAGCACGTGCTCGCAGTAGGCGGCGGCGCTGTCGAAGCCCTCTGGTACTGGCGCCCAGATGTAGATCGTCCCGCGCGGTGGCGTCACGCTGACGCCGATCTTCGCAAGCGCTGCGCAGACCAGGTCGCGACGGCGCGTGTAGATCTCGTTCATCTCGGCCTTGTAGTGATCGAGCTGGGGCGCGAGCGCCGCCGCGCCGGCCAGCTGCACCGCCTCGAACAGCCCCGAGTCGACGTTGGTCTTCAGCCGCCAGTAGGAGGCGATCGCCTCGGCGTTGCCGACGATCGCCGCACAGCGCCAGCCGGTCATGTTGTAGCCCTTGGACAACGAGAACACCTCGACACCGACATCCTTGGCGCCCGGCGTCGAAAGGAACGAGGGTGCGACGTAGCCGTCGAAGGTCGTCTCGGAGTACGCGTTGTCGTGCACGATCAGGATGTCGTTGTCGGCGCCGAACGCCACGAGGCGCTCGAAGAAGCCGTCGGGCACCACCGCCCCCGTCGGGTTGTTGGGGTAGTTGACGAACAGCAGTCGGGCGCGCTTGCGCGTCGCAGCGTCGATCGCGTCGAGGTCCGGGATGAATCCGAGCTCGGGCACCAGCGGCATCAGCACAGCCGCCGCACCAGCCAGCAGCGGCCCGCCGGTGTAGACCGGGTAGCCCGGGTCGGCCGCGAGCGCGACGTCCTTGGGGTCAAGGAAGGCGATGTTGAGGTTGAAGATGCACTCCTTCGCGCCGATCGCCGGCATCACCTCGCGGTCGTGGTCCAGGGTGACGGCAAAGCGCCGCCCGTAGAAGCTTGTGACCGCCTCGCGAAACTCCTCGCGGCCGCGGTTTGAGGGGTAGGTGTGGGTCGAGGGGTTGGCGACCGCGCGTTGGGCGGCCTCGACGATCGGCGGGAAGGTCGGCACGTCGGGATCGCCGATCCCCAACGTGATGACGTCGATTCCCGCCGCCCGCTTCTCGGCGATCTTGCGCTCGAGCTGGGCGAACAGGTAGGGCGGGATGCGCTCGAGGCGCTCACTGTGTCTCATCTAGCTCCTTGCTCAGGTCCTCCGAGAGCCTACCTTCGCAGACCGGCAGCGCCCAGCCGCTCAGCGTCACCGCAAGCCCATCTCCGATCTCGACCTCGAGCTCGCCGCCGTCCAACGCCACGACGATCCCGCGCGGCCCACCGGCCAGGTGGTGGGCGATCGCCGCCCCGCACGCGCCGGTTCCCGAGGACAGCGTCTCGCCGACGCCACGCTCGAAGATGCGCGCCCGGATCACGCCCGGCTCGACCTCGCGGTACCACGATACATTCGTGCGGTTGGGAAACAGCGGATTGCCCTCGATCTGTGGCCCGAGCACCGGCAGGTCGAGTTGCTCGAGCTCCTCGCACGCGATCGCGCACTGCGGGTTGCCGATCGAGACGTGCTGAAAGCTCCAGCTTCGCCCGCCCGCGTCCAGGCTCCCACGCCCGTCTGGCGCTCCGCCCGGATAGTCCTTGGACGCCGTCGCCGCCTGCCCCATCTCGATCGCCGCGCTCGATGGGCCGGCGATCCGCGCCCGGATCGGCCCCGCTGCTGTCAGGATCGCGAACTCGTCACGTTCAACGTGGCCGCGACGGCGCAGGTAGATCATCGCCTGGCGCGCTCCGTTGCCAGACAGCTCCGCCTCCGAGCCGTCGGGGTTGAAGATGCGAAGCGACGCGACGTAGGCCGAGTCGCCACTGGGTGAGAGAAGCAGGATGCCGTCGGAGCCCAGACCGCGATGGGGGTCGCAGATCCGCCGGATCCGCGCCGCGCTGAGCTCCCACGGCAGCTCGCCCGATTCGATGATCAGGTAGTCGTTGCCGAGGGCCTGCCATTTCTCAAAGCGCATCGCCGCGCCGATCATCGCAGCGTGTCGGCGAGGTCGTCGACGGAGCGCTCGGTCGCATCGATCAGCTCAACGCCCGCCAGCTTGCGCATCCAGGTCAGCTGGCGCTTGGCGTAGTTGCGCGTACGCCGCTTCATCGCCTCGACGTCGCCGGCGAGCAGCTCCTCGAAACCGAGCGCGGCGCGGGCACTGGACGACGCACCGGCACGATGCGCCGCGCGCACCTCCTCGATCACCCCCGCCGCCACCATCTCATCGACGCGGCGCTCGATTCGCGCGTACAGCGCCGAGCGCTCCATCGTCAGGCCGACCAGGCGCGTCGGGTGGCGGACCGCTTCGCTCCACAGCTGCGACTCCCCCTGGGGCGGCTCGAGCGCGCCGATCTCCTCGAGTTCGAGCGCGCGCACGATGCGGTGGCGGTCGGCCGGGTCTATGCCCGCGGCGGCCCACGGCGCGCGCTGCCCGAGCAGGGAGTGCAGGGCCTGCGGTCCGCGACGTTCGAGTTCCGCGTTCCAGCGCTCACGCACCCCCGGCGGCGGCGGCGGGCGCAACGCGAGTTCGGTCAGCGCAGCCCGCAGGTACAGGCCGGTGCCGCCGATCACGATCGGCGTCGCGCCGTCGGCCAGCAGCTCGTCGATCTGCGCGTGCGCCAGCGCGGCGTACTCGGCGACGCTGAAGCGTGCGTCGACCGGCAGGAAGGAGACGAGCCGGTGTTCGAGCTCACGCTGCTGCGCCGCCGTCGCGGCGCCGGTCAGGAGCTCCAGCCCGGCGTAGACCTGGAGCGCGTCGGCTGACACGGCGACCGGCCGCTGTCCCTGCTCACGCAGTCGCGCCGCGAGCGCGAGCGCGAGCGCGGTCTTGCCGACCGCGGTCGGGCCGAACAGTGCGATCAGACGCTCCGACACCCGCTCAGTATCGTGACGGCCGTGCGATTGCGCAGCGGTGCACGATGACACGCATGAGGCTTCAGGGCGCCCGCGTGCTGCTCACTGGCGCGAGCGGCGGCATCGGTCAGGCGATCGCGCGGCGGCTCGCCCGGGAGGGCTCACAACTTGTTCTGACCGGACGGCGCGCCGATATCCTCGACGAACTCGCCGCCGAGCTTGGCGCGCGGGCTCTGGCGATCGATTTAGCGCGCCGCAAGGAGGTTCGCCGCCTGCTGAAGGGCGCCGGCGAGATCGACGTTCTGATCGCCAATGCGGCGCTGCCGGCGACCGGCCGCCTCGCAAAGCTGGACCGCGAGCGGGTGGACGGGGCGCTCGAGGTCAACCTGCGGGCGCCGATCGCGCTCGCCCACGCCCTGGCGCCGGCGATGGCGGCTCGCGGTCGCGGGCACCTCGTGTTCATCGGCTCGCTGTCGGGCAAGGCGCCGACCGCCGGCTCCTCGCTGTACAACGCGACGAAGTTCGGCCTGCGGGGTTTCGCTCTTTCGCTGCGCGCCGAGCTCGCGCCCGCGGGTGTCGGGGTCTCGCTCGTCGCGCCGGGCTTCGTCAGCACCGCCGGCATGTACGCCGAGACCCAGATCGAGCTCCCGCGCGGTGTCTCCACGCGCACGCCCGAGCAGGTCGCAGACGCGGTCGTTCACGCGATCGTGCGCAACCGCGGCGAGGTCGACGTGGCGTCGATCTCGATGCGGCTCGGAGCCGACCTCTCAAACCTCGCCCCCGGCCTGGCGGCGCGCGCGAACCGCGCGCTCGGTGGTGAGCGTCTTGCGCTGGAGTTCGAGCGCCGCCAGTCCGAGAAGCGCTAGCCCGCCCCCCGTTCAACGGGTCCGCAGTCGCTCAGAACAGGCTCGGCTGAGCCGCCGGCACCGTGGCGGAGCGCTCCTGGCGGCGCTCCGCGCGCGGCCGCTCGAAGCGCGGGCCGCCGGGCCTGGCAGCGCCTCCGGGGCGCACCAGGGCATCCAGCCGCCTGCGCTCGCCCGCCGGGAGGTAGGCGCCGCGGCCGTAGAGCTCGCCGTAGTCGCCAACCAGCTCCGGGCGCGTCTCTTGCAGCCAGTCCATGAACACCTCACGCACGCCCGAGCGCAGGTGCAGCGCGATCGGTGTGACGTTGCGCGCACCAGCGTCGCGGGCGCGCTCCACGATCTCACGCACCAGGCGCGGGTCGTCGTTGATCCCCGGCATCAGCGGCGCCACCAGCACGCTGGTTGGCACGCCGGCGCGGGTCAGCTCGCGGACGGCGTCAAGACGCGCAGCCGGATGCGGCGTGTGCGGCTCGGTCGCCCGCCAGGCGCGCTCGTCGAGCGTCGGCACCGACAGAGCGGCGCTCACCAGCCCCTCTGAGGCAAGCTCCGCGAGCAGCGGCAGGTCGCGCAGCAGAAGCGGCGACTTCGTCAGCACCGAGCACGGGGTGCGGTGCTCGAGCAGGGCTCTCCAGATGCCCGGCATCAGCCGGTAACGCGCCTCGACCCACTGGTAGGGGTCGGTGTTGGTTCCCAGCGCCACATGCTCGCGGCTCCAGCTCGCGCGCGCGAGCTCGCCGCGCAACACCTCGGGCGCGTTGACCTTGACGACGATCTCGCGCTCGAAGTCACGCCCGGCATCGAAGTCCAGGTATTGGTGGGTGGGCCGCGCGAAGCAGTAGACGCAGGCATGTGTGCAGCCCCGGTAGGGGTTCACCGTCCAGCGGAACGGCATCGGCGATCGCTCCGGCACGCGATTGAGCACCGACCGCGCCCGGACCTCGTAGAAGCGGATGTCGAGCCCCTCCGGCGCGTCGAAGCGCCGCACGACCGCCTCGTCGCGATAGCCGGGCAGGCGCCGCTGCTCCTCGTCGGTGAGCGTCAGGTTCGACCAGCGCACGAACATATGTTCGCATACGGCGCAGACGCACCCGGCCAATCACGCCACTCGTAGTACTCGGCGCTCGGCGCCGCACCTCGTCGGGCTAGTCTCACCACCGCATGGCCGATCAGCGCTACACCCACCCGCGCGACCTCCTCGTGTCCTACATGGCGCGGATCTACGGCTACCGGATGACGACGACCTCGGGCGGCAACCTCTCGGTGCGCGAGCCCGGCGGCGAGATCTGGATCACACCGGCGAAGATCGACAAGGGGCGCCTGCAGCGCTCCGACATCGTGCTCGTGCGCGCCGACGGTTCGTGGGAGAGCGCGGCGCCGCCCTCGTCGGAGCTGCCACTGCACCAGACGATCTACCGCACACGCCCGGATGTCGGCGCGATCGTCCACGCGCACCCGGTCGCGCTCGTCGCCTTCAGCATCGTCGGGCAGGTCCCCTCCACGCGCGTGTTCCACCAGGCCTGGCGGATCTGCGGCGAGGGCACGTTCGCCCCCTACCGGCTCCCCGGCAGCGCCGAGCTCGGCGAGTCGATCGCCGCGGCGCTCGGCACGAGCCACAGCTGCGCGATCCTCGAGAATCACGGCGTGGTCGCCGTCGGCAGCGATCTCGCGCAGGCGTTCCAGCGCTTCGAGACCTTCGAGTTCGCCGGCAAGAGCATCATCAAGGCACGCCTGCTCGGCGGCGAGATCCGCGAGCTCTCGGACGCCGAGCTGGCGAGTGCGGGCGAGCACGTCGCCGACGCGGCCGACTTCACGCGGTCGGCGGCCCCGAGCACCGCCGAGCAGGAGGTCCGCACCACGCTGCAGGACTTCGTCCGCCGCGGTTACCACCAGCGCCTCTTCATCAGCACGCACGGCACGTTCTCGGCACGCGTGGACGACGCGTCGTTCGTGATCACGCCCCACGACCGCGACCGCGGAGCCCTGGGGCGCTCCGATCTTGTCCTCGTTGACGCCGGCCGTAAGACGGCCGGATCGATGCCGAGCCACGCGACGCGGCTGCACGAGGCGATCTATCGCCGCCATCGCCGGATCGGCGCGATCATCAACGCCGCGCCGGTCAACGTCACGGCCTTCGCCATCACCGGCTCGGTGCCCGACACGCGGACGATCCCGGAGAGCCGCCTGGTCGTGCGAAGCCCGACGCTCGCGCGGTTCCAGCTGCAGTTTCAGGACCCCGACGCACTCGCGGAGACGGTCTCGCCGGCGCAGCCGATCGCGATGCTCGAGAACGACGGTGTGCTCGTCACGGGCGCCACCGTGCTCGAGGCCTTCGATCGCCTCGAGGTGCTCGAATCCACTGCGGAGGCGTTGATCAACGCCCGGGCGCTCGGCCCGCTATCGCCGATGGACGACCGCACGATCGCTGAGCTCGAGGCGGTGTTCTTCCCCGACGCCCCCGGCTGAGCGCCCGGCGGGCCTGCGCCCGCTCAGGGTTCGCGCTCGGCGATCAGTCCGTGCAACGGCTCGAGCGCAGCGGCGATCGCGGCGCGTGCCGCCGGCTGCAGACGCTCCAGGCGGTCGGCCAGCCAGACCGTCCGCCGCGCGCGCACCGCCACGAGCAGCTCGCTGCCGGCGGGGGTGATCGTCAGCCCGATCCGCCGGCGGTCGGTCTGCGAGCGCTCTCGCGTCACCAGGCCGGCGCGCTGCAGGCGGTCGATCAGTCCCGACACGGTCGGCGTGGCGATGCCCTCGAGCTCCGCGAGAGCTCGAAGGCCGATGCCGGGGTTCTCGGCGACCTGCCACAGCAGCGTCGCCTGGCCGCCGGTGATGCCCAGGTGGCTCGTCTCCTTGCGCAGCTCGCGCGCGACGCGCACGAGGATCGGCCGCAGCTCGTTCGCGAGGGCGGTGCTCGCACGCGGCGGTTCAGCCGGCGCGGGCAAGGAGGCGCTCCTCCCCGGCCAGCGTCTGGCTCGTCGCGCTGTGGACCTCGACCAGCGTCAGCTCGCCGGCGAGCGCCAAACCGGAGAAGTTGACGACCTTGTTGTGACGCGTGCGCCCTCGCAGGCGGTCGGGATCGGTACGACTGGCGCCCTCGACGAGCACCTCGACCGTGCGTCCGACGAAGCGCTGAGCCCGCTCGCGCGCCCCCCGCTGGACTGCCTCGACGAGGCGCTCCATCCGCGCCACCTTCTCCTCGTGTGCCACGACGCCGTCGGTCAACGTCGCGGCCGCCGTGCCGCGACGGGGCGAGAAGATGAACGTGAACGCGCCGTCGTAGCCGACCTGCTCGACGAGGGAGAGGGTCTGCTCGAAGTCCTCGGCGGTCTCGCCGGGGAAGCCGACGATGATGTCGGTCGTGAGCGAGACGTCGGGCACGTGGCGGCGGATCAGCGCCACGCGGTCGAGGTAGCGTTCGCGGTCGTAGGTCCGCCGCATCGCGCGCAGCACCCGCGAGGAGCCCGACTGCAGCGGCAGGTGGATGTGCTCGCACAGCGAGGGAAGCTCGGCGTGTGCGCGGATCACGTCCTCGCGCATGTCCTTGGGGTGCGGGCTCGTGTAGCGGATCCGCTCGAGCCCGTCGATCGCGTCGAGCTCACCGAGCAGCGCCGCGAAGCTCCCCGGCGCCGGCCGCAGGTCGCGGCCGTAGGAGTTGACGTTCTGCCCGAGCAGCGTGATCTCGCGCACGCCGTCGTCGACCATCGCCTGGGCTGCTTCGACCAGGTCGCGCAGCGGCCGGCTGACCTCGCGGCCGCGGGTCGAGGGCACGATGCAGTAAGAGCAGGCGCAGTTGCAGCCGACGCTGATCTGCAGCCAACCCTGGAAGGCGCGGGCGCGCTTTGCGGGCAGCTCGCCGGTGAAACCCTCGAACTCGAAGTAGCCCTGCGCGCTCAGCGAGTCGCTGGTCAGGAACTCGGCCAGCCGGTGCACCTGGCCGGGCCCGAAAGCGACGTCGACGAACGGGAAGCGCGCGAACACCTCCTCGCGCAACGACTGCGCCCAGCAGCCGCCGACCCCGACCACCCGCGAGGGGTCCTCGCGCTTCAGCCGCCGGGCCTCCCCCAGATGCGCGATCAGCCGGTTGTCGGCGGTCTCACGGATCGAGCAGGTGTTGAGCAGGATCAGGTCGGCCTGCGCACGCTCCGGCGCCTCCTCGTAGCCGAGCGCCTCGAGCATTCCGCGCATGTGCTCGGAGTCGTGCTCGTTCATCTGGCAGCCGAACGTCGTGACGTGGTAACGGCGAGGGCTCACGGCTGCAACGGTAGCGCGTGGCGTTGGACGGGGCTCGCGGTGGGGCCGAGAGCGGTGGCGGGGGCGACTGGTTTCACGCGGGTGGGCAAGCGCTGCAGGATCGCCTCTTCCGGGTGCGCTGGCCCTAACCGACGAACGCAGTCATGCGGATCGAAACCAGAACCCCCGGGATCTCGGCGCCCAGCTTCGCGACGTAGCGAGTCGGCGACTGCGCCGGGAACCAGGTCGCGTACTCCTCGTTCATGCCTGCAAAGTCCGTCCGGTTGATTAGGAGCACGCCGACCTCGACGACGTTTTGCAACGTAGCGCCCGCCGCGTGCAGGACAGCGTCGCAATTGGTGAGCGCTTGCCGCGTCTGCTCCTGAATCGTCGAACCGACAAGATTTCCAGTGCTCATGTCGATGCCGACCAAGCCCGAGACGTACACGTGCTGGCCGGCTTTCACCGCCTGGCTGTACAGCGGCGAACTGGGCGCGTTCGCCGTGTTGATGACCTCATGCACGCGCGCAAGCTACTCGACAACGGCCTCGCTGTCGAGGATGCGGTCAAGCACGGGGTCACTCACGTCCGCCGGCGGCGCAGGTGATCCACGGGTCGCGGCGGCGTCCGCCGCATGCTGTGGGCCGCCGTCGCGGGGCAGGCGTCCGCGGCGCACAGCACCGCGCGCTCAGGGCTCCGGCGGTCCATCTCCCCACGCCTCGCCGCCGACCGAGCGGATCGCGTCGTAGGCGACGCTCGAGTCGTAGCCGGCCCGGATCAGGATCGCGAACGCCCGCTGGCGCTCGCGGTCATCGCGCAGCCGGCCGCGGCAGCGCCGCCGCAGCAGCGCGCCGGCTGCCACGAGCTCGGACGGCGCGTCGTGACCGGCGAGCACCGAGTCGATCAGCTCCCGCTCGATGCCGGCGGCCTGCAGCCGCGCTCGGATCCGCTCGACGCCCCATCCGTCGATGTTTCGGCGGTCCTCGGCGAGCAGCCGCGCGTAGCGCGCATCGTCGAGATGGCCCTGCTGCGTGACGGTCGCGATCGCAGCGTCGATCGCCTCGCCGCCAAGCCGGGCGCGCTCGAGTCTGCGCCTCAGCTCCGCGGCGCTGTGCTCGCGCTCGCCGAGGTGTCGGTAGCAGCGCGCGAGCGCGTCGTCGAGCTCCTCCGCGGGCGAAAGCGCCGGACGGCGCGGCGGCGCAACCTCGCGCCACTCGCCCGCGTCCGCGTCGTCCAGCTGCTGCGCGCCGGAACCCGCCGCGCGCCGCGGAGCCACGGACTCAGGCGGCTCGCTCGTCGGCGATCGTGATCGCGGCAGCCGCCTTCTCGAAGTCGATCGGGCTCTCGTCGTCGATCTCCTCGCCGTCGACATGCTCGATCGGCAGCACCAGTGACTTCGAAACCCCGACCGCCGCATAGATGCGCTGCTCGATCTCCGTCGCCAGCTCGGGATGCTCCTCGAGGTAGGCCTTGGCGTTGTTGCGCCCCTGTCCGAGGCGATCCTCACCGTAGGAGAAGAACGATCCCGACTTCGTCACGATGCTGTGCTCGATCCCCAGATCGATCAGGCAGCCCGCGGTCGAGATCCCCTTGCCGAACTCGATGTCGAACTCGGCCTGGCGGAACGGCGCCGCGACCTTGTTCTTGACGACCTTGACGCGGACCCGGTTGCCGACGGCCTCGTTGCCGTCCTTCAGCGTCTCGATGCGACGGATGTCCAGGCGCTGAGAGGCGTAGAACTTCAGCGCCCGCCCGCCCGGCTGCGTTTCCGGCGAGCCGAACATCACGCCGATCTTCTCGCGGATCTGGTTGGTCAGGATGCACAGCGTCTGCGTGCGGTTGAGGTTGCCGGCAAGCTTGCGCATAGCCTGCGACATCATCCGTGCCTGCATGCCGACGCTCTGGTCGCCCATCTGCCCCTCGAGCTCGGCGCGCGGGGTCAGCGCGGCCACCGAGTCGATCGCCACCACGTCGACCGCGCCCGAGCGCACCAGCATGTCAGCCACCTCCAGCCCCTGCTCGCCGTAATCTGGCTGGGAGACCAGCAGCTCGTCGATGTCCACGCCGATCTGCTTCGCATAGAGCGGGTCCATCGCGTGCTCGGCGTCGATGAACGCGCATGTCCCGCCGAGCTTCTGGGCCTCGGCCAGCACGTGGTAGATCAGCGTCGTCTTGCCCGAGGACTCCGGACCGAAGACCTCGACGATCCGCCCGCGCGGGACGCCGCCGATGCCGAGCGCGAGATCGAGCGACAGCGCGCCGGTCGGGATCGCGGCGACGCGAACCTGCGCCCCCTCGTCTCCCATCCGCATGACGGTGCCCTTGCCGAACTCCCGTTCGATCTGGGTCAGCGCGCCCTGAAGGGCCGCCACACGGGCCTTCGCGGCCTTCTCATCTTCTGTAACGCTCATCGTCGGGCTCCTGTCGCGCTGGATCGGGTAGTCCACGATAGGCAGCGCTTCGGACGGAACTCGCGCCACGGGCGGCGAGCCACCGCTCGCCCGCTCTCGCAGTCTCAGATCGGCGGGATCGAGGCGAGCGGCGTGTAGAGCGCTCCCTGGGGGTCCAGTTCGGAGCGAAAGAGCGTCAGCGCCGTCGGCGTGAAGCGCAGCGGCGGCGTCGGCGGCAGCTCACGGGCGCGCTCGGCGCCCGCGCGCATGCGGGCGAGGGTGATGTGCGGGCGGAAGCGCTCGTGCCTGGGCTGCCACACGAGGCTCGTCGCGAGCTCACGGGCGAGGCTGTCGTGAAGGGCGAGCAGCGTGCCCTCGGGGTCGCCCACCTCGACCGCCAGCACGCGTGGACGCCGCGGCGGAAGCCAGGCCGGAGCGCCGACATGCAGCTCCTGCACGGCGAAGAACGGCTCGACCATGGCGGTCAACACGTCCGCGAC
>Ga0302325_10009584_pt1 | contig 21120 bp, 17 predicted proteins | sample Palsa_T0_2_FD_201948 | JGI IMG/M metagenome (GOLD analysis project Ga0302325, IMG submission 201948) | Peat permafrost microbial communities from Stordalen Mire near Abisko, Sweden - Palsa_T0_2 | ecosystem: Environmental > Terrestrial > Soil > Palsa > Peat permafrost | place: Sweden: Abisko...
CTACTCTTGCAGCGCGCGGAGATCGGCTACGTCGGGACGCGGTGCGGCATCATGGATCAGTTCGCTGTATTGCACGCGCGCAGCAGTAGCGCGCTCCTGCTCGACACGCGCAGCCTTACGTTCGAGGAGGTCGCGATCCCGGCATCGCTCGCGATCGTCATCTGTAACTCGATGGTCGAACACCACTTGGCTGCGGCGGGCGCCTACAACGAGCGGCGCCGAGAGTGCGAAGAGAGCGTCGCGCGGCTGCGCACGCGTTTCCCGGACATTCGAGATTTGCGCGACGTATCGGCCGCGCAACTCGTGCAAGCGCGCGATCTGTTGCCGTCGCCGCTCTACGAACGGTGCCGCCACGTCGTGGGCGAAAACGCGCGCGTGCTCGAGGCCGCCGCGGCGCTTCGCTCGCGAGACTTCCCGCTGCTCGGCGCGTTGATGGCGGCATCGCACGCGAGCCTGCGTGACGACTACGCGGTGAGTTGTGACGAACTCGATGCGCTCGTGCGCCTCGCGGGGGAGTTTCCGGGGACCATTGGCGCGCGGATGACCGGCGGGGGATTCGGGGGCTGCACCGTCAACATCGTGGAGCGACGTGATGCCGAAGCATTCTCCGCGTACATCGCAGCAGCGTATCGGCACGAAACCGGAATTGGGCCCGAGATCTACGACGGCACGCCTGTTGCGGGAGCTTCGATAGCCGGTGGATGAGTGGCGCAAGCATCCGCACCGCCGCCGCAACCCGCTCACCGGCGACTGGGTGCTCGTCGCGCCGTATCGGCTCGATCGGCCGTGGCTCGGCGAGACGATCGAAGCGCAGCAGGTTCAGCGTCCCGCCTACGATCCGGTTTGCTATCTCTGTCCCGGTAACGAACGCGCGAACGGTCAGCGCAATCCGCAGTACGACGCGACGTTCTCTTTCGAGAACGACTTTGCGGCGCTGGTCGAAGAAGTGCCCGAAGCGAGCATCGACGAGCACGGACTGCTGGTCGCGCGGAGCGAGCGCGGACGGTGCCGCGTGCTCTGTTTTTCGCCGCGTCACGATCTCGACGTCGCCACGATGGACGCGACGGGCGTTCGAGCGATCGTCGACGCATGGGCCGATCACGTTCGCGAACTGAGCGCGCTGCCGTACGTCCGAGCGGTAACGATCTTCGAGAATCACGGCGCGATGATGGGCGCGAGCGCTCCGCACCCGCACGGTCAGATTTGGGCCAACGAATCCGTACCGGTCGAACTGGACGCCGAAACCAGCGGCCTACGCGCGTACGCAGCGTCGCACGGAGCATGCCTGCTCTGCGCCTACGCCGCGTTCGAAGTGGCGCACGAGGAACGCCTCGTCTACGCGAACGAGCACGTATGCGTCGTCGTGCCGTTTTGGGCGGTGTGGCCCTTCGAAGCGCTCGTGCTGCCGCGGCGACACGTTGCGGGCATCGACGAGCTCGCGGCCGAGGAGCGCGATGCGTTCGCGCGAGCGATGCAGACGCTGACGTCGCGCTACGACCGGCTCTTCGGGGTCTCGTTCCCGTACTCGATGGGCATCCACCAGCGCCCGGGCGACGGGCCGCACGAGGAGTGGCATTTCCACGCTCATTACTATCCGCCGCTGCTACGGTCGGCGACGATTCGCAAATACCTGGTCGGATACGAAATGCTCGCCCAACCGCAACGCGACTTCACGCCCGAAGATGCTGCCGCTCGTCTACGGTGAGCTGCACTACCCGCGGGTGCCGCGCGCATATTGGCGAGCGCGGCTCGCGATGGCGCGCGCGATGGGCCTGGACGCAATCTCGACCTACATCTTTTGGAACTATCACGAACGGACGCCCGGCGAGTTTGATTTCGCAGGCGAGCGTGACGTCGCACATTTCATCCGCCTCGCCGAGGGCGAAGGCTTGGACGTCGTCTTGCGGCCGGGTCCCTACGTGTGCGCCGAGTGGGATTTCGGCGGTCTGCCGTGGTGGCTGCAGCGCGACGGCGAGATTCCGATTCGCACGGGCGACGAACGCTTCATGGAGCCGGTGCGCCGTTGGCTCCGGCGTTTGGGCGCGGAACTCGCGCCCCTGCAGCGGTCCGCAGGCGGACCGATCGTCGCGGTGCAGCTCGAAAACGAGTACGGCGCGTTCGGCGAGGATCGTGCGTACCTGCTCGCGTTGCGGGCCGCGCTCGAAGCTGCGGGCTTCGGAGCCTCGCCGTTCTACACGATCGACCAGCCGCGCGACGCTGCGCGCGGAGCGCTCGACGACCTTCCGATCGCGATAACGTTTGCGCCCGGCGATCCTGAAAGGGAGTTCGCGGTTCCGCGCGCGCTGCGTCCCGGCGAAGCGCTGCACTGTGGTGAGTTTTGGGCGGGCTGGTTCGACCGCTGGGGTGCGCCCCGCGATCTCATCGACGAGGACGTGCAAGTGCGCGACTTGGAGCTGATGTTACGTAGCGGTATCAGCACGAATGTGTACATGTTCCACGGTGGTACGAACTTCGGATTTTGGAACGGCGCGACCGGAACACCGGCGCAACCGTACCAACCAGTCACGACGAGTTACGACTATCAGGCCGCGCTCGACGAAGCCGGACGCCCTACCGCCAAATACCATCGGTTTCGCGACGCGATCGCTCGCGTGCGAGGGACTGCGCCGCGGCCGATGCCTCCGAGCCCCGGGCTGATTGAGATTCCGCCCTTCCCGCTCAACGAAAGTGTGTTGCTCGGCGCTGCTCTCGGTGAGCCCGTGACGAGCGCGCGACCGATTTCGATGGAAGCGCTCGGGCAAAATTTCGGCTACGTCTTGTACCGCACGACCTTGCGCGGCCGGCGCGCCGGGATACTCGCACTCGAAGCAGTCTGCGACTATGCCGTCGTCGCGGTCGACGGGCGGCCGATCGCGCACCTGGATCGCCGGCTCGATCAAACGCAGACGCACGTCGCGATTGCGGGTGAGTCCGCGACGCTCGACATCCTCGTCGAGAACGGCGGACGCATCAACTACGGGCCGGCCCTTGGGCGCGATCGCAAGGGGATTTCGGGCGCGGTCACTTGGGGAGCAGAAGAGCTGCTCGAGTGGCAGATCTACTCCCTGCCGTTCGACGAGCCGCCCTCGCGCGGCTTTGCCGCCGGATGCAGCGACCCACCCGCATTTTACCGCGGAAGTTTCACCGTCGAAGCAATCGGCGAAACGTTTCTCGATGTGCGCGAATTGCATAAGGGATCGCTCTGGGTCAACGGCCACAACGCCGGCCGCTTTTGGGATATCGGGCCGCAGCGCGCGCTCTACGTGCCCGGAGTTTGGCTGCGCCGCGGACGGAACGACGTGATCGCGCTCGACCTGTTCGGACACGAACGCGCGCCGAGTATGCTCAGCGCGGCTTGCCCGGCGTAGCCGCGTAGCGTTTCGGAAGCTCCTCGAGTTCCTCGAGCGTGCGCGGCCAATCGCCTTTCAACAAACGCGAGAGACTGCGATCGGCCAGGAGCGTGCCGCCGGTCTGACACTTCGCGCAATAGTTCGTCTCGTTGTCGGCGTAGCGGATGCGTTGCACGGGCTCCCCGCACACGGGACAGGGTTCGCCAAAACGTCCGTGGACCGCCATGTCTTTGCGAAACGCCGTGACGTGCTCGGGGAAGGCCTCGTCCGCTTCCGCGCTCAGGCGGTCGATCCACAACTGAAGCGTCGCACGCGTCGCGCTGTAGAGGTGTTCCCATTCCTGCGGTTTGAGGCTCCGCGTCAGCGCGATCGGGGAGAGCCGCGCGGCATGCAGAATTTCATCGGAGTATGCGTTGCCGATGCCGCTCAAGATGCGCGGATCGGTGAGCGCGCGCTTGAGCGTGCGGTTCTCGGCGCGCAACGCATCCCGGAACGTGTCGAGATCCGCGGCGAACACGTCGATGCCGCCGGGGTCGAGCGCTTCGAGCGCTGCTTCACCGGCGACCACGTGCAGCGACGCCCGCCGCTTCGATCCCGCTTCGGTCAGCACGAGCGAGCCGTTCGGAAAGTCCAACGAGGCGAGCATGTTGCGACCGCCGAGCTTTGCGTTTTGAGTTCGCCAGTGCAATCGTCCGGCGATCATCAAGTGCAGCACGAGCCAGAGGTCTTCCTGAGATCGGGGCGGCTTGGCCCCCCGATCCCCCCCAAGACGAAACGCGATGCGTTTACCGATACGCCGTAGCTCGCGCACGACGCGGCCTTCGACGCTCGAGAGTGGCGGATCCGCCGTGCGCAAGAGCGCGATGCTCGCTACGCGGACGCGCTCGAGTCGCTGACCGACGATGCGCGGTGCGAGTGCGTGAATGTAGGCGGCGACGTCGGGCAGCTCGGGCATGGATTCTGACCGCTTTAGATGACGCGGATCTTTGCCATCATCCCCTGATCTTCGTGATCGAGGATGTGGCAATGGTAGAGAAACGTACCACGGATGACCGGATCGCGGAAGTCCATCAGCAGCTCGACGTTGCGGTGGGGCCGGACGACGATCGTGTCCTGCCAGACTGGATGCGCGACGCGCGCTCCGTCGATGCGCTCGGCGGCGAAGTGAATTTGGTGGATGTGGAAGTCGTGGACTTCGTCCGTCTTGTTGACGATCGTCCAGTCTTCGACGGTTCCGGCGTGGGCCACGATCGATGGCGGCGCGTCCATGTCGAACGCCTTGCCGTTGATGTAGAATCCGTTCGCGTCTTCGGTGAACACGATTTCGTGCTTCGCCGCGGCCTTCGGAAACGCGGCGCCGTGATGCAGTTGCGGCAGCGTTGCCGCGCTATCGAGCGGGGCGGGCGTGGCTACCGGAGAGATGATCGCGGGCGGTGCGGTTGCGGCGGCTGTCCCGAAAACCGTGCGAGGATCGATGAGGTCGGCGAGCTCGATCGCGGGATTCGCATCGCCCGCGGAGCCGCTGTCGTAGCAGGCCGAGCGCAGCACGGCCGGGTGATCGAGTCCCGTCACGACGAATTCGGCTCGTCCCGCCGGGGGGATCACGACATGATCGACGGTTCGCACGGCCGGCGTGCCGGGATACGCGTCGAGAGCCACGCCGTCGACCGCGATCAGCTGCAAGCGGCTTCCGGCGATCGAGAGATCGAAGTGCCTGGCCGCCGACGCGTTGACCACGCGAAAGAACTCGCGCTGGCCCGGTTCGATGCCGATTCTCGCGCGGGTCTGACGATTGAGCGTCGGCTGCAAGCCGTCTTCGGGGCGGCACGGGCTCCCGTTATTTTTTGCGCGCGGTCGCGCAGCGACGCCTCCGCCCGGCGCTGCTTGCAACGGCATGTCGGAGTCGACGTAGTTGGCGCCGATCGCGACGTCGCGCAAGACGATGATGCGCTCTTTCATTCCGGCGAGCGCCGGGAAGTGGCGCTCTAATCCCTCGACGACGAGCGCTCCGGACATTCCGCCGGTGACCTCGCGGTTCGCTTCGCGGTGCGAATGCGGATGGTACCAGTAGAGACCCGGTTCTTGCTCGGCTGGAATTTTGAGCCGGTAATGGATTACCTGATTGACGCGGGCGAGCGTCATGAGCGTGTCGTCCTGCGGCGGGTTGGGAGACACGGTCAAGCCGTGAAAGTGAATGTTGACGGCATTGATCTGATTTTGGCGAAACGGGAATCCGTTGCCGAGCGTAAAGTCGATTGTGTCGCCCGGCGATACCCGGATCGTGGGCACGACGCCGACCGTTCCCTGATAGGTGAACGCGGGCGCGCCGGTGACGGGATCGAGAATCGCATCGAGCCTGATCGTCGCGACGCCGTTTTGCGCGCGGATCTCCGGAATCGAGGGGAAGACGTCGGGGATTGCATCGGCCGCCGCCACGCTTTGCGCGCTTCGCGCGCACGCGGTGACGAGCGCGAGCACGAGCAGCGCCGTCTCGCGCCACGTCCAGATCTTCCTTTGCATATGGTACGCCCGGCTTCGCGAGGCTGCCGCGCGCTTCCGTGCCGCGTTCGGCGACCGCTTAAGCTTGGCTTAACCGGCGCTGGAGGTTTTGTTTTTGTGCTTGCGTACAGGCTGGGTCATGCGCCGTTCGATTGTTTCCGCCCTGAGCCTGATCCTCGCTTTGGATTCCACCTGTACTGCAGCGCCTGCCGATCCGCCGGCGCCGACGCTGCGAACCGCGATCCAGCACGTGATCGTGATCTACCAAGAAAACTGGAGCTTCGACGGCCTCTACGGTTCGTTTCCGGGCGCGAATAATTTGAGCTCGGTCCCCGGAACGGTTCCGCAGCTCGACAAACTGACGGGCGCCCAGATAAGCTCCCTCCCGCAGCCGGTAAATGGTGCGGGCCCCGACCCCGATTTTCCGGCCGGGCTACCCGTCAAGCCCTATGATGCGATGACGTACATCAAGCCGACGCAGCTCACCGGCGACATCGTGCACCGTTTCTATCAGGAGCAGGGGCAGATCGACGGCGGCAAGATGGACAAGTTCGTGACCTGGAGCGACAACCCGGGCCTCGTCTTGAGCCACTTCGACGCGACGGCAATGCCCGAAGGTCAACTCGCGAAGCAATACACGCTCGCCGACAACTTCTTTCACAGCGGCTTCGGCGGTTCGTTTTACAATCATATGTGGCTCGTCTGCGCGTGCTCGCCCGTCTTTCCGAATGCGCCGGCGAGTGCCGTCGCAACGGTCGATCCGGCAACCGGTTTGCTCGCGCTCGACGCGAGCGGCAAGATCGTGCACGACGGCTTCGTGACCCCCGACGGTTACGTGGTCAACACGGCGTTCACGGTGAACGCGCCGCACCCGGCGAACGCGCCGGCTGCGAATCTCATGCCCAATCAGACGATGCCGACGATCGGTGACCGCCTGAGCGCGGCAGGCGTTTCGTGGAAGTGGTACTCGGGCGGCTGGAACGATGCGCTTGCCGGAAATCCCGACCCGCTGTTCCAGTTCCACCACCAGCCGTTCGCATATTTCCAAACCTTTGCCGACGGTACGCCCGCGAAAGCCGAGCATCTTGCGGACGAAGCGAACTTTCTCGCCGACTTGAAAGCGGGTACGCTTCCGGCCGTCTCGTTCATCAAGCCGCTCGGCAACGACAACGAGCATCCAGGCTATTCATCGCTCGCGGCCGGTCAGCAGCACGTCGCGGATCTCGTCGCGGCGGTCCAGAACAGCACCGCGTGGGCAAGCACGGCGATCATCATCACGTACGACGAGAACGGCGGTCGCTGGGACCACGTGGCACCGCCCGGTCCATTCGATCGCTGGGGACCCGGCACGCGCATCCCGGCGATTGTGATCTCACCCTTCGCCAAGCGCGGCTTCGTCGACCACACGCAGTACGAAACCGTGTCGATCCTTGCGTTCATCGAGAGCCGCTGGAACCTCGCCCCGCTCGGTACGCGCGACGCGAAAGCGAACCCGCTCGCAAACGCGTTCACCTTCGCGGTAGGACGGCAAGCGCCGGTGACGTCGCAGCGTTGAGCGCAGCTCGGCGCCGGTAATTACACCGCGGTCGTCGCTGCTTCCGCGCGCTTCTTGGCCTCTTCCTCGACGAGGACGGCTTTCTGGATCTTGCCGACCGGCGTCTTGGGCAATGCGTCGCGGAACTCGATGATGTTCACCATCTCGTGCTTACCGAGCTTGTCGCTCAAGAACGCCTTGAGTTCCTCGAGCTTGAACTGCTGCTCGCCGGGCTTGAGCGTGATGAACGCCTTCGGGCTCTCACCGCGGTATTCGTCGGGAACGCCGATCACGCAGACTTCCGCCACCGAAGGATGCGTGTAGATCGCTTCCTCGATGTTGCGCGGGTAGACGTTGTACCCACCGCACAGCAGCATGTCTTTGATGCGGTCGACGATGAAGACGTACCCGTCCTCGTCCATGTAAGCGACGTCGCCCGTGCGCATGAAGCCGTCGGCCGTCATGACGGCATCGGTCGCGGCCTGATTCTTCCAATACCCCTTCATGACGTTCGGGCCTTTGATGCAGATTTCGCCGCGTTCGCCGAGTGCGACGTATTTCGTCGCGTCGCTCACGTCGGCAAACTTCAGCTCGACCTGCGGGACGGGAATGCCGCACGCGCCCTTCTTGCGTTTGCCGACCATCGGCGAGAACGTTCCCGATGGCGAGGTCTCCGTCATACCCCAGCCTTCGTTAATCTTGGTACCGGTGATCGATTCGAAGTGCGCCTGGAGTTCGGTCGGGAGCGGCGCGCCGCCCGAGGCCACGTACTTGATCGACTTGAGATCGAGCGTGCCTGCGGCCGGATGCTGCAGCAATGCCGTGAACATTGTCGGAACGCCGAAGAAACACGTGATTTTCTTTTTCGCGAGGTCGTTGAGCACGGCTTCCGGGTCGAAGCGTGCGTGCAACACGATTTCCGAGCCGAGCTTGATCGACAACAGCATCACGGCACTGAGCGCGTAGATGTGAAAGAGCGGCAGCACGAGCAGCGTGCGCTCCTGACCCTCGAAGAGGATCGGCGGGTCGATGCGGGTCGTCTCGACATATTGTGCCGCGGCCGCCGTCAGGTTTGCGTGGGTGAGCATCGCTCCTTTGGGGAGACCCGTCGTGCCGCCCGTGTACTGCAGCACCGCGATCGCCTCGGCCGGATTGCCGATGTCGTGCTTGACGTAGCTACCGTCGTTGTCGAGCAGGTCGCAGAACGGGACGTGCTTCTCGTCGCGCTTGACCGTCTCGAGGCGCGGGCATTCGGGGAACCCCGGCAGGTCGGCCATGCCCCCCACGATCAGCTTTTTCAGCTCCGTCTTCTCGAGCAGCGTTTCCATCATCGGCAGCAGCATCGGAAGATCGAGCGTAACGATCATCGAGGTGTCGCTGTCCTCGACTTTGTGCTCGAGGACTTTCTCCGCGTCGAGGGGCGAATAGTTTACTACCGTACCGCCGGCGCGCAGGACGCCGAAGAACGCGATGACGTAGTGGGGCGTGTTGGGAAGATACAACCCGACGTGAACGCCGGGGCCGACGCCGAGCTTCTGAAAGCCGGCCGCTGCGCGATTCGCAAGCGACTCCAGCTGTGCGTACGTCGCGCCCTTTCCCATGAACTCGATGGCCGGCCGATCGGGGAAACGCTTTGCAGCGTCCGCGAGGATGTCTTGTACGGGGCCCGTCTCGATCGCGACGTCCCAGTGCACCGGATATGGATAGGACGCGATCCAAGGAAAGTCGGCCATCGGTTCTTCCTTCTTTAAGATTCTTGTTTAGCGGGCGTGTTCGGCGATTGCGTCGACGACTTGCGGCCAAATCTGCCGCGGGAGCGTGTGCCCCATGTCTTCGATGAGGACGAGCTTCGCGCCGGGAATCGCTGCGGCGGTTGCTTTACCGCCTTCGGGCGGAACGAGCGGATCGTTCGTACCGTGAATGACGAGCGCCGGAAGCTTGACGCCGCCGAGACGCGCGGTGCGATTCCCCGAATCGATGATCGCCATCATCTGGCGCGCGACGCCGGTCGGGTTGATGCCGCGATCGTAGCAGCGTCCCGCGGTCAGCGTGGTGCGCTCGACGTCGAAGGGCAACTTGTCGCCGTTGATGACGGCCCACGCCTTGACGTAGCTATCGATGTACCCCTCGCGGTCCGTCGGCGATTCGCGCGTGATGACGGCAAGTGCCGGCGGTGTCGCTTGCGGCAGCGAGGGATCGCCAGTCGTGGACATGATCGAGGTTAACGTGCGCACCCGCTCGGGAAAGCGTATCGCGAGTTCTTGCGCGATCATCCCGCCCATCGAAAGCCCGACGATGTGAGCGGTCTCGAAGCCGAGCGCGTCCATCAAACTCGTGGTGTCGATCGCATTGTCGCGCAGGGTGTAGACCGGCGGCAATGGCTTCCCAGAAAACGATGCGGCGAAGATGTCCATCATGCCCGGCGTCGGCGAATCATTGAAACGCGTCGACTTGCCCATGTCGCGGTTGTCGAATCGCACGACGTAGTAGCCCTTAGATGCGAGCAGTTCGCAGAAATCCTCGTCCCACGTCACCATCTGGGCGGCGAGCCCCATGATCAGCATCATGGGCGGGTCGGCCGGGTTTCCGAACGGTTCGTAACAGATCTTGATGCCGTTGGCGTCGGCAATTGCCGTGCGGTCGACCGCCTCGTTCGTACTCATCGCCCGCCTTCGTTCGCAGCGCGGGCCCGGCTCTCATTTGAGCGCGGAAATCTCGTTAAGCACCACCGTTTTAGGGCGATGCGGTCCGCACTTATATGCTACTGCTTTCTCTCGCTCGAGATCGCGCACCCAGAAGACCGACGACGCATCCGTACGCTCGGCGCGCAAACCGGCGCTCTTGGCAAGTGCGCTAAAGCCGACGTTTTCGTGCATCGCCTCGGCGATGAAGCGGGTGTATCCAAGCGCCTCGAGCCGAGTCATCAGGGACCGGAGCAGCACGCGGCCGACGCCGCGCCCGCGCGCATCCTCCGCTACGACGATCGCGAGTTCGGCCGACCGTCCGTCGCGCAGAAGGGCCGCGTGAGCCACGCCGAGCGGGAGCCCGTCATCGAAGGCCATGACGCCGAGCATGTCGGGTCGATCTTCCATCATGCGCCGCGTGTCGGCCGGGTCCAGCGCGTCGACGACGTGGAAAAACCGGAAATAACGGTCCTCGGCGCTCGTGCGTTCGAGGATCGATCGATAGGCCGTTTCGTCGGTGGGGCGTATCGGGCGAACAAGCATTCTGATCTACAGAACGCATCTATATGCGGTCTAGTTTCCCGAGCTCCGACGTATGTCGTAAATTTGGTCCTGATTCCCCACATGTGTGACGACCGCTAGGACCACGGGGGGCGTCCAGGTCAGGTTAAGCCGTAAGCCGAGAGCCGCGCATCGACCTTGGCGACGTCGTGACTGAGGACGACGATGTCGTGCTTGATGCCGTCGCGATCGCGAACGTGATCGCGCAGCAGCGCCTCCGCGTGGTACCCCATCGTCTCGAACACCGAGATCGCGCCGACTTGGTCGGCCGTCATTTGAACCGTGAACTTTTCGATGCCGAGCGGTATGGCGAGCGCAAAGGCATCTTGCGCCAAGAAGCGTCCGAGGCCCCGGCCGCGGGCGCTCGGGAGAACGACGATCCGTAGTTCGGCGACGTGCGGCGACCACGAGAGGGGTTCGGTGACGATCGTCGCGCAGCCGATCACGATGCCCTCGCTCACGGCGAGGACCGTCGTCATCGCGCCGCGTTCGATTTCGCGCACCCATGCGTCGAGGACTTTGGGCTGTGAGATGTCGCGCGGCAGAAAGAGCAGATCGTGGGCGGGCAGCTCCTGCGCGAAGGTCAGGACAGCTTCGCGGTCGTCCGGACCCATGAGGCGCAGCGAAATCGGTTCGCCCGCTCCCGGGACCTCACGGGGGTAGGAGGCCGTGCGTGAGGCGCTCATACCGAGCGCGCCCCAAGCCACGCATCGAGGCGTGGCCATAGTCGCTTCTGCGCGTTGGCGCCCGCGACCAGGCTGATGTGGCCGCCCTTGAGGACGACCTCTTCTTTTTCGGTCGAGCTGACCTGTTCGATCAGCGGGTGCGCGGCGGCGTAAGGCACGATGTGATCGTGTTCGGCGACGACGGACAACATCGGCGCCGTAATGTTCGCGAGGTTCGCGCTGCGGCCGCCGATCTTGAGGTCCCCTTTAAACAAGTTGTTCTCCCAAATCAGCTCTTTGACGGTTTGCCGGAAATACTCGCCGGCGATCGGCAACGTGTCGGTCGACCACTTTTCGAACATCCGGTACGACTTGACGTGCTCCTCGTTCCACATTTGCTCCCAAAGCTGCAGCTGACCCGCGATGCGCGACGCCGGGCGCAGCATCTCGAAGCCCGTAAAGATCAGCTCCGAAGGAACGTTGCCCATGGTGTCGACTAAGCGGTCGACGTCGAAGTAGCGCCGGTCGGACCACTTGGCAAACAGCTCCATCGACTGGAAGTTGATGGGCGTCGTGAAGCACACGAGGTTCTTCGGTTGCGTTTTCGGGTGCAGCGCGACGTAGAGAACCGACAGCACCCCGCCCATGCAGTAACCGATCAGCGTGAGGTCCTTGATACCTGAATCTTTTTTCACGCGCTTGACGCACTCGGGGATGAAATCGAGCGTGTAATCCTCGAAGCGCAAGCTCTTCTCTTCGGCAGACGGCGGCGTCCAGTCGACGAGATAGACATCGTAGCCGCTGCGTAAGAGGAACTCGATGAAGCTCTGGCCGGGCGCGAGGTCGAGGATGTAGCCGCGGTTGCTCGTTGCCATGACGATCAAGATCGGGACGCGATAGACTTCGTCCGCGATCGGCAGGTAGTGGTAGAGGTTGAGCGTGCCGCGCTTATAGATGATGTCTTTCGGTGTTGTGCCGACCGACGGCGCGGGCGCCGAAATATATCCGAGACCCTTGACGTTGCGTTGGATCGCACGCTCGACCTCGGCCGCGATCCGGTCGGCGACCGACTCCGCTTTGGGATCCGTAACGGTCGCGCTCACGATTGGTCGGCGAGCGTCGGCGGCCGTTTGGTACGCGGTGGGCGGTTGCGGCGCGCGATTTTGGTTGCCGGGCGTTTGCCGCTCGCAACGGGCCGCGTCTCTTCGAGTGCGAGCGCGATGCGGCTAAGGTATGTCTCCATCGCTTGCAGCCGCTCTCCGAGTGCGATGATGTCGGCGCGGCTGGGCAGGTTCAGTGTCGCGAGATACGTGGCCATCGCGGAGCCCATCGCCTGCTGCACTTTCAACGTCGCGTTCATCATCTGATTCGAGGCGCCGCTAAACTCTTCCGACGCCATCGTCTGGTTGGCGATGGAATTGACGTTTTTCTCCCACGTCGAAATCAACTCGCGCCAGGTCGCGCTCGGGTCCTTTGACGTATTATCCGCCATATCGGTCTCTTTTAAGATCGGGGCGGCTTGGCCCCCCGATCCCCCCCGGGCCCGCACTCGCGGGCCCCGCTTCGCGCGTCGATAAGTTCGCTCACCCGTGCCGCGCAAATAATTTCACACAGGGCTCCGTGCTCGTCCCCGGAAACAGAAGTCGTTTCCTGCGCCGAGGTCCAGTCGAGAGGTCTGTGAGTTCCTTCGTTCACCTGCATGTCCACAGCGAGTACTCGCTGCTGGACGGCGCTTGCCGCGTCGAGGACCTTTGCCGGCGCACCTCGGAGGGCGGAGCTCCCGGAATCGCGCTGACCGATCACGGCGTGATGTTCGGCGCGATGGAGTTCTATTACGCCGCCCGCGACCATAAGCTCGTCCCGATCGTCGGCTGCGAAGCCTATATCGCGCCGCGCGGACGTTTCGATCGCACGGTTCGCGACGAAGCGCACGTCACGCTGCTTGCGGCCGATCTCGTCGGCTACCGCAATCTGGTCGCGCTGATCTCGAAAGGCTTCCTGGAAGGGTACTACTACAAGCCGCGGATCGATATGGATCTGCTGGCGAAACACCACGACGGTCTGATCGTGCTCTCGGGCTGCATGTCGTCGCTCGTGGCCCAGCCGTTGCAACGCAACGACTTCGTGAGCGCGAAAAAGGCGGCGCGCGAGTTCGTCGACATTTTCGGTGACCGCTTCTATATCGAGATCATGCGCCACGGGATCGCGGAGCAGGACGTCGTCACGAACGGACTCATCACGATCGCGCGCGAGATGAATCTGCCGCTCGTCGCCACCAACGACTCGCATTACCTCAACCGGGCGGATGCCCAGGCCCACGACGTGCTGCTCTGCATCGGAACGGGCAAGACGGTGCAGGACACGAGCCGCCTAAAGTTCATGACGGACGAGTTCTACGTAAAGTCCGCAGAGGAAATGCGCGCGCTGTTCGCCGACGTCCCGGAGGCGTGCGATAACACGCTTGCGATCGCGGGCCGCATCGACATCAAGATTCCGGAGAAGCAGTTCAACATTCCGGTCTTTCCGGTTCCGCAAGACGAAGCCGGGCCGTCGCTTTTCCCCCAGAAGCAGCCGGACACATATTTGCGCGAGCTGTGCGAAGCCGGGCTGATCGCGCGCTACGGCGCGGAGCGGGCCGGCTCCGATCCAAAACTGCGCGAACGGCTCGAGTACGAGCTCGGCATCATCCTCACGATGGGGTTATCGTCGTACTTCCTGATCGTCTGGGACTTCATCAAGTACGCGCGCGACCAAGACATCCCGGTGGGTCCCGGCCGCGGCTCGGCCGTCGGGTCGGTCGTCTCATACGTGCTGCGCATCACCGACATGGATCCGCTCAAGTTCGACTTGATCTTCGAACGCTTCCTCAATCCGGACCGGATCTCGATGCCGGATATCGACACCGACTTTTGCGTCGAGCGGCGCGACGAAGTGATCGCCTACGTCACCCAAAAGTACGGCAGCGATCACGTCGCGCAGATCGTGACCTTCGGAACGATGGCGGCACGCGCCGCCGTGCGCGATGCCGGCCGGGCGCTCGGCGTGCCGCTCGGCGACGTCGACCGGGTCGCAAAGTTGATTCCCTCCGGACCGGGCGGCCTGTCGATCGAGGGCGCGCTCAAGGGGATTCCCGAGCTGCGCTCGCTCTACGATTCCGCGCCGCAAATTCGTCAGCTGCTCGACACCGCGAAATCGATCGAGGGCCTCGCGCGGCACGCCTCGACACACGCCGCCGGCGTCGTGATTTCCAAAGATCCGCTCGTCGATATGACGCCGCTCATCAAGCTCGGCGACGACGACGTCAACACGCAGTACGACATGGGCTGGGTCGAGCGCATCGGCCTGCTCAAGATGGATTTCTTAGGCCTGCGCAACCTCACGGTGATGAAGCGCGCCGAAGACGAGATCAAGCGCACGACGAAGTCCGATTTCGATCTCGCGAAGATCCCCGACGACGACGCGAAGACCTTCGAGATGCTCTCGCGCGGTGAGACGACCGGTGTCTTCCAGCTCGAGTCCGACGGCATGCGCCGTATCTGCACGGAACTGCGCCCCAATCAATTCGACGATATCGTCGCGCTCGTCGCGCTCTACCGGCCCGGCCCGATGGAACTGATTCCGACGTACATCGCGGTCAAGCATGGGCGCTCGAAGCCTACATACATCCATCCCAAACTCGAACCGATTCTCGCCCCGACATATTCGATCGCCGCGTACCAAGAGCAAGTCATGCAGATGGCGCGCGAAATCGCCGGCTTCTCGATGAGCGAAGCGGACGAACTGCGCAAGGTCATGGGGAAGAAGCAAAAAGAGAAGATCCCCATCTACCGCAAGCGTTTTGTCGACGGGGCCGTCGCGCAGGGCATCGACCGCAAGCTCGGCGAGCGCATCTTCGAATTCGTCGAACCCTTCGCGGGCTACGGCTTTCCGAAGGGGCACGCGGTCGCCTACGGTTGGATCGCCTATCAGACCGCATACCTCAAGGCCAACTATCCGCGCGAGTACTTCGCCGCGCTCATGACGTCGGTCAAAGATAAGACGGACAAGCTCGTCGAGTACCTCGACGAAGCGAAGAAAGTCGGCATCGCCGTGCAACCGCCCGACGTCAACGCATCGGGCGTCGACTTCACGGTCGTCGGCGAGGACATCCGCTTCGGCCTCGCCGCGATCAAAGGCGCGGGCGACGGCGCAGTGCGCGCGATCATCGAAGCGCGCGAGCGCGGCGGGCCGTTCGCCGACCTCTTCGACTTCGTCAATCGCGTCGACACCAAGCAAATCAATCGCAAGGTCTTCGAAGCGCTGGTCAAGTGCGGCGCGCTCGATACGCTGCCCGGCAACCGGGCGGAGCAACTCGACGCGCTCGATACCGCACTCGAGATCGCGACCCGTGAGGCGCGCGACCGCGAATCGGGTCAGGCTTCGCTCTTTGCCACGGTAGAAACGGGCCACCACGAGTTGCGGCCCGTGCTGCGCAAGCTGACGGCACCTCCGGTGCTCGAAGCGCTCGCGTGGGAGAAGGAGACGCTGGGCATTTTCGTTTCGGGCCACCCGCTCGCGGACGTTGCCGAAGCGCTCGTACGCGGCGGTGCGGACGCGATCAAGGAGCTGCGGTCGAAAGAAGACGACGAGTTCGTCACGATCGCCGGTATGCTGACGGGCGTGCGCCGCACCATGACCAAAGCGCAGCAACAGATGTTGATCGCGACGCTCGAGGACATGAGCGGCAGCGTCGAGTGCATCGTTTTCCCAAAGACGTACGCGCAGTTGCAGACGGCTTTCGTGCCCGACGCGATCGTCACGATCCGCGGCCGCGTGCGCTTTCGCGAGCGGCGCGGCTCGATGCCCGGCGACGAGGCACCGGTCGAGCTATCGGTCACCGTCAACGAGGTCAAGGCGTTCGAACGGCGTGAGATTCCGCCCGCGCCCAAGGGCTGGCACGTCACCGCGGCATCGACCAAAGAGATCGACGCGCTCGCGCGTCTGCTCGACGAATCTCCGGGCGGCGTTCCGGTCGTCATGCATATCGGCGACGACGCCGAGAGATTGGTCCGTGGCATCTCGAACAGCATGTACGTGAAGAACGAGCTCGAGTCGATCTTCGGCCGTTCGCGCGTGTGGGAGGCGCCGGTCTAATGCGGCTGGCGTCGGGGACGCGCGATTGGCTGCCGGCCGAGCTGCGCCGCAAGCGCGCGGTGGAATCCGTGCTGCGCGGCGTCTTCGAGCGATGGAATTACGACGAAGTTCAAACGCCGAATTTCGAACGCTTCGACTCGCTCGAGGCCGGGCTCGGCGAAGCGGTCGCACAAAAGACCTTTCTCTTCGCGGACAAAAGCGGAACGCAAATCGCACTGCGCCCGGAAATGACGACGCCCGTCGCGCGGCTCGTCTCCACCCGTATGCGTGAAGCGCCGCTGCCGCTGCGGCTCTCGTACATCGTTCCCGCATATCAGTACGAGGATCCGCAAGAAGGCCGGATGCGCGAGTTCACGACGGCGGGGCTCGAGCTGATCGGGCCCGAGAGCCTCGATGCGGATGCCGAAAGCCTCTTTAGCGCGATCGAAGCGCTCGACGCGCTCGGCCTGGCCGACGCGCACTTCGACCTCAACCACGTCGCCGTCGTCGACGGCGTGCTCGCCGGCCTCGAACTCGATGCGCGCGGAATCGCGCACGCGAAACACTTGGTTTCCGGACGCAACATCGTGGCGCTGCGCGCGCGCTTGGCGGGCACGGGCGATCCGGCTGCCGTCGAAGCGATCGTGCGGCTTGCGATGACGCGCGGCACCGGGGAGCTGCTGGCCGAAGCGGCTCGTCTCTGTCACACGGATGCCGGCAACATCGGGATCGAACGCCTTCGCAGCCTCCTCGGCCGGGCGGCGGAGCGCGGGTTTGCCGGCCGGCTCAACGTCGATCTCACCTTGTTGCGCGACATCGAATACTACACGGGGTTCACCTTCGAGGGCTTCGCTGGGCAGGTCGGCTTCGCGTTGTGCGGCGGCGGCCGGTACGATACGCTCTTGCCGCGATTCGGATTTCCCGCCGGTGCGGTCGGCTGGTCGCTCGTGGTCGAACGTATCTTGATCGCGCTCGAGCGCCGGCGCGGCACGGTCCCGGCGGTTCCGGGATGAGCGCCGGTTCCGGATTGACGGTCGCGATTCCCAAAGGCGCGCTCTACGACGAATCGGTCGCGCATTTGCGCGCCGCCGGTGTCGAGGTACCGGCCGACCCCGGTCGACGGCTCGAGGTCACGACCCCCGACGGAACCCGCGTGCTGTTGCTGCGGCCGGCGGACGTTCCCGCCTACGTCGAGTTCGGTGCGGCCGATTGCGGCATCGTGGGCGCGGACGTTTTATGGGAAGCCGCGGGCGTGGTCTGCGAGCTCGCCGATCTCGCATTCGGCGCATGCCGTTTGGTCGTCGCGGCCCGGCGGGTGGATCGCTATCACGAGGGTGCCGCGCTGCCCACGTTCTTGCGCGTTGCGACCAAGTTCGAGCGGACCGCCGAAACCTATTTTGCCGAGCGTGATCTCCCGGTCCAGTTGATCAAGCTCCACGGCTCGGTAGAACTTGGCCCTCTGGTCGGGCTCGCCGATCTCATCGTCGACCTCGTCGCGACCGGCAACACCCTGCGCGAGCACGATCTCGTCGTCGTCGACGAGATCGCATCCTCGACCGCGCGCTTCGTCGTGAACCCGGTACGCTTTCGCGCGAAGTACGCCGACATCACCGCGCTCTTACAGAAGCTCGATGGGGCGGTACGCGCGTGATCGCGATCGTCGATGCGGATGACGAACGAGCCCTCGGTGGTCTGTACGCCGGCGGATGGGACGCACCGGACGACGTCGTCACGACGGTCCGCGGCATCATTCGCGACGTGCGCTCCGGCGGCAATGAGAAGCTGCTCGCGCTGACGCGCCGCTTCGACTTCCCAGAAGCGACGCTCGCTTCACTGCGCCGCGATATTCCCGCGCCCGAGCGCGCGGCGGAACTCGTGCCGGCACATATTGCCGACGGCTTGCGGCTCGCGCGCGAACGTGTGGCCGAATTTCACGCGCGCCAAATGGCGACCGATATCGACCATCGCGACGTCGACGGCACGCGCAGCGCGTTACTCGTGCGCCCCCTCGGGTCGGTCGGTGCGTACGTTCCCGGCGGCACGGCCACCTTACCGTCGTCGGTGATCATGTCGGTCGTGCCGGCGAAGATCGCGGGTGTCGGACGCGTCGTGGTAGCGACGCCGCCCAAGCGGGACGGCGCGATCGATCCCGCGATTCTCTTCGCGTGCTCGCTTTGCGGTGCAGACGAACTCTACGCGATCGGGGGTGCGCAGGCGATTGCCGCACTCGCATACGGTACGCAGACGATCGCTCGTGTCGACAAGATCGTCGGCCCGGGAAACGTGTGGGTCACCGAAGCCAAGCGTCAAGTCTTTGGTGCGTGCGGGATCGACGGGCTCGCGGGACCATCCGAAGTGCTCGTCGTCGCAGATGCGAACTCCAAGCCCGAATTCGTGGCCGGCGAACTGATCGCGCAAGCCGAGCACGATCCGCTCGCGCGGGTCGCTGCCGTTTCCGAAGATCGCGGCGTCCTGGAAGCGGTGGCGGCACTGCTGGATGGACCGTTCGCAACGGCTTGCGGTCGCGGCGAGATCGTCGACCGGGTACTCGCCGAGCGCGCGTATCTCGTGCACGCGCGCGACCGGGCCGCCGTGCTGCGCGTCATCGACCGCTTCGCACCCGAGCACCTGTCGCTGCAAACGCAGGATCCGTGGACGCTCGTCCCCGAGGTCGCGCGCGCCGGTGCGATCTTCATCGGCAACGACACGCCGGTTGCCGCGGGTGACTACATCGCGGGTTCCAACCACGTGCTGCCTACATCGGGAGCAGGCCGATTCGCCTCGGGATTACGGACCGCCGATTTCTTGCGGACCATGTCGCTGATCGAGAACAGTCGCGAACGGATGGTCGCGGACTCGGGCGTCCTCGCGGCGCTGGCCGACTTCGAAGGCCTGCCCGCGCACGCGCGTACGGCGCGCCTCCGAGTCCAACAACCGTGAGACGGCCACCGAAAACGCCCGGGTTCTTCGCGGTCGATCTCGATGGAACGCTCGTCGAATCGCGCCAACCCGTGCACCCCGAGGTGATCGCGGCGGTCAAGCGGGTGATGGCGGCCGGTATCGCGGTCACGATCGTGACCGGGCGAATGGTCGTCGGCGCGAAGCCGTTTGCCGATCTGCTCGGCTTGGACGGCGAGATCATCTGTTATCAAGGCGCGGTGATCGCAGATGCGCGAACGGGCCGCTTCGAACGGGAGGTCGCGCTGCCGAATGCGTTGGCGCTGCGTGCGTACGCGGTGGCGAAGGCGCACGACTTTCACATCCAATTTTATCGCGACGACCGCTTCTACGTCGAAGAAAACAACGCATACGCGCAACTCTATGCCCGCACGTCCGGCAGCGAACCCATCGTCGTCCCATCGCTCCCGGAAGCATTTGAAGGTCGCGATTCCACCAAGGTCAACATCGTTACCGATCCCGCACGTACGCCCGGCGCTCTCGCGCTCTTCACCGATGCGCTCGGCAGCGACGCCTACGTCACGCGATCGAATCCGGAATTCGTCGAAATCCTCAACGCCCGGGTCGACAAGGGCGCGGCGTTACGCCTGGTGGCCGGGCGTCTCGGCGTCGCGATGGAAAACGTCATCGCAATCGGCGACTCGTACAACGACCTGCCCTTGCTGCGCGCGGCCGGCTTCTCAGTCGCCATGGGATCCGCCCCGGACGAACTCAAAGCGCTTGCCGACGCAGTCGTCGGTGATGTCGAACACGACGGGGTCGCGGAAGCGATCGAGCGCTTCGTGCTGCCGCCGTACGACGGTGGCGCGGCGGGCGTCGCGTAAGGCTTTCGCAAAACCGCAGGGCACTTCGTAGCCCGCAGGCGAACGGAGCAAGACGTGAAGAGAGCCGTGCGCCGCAAGCGCTCGACCTTGAGCCGGCTGCGACCGTTTTGGATAGCGGGCGCCGGCATCGCCGCCCTCGCGTCGGCCGGCGGCTACAAGGCGGCAACGTTGCCGATGTTCGACATGAAGTCGCTCGCCGTCACCGGCGTATCGCACCTTTCGGCAGACGACGTTCGGTCTCGCGCGGCGATCGACGCGCATTCGAACGTGTGGCTGCAAGATCGCGCCGCGATGGTCCGTCGCATCGATGCGATCCCATACGTAGCGAGCGCGCAGGTCGCAATCCGTTTCCCAGCGGCGGTGACGATCGCGGTAGTCGAACGCGTAGCGACCGGCTGCGTGCGAGACCCCTCGGGCCGGCACTTTACGATCGATGCGGATCGGCGGATTCTCGAAAGCGGCTGCCGCGCGTCGCCCGTCACCTACGACCTGCGGACCTCGATCGACGGACGCCCGGGCGTGTTCTTGAGCAACTCCGAACTCGATTCGCTGCTCGCCGATACGGCAGCACTTGCCGCGGGGAGCAACCGCTTTCGCACGCTCGGCTTCGACGAATTCGGCGACCTCGAAGCGACGCTGGTCGACGGAATCGCGGTCCGCTTCGGCGACGACGGCGACTTAGCGCGCAAGGACCGCCTCGTGGGACCGATCCTTGCCGAGCTGGGCCCACGCTGGCGCACCGTCCGGGCGCTCGACATCCGCGCCCCTGCGACACCCGTCGTCGAGTACGATGCGCCGAAATCACGGGCATCCACACGCTCTCAACAGGCTATAAACACTATATATACAAGGACTTCACCCTAACGACCACAATATGTAGGGGATGGGACCGGCGCGCGAGGCTTGAGTAAGTCGCAGTGGGGCACGACGATC
>Ga0302325_10009585_pt1 | contig 21119 bp, 15 predicted proteins | sample Palsa_T0_2_FD_201948 | JGI IMG/M metagenome (GOLD analysis project Ga0302325, IMG submission 201948) | Peat permafrost microbial communities from Stordalen Mire near Abisko, Sweden - Palsa_T0_2 | ecosystem: Environmental > Terrestrial > Soil > Palsa > Peat permafrost | place: Sweden: Abisko...
GGGCTCCCGCCGTCGTGGGGCGACACCCCTCCCACCGACCCCCTCGCGAACACGGCCTATCAGGACTTCTTCGGGCCCATCCAGGTGATGGAGATGGTGGTCCCCACCAACTCGCCCGCGGCCTCGATCACGTTCGAGCAAGCGGAGCTCGTGTGGGGCTACGGCGGGGCGGCGGGCATCGCGCCCTGGACGGACACGAGCGTGCTGCTGAAACGGAGCCCGAGCTCCGGAACGCAGACGATGATCGGCGCGGCCATCGGGCTGGATCCCCGCGTCTGGAAGGGGGTGACCAACCAGTCGAGCGGGAGCATCGTGACGGGCCTGGAGAACGTCATCGACGGTCTGCTCCCCGACGGTGGCCCCGGAACGACGGGAGGAATCGCGGCGGCCATGGGCATCCTCAGCTCGGACTACACGGGTGCCAACGCGCTGACCCTGCGCGCGCTCGCCTTCCAGGACCAGGGACAGTCGTGCGCCTGGACCCCTGACTCGTCGCCCAGCGCGTTCGACAAGAGAAACGTTCGCGACGGGCACTACCCCATCTGGGGTCCGTCGCACCTCATCACGTCGGTCACCGGCGGGCTGCCTACCGATCCGGTGGTCAACAGGCTGTACGCCGCCCTGAACGGCCAGGACCCGGGCCTCGCGGCGAAGCTCGACGTGGTCAAGCTTTACGCGACGCACTTCATCGTGCCCAACTGCGCCATGCACGTTTCGCGGCTGAGCGACGGACAGGGCTACAGCGCGTACCAGCCACCCGGGCGCACGGCTTGCAGCTGCTACTACGACGCGGTCGTGCCGCTGGACGTGCCCGACCCCGACTGCACCGTATGCATGAGCGACGCGGACTGCGCCTCGGCGGTCCCGGCGCGCGTCTGCAACGTCTTCGGCGGGGGCACGACCGGCTTCTGCGAGCTGAACGGCGCCGAGTGACGGCCTGGACATCGTGAGCCCGCGCCATAGGCAGCCGCGGTGAGATGTACGCTGCCGGCGATGCCCTTGGGGATGTCGCGCATGGCTATCGCGCTGGCGTTTGCCGCCCAGGCGATCGGCTGCGGGCGGACCGCGCCCGGAACAGTCGGGAGCAAACAAGAACCGTCGGCAGCCGAGAAACCGACGCCGGCGGTTCAGGTCCCGAGCGATATCGCGCTGCCCGTGTCGAGCGCCACAGAGGAGCCCAACCCCCGGAAGGCGGCGCGCTCTTCCCGTCCGCTGCTTTCGGTGTGCCTCCGTAGGCCCGCGCGCAGCCGGCGGCCTCGGGGCGCTCTACGACCGCTACTTCGTTTCCGCCGGCACGATCTCCGACGAGGCCATCTCCCGGGCATCCTGCAGCGTCGTCGCCTGCTCCTTGAACCGGTGCCCGAGCCGTTCTTGCCATTGCTGCAAGACGGCGAGCGGCGGCTCCTCCGGCCTCGGGATCGCGCGGCACGCGACGCTCCCGCCGCTCTCCGCCGCACCGACGCTCTCCCGGCCGCCGAAGAATTCCCGGATGGCCGCCCCCTCCGCCGTCCGATCGAACACCACGACCGTTTCGCCTCCCTTGTCGGCGCGCGCCCATGACGCATCCGACGCCCACCCGGCCGTGGACCAACGGCACCCGTCGAGGTCCAGCGTCCCGTCGTCGCGAATCACCCAGTCGCAGAGCGTCCTGGCGGTTCTCACGAAGAAGCGGTCGCCGCCCCGACTGAACTCGATTTGCGCCTTGCCGGGCTTGTCCCCGCGCGGTCCAGCAGACGGCACGGCCACGGGCGACGGCTCGCGCTGCGGCCCATGCAATCGCAGCGACTCGCCGTCCCGAGCGATCCATCGCATCGCGCCTGGCGCCACCGCCACGACGCCGGTCGCGTCGGTGGGCTCGAATCCACCATCGGGTGTGCAGGGGCCGACCTTGTAGATGCGGCCCTCGACTGCGATCGCGTCGCCAGTGGGGGACACGCCGTCGAGGGCGCCCGGAAGCGCGGGCCCGCAGAAACGCTTCGCGCGGAGATCCCAGCGCGCAACGGCGCGAAGCGGCGAGGCGGGTGCATCCAGGGACGCGTTCTTGTACGCAAGCTCGACGATCACGGACGGCGCGGGAGACTCGACGAAGAATGCGTCGTCGATCTGGACGGCGGACACGCGCTCCAGCAGTCCGAGCCCGCGGGCCGGGTCGAACGGCGCCCCGGCGAGCTCGTAGGTTTTCTCGCCGGCCGAGTCGATGGCGTCGTGCTCGAGCAGCTGCTCGTCGTTGCGCGCGCCGAACCATGCGCTCGACGCCGCTGCGAGCGACTCTCCCTTCGAATCGAACCCCAGAAACGCCGAGTACCCGGGCGCCCCTTGCGCAGTGGGTTTGAAGGTGAAGAGCGCGCCGACGCCGTTCGGGAACATCCGGATCGACGCCCACGCGCGCTCGATGACGGGTGGCGCCCGGCACTCCGTCGGAGCGAAGAACAGCACGTCCGCCCGGTCGGTCGCCGCGGGGTCTTTCCACGGGACCGTGCCGACGATCGATGCGTCGTCCTGAAGGAAAACACCCGTCAGGGGGGGCAATAGCAGGTCGGCTCGGTTCCACTTTCCGGCCTCGTCCTCGCTGTAGAGAGTGATCCGGTCCTGCGACGCCCGGCACATGAGTCGTGTCCCGTCCGGACTGAAACGCGTCGCCTCACAGTCGACCCCTTCGGGGCTCCCCTTCGCCAGCTTGGCCGATGCGCTGACTGGCTCGGCCATCCATGCGCCGCCGCGGCGTCGATAAGAGGCGATCCGGGCGCCCTGCAGAACGAGGCGGTCGCAGGTCGGGGTGATGCTACCGGCCGCCCACCGTCCGCGGGCGACGGTCACCGGCCCGGCGCCGCCGTCCGCACGCCACACCCGACCCTCGCTCGTGACCGCGCACGCGCCCGCCGAAGCTTGCCCCGAGGGGGCCGCGAAGGAGAGCGGGGTCTCCCCCGGTAGCAACTTGAACGAAGCGACAGTAGCGGCGGGTGCGGCGTCGAGATCCCAGATCCGGGCCGTGGAGTCGCCCCACGTGAGCAAGCGGCGCCCGTCGACGAGCGCCTTGCCGGCGTCGCTGTCCGAGAGGTCGAACGAAGTCCCCGCGTCGAGATTCACGACGTGGAGCCACCCTGAGCCCTGGACGACCAGGGTTCGATCGTCGGCCGAGAGAACCGTTCCCTCGGCGACGTGGCGCGCCCTCCGGAGCGGTCCCAGCGCGGCCATGGCCGAAGCGACGGCGCGACGGTTGCCGTCGTCATCGTCCACGATCCGCGCCTGGAGGACATAGAGCACCCGGCGAACGGGATCGTCCGTCAGCATGGCCTTGCGTTCCCAGAACTGCGCCAATAGTGCGCGCGCTTCCTCGTCGTGGCCCGGGACGCTTCGGAGCCGGTCGAACGCGTCGATGGGCGCTTCGTCCTGCGCGAAGCCGGCCCGCAGCGCCGCCCGCCGCGCTGCCATCAGCGGCTCGGGCAATGTCCCGATCTGGCTCGAACCGGGGAGGTACCGCAGCGCGCTCGGCGCACGCTCGGGGGAGGGCGGGACCGCCTCACGCACGGCGTGCCCCTTCGCGAGCGAGGCGTCGTAGGTCGCGAGGGCCGCCGCTGCGAGCAAGGCGGCCCCGACCGCCGCCAGCGCGGCGATCGCGACCCGGCCCCTCGGCTCGCCGTCGACGTTCGGACTGGTGCGCATCTTCGATCTCACGGGTCCGCTCGCGGGTGAGGGACGACCGAGCTGCGAATTTGATCACCTCGTGGACGGCCTTCTTCGCGCACGACGGCGCCCGGTTCGTGCCCGTCTCGCGTCTCCGGCATCGCCACGACAAGGAGCACCAGCGCGCCCAGCGCGACGGCGGCGAGCCCGCGAAAGCCGGTCGCCTCGCCGAAGCGATCCACCACGTAGCCCGTGACGGTGGTGCTGACCGCCGCCCCGGCGGCCGTCGCCGTGCCGATCGCGCCCTGAGCCACGTTGAACCGGCCGGTACCGCGCGTGACGTCGGCGACCACGAGCGGAGCCACGATCATGAACACCGTGGCCGCGAGGCCGTCGAGGACCTGGAACGCCACGAGCAGCTCGGGGCGGGTCGTCATCGAAAACAGCAACGCACGAAGCGGCAGGAACGCAAACCCGAGCAGCAAGAGCGGCCGCCTCCCCCACCGCTCGGCCTGCCGCCCGCACCAGGGCGCGAAGAGCACGACGACGATCTGGGTCATCACGATGCACGAAGAGAGGAGCAGCGACGACTGGCGCGCCTTGCCGGCCGCGAGCACGGTGGCGAGCAGCGGCAGCATCGAGGCGTTGGCGAAATGGAAAAGGACCGCACACGCCATGAACACGAGAAACCTCCGGTTGGTCGCCAGGTCGGCGAACCGGGCCGGAGGGCCTTCGGTCGCGCTGCCCCGGGCAGCGGCGTCGTCGATGTCGCGCGGATTGATCATCGCGACGAAAGCGAGGGCTGGCGCGGCCAGGGCCGCGGTGACCCAGAAGATCGCGGCCGGCGCCATCGCGTAGCCCACCAGACCCATCACGGCTGCGGCCGCCAGGTTGCCGGCGGAGTCGAACTGGCGATTTCGCCCCAGGCGACGCCCGAGCTCGCTGCGCCCGGCCATGCCGAGCGAGAGCGCGACGACGGCGGGCCCCATGAGGCTCGTCGAGACGCCGTGGAGGGCCTGCGCGGCAAAAATGAGCGGCAGCGCCCGCCCGACCGCGAGGCCCATCGCCGCGGCCGCGGTCGCCAGGATGGCGCCTGCGAGCAGGGCGCGCTTGTGGTGGGTCGCGTCGACCCATGCACCGACCGGTATCTGGCTCAAAACGCCGGCGAGCCCCCCGAACGTGAGCGCGATCCCGATCGCGCCGGCGCTGAGGCCCCGCGACGCCAGGACGATCGCCACGAACGGCCCCACGCCCGTCTGCACGTCGGCCAGGAAGAAGTTCAGGCCATCGAGGCCGTGCAGACTCCGGGGCGAAGCCATCGAGTCATTCGCTCTGGGTCGTGGTTGCCGGCGCGGGCGACCACCGCCCATACCGGAGAGCCACCCGGAGGCATCCCACGTGCCAGTCGAGCACGTCTCCGCCCGGAGAAGCCGTGCGAGCGGACTCGAGGCGCCGCGGGCGACGGTGACCAGCACGCTTTCGCGGGTCCCGCTCCCCCATATCGGCCAGGGGAGGCTCCACTCGAATGGCTTTCCGGTTCCGGGGGGGGCGTGCGGGAGGCACCACCGCTGCGTCACGCGCGACCGGAGCCCGGTCGGACATCACAGGTCGCGCGCCCCCCGTGGCGAGGCTTGCCGCCGGTCCGACCGCGCTCCCGTCCGGCGTGACCGCAGAGGGGTCAGGCCGCGCTCGACCGGCCCCCGTTCACGACGGGACCCTCCCCGATTGGACCAGGGAAGTCCGCGTGCCCCATCACTGCGACACCCCAGATCGGGTTCGTGAACACCGCAGCAGCCCAGGCCACGACGACAACGCCGCGGCCGGTGACCGACCAGTGCCGAAGTAGGTACCAACGCGCCAGTAGGCCAATGAACAGACCGGCCAGAACGAAGTTCAAGGCGATCCCGATATCGAATGCCAACACGAGCTGGCGTTTCCCAGAGACCCGAGCAATCTCGCAGACGATAGCTCCGAGCACGGGACCCAGCACGGCGCCAAGGCGATCAGCAATCTGCCCGAGCAGCGTGAATCCGACGAGGTCACCGGCAACCAGGCCAAGGGCCGCACCCATCTTCAAGGCGGGCAACCCGATCACCAGCATGGCGGCGAGCCGGGGACGTGCCCGGAGCTGCGACGACGAGGCCGAAATCGTGACCGCGGCCGGTGCCTCCTCCCAAGCGGACGGCATCCTGCTACTGACCCGGCGGGGGCGGCCCGCAGCTCTTGCAGGACCAGTAGCCGACGCTGGCGAAGTACATGCAAGGCACGTCCGTAGGGCAGTCGCTGTCGTCGAGGCACTCGTCGCAGGGGGTGTGGCAGAAGTAGCGGCCCCCGCACCACTGCGTCGGGGCATTCAGCGAGCAGTAGCCGCCGGGACCGCAGTCGCTGTCCACGGCGCAGTTGCCTCCGCCGATGCAGAGGTTCTGGGCGCCGCTGTCGGCCGAGGGGCGGCAGATGCACGGTACGCCCGCCTCGCAGTCCGAATCGCTGAAGCAGTGGTCGTAATCGCAGCTCGTCCCGAGGCCAGGGCAGCCGCCGACACCGCAGTTGTCGACGCACCGCCCGTTCGCGCCCATCGTGCAATCCACGTCCGCGTCGCACGTCACGAAGGGACCGTCTTCGACGGCAGCGCCGGGTCCGCGCTGCGTCGGGCAGGCGGAGCTCGCGGCGCGGTGATTGGCTGGCACGCGGGCGTCGCCGGAGCCGCCGTCCATCCCCGGACAGCTGGCCTCCGGGGCCGTGCCGTCCACGGTGCCATCCGCCGAGGCGTCGACGGAAGACACGTCGATGGATGCCACGCTCACGTCGGAGGAAGCGCCGCTCACGCTCGCGTCGGCGCGCGTGCCGACCGCGTCTTGCTCGGCGCAACCGACGAGCATCACCAACGCCCAAGCGACCTTCATTTCGAAGAAAGCGGCGTGGCGATCGGCACTGAGCCGGTCAATGACACGCGCTCTCTCTCCACCTCTGCCGCCACAATGCGATCCAGATCCGGCTGGATGAGGCTTTGCGCCTCGCTCGACTGAGCCGCGAGCTTCGCCAGGTTCGCGCGCATGAAATCAGCCGCATAGCCCTTCTGCATGAATTGAAAGGAATCGACATTGTCGAGCGACCCAAGATAGATGACCGGAGGACCAGGTGAGGCGCATCCCGCATGGCACTGCATACGCGCCTCGCGGCGGCGTATGAATCGGGCCACGGCGGCAAGGCCAAAGGGCACGGCGACGCATATCAGACGGGCGCCGAGCCCACCGATGGCCATCAGGAACAGAAGCGCGATCCCCAGTCCGCCGAATCGGACGCGTCGGGCGAGAGGTTCCGCCGATTTCCACCGCTCGGCGTGTTGCGCGCACGGCGCGCAAACGGGAAAGCGCCACACGGCTGCTGCCTGCGAACGGGCGAGACCGTCGACGTTCTTCCCCTCAGCCGCGGGATTCTCGGATGACTGGACCTCACCGCAGCAGGCGCAGCGTTGCGGAAAGTCCAATGGTCTGCCCCGCACGTTGACCTGCATGATTCCCCCTTTCCCGGGCGCAACCATAGCTCGATGTTATGGGGCGGTCCGCAGCAGGCAAGACCGATCCGGCTGGCAGATCGGGCGACCAAAAGCTTAAGCCTGCCGACGCGCACCGGCGACCCCGAGGAGCCGGATTTCCCACGCTCACTGAATGACTCTCACCAACTGGTCCTTGAATTCGCCCACAAACTTATCGAATGGCCGAATAGCGAGTTCGCCCCCGGCATTTGGTCACGCTCGGCGCAATCTTGTCTCTGGTCATTTGGTGAATCCTAACCAGGTGCCGATGACAAGTCGCCCCATGGCCCACTCTGGCGCACGTCCCTCCCGCTGTCTGCGAGGAATTGCTGGTCCTCGTTTGTCGGCGCGCACGTTGCATCCAAGCGGGCCGTGGTGAACCTCCTGCAGCGCCTGGGGTGCCTTGGGGTGCTGGTTCCGGTCTGGCTCGTCGCCTGTGGCAAGGCCGCCCCTGGGGCGGCCGGCAACGGGTCTCCTGACACGACACGGCTCAGGGCACGAACTTGACGAAGACCGTCCCTTCCGCGTTGTTCCAGTTGAACGAGCCGTCTTTGCAGCCGCTCTGGCCGATGATGCAGTAGCTGGCCGTCGGCACGCCGCCGGCGGCCGTGGGCTCGATGCGGTCCGCGCGATACAGCCGCGCCGCGCCGCCGACGCCCACGACCAGGTTCTTCGTGAGCTGCGGCATGCCGAATTCGAGCTCGAGCCGCGGCACGAAGAATCCCAGCGCGAACGCCCCACCGGCCGACTTGTCGGCGTTGAGCGACGGATCCCGCGCAGCCAGCTCCACCAAAGGCCCCACGGCGTCGAGCAGCGAAAAGTTGATCCCCAGCCATAGCGGGTTGCCGGCGCGCGCGGGCGGCCACAGCTTGCCACGCACGTCCGGCCAGTCGACCGTTGCATACATCATGAACGCGGTGGGGCTGCTCCCCGGCGATGACGGCGCCACGAAGCCGGGGCGCAGGCTCTCGCGGAGCGTGAAGTCCGGGAAGAGCAGACCCGCGGACTGCAGCCCATCGCGATCTTTGCCCCCCGGGAACGTCTTGCGGCGAATGCCGGCGCCGCCGATCTCCTCGATGAGGTCGACCGCGGCCGCGCGAAAGTCGTCGGACACCGTGGCGCTGGCCCCTGCCGTCTCGGCGTCGATTGCGTAGACGGCCGCGGCCCGGACGAACTTGCGCACGTCCTTGTTGAGGTCCGTGCACGCGCCGGTGCTTTCCTTCTTGTCGAGGGGGCACAGCGCCGCGTCGATCGCCGTGAAAGCCTTGCTGGCCGCGGCGCCGTAGTCCTTGTGGCGGATGTCGGTGACGATCGTGTATCCGGCGCTGTCCGCCTCGGTGAGAAACCGCAAGCCCTGGTTGGCCGTCGTGAAGGTCACCGCCTGGTGCGCCATCTTCGCGAACGCCCCGAGAAGCTGATCGAGCGACACTCCGGCCGGATTCGCGACGGTCGCAATCTCGCGCGCGAGCGCCTGGACCTCTTTCACCCCGGCGGCCGTGAGGGTCTTGTTCCCCGGATCGACGGGGGCGCTGGGAGTCGTCACCGCGCTCTGGATCAACAGCAGGACGTCGGTGAACGCCGGCGCCGTCGTGCCGGGATAATTGGTGCTCTTCTCGAGGACGACGGCGGCGGCCGCCGCCTCGAGCGCGCGCCTTGCGTCGCCCGGGAGGAGGCTCGAATCGCCTTCGGCGGCGTCGCGTACGGCGAGCCCCAGCGAGCACGCGAGCTCCGGCTGCAGGTCACCCTGCGCGTCGAGGCAGGCCTGCAGGACGCTCGTCCCCACGGACTGTTGGGGCGCGACCGTAGCCTCCACCGTGGGATCGGGCCCCGCAGTGGTCGTGCTCTTTGCCGGCACCGCGCGAGCGGCGACTGCCTTCGAGCTCTGCGTCTTCATCAGTTTGTTCGCGGCGTCGTCCACCGCAGGGGTGGAGGACGCGGCAGTGGCCTTCGAGGTGAGCGCGTCACTACTCGTCGCGCCGGTCGACGGCGGTGCGAACTGGCATCCGGTGGTCTCACCCTTGTACGGCTTTTTCTGCCGGGTCAGAGACTTGATACCCACGAGCCCGAGGATCTCGGTGAACGCGCTGACGGTCTGCGCGCGAAGGTCGACCGGGACCGGCGGAGTCGCGCTCGCCTCCGGCAGCAAATCCATGTTTCCGCCGTCGACCGCGAGCACCACCAGGAAGCCCGCGTTGTCAGAAAGCTCCTTGCGGACGACCGTCGTGAAGCCGTTGTAGCGCTTGGCCTGCAATGCGTAGATCGAGGCCGGGAGGACATCGCACGCAATCGGGAAACATCGCGCCGCATTCGGGATGACCGTCGAGGCCACCTCGTCCTCGACGACCTGTTCGACGACCGCCGTCACGTCGTCGGCAAAATCCGCCTTGGCCGTGCGCGGCGAAGCGAAGAAGGCCGCCCCCACGGCGATGGACATCCCAGCCACTCGATACGTGCGCATGATTATTCTCCCCGTGCGGATACGTCGTCCGGGTCTCGACGCGGCAGCGGCCGCGCGAGAGCGAACCGTTCGTGTTGCGGAGACCGAAGGCACCAAAATTTTCGGCTAGGGAACAATCATCATTTTGTGCCGCAATCCGCCTCGCGCGCGCCCGAAGAGACTCGCGGAAACACCGAACGAAATGTGTATGTCGGTCACGGATTGCGTTCTGTTACGACGAAATTTCGTTGACCTCGCTCACGAAACTTCATCGAAGTCGGCCGCGGGGCATTCGCGGGCCGTTCGTTCTCGCCACGGTGTCGCCCTGCGCCGTCTTCTACGTCCGGCCCGCGCAGGCCTGGGTCTTCGTGGAGCACACGTCGATCGGGCGTGCCGCGATGGAGGAGCTGGCGTGCGCTTCGTTTCGCGAGTGCATCGACCTACCGATGCTGGCGGCGCTCTCCGGAGACCACTCGTGCTCCGCGACGGATCTCGTCGCGACCCTGCGCGGTACCTGGGTCGTCCCGCTGATCGAAGCGTTCTGGGCGAACTATTCCGACATAAGAAAGACGGACCTCGACTCCATCGCTCGACTCAGCCTTTGGCACGAAGAAAACCTCGAGGCGCAACGCCTCGACGACGACTATCTCTCCAGGGCGAGCGGGAGCGGCGCGCATTTCGTCCTTCCGAGGACCGCGTCCGGAGGCGTGGGCGAGGACGGCCAAGCCTACGCGCGCCGCGCGTCGCTCCTCGGCGTGAACACCAACGCCGTCGGCAACTACGTCTCGTACCACGCGCGCGCTGCGATCGGCGATGCAGGCGGGGTGCGCGCTCGGGCGCGCGTGCGCGGCCCGCGACGAGGCGCGCGACGCGCTGCTGTTCGAGGCGCTGGCGCTGCACTTTCTCGAGGACGCGTTCGCGAGCGGCCACGTGGTGGGAGTGCTCCCTCAGGTTATCTATCGGGTCTCTGAAGGGGGTTGCTTGCATGGGAGCGAGTCGATTGGTCGTTGCGCGCGCCCAGATCCGATGCGTCGTCGAGCCACGAGAACCACCCGAGCGCGGCGGCGCGTGCGATCGCGCCGTTGCGACCGGAGAGCCCGAGCTTGGCGTAGGTCGCCGCGAGCTGCGTCAAGACCGTCTGCGGCGACGTCGACCGCCGGCGCGCAATCTCGGTACGCGAGCAGCCTTCGATGAGGTACAGCGCGACCTCCTGTTCCGAGGGACTGAGGCCGCATCCTTTGCGGACTCTCGGCAGCGGGACACTCACCGCGAGGTAGGAGGAGCCGTGGTGCTCGAAGGCCCCCTGGGTGGCCGTCGGGATCTCGACTCCCGTCGCCGCGGCTTGTACGGCCAGTACGTACGGGAGGGGCATAGGCTCGGCCGCGAGGTGCAGCTTCGCGAGGGCGCTGGCCCGAAGCTTGGAGATCGTCGAGTGCGCGAGCCCGAGGTCGCTCGCGATCGCCTTCTGCTGGTGGCCGCAGAGCACGCGGGTGATGACGACGGCCTCGGACGAGTAGAGAGCAGTACGCACTGCGTCGCCGACCGTGTGGACGACGACGTAGGAGCGCGTGGCATCGTGCCACGCGTCACATGGCGTCGCGCGTCCGGCCCGCAGGGCCTCCCAGAGAGTGGACAGGCGAATCGGCGCGACCGGGGGCTCGAGGCAGTACGCGGCGCGAACGGTCCCTCGATCCAAGGGCGGGGGCTCGGCGCGCGCTGCGACTCGGATGCGGGGCTCTGGCCTCGCGGTCCACGGATCGGGCCGCGTACCCGACCGAGCTTCTTCTGCCACGAGGACGACGCTTTGGTTTCTCATTGACGGCACATCCGATCTGGCCCGCACCGGAGCGGTGCACCCGCCGGCTGCTAATGCCTCGGAAGGGAGACTGGGAATGCGCGCGGATGTGAAAGGCCGAAACGGGCGTGGCACCATTGTGTTGTTAATTTCAGAGGCGCCTTTCACAAACCTGCACGGCATGGGTCCATCCACCCAAGAAGTCGGGCAGATATCGATGGGACCGTGCGAGGCAACCGACGAAGGCGTGCGCGCGTCCTTGCGAGAGGGCGACGTACCGGGCGCCACGAGAGCCGCCCTAGAGCTCTACGGGCCGGAAGTGTTCGGCTTTCTGTGCGGGGTCGTCACCGATCGCGACGCCGCCGAGAAGCTCTATGCGGACGTCGTCCAGCGCATCACGACCGAGGTCGTAGAGTTCCGCTGGCACTGCTCGTTGAGGACCTGGACCTACTGGATCGCGCGTCGAGAGCTGCAGGATCGACGCTATCGGGGTCCGCCCGAGCCAGCCCGGTCGTCGGGCCACCTGGAGCCCGTGGCGACCGAGTCGAACCGTCCGGCGGGCACCACGGCTCTTCGCAGTCGCCTCGACGAGCGGGACCGCGAGATCCTGATTCTGCATGTGGATCGCGCGCTAGGCTGGCAAGAGCTGGCCGTGACCGGAATCGGGGAAGACGCACCCATCGAGGCCGTGGCGCGCGAGGCAGGGCGCCTCAAGGCGCGCTTTGATCGGATCGTGCGCGAGATTCGTCAGGGGGTGGAGGACGGCCGGCCCGCGCCATAGCCGGAAGACCTGCCGTGGCGGGCGCGGCCGACGGGATCAGATCAGCCCGCGTTCCTTCGCGAGCTTGCGCAGCTGCTCCTTCACGAGCTGGAAGCGTTTTCGCAGGCGCGCAGCCTCTCGATCGAGCTCGTCCTCGGCAACCCCGCCCAGCACCTGCGCGATGTCACGCCAGCTCAGGTTGCGGTCCACGCGGAGCACGAGCAGCGCGCGATCCTCGTCCGCGAGCTCGTCGCGCAGCAAGGCGATCTCGGTACGCTTTTGGGTTCGCAAGACGGAAAGGGTCTCGGTCCGGATGCTCGCCTCGAGCTCTGCCAGCGACGAGCTGGTGACACGGGCGCGGTGGTGGCGCGCCTCGTTCTTGTACCGATCCGCCGCAGCGTGGCGCGCGATGACGTAAGACCACGTTCGCACCGAGCATTTCCACTCGAACCGGGCCATGTTGAGCCACAGGCGCTCGGCGAACAGGGAGAAAGCGTCCTCCGCGGCGTCCGCGTCCTTGAGCGTCGCCACGAGAAAGCCGAGCACCTCCGGTCCGTAAGCACGCAGTGTCTCGGTCGTCGCACCCTCGAAGTCGCGGGCGTCCCAAGCGCCCCGGATGCTGGCCTCAAGGGTCTGCCGCTCCATCCCGACGAGCACGCTACCACAGGGTGAAGCCCGGCCTGATGCGCACCTTGCCGCGGTGGGACACACGCCTTCCCCTCACGCGAGCACCCCGGCTGTAGTAGTTGGGGAAACGCCGAGAGGGCGCGCGGGGGGCCCCGGGGCTCCCGGCTACGTCAAGGTGTCTGATGGGATGGTCCCCACCCCCCGCCGAGTTCACAAGAAACGGCGAGCTCACAAGAGCAATTCGGTCCGCCGTGACCGACGCGCTTATTAGCGAGAGGAGCTTTTCGCGAATCCTCGAAGTGGTCGAAGCGCTGCCGTCGCGTCGAGGAGGGGTTTCGCTGGAATGTCACCTTGGACCTGGACGGCAGCGCACCGATCTCCTCGCCCGCGCGACGTACGCGGGATACGTACGCCTGGCAGAACCTCAGCATGTCTTCAGCTCAATCCACCCGGAGCATCGAAAGGTAGACCTTCGCCGTGCGCCGGCCGTCCCCCGCGACCTTGATCTTCAGGGTGATCGTACGGGGAAACTCGGGATACCACAGATCACTATCCGCGAACGCCGTCACGCCGTTGGCCTGCCTTGGTGTGATGAGATCGTCGGCCCTCAGACGATCCAGAGCCTCGTGCAGCGGTCCCGGAACCAGCCCACCGTCCCAGAACGTTCGACAGAACGCGGCCTCGGGAGCGAGGCCGAAGGCCCTCACGTCGAGGTCGACATCGATCCGTGCGGCAGCGCCCAGGTACCTTTCGGCGGCGTCTTCGAGCGCCGCCAGGTCGCCAGGCCACTCGATCCTCTGCAGGTAGCTTGCAAGGTCGCTCCTGCGCAGTGACGGGATGAGGCGGACCAGGGGGCTCCCGTCTCGCATCCGGAAGCGAAGCGACCCCGCATGGCCGATGAAGCCCTCTAGCGGAAGTGCCTCGAAGCAGCGGCGAAGTGCCGCCTCGGGGCACCCGGCGAACGGCTCGTCATCGGGTGCCTCGAGGACTTTCACCGCAAATTCGAAACGAGCCGCCCCCACGCCCTCGGTTCGAAACGACTCAAGGACAACCTTCATTCCCTCGGGCAACGTCGGCTCGATCATGGGGCCGACGAAGCACCCCGGCGTCGATCGGTCCATGTCGAACTCGAGGTCTACGTATCGCACGCGATCCGCGCCTGGAGCCGCGTCCCACCACGCCGAAAATCGGCGGGCTTGCGCGAGCTCCGGCGCCACCGTCTGAGCGAGCGTCGGCGCGTCCAAATGCATGGCGCGCGCGAGCAGATCAGCCCGCTCTTGACCGAGTCCCAAGTGGAGCTCGAGGCTGACTCCGCCGCGAAGCGTCGGCACGATCCCGGCCACATGTTCAATCCTTCGAAAGCTATCGTCGCCGATAAGGTCATCGGTCGCAGCGGCGCGGATCGCGCTTGCGAGCGCGGCAGGAGTCACCGGGGGCTACCCGGCCACTTTGACGCGTTTACCCCAGGTTTGAGCAAGGAGTTGGCCATTGGCAACCTGAGTGACCACGAGCATGTAATCGCCACCCGGTGCCTTCACGTTGCACTGCAGCGTGTTGGGGTCGGGGACAGTCACGTTCTGGCCATGAATCACCGTTTTTCCGGCCCCTTTCGCTGGGTCCGTGAGAAATTCCTCCACTGTCTTGCTCGTCTCTTCCTTCGTCGGCACGACGAGGAACACGCCAAAGCTGGAGGCTGGCCCGTTGAAGCTTCCACCTATTTTCAGGGTCGCGTCGCCCTTTCCCGCAACAACGGTAACGTTCTCCAATTTGAGTTCGGCTGGAGCCCAAATCATGTGAATACCCAATCTTTCTAGCGAATGCTCGCCGTAGTGATTCCGTTGAAAAAAATGGAAACGCTGGTGGTTAGACAAGATGAATCCGTGCTGCACAAAGCAATGTCGGTACCGGGTGAGTAGTTGTAAGTGACCGAGGCTGGAGTGCCGCATGGGACACCGCCGGCGACGTACAACAGCCGGTCGTTCGGCGCGATCGCGTACCCGCTCCGTGCCAGCGGAGGAGCCTGACCGACCGTGACTTGGCTCGAGGCGGTGAATCCGGCGAACGCCGGGTCCGGAACGGGAATGACGAACCGGGTGCCCGCACCGGCGCACGTCGGCACTGCGTAGGTCCGGGTGCCCGTCTTCTCGTGCAGGTCACCGGTCGCGACGCCCTGATCGTAGAAGCTGGAGCCGAGCGCGAGGGCCGGCGGCGCACGGGACCCGAGCACGTCCCCGACACAGTAAAGGGAGCCTGCCAGCGCTGGGTCGCTGCCACACGTTCCCGCGTCGTAGCCCGGCGTGAAGGACAGGGTCGCGAAGGTCATGTCCAACCTTCCGTCGTTGTCGAGGTCTGCGAGCCGAATGCCGGTGGCAATCGGACTGGCCGAAATGAGCTCCTGCACGCTGCTGGTCTGGGCGAGCGCCGCGGTGGTCGGAAGGCCGAACCAGTAGCTATTGAGCGCATTGATTGCCGCTGCGACGACGGCGCCCCCGTCACCGTCCTGTGCGATCGCATCGCTTGCGAAACCGGGAGCACAGGCCAACCCTCCGGGAACAGACAGTGGGGTCGGCGTCTTTGCAAGCGCAACGGTCGAGCCGCTTTGCGTTCCCTGGAAGAGAAAACCCCACTGCGCGCCCTGGTATCCTGTGACGAGGAGGTCGACCAGGCCGTCGCCGTTCCAGTCTAGAAAGCGCACTGAAAAGCCGAAGAGCGTGACTGCCGACAGCCACCCTGCGCCGCCCGAGGTCCCCAGCAGGGACCCATTCCCGGCGTTCTGGAGGACTTGCACCGGCGCGGTGCAGCTGCGGTCCTCCGTGCCCGCTCCGACCGCAAGGTCGAGGTGGCCATCGCCGTTGAAGTCGCCGAAATCAACCGAGCCGGCGACGACAGCATCTCCGTCGGAACAGGCCGCGGGAGTGAAGGCGAACGTCTGCGTGGGGGTCGAGCCCAGGTCTCGCGGATTGGAGCCTTCGCTCTGAAAAATCGCGACCGATCCTCCCGTGGATGCGCTGACGAGCGTCGCGTTCACACTCCCCGCGCCGCCGCCGAATTGGGGGGCACCACCATCGCACGGGTACGTCGTCTTCGGATGCAGCCTGCCCCTGCTCGGCGCGGCCGTGACGAGGGCGACGGCGATATCCAGATCACCATCTCCGTCGATGTCCCCGACGGCGAGACGCCGATAGTAGTTAGCGGCATTGGATGTCCACGTGTACTGAGGCGTGCCTCCGTTGAAGGGGCCAAAGAGTACTTGCACCTGCCCCGTCCCATGATCGTTGCCCGTTGCGATCACCAGATCGAGGTATCCGTCTGCATCGACATCCGCGGCCAGGATATCCGCCGGCATCCCCGGCAGCGTCGCGTTGGTCAAGGTCGTCGGTCCCGCCGCGAAAGGGACCGTGCACGCCGAAGCCGGCGTCTCGTGATGGACCGTGGCTGGCCCTGCCGAAACAGGGCCGGACTCCGGCGATGCCGGAGACGCGCCCGACGCCGGTCCTGCTGGAGACGAGCTCCGGCACTTGCACGCGTTCGCGAAAACGGCGGCGACGACTATGCAGAAAAGCGAAGAGCGGTGGCTCATGTCCGCTCACGGGTGTCGTAGTAGTCGGTCAGTAGCCGGTGCCTAAAAATGTATCCTCCGCCCAACCGTCGGAGCAGCCCCGCTTCGGAGGCCGCGTCGAAACGCTGCGCAAGTTGAAGGCTGATCCCATCCCAGGCCAAGACGCAGCGCAGAACGTAGTGGTAAAGCGCGTCGACGCCTCCGAACCGAAGGCCGGCGACGATGGCAAGTTCGACCGCAACCGCGGCCCCGTACCAGATGCCGTACTGCGGACCGAAGGCCAGCATTGCGAGCACGAGCACACCTGAGAACGCCGTAACTGCGTTCCACACGGCGGCGCGAATGCCCGAGTTCGTCCGATCGTCGCTCGCCATCGGCATGGCTTCGATTCCCGCAACCACTGCGCCCCCTATGCCGACGACAGCGGCGGACATGATGGTGGACCGCAGGTCCGTCCGGAATGCCAGCATGACGAGGGTCGTGATCGCCACGGCGATGAGAATGGTCCTGCCGCGCGAGAGCGCCCGCGCGGCGCGCCACGTCTGACGCTCATGCATCCGAATGTCCCGGCCGTCGGCCGGCCGCGCGTAACCGAGAAAGACGCTCGTCATCAAGCAGTATTCGACAGCGAACACCTTCACGACCGGATGCCGATAGTGCGCCAGTGCCGCCGCCACGCCTGTTGCAAGGAGGAGGGCCACCCCCAGTGGCAGCAGGTTCCGTATTAGGGGTGCCCGGGGCGGCACGCTCGGTGTTGGACGCATCCAACCGAGCAGGGCGAGCGCGGCATACCCAAGAGTCGTGACGGAGCCGCCCGCCAGAGCGAGGTCGGCGCCGAACTTCGGGCTCACGTGGAAGCCTCCATTCTGGAGGGGGCTAAACCCCGTGCACAAGATGGTGCTCACCCCAAAAAGACTTGCGATCAGAAGGCGGCTGACGAGCGCGTACGCCACCTGCGCGCCACGATGCTCCAGCCATGTCGGCTGTATGTCCTCGATGCGGAACACGGCGAGGTTCGCGCGCTCCATCTGGCGCGCGAGCCACTGGAGGTGCTTGTCGAGATCGGCCACGCTAGCCGCGGTCGTCGCGAAGTGTGGCCGCACCACTTTGTTGACGTAGAGCTCACAGATTTGTGTCTGGACGTCTCTGTCCGTGGCGAGCGAGCGCCCGTCCGCTTCCCCTTGTTCGCAAACGCGCGCCATCAGGTGCAGGAGAAGGGGTGTCGACGCCGCATCGGCGACGTGGCCGTCCGCGCCGAGGAGACGGACGACACGCTCCCGGGTTCGCAGGTCGAGGCCGGACAGAAACTGATCGATCTGCTCGCGGGAGAACGCTTCGAGGTGCAGCGCGGCGTGCAGCGCCGGCCGTACGGGCAACGCCTGGCACGCCTCGAGGCGCGAAGTGAGGGCCAGCGCCGCCGGGCGCAATTCGGATACGTACTCATTGATCGCGGCGACGCAGTCGGCGCGCAGCTCGGCCGGCACCTCGTCGAGGGCATCGAGCAGCGGCGCCAGCCGGTTCGTCCGCACCCAGCGTTCTCCAGCGGCGCGCGGGACCTGGTAGGTCGCGCCGAGCTCCTGGACCAGCCAGTCGGCAATGGATTGTCCCTTGCGCCAAGTCGAGAGATTGAGCACGACGGGAACGGGCGCGTTCGGGTCGCGCATTCCGTGGAGCAGGTGACGCGCGAGGAGGAGTAAGTGGACCGTCTTGCCGCATCCGGCGTCACCGACGATCAGCAAGAAGCGGCCGATCCCGTCGAAGAACTCCGGCACGCTCACCTGCGGCGCGAGCACCAGATCGTCGTGCGTCGCCGTGTAGCTGCGTTCCCACGATCCGCTCACCAGGGAGAAGTCGACGCGGCGCTGCTGGGGAACGAGTCCCTCGGACTCGGCGCGGGTCAGCACGCTGTCCAGCCAGAAGTGGGCGACCTTCGAGGCGAGGCTCGACAGGTCCGGATCGCCCCAGCTCCCGATCGCCTGACCCATATGGATCTCGCGCAGCGCCTCGAAGGCGGACGCTCCGTCGGACCACCGCGCCGTCGCGTCGGTCTGCACCATGCGCGCAACCACCTTCTGGAACCCCGGCGGGTAGCGGGCCCACTCCGGATCGTCCAGCGGCGAGGCCTTTTCGGAGCGGGGGGTGAACTCCGCGGGCCGGCGGCCCGTGACGAGCTCACACAGCACCACCCCGAGCGAGTACACGTCCGCCCGCGCGTCGACCGGGCCGCCCACGCGTTGCTCGGGCGCGATGTAGCCGGGCGTTCCCGAGACACTCGTCGACGACGAGGCGGGTTCTTGCGCCTCGGCCTCGCGGGTAGAAGGCGAATCGGCGATCTCCCGCGCGATGCCGAAATCGAGCAGCTTGATCCCCCCGCTCCCGGGGAGCATGACGTTTTCGGGCTTCAGGTCCCGGTGCACGACCCCGTTTGCGTGGAGAAACGCCAGTCCCCCGGCGATCTGCGAGGCCACCACGATGATCTCGGTGGGCGTGTGTCGCGCGGCCATCCACGCGCGGAGCGAAACGCCACGTACGTACTCCATCGCGAGGAAGGTGGTGCCTTCGTGCGCGTCCACATCGTAGATGCGCGCGATGGCCTCGTGCTCCAGCGTGGCTGCAATGCGGGCTTCCCGAAGGAGGCGGGCGCGGGTGGCGTCGTCGCCGCGCGCATCCAGCACCTTGATCGCCACCTGGCGCCCCAGCAGCTCGTCGAACGCCAGATAGACCGTCCCCATGCCCCCGCGACCCAGCCGGCGCTCCACGACGTAGCGCTGCTTTGTGCCCCATCGCGTACCGGCGTCGACCTCGTTCGGCGGAATGCGTGCCGGGGCGTGGGCGACGGCCCGCACGAGATCGTCCAGCGCAGCGTCCTCGCTCGAGGCGTCCTCGCCGCTCTTGCTTGCCGTGGTGCTGGGTGGCCTCATCGCTGGGTGGTTTCTCGAGCTCCGTGGCGAGATAGACAGTCGCCGCCCGATTTGTGAACCGGAAATCCGGCGCCAAGGGCGAGGCCCCACGAGCATTGGGCGGCTGCGCCGCGCCGAACAGTGTGCGCCGCGGATATCCGCCCTCCCAGTAGAATCCGCGGGCACCTCACCGAAGTGCCGTCGCCCCGTCAACACCCTCGGCGACGCGGCTCAGGACCGATTCCGAAAATCGGAGACAGGAAGGGGATTTACGAGAGGGCACCGTCGGTCACTCGGCGCCAATATTCTCTCTTGCGGGCGCCGCGAACGACCGCTCCACACGCCGGGCACGTTGCCGCGCACAACGCCGCCTCGCCCCTCGCGCCATCGAGCGTCCGCTCGCAGTTCGCTTCCCTCTGAGCGCCAGAGCCGTCATTTTTTGACCTGGCTCCCTCCGCGTCCGCCCGGCGGGTGCTCGCTCTCGAGAGCCGCGTTCAATGGCGTCTGAAGCGGCGGCTCGAACGGGACGCCGCGTAGCTTCTTCTCCAGACCCGGCGCTCCCAGCACCCGAAGCTCAAGGTCAGCCTCACTCTGTCCGCCGATCTGGTCGCCCTCGTCGACCGGGACGCCAAACGCGCCAAAGGCACGAGGAGTGGCGTCATCGAGCAGTGGCTCCGCCGGGCCGCAAGCTCCAGCCTGGAGCACGAGATCGACGACGCGACTGCTGCCTACTACCGCTCGCTCCGCGGCGACGACCGCACCGGGGACGAGTCGCTGTCGCGCTCTCTCTCGGACGCCGCGCGTCGCGTCGCTTTCGACGACGACTCTGCACCCCGTGGGCGACAGGCGCGACGTTGACCGCACCCGTCAAGACGGGAGTCCTCCGTCGCGGCTTCATCTACCTGGCTCGGCTCGACAAGTTCCGCCCCGTACTCGTCATCTCGTCGAACGTCCGCAACGACCTCGCATCGGACGTCATCGTGATCCCCTGCTCGACGAGCCTCTCGGCCGCGCCGACCCACGTGCGGCTCCGGCGCGGCGAGGGCGGCGTTTCGGAGGCGTCGGTCCTCAAGTGCGAGCAGATAGCGACCCTCCACAAGGAGGATATCCGCCGGCAGGCGCTCGGTGGGGCCCTCCCCCCGAAGAGGGTTCTCGAGGTCGAGCGGGCGGTCTTGCGCGCGATCGGCGTCCCCATCCCTCTCGAGTGAACTTTGCCTTACGCGGGCTTCGACGGGGCGGGCGCTTCACCCAGCCAGCGCCCCGACAGTCGACGAAACGCGCGCTCGGCGGACGAGAGGCTCCAGCGCAGGCCCGCAGAGCGACACGTTGCTGTCGACGGTCACGCCGAGCGAGTTCGGATCGCTACCTCCGGCAGAGTAGTCTGAGTAGACGGCCGGAGAGACGCTCGACGATGCGGCGACCGTCGTCGAGAACGACTGCTGGGCCGAGGTCGGACTGAAGGAGACACTCGGCCCCTCGAACGTGAGGGTCGCCTGGCCAATCGTCGATTGGTTCCTGACGTTGTAAAGATCTGGCCCGGCGAGGCCACCTGTCCGGCGAGGGTCGTGGTGAACGACGTGGGACCGCAGTTCGGACCCGCGACGTGAAGAAGCCGTCGGCGGCGAACGAAGTGCCCGCGGGTTTCGCGGCGCTCGTCGGATCGGCCGAGGCGACGAAGAACGTCCCTCCGACGGGGATCGACGTGGGCGACGCGGGCAGGCTGAATGGCCCCGACTCGGTGGGCAGGAGCGCGAGGGTGAAGTCCTCATGGCTCGCCTGCTCGTCAAGCACAGCCGACCCCGCCGATCCGCTTGAAGTACAAGATCCGCGCTGCCGAATAGCAAGACATTGGCGCGTCGGCTGACTGGTACCGCCAGCTCGC
>Ga0302325_10009586_pt1 | contig 21117 bp, 19 predicted proteins | sample Palsa_T0_2_FD_201948 | JGI IMG/M metagenome (GOLD analysis project Ga0302325, IMG submission 201948) | Peat permafrost microbial communities from Stordalen Mire near Abisko, Sweden - Palsa_T0_2 | ecosystem: Environmental > Terrestrial > Soil > Palsa > Peat permafrost | place: Sweden: Abisko...
GGACTGAGCCACCAGCGGCGGTCATCCCTAGTCTTCACCAGCAGTCTCCTCCAGCAGTCTCCTCCAGTTGACGCCCGTCTCGCCCGCGCTTACGATATTTGATTGACCTTCGGGCGGGATGGCGATCAGTAGGGGTGCGACTTTTGTTTCGCAAGCAGCATCTTATTCTAGGCATTAATTTCGCGGGTGCAATCGCAGGCAGCAAACATTAGGCAGCAAACGTCAGGCAGCAAACGTCAGGCAGCAAACATGGATAAGAAGAAACTAGAAAGCTTCAGGAAAAGATTGGAAACCCGGCGCCAGGAATTGCGCCACATGGTTGTCCGCAATCAGCAGGACGGTCGAACCGTCGACGACGAGGCCACTCAGGATGTCGCCGACCGCGCCGCCAGTTCCTACAACAAGGAATTCCTTTTCAGCCAGAGCAACAACGACCGCCAGTTGCTCAATATGGTCGATGGCGCTCTAGCTCGCATCCGCGAAGGCAGCTTCGGAGAGTGCGTCTCCTGCGGCAAAGAGATTAATGCCAAGCGCCTCGAAGCCGTGCCCTGGACTCGCCATTGCATCGAATGCCAGGAGAAGGCCGAACAGGGCCTGCTCGAAACCGCCCAGTAGCTGTTCGCGTGCCGCGCGCGCCTTCGCCCGCGCATTGTCAGTTTCCCTGGGGTTGTGGGCCTGGCTTGCGCGCCGATCAAAAAATACCTCGACCCGCCAGCCTAAGCCGCTGATTCCAAAGAGTCGAGGCGAAATTGGGAATTATTCCAAAACGCGGGAGAAATGGCCCCTTCGGGCTATGCCGGCGGCGAACTTTCCGGTGCCAATGCAACCTACGGGGTGGTATTATTCCTCTAATCCTCACGCTGCGCCTTTGGGCTCGGCGAGCGAAAATCTATAACTCTAAGGGGTAATCGTCATGGCTTGGACCAGTCCGGTATTCGAAGAAGTTGTTCTCTGCTGCGAAATCAACTCCTACGTGAGCGCACAACTCTAACCCTGCAAAAGCTGAAGATGCGCATTCGGATCCTCGGTTCTGCGGCCGGGGGTGGGTTTCCGCAGTGGAATTGTGGCTGCGGAAACTGTTTGGCCGTGCGCGAGAATGTCCGTGAAAATAAGTCTTCCTTCAAAGCGCGCACGCAATCGCAACTCGCGCTGAGCGCGGATGGTTCTGCCTGGTTTCTAGCCGGAGCCTCTCCCGACTTGGCCTTTCAGATTGAAAGATGTCCTGAACTTCATCCGCGCGCGTTGCGCGATTCCCCGGTGGCTGGTGTGGTGCTCGGAAGCTCCGATCTCGACCACGTCGCGGGGTTACTCTTGCTGCGCGAACTTCAGCCTCTGCGCGTATATGCCGCCCCCTCGATTTTGCGGATTCTGCGAGAACAGAACAGCATGTTCGGCATGCTGAACCGCATTGAGCCGCAAGTGGTTTGGACGCCCGTAACGGCGAACGCGCCCTTTGCCTTATCGTCCGCCGATGGGAAAGACTCGGGATTGCTCTGTGAAGTCCACTACCTTTCCGGACGCTATCCCAGGTATGTTAAGACTGAGATGGGTACGCTCGCCCGCGAGGAAGCGACGGCTGCATTATTCTTTGAATCCAGATCCGGGTCAGCTTCGGGAAAGCGAGTTGCTTACATTCCCGCCGTCGGCAGCCTCAGCGATGGGCTGCTCGAAAAGATCAAGCACGCGGACCTGCTCCTGTTCGACGGCACCTTCTGGAGCGATGACGAACTGCGGCGGGTTCAGGGCAGCGGCGAGACCGCGCACCAGATGGGACACATTCCGGTGGAAGAGAGTCTGTGCCTGATGAAAGATATTTGTTCTAAGGTCGGGCGCAAGATGTTCATTCATCTCAACAACACGAATCCGATCCTGAACGAGGCGAGTCCCGAACATCGGGCCGTGCGCGAAGCCGGCTGGGAAGTGGCGGAGGACAATTGGCAACTGGAACTGTAGTTGACAAAAAAGATCCGGGAAACACCTCGGACACTGCCAAGCTTACGTTCGACGAATTGCGGGCCGCGCTGCGCCGGGTTGGCGAGGAGCGCTATCACCACAAGCATCCCTTCCACGTACTCATGCACGAAGGCCAACTCAACCGCGGACAATTGCAGGCCTGGGCGCTGAATCGTTACTACTATCAGTCGATTATTCCGATCAAAGACTCGATTATCCTTTCGCGGGCGACCGATCCGTCATTCCGCCGCGTCTGGCGGAAACGCATTGTCGATCACGACGGCGATGAAAAGCGCAATGGCGGAATTCTGCGCTGGATCAAGCTGGCGGAAGCGACCGGGTTGGAGCGCGAGCGAGTGTTGCGTGCCGATGAGATTCTGCCGGCGACGCGCTTTATCGGAAATGAATATCTCAACCTGGTGCGGACGCGGACGTTTCTCGAGTGCGTCGCTTCGTCCCTGACCGAACTGTTCTCGCGCGACCTGATCACCTTGCGCATGGAGAAGCTGCGGCAGCATTATCCCTGGCTCGCTTCCGGGCTCGACTATTTTGAAGCGCGGCTGACGGAGGCTCCGGAGGATGCGGCCTTCGCGATCCAATATGTATTTGACCACGCCGCGACGCGCGCCGAGCAGGAGCGCGTGATCCAGGCATTGCGCGACAAGTGCGACATTCTCTGGGCGCAGCTCGACGCGCTTTATTTCGCTTATGTCGTGCCCGGATGGCCTCCACCGGGCGCTTATCGCATGGGCGATCAAGCGGAACCGATGTTGGGGAATCGTGGCTGAGCTTACCGATGCGAGCATTCCGAAGTTTGCGGCAGGATGCCGCTGGGGCGGAACCACCGAGGCGCCGGTCGTGCTCTTCCCGGAGGGCGCAATTCGCGTCCAGGGAACCGGCCGTATCATCCTTGAACTCTGCGACGGCCATTTTTCGCTGGCGGAGATTGTGCGGCAACTGGAAGCGCAGTTCATGTTCGCACCGATGGGCAAGGTTCGCGCCGATGTTCAGACCTTTCTCGAGCAACTGCACGCCAAGCGCATTATCGATTATTGAGTCACTGAGGGATTGAATCCAATGACTCAATGTCCTAATCCGCTCGCCCTGATTGCCGAGATCACGCACCGCTGCCCGCTGCACTGCGTGTACTGCTCGAATCCGCTGGAGCTGACCTCGCGCAGTGAGGAACTGGCCACCGCGGACTGGCTGCGCGTTTTCCGCGAAGCGGCCGCGCTCGGCGTTCTGCACCTTCACCTCACCGGAGGCGAGCCGCTGGCGCGTCCGGATCTCGCTGAAATGATCGGGGGCGCGCGTCACTTGGGTCTTTACACCAACCTGATCACCTCTGGCATCGGGCTCGCGCGCGAGCGACTGATGCAGCTGGTGGAAGCGGGCCTTGACCACATCCAGCTCAGCTTTCAGGATTCGAGCGAAAGCACGGCTAACTGGATTGCGGGAGCGCGCGCTCACGCGCACAAGGTCGAACTGGCGGCCTTGATCCGCGAGCATCGAATTGCTTTCACCGTGAACCTGGTGGTTCACCGGCAAAACATCGATCACCTTGAAAAAATGATCGCCGCGCTGGAAGCGCTCCATCCCGATCGGATGGAAATCGCGCACGCGCAGTACTACGGGTGGGCGCTTCAGAATCGTTCAGCATTGCTCCCCACCCGCGCCCAACTCGACCGCGCGCTAGCCGTTGTGGCGGCGGCCGAAGAACGGTTGCACGGCAAGGTCCGTATCGACATGGTCGTTCCCGACTACCACGCCCGCTTTCCGAAAGCCTGCATGGGCGGCTGGGGACGCCAGTTGCTGCTGATCGATCCCGCCGGCCGCGCCCTGCCGTGCCATGCGGCGGGCGTGATTCCGGGCATGACCTTTGACAACGTGCGCGAACACACGCTCGATTGGATCTGGACCAGTTCCGCCGCATTTCAGAAATTTCGCGGCGAAGACTGGATGCCCGAGCCCTGCCGCTCCTGCGATCGCCGCCAAGAAGACTTCGGCGGTTGCCGCTGCCAGGCGTTTCTGCTGACCGGCGATGCCAGCGCGACCGATCCGGTTTGCGAGCTTGCGCCGTTGCACCACCTGATCGAAGATGCAGTACGTGAAGATGCGACCGGTTCGGCTCCCCAAGCGCACGAAGCCCCCTTCCACGTTCTGCAAGAGAAGATGAATGGCTTTTGGAGTTATCGGACGGACCCGAAGTGAAAAGTGCTACGGCGGTTTCGCAAGAGCGAACGCGCAACGGGCGGAGGCCGCCCTTGGCTAGCGCGAGATTGGGCTGCCACAAATCGCTGCGCTTATCGAGGCAGCGATCGATCGAGGTCTTCGTACCCGCGCGGCGGGGACGAAAGGCAAAGACGTCTGTCGCGAGTATCAAAAGGTGCTGTCGACGCTCTCGACCCGAGGTTTTTCGCTCTTAGTTGGTAGCCGTGTCGAGCACCGTACCCGATTACCGAACTGCCGCGTGAAATGAGTTGCGGTAAGTCGGAAGCTGTCGGTTTTTCAAGATGCAACCGACCGATATCTCGAGCGCATGGGACAGAACAAGTGAAGAGTGCTTCGTATCCGTCCAAATCAGGCGATCTTTCGAATTGGGAATCGATGGCTATACGCCGGCAACAGCACTTTGACGCTCCCGAAATCCGCCTGTTAGACTGAACAATTGCCATCCTACGTTTAATCGAAGAAGGAAGCCCGTGCGCGCAGAAACCCGGCATCAACTGAAGCAAGACCGCTTCAGCAAAGTCACGCTCGAAGCGGCGGAGAACGCCGCCCATTGGACGGTGGAACATCAGTCGAAAGTTATTGCCGCTGCGATCGCGGTTGTGGTCATTGCAGCGATCGCGTTCGGCGGCTGGTACTACGTCAACACACAGGACGAAAAAGCGAGCGCCGAGCTTTCGACGGCGGTCCGTACATTTGAAACGCCGCTGCGTCCTGCGGGCGTGCCCGCGCAACCCGGCTACGATACCTTCGCGTCGGCCCAGGAGCGTGCTACGGCGGCGCGCAAGCAGTTCCAGGTGATTGTCGACAGGTATCCGCGCACTCACACGGCCGACATGGCGCGCTATTTTGTGGGATTGTCCGCGGAACAGCTGGACGATAACGCGGCTGCGGAGCGCAGTCTGCAGGAAGCGGCCGGCTCTTCGAACGCCGACCTGGCGGCCTTGGGCAAGTTCGCGCTGGCGTCGGTCTATCGCGTGGAGAATAAGGGTCCGCAGGCGATTGATCTTTACAAGCAGTTGATCGAGAAACCCACGCTCGTTGTCAGCAAGGTGACGGCGCAGATCGAACTGGGAGAGCTCTATGTGTCGCAGCAAAAACCGGACGAAGCCAAGAAGATTTACGATCAGGTGGAAAAGGAAAATCCTTCCACCGAGGCAGCGTCGCTCGCGCAACGGCGAGCGGCCGCGCTCAAACAGTAGGTCTCGAGCAGGCCGTCTTGTGTGGTGACGGGGCTCTCTCCCGTCCGGTACCAAACCCCGCCAGCACACGCAAACCAACCTTGGTGCAGGCGTTTCAGGCGATGCGTCGCAGGCATCCAATAAGCCGCTCGCAGTCCTCAACGGTGTTGTAGACGTTGGGCGCCACTCGAATCGAACTTCCCCGGACGCTTACGAATACTTTCTCTCGTGCGAGCATTTCAGGAAGTTCCTTTGGAATTGCCGTTTTCCTCCGCAGGGCCAGGTAGTGAGGCGCGCGCAACGGTTCCGCGGGCGCGGAAAATCCCATGTCCGCGGCGGCGCTTGCCAGTTGACGATTGAGCGCGCCGGCAGTCTCGGAAATCTGCGCGACTTCCCAGGCCAGCAATTGTTGCATGGCGCATACGGCGGCGGGCAGCAGCGCGAAGTTGGAGCGCTCACCCATGTCGAAACGGCGCGCCCCGTGATCGTAATCCTCGGTGTACAGGGTCAGGCTCGCGAAATCGCGGGCGTTGGCACGCTGAATCCAATTTTCTTCGAGCGGTATTCCACCATGCCATTTGGGTGCGACATAGAGAAGCCCCACCGAATATGGCCCGAGCAGCCATTTGTAGCTGGCGGCGACGGCGAAATCGGGCTGCACACCATTCTGCAAATCGCTCACGCTGAAGGGCAACGCGCCGAGCGATTGGGTCAGATCGAGAACGAGCGCGGCCCCGATCCTGCGGCAAGCTTCGCCAATGCGGACCAGGTCGAGCCGGCCTCCGCTTGTCCACTGCACGTTCGGGAGCGCGGCGATGGCCACATCGGCCGTGAGCTCGTTCAGAACGGCCCCGGTCCAATCGTGATCTTCAGGCCACGGAACGACTTTCAGAGACGCGCCGGTTTCTTGCGCCCTCCGTCGCCACGAATAGTAATGGGACGGAAACTGCTCGGTGAGCACCAGGATGCTCTGGCCTTTCTCGATGGGAAGATTGTGCGCGGCGGTTGCGATGCCGTAGCTGGCCGACGGAACGATGGCGATGCAGTCGGCCGGACAGTCGAGGAGCTGCGCGGCGGTGTTGCGAAACTGGTCTGCGCCGGCAAAGAATTTGTCGGAGGTAAGTTCCCACGGGCGAGCTTTGCGCCCCATTCCCGCGTTCCCGGCTTCGATGACCGGCTTCATCAGCGGCGACATGTAGGCGCAGTTCAGGTAGGCGACGTCGGCGGGGATGTCGAAGAGATGGCGCTGGCAGGGAAGCATGGGCTAGTCTAGGTCCTGGGTCGCTGTTCGTTAGTCGGGTCGTCGGCCGTTCGTCTTTCGTCTTTCGTCTTTGCCATCAGTGTATCAATGGGAAAGGTATGGCTGGTGATGGATCGAATGAGGCTACCGCTCGTATTTCTGCTGTGGTCAGGACTGGTTGCGGCGAGCGCGGCCGCGCAGACCGGCGGGGCTGCGAGTCCGAAAACCTCGCTCGCGGGTGTGCGGGCCGAACGATTGCGGCGAGGGATCAACACCAGCGCGTGGTTCGCCCAGGTTTATGACAAGCGCGGTTACACGCCGGAACATTTCGAGGCTTGGACGACGGCCGATGACATCGCCTTGATTAAGGCAATGGGTTTCGACCATGTGCGCTTGAGCGTGAATCCGCAGCCCATGTTTAACGAACGAGAGCCCAATCAGATTCCGGCGGATTCTTTGAGCTCTCTCGATGCCGCGGTGAAGATGATCCTCGACCGCGGGCTGGCGATCGTGATCGACCTGCATCCGGAGAGCGACTTCAAGGCGCGGCTGGCGAAGGATGACCAGTTCGTCGAGCGATTTGCCGACTTCTGGCGGGCGCTCGCCGGGCATTATTCGACCTGGGATGCGGAGCGGGTGTTTCTGGAAATTCTGAATGAACCCGAGTTCTCCGATCGCTATCGCTGGCTCGGTGTCGAAATGAAGCTGGCGGCGGCGATTCGTCAGGGTGCTCCGGGGCACACAATCATTGCCGCGGGCGCGCGCTGGTCGAACGACGATGAGCTGGTTTTTCAGGAGCCGCTGCGCGATCCGAATGTCATTTACAACTTCCATTTCTATGAGCCGTACATCTTCACGCATCAGGGCGCGACTTGGAGCGCGTATTACTGGCACTGGCTCCGCGGCGTGAAATATCCGTCCAGTCCGGAGTCAGCCGAGCGCGCGGCGGCGCTGGTGCCGGATGAAGCAGACCGGTTGCAGATCATCCGCTATGGCTATGAGCACTGGGATGCTGCGCGCATGGAAGCCGAAATGAAGCAGGCAGCGGAGTGGGCGCGGCGGCGCGGGGTTCCGCTGGTGTGCAACGAGTTTGGCGTGTATCGCGACTACGCCGACCCGCAGGATCGGGCCGCCTGGTTGCGCGATGTGCGGACGGCGCTTGAGCATGATGGGATTGGCTGGACGATGTGGGACTACTCGGGATCGTTTGGCGTGGTCATGAAGAAAGACGGGAAGGCAGTGGCGGATGACGGGGTGCTGAAGGCGTTGGGGTTGAAGTGACTCCAAATCAAAAGATGGCGCAGCACAGACCCGACCTCCTCCCCGCAACCCCTTCATGCGGTTCAGAAAGCGCCCAGCCAGCGGACGGGAAAACGGCTTCCCATGGCGTTCACCAGCCGTTCGTCGGCGGTCATCAGTTCTCTGCCCGTGGCAGCGGCCATCGCAACGTAGATGCTGTCATAAATGGTGCGGTCGAAAGCGGACGCGATCTTGAACGCTTCGGTCAGAAAAGCCCGGCTCGGCAGAGTGGGAAAGTGGCGGTTAAGCATCGCTTCGAGAGCGCGTTGCGCCAACGCGGATGGGATGATTCCCCGCTTTGCGGCTTTCGATAGAAAGCGACCGATCTCGAGCCAAAACAAATCCGGGACCACCACCTGGATGGCTCCCTCCGCGTGGGCACTGAGAAAGCGATACGCCTGATCGGCGAGCGGTTCGAGGATATCGGGTGTCGCCCACTTCGCGCCGACGCTCGCGTCCACGACAAAATTCTTCACCGCTCACGGTCCTCGCGGATCATCTCCTCGGTCGAAGGAAACGGCCCCGGACCGGGAGGCTTATAGGCGCGAATTTCCGCGAGATCGTCAATGAGTTTCCGGCGACGCTTGAGTTCGGCTGCGGTGGGCACGGATTCTTTGAGCATCTCGATGACCTCGTTCGCGATGGAAGTGCGGTTCTTGCGCGCGCGGGCGCGCAGCGCCTCGTAGAGGTCTTTCGGCACATTCTCTACGTATAGGGTTGGCATAGGCGCAGTCTAGCACATCCCTAGGTCGAGGTTGGGGCTCGCTTGCTTGACACCGCTGTTTTTGGCCTTTATCCTTGCATTATTGCTCCCTGAGAGACTTTCGTCTCTATGCGTGCTTCCGCGGGCCTTTGCGGTAATTTGAGTGGGGGCGGCGGAGGTTCCAAGCTCCAATGTTCATCGAACTTAGGAATCTGGAGATTCACCCGGTCGATTTCCGGGAGGAGTTCAGTCCGGGTGTGATTGATCTCGGCGAAGACGTCCGGCAGCGCTCGCCGCTACGCACCGAAGGTCGAGCGGATCTGGTCGAGGAGCATCACGGCAAGCACAAAATAGTGCAGGACATCCGGGTCAAGGGCAAGTTGGAGACGAGCCTGGAAGTCCCGTGTGCGCGCTGTCTCGATCCGGTCGTGCACCAGGTGGAACGCAGCTTCGATCTGCTGTATCGGCCGCTCGGAATCGACTCCGGCCACGAAGAGCTTTCGGTCACCGACGCCGAGGCCGAGATTGGATATTACCAAGGCGAAGGGTTGCTGCTCGAAGACACGCTGCGCGAGCAAGTTCTGCTGGCGCTGCCGTTGAAGACAATTTGCCGCGAAGATTGCAAGGGTTTGTGTGCCCACTGCGGCAGGAATTTGAACGAAATTCAGTGCTCGTGCGTGGACGAAGTCGAGGATCCGCGATGGTCGGCGCTGAAAGAAATACGCGATAAGCTGAATCAATAAGAAAATTTCTCAGATCCAGTTCTCGGCTCTTTCGTCCAAGCAGTTTGGCTGAGAACTGGGAACCGAGACCTGCAAAGGAACTTCATGCCGAATCCGAAACGCAGACATTCCCAAAAGCGCACCGCGACGCGGCGCGCGCATGACTCGCTGTCGACGCACTCGTTGTCCGAGTGTCCCAACTGCCATGAGCAGAAGATGCCGCACCGCGCCTGCCCGAAGTGCGGCACCTATAAGGGCCGCGAAGTGATCGAACTCGAAGACAAGTCATAGTCAGAAGTCGAAGGTCAGAAAACCAGTTTCCTCCCATGCCTAGCGTAATCGCTCTGGATGCGATGGGGTCCGACAAGGCGCCGAAGCCGGAGATTGAAGGCGCTTTGCAGGCGGCGCGGCATCACGGTGTCCGCGTGCTTCTGGTCGGGCCGGAACCGAGGTTGCGGGCCGAACTGGCACGTTATCCTGGCTCGCGGCGACTGCCGGTCGAAGTGGTTCACGCTAGCGAAGTCATCACCATGGACGACAAAGTGGACGCGATTCGCGCCAAGCGCGATTCGTCGATCCGGGTCGGACTGCGACTGGTGCGCGAGCGCCGGGCCGCAGGCTTCGTGACGGCCGGCAACACCGGCGCTGCCATGGCTACGGCGAAAGTGGTGCTGGGCGCGCTGCCGGGAGTGGATCGTCCGGCGCTGGCGGCGGCGTTCCCGACGGTTCTGAACACGGCGGCGGTTCTGTTGGACGTGGGCGCGAACGTCGATTGCACGCCGGTCAACCTCGAGCAGTTCGCGGTCATGGGCGATATCTATTGCCGCTCGATTTTCAGCGTGAAGCATCCGCGGGTGGGGCTGCTCTCGATCGGAGAGGAAGAAGGCAAAGGCAACGACCTGACACGCGCAGCCTTTCAGCTCCTCAAGCGGCTGCCGATTAATTTTATTGGCAATGTGGAAGGCCGCGATTTATACAACGGCCATGTGGATGTAATCGTGGCCGACGGATTTGTCGGCAACGTTGCCTTGAAGACTTCAGAAGGCGTGGCGCGACTGGTGCGCGCCGTGCTCAAAGAAACGTTGCGGTCGACGATTACGCGGCAGGTCGGCGCCTATCTTTCGCGCCACGCCTTCTCCGATTTCAAGAAGCGGCTGGATCACACCGAGTATGGCGGGGCGCCGCTGCTGGGCGTAAAAGGGGTATGCATCATCACCCACGGATCGTCGAATACGAATGCCATCAAGAACGCGGTGCGGGTGGCAGCCGAATTCGCCGAAGGCAAAGTCAACCAGACCATCGAGCGGGAGTTAGCGCAGCTGACCGCATCCTGAATATGACAAACAGCTCTTCTCCAATCGCTTTTCTGTTCCCCGGCCAGGGTTCGCAAGCGGTGGGCATGGGTAAGGAACTGGCCGACAGCTACCCGGTCGCTCGTCGAACCTTCGAGGAGGCCGACGACGCGCTCGGCTACAAACTGTCGCAGCTTTGCTTCGAAGGTCCGGAAGAAAAACTAAAGCTCACGGAGATCACGCAGCCAGCAATTTTGACCGCTTCGATCGCGGCGTGGCACGTGCTTCGAGAAAAAGGCCTGAGCGCGGATTTTCTCGCCGGGCACAGCCTGGGCGAGTATTCGGCGCATGTCGCCGCCGGTACGTTCACCTTTGCCGATGCAGTGCGCACGGTTCGCAATCGCGGCAAGTATATGCAGGAAGCGGTGCCGGTGGGCGTGGGCGCGATGGCGGCGATTCTTGGCATGCCGCTCGACCAGGTCCTCGAGATTTCGAACCAGGCCGCGAACTCCGCGGCGCGGGGAGAAGTTTGCCAGGCGGCCAACATTAACTCGCCCGAGCAGATCGTGATCTCGGGAAACGCGGCCGCGGTAGACCGGGCGATCGGTCTCGCGGTGGAACGTGGAGCGAAGAAGGCGGTGAGGCTGCCGGTCAGCGCACCGTTCCATTGTTCGCTGATGCAGCCGGCGCAGGATCGTCTGGCTCTGGACTTGAACGCGCTCACGTTCCAAAATCCGTCTTCGTCATGCCCGCTCGTCTGTAACGTCGATGCTGCGATCGTTAACTCCGCGGAGGCTTCGCGCGAAACCCTCATTCGCCAAGTGACCGGTTCGGTGAGGTGGGAGCCATCCGTGAGGCGGTTGATCGAAAACGGGGTGGGCCTGTTTATCGAAGTTGGTCCGGGGAAGGTTCTGTGGGGACTGATGAGGCAGATCGACCGCTCGAAGACCTGCTTGACGGTAAGTGACGAGACGTCGTTGCAGAAAACGCTCTCGCAGATTGCAACCATGGCGGCTTAGTACGGATACACCGTCAGCGTCTTGTCCGATTTCTGCAGAAACATGCGGGCGTGCTCGGCGCGCTCATTGACGATCACTTCGACCACAACGCCTCCGCCACCGAAATTCTTCGTGTTTGCCGATCCGTAGATTCTGTAGGACTTGATCAGGCCCCACTCGCCCCCCGGCCCCCAGTCGCGATAGAAGTCTGCGTACGTGTACTGAGAATATTTCTGCTGATGCTGGCGCCAGCCGGGGTCGTTGAAATAAATGCCGTAGGCGGTTTCATAATCCTGATGCTCTAGCGCGCTGAAGAACTTGTCGACGACGTGTTCTTCGGGCCAGTTGCGGTAGATCCAGGCGAGCGCCGCCAGAACGATCACGAACAAAACCGCAGCGGCGATCGCGATTTTCCGCCGCCGCGCCTTCGCCGCATCGTAGAGTGGAGCGTCGAGCAGGGTCATAAGTCTTTCCTAAGCATAGCGGATTCTCGCAGGATTAAGCGAGGTGAAGAAGTCGGGACCAGTCGGGACGGGCTAAATCCGTCTCCGGTTATCGAAGTCCCGCGGGTGGAGCCCATAATCTGACCTCTCGCCTCTGCAGTTGCCGTTCCCGGTTGCAACTTCCCGGAGCCTGATTCATCATCAACTCATGCGTAATCGAATCGCGCGGCTGGGTCTAGTCCCAGTCGCGGCCCTAGTCGCGGCACTCCTCTGGCTGCCCGTTCGCGTTCCCTTGTGTGCGCAAAGCGACGTGGTCGGAGAGGTTCGAGCCCAATTGGCCGGGAACTCTTTTTCCGCGGCTGAGCAGGAACTTCGGACCTATAAGGCTCAAAACGGCGTCACTCCCGAGTATTTAGAAGCCTTGTCCTGGATGGCACGGGGTGCGGCCGCAAGCAGGAAGTGGGACCAAGCCGCCGCCTATGCCGCCGAGACGCGCAAGCTCGCGGAGCAGTTGCTGGCGACCACCAAGCGCAAGCTCGATGCCGAGCCTCACCTACCCATCGCCCTCGGCGCCGCCTACGAAGTTCTCGCGCAGGAAATGGATGCCACAGGACAGCACGCAGGCGCTGTCAGTCTGCTGCGCTCGGCTCTGGCGCGCTATCGAAATACCTCCATTCGACCGCGCCTGCAGAAGAACCTCAATCTGCTGGCTCTGGTCGGTCAACCCGCGCCGCCTTTACAGGAAACTCAATATCTCGGACCGAAGCCCCCGGCCCTGGCCTCGTTAAAAGGATCGCCCGTCCTTTTGTTCTTCTGGGCGCACTGGTGTGGAGACTGCAAAGCCGAAGTCCCGGTCATAGCCCGTTTGCGACAGGAGTTCGCTCCCGAAGGCTTGGTGGTCATCGGCCCAACCCAGCTCTACGGCTACGCCGCGCAAGGAGCCGATGCCGCCCCCGAACGGGAGCGCACCTACATCGAATCGGTTCGCGCGCGCTATTACGCCAGCCTGCTGGACATGCCGGTGCCTTTGAGCAAGCAGAACTTCGACGCGTATGGGGCAAGTACGACGCCAACTCTGGTGGTCCTGAATCGCGCCGGGCAAGTTTCCCTATATCATCCCGGGGCGCTTTCCTACGACGAACTGCGCTCCGCGGTGCAGAAGGCGGTCGCTCGCTGAGATCGTGATGACGCTCCTGGGGTGACGCGGGTCCGCGCCGTCGAAACCGATCTCGACCCGTTTTCCAGATTCAGCCAGCTACAGCGCCGCCTGTTCCCGACGCCGTCCCTGAATCTCAATGTAGACGTTGATCAGCGAAACGGCCGCCGGGGTTACGCCGGGAATGCGCGAAGCTTGGGCTAGTGTCTGTGGGACAACTTTTCCAAGCTTCTCCTGCATCTCGCGCGAGAGGCCGCTCACCGCGCCGTAATTGAACCAATCGGGAATGCGGCGCTGTTCGGCCTTCTTCAGACGTTCGATCGCGCGCTGCTGCTGGTCGAGGTATCCGGCATACTTGATCTCGGTTTCAACCGACTTGAGCTCGTTGCGAATTTCAGACGAAAGGTCAACCACCGCAGACGCCGGGGTCACCGAGGAGTCCCGTTCAAAAAACCGCGGCATCAACGCCCGAAGCACCGACGCCAGAAGCTCGATGGTGATCTCCGGCCGCTTCAGCAGTTGCGCCAAAGGCTGGCCGAGAGCGGAGGACAGATCGCCGGGCGCGGACACTCCGGTCCGCGAACTTTCGCCTGCAGCCAAGGAAGCTGGCTTGATCGGCTCCACCATGGCTGAAGTCAGCTTGGTTGTCTCGAGCGCCTGCCTCACATCCCCCAACCTCCGCTGCTTCGCCTCAAAGTCAGCCCACGCGTCGTCTGAAATCAGCCCCACCCGCCGCCCATGCGGAGTAAGGCGCCGGTCGGCGTTATCAATCCGCAGATGCAAACGAAATTCCGCGCGCGAAGTGAACATGCGGTAAGGCTCGTTGGTGCCTTTCGAAATCAGGTCGTCGATCAGGATCGCCGTATAAGCTTCCGTGCGGTCGAGCACCAGCGGAGCGTCTTTTTTCACCTTTAGCGCGGCGTTAATCCCGGCCATGATTCCCTGGCACGCCGCCTCTTCGTACCCCGAGGTCCCGTTGATCTGCCCGGCAAGAAACAATCCCGCAATCTTTTTCGTTTCGAGCGTGCGCTTGAGTTCGGTGGGATCGATCGAGTCATACTCAATGGCGTAGCCCGGCCGCATCATCTCCGCACTTTCGAGACCCGGAATCGACTTGAGGATCGCCAGTTGCACGTCGATCGGCAGCGAGGTGCTCATGCCATTGACGTAGATCTCGTGTGTGTTCAGCCCCTCGGGTTCCAAGAAAAGCTGGTGCGTCAGTTTGTCGGGAAACTTGACGATCTTGTCCTCAATCGACGGACAATACCTCGGACCCGTCGATTGAATCTGTCCGCTATACATCGGCGAGCGATGCACGTTCTCGCGAATGATGCGATGCGTTTGTTCGGTCGTAAAGGCGATGTAGCAGGGCACCTGCGAGTCGTGATGGGTCACACGCCGGGTGCGAAAGCTGAATGGAGTGGGATCCAAATCGCCCGGCTGCCGTTCGAAGCGCGCCCAGTCAATGGTGCGCCCGTCGAGACGCGGAGGCGTCCCGGTCTTGAGCCGGCATCCACGCAGCCCAAGCTTCTTGAGTGCCTCGCCGAGTAGAACCGCTGCCGGTTCTCCCGAGCGTCCCGCGGGATACTGTTGCTCCCCGCAGTGAATCAGCCCGTTGAGAAAAGTCCCAGTCGTGATGATGACCACGCCCGCGGAAACGCGGCGCCCGTCGCGCAGCAGAACGCCGCGGATGCAGTTCTCAGTTCTCAGTTCCCCATTCTCAATGGTTTCGCGTGGAACTGAGAGCTGAGAGCCGGGAGTTGAGACTTCTTCAGCAATCACATCCGCGACTTCGGCCTGCTTGATCTTCAGATTAGCCTGCGACTCAAGAACCTCGCGCATCTTCAAGCGGTAGGCTTGCTTGTCGCATTGTGCGCGCGGCGACCAGACGGCAGGTCCACGCGAGGTGTTGAGCAGGCGAAATTGGATCCCGACGGCGTCGGTGATTTCGCCCATGATGCCGCCGAGCGCATCCACTTCGCGCACCAAATGCCCCTTGGCAATGCCGCCGATGGCGGGATTGCACGACATCTGGGCGATCAGGTCGACGTTCAAGGTGAACAGCGCAGTCTTCAGTCCCATGCGCGCCGCCGCCATCGCCGCTTCGCAACCGGCATGTCCGGCGCCGACTACGACTACCTCGAAATGTTCGTCAAACGGCTGCATCTGCGCTTTCTGGCCCGAAACCACGGGGGGGGAATACGGCCCGGTGAAACTTCTGGTTCAACTGCTTCGATCATTGTAACAACGTTGTTCTGTTCAACGTTCGCCGCCCGGTTTCGCGGACGCGCCGCTTGCGCAATCGGCGTTCGCTGCTGGTAGCATTGGTTGAATCGCAGCAGAACGCGTAAAATGTCCAGTCCGCCACTGTTCTCAGGAGAGCCCGGATGCCGCAAGACACCTTAACCATCACCGACAACCGTACCGGGCAGACCTACACGCTTCCCGTCGAAAACGGGACCATCCGCGCCATGGATCTGCGCAAGATCAAGACCGGATCCGACGATTTCGGCTTGATGACCTATGATCCCGCTTTCATGAACACCGCGTCCTGCCGGAGCGCGATCACCTACATCGACGGCGATCTGGGCATCTTGCGCTACCGCGGTTATCCCATCGAGGTTCTCGCCGAGCACTGTACCTACCTGGAAGTTGCCTACATGCTTCTGTTCGGCGAATTGCCCACCGCAACTGAATTGAAGAACTGGGTGCATGACATCACCCACCACACCATGCTCCATGAAACCACCAAGAAATTCATGGAAGGCTTCCGCGACAACGCGCACCCCATGGCGATGCTGGTGAGCAGCGTGGCGGCGCTCTCGACGGTGTATCCGGAATCGAAGAACATTCACGACCCGGCGATCCGGCTGCTGCAGATCAAGCGCCTGGTCGGCAAGATGCCTTCCATCGCGGCCATGTCGTATCGCCATATCTCCGGATTCCCCTACATCTATCCCGACAACGATCTCACCTACACCGAAAACTTCATGAACATGCTGTGGAAGATGGTCGAGCCGAAGTATCTCGCGAATCCAGTGCTGGCGCGCGCGCTCGATGTCCTGTTCATTCTTCACGCCGACCACGAGCAGAATTGCAGCACCAATGCGATGCGTTCGGTCGGCAGTTCCCACAGCGACCCTTACCTCGCCACCGCCGCAGCCGCAGCCGCTCTTTCCGGTCCGCTGCACGGCGGAGCGAACGAAGAGGTGCTGCGCATGCTTGATGAGGTCGGTTCCAAGGCCAATGTTCCCGCGTATATCAAGAAGATCAAAGAAGGCAAAGGCAAGCTGATGGGCTTCGGGCACCGCGTTTACAAGAACTACGATCCGCGGGCCAAGATCATCAAGCGGACCGCCGACAGCGTGTTCGAGGTCACTGGGAAGAATGCCAAGCTTGATATCGCTCTGGAGTTGGAGCGCATCGCGCTGGAAGACGATTATTTCGTGAGCCGCAAGCTCTATCCCAACGTCGACTTCTACTCCGGCATCATCTACCAGGCGATGGGCTTCAAACCCGAGATGTTCACGGTGCTATTTGCGATTCCGCGCACCATCGGCTGGCTGTCGCAATGGCAGGAAATGCTGATGGATCCCGAACAAAAGATCGCGCGCCCGCGGCAGGTTTGGATTGGCCCCGACACGCGCGAATTCGTGCCCATCGAAAAGCGCGCAAAGTAGCGATTGAGATCGTATGGGGACGGCCGTCTCGGCTCTCCGGGGTTGCGTTGGGACGGCCGCCCTAGCCTGTCCAGGCCGAGCACGGCTCGGCACTTGCCTCCAGAGTTGCGCTTCTTCAAAAAACCCTCTCGCGGATCCTCAGGGAGCCGAATGGGCAAGGAGCGCGAGTCGTGCCGAATGGTAAACATGGGACCGTTGCGGAGAAGTGGAAGATTGGCGGCGCCTTTGCGTTCGATTTCAGGATGGGTGGCGAGGAGTTTGTCGGAGATCTACGTTGGCGGCAGGAATGCTGCTTGTCTTAAATAAGCTCACGGTCTTTCCTGAATTGCGACACCGTGAATGCAGGCCAAGCAGGATAGGCCAAAAAGGGACTGTAAGGCGCATGGGAACTCTGTCTTCTCCCTTTTTGGAAGGGAGAAGCAGGGTTTTTCGGAACCGGACGTACACTCCCTTTCGGTGAGCCAGGTAATCGTCGGTAACCATCGGACTGAGGACCCCCGGCCTTACAATCAGCTTACTCCGCGATCCCGGTTGCGCGGTTAGCGGTGTTTCGCCTGGGAATCTCCCGGCGAGGTTCGCACCCGTTCGGCAACGCTGGCGGAAATCGCAGGCGTTCGGCGGGAAAAAGGCTGGAGTCCGCACCCCTATGGCGTTTGGTTTTGGCTTCAACAAACAGAAGGTTCTCAGCGCCGCGGAAAAGTTTGTCCAGCAGGGCAAGCTGCAGAACGCCATCGCTGAGTATGACAAGATCCTCAAGCACGATGCCAAGGATCTTACCGTCAACAACACCATTGGCGATCTCTACGCACGTCTTGGCGACAGCGCCAAAGCGATCGAGTGCTTCAAGACAGTGGGCGATGCTTACGCGGCCCAGGGCTTCACTGTCAAGGGCATCGCCATGTACAAGAAGATCACCAAGCTCCAGCCGAGCGTGGATTCATCTCTGAAATTGGCGGAACTCTATACTCAGCAGGGGCTGTTCAATGACGCCCGCGCCCAGTACTTGCAAGTCGCCGAAGACTTCATGAAGAACGGCGACCTCGAACAGGCGGTGCGCCTTTTCCAGAAGGTCCTCGAAATGGACCCGGAAAATGTGCCCATGCGCGTCAAACTCGCCGAGGTCTACGTCCGGCTGGATAAAAAGAAAGAAGCGTGGGAGATTTTCAGCGCGGCGGCGGAATCGTTGCGCTCGCGTGGATCGCTCGCTGCCGCCGAAGACATCCTGAAGCGGATGTTGACGCTCGATCCAGGCAACAGCTACGTTCTGCTGCTGCGCGGGCGGGCTGCGCTTGAGGGCGACGATCCCAAGAACGCCATCGCCTACCTCGAAAAGGCCGCCGACCTTGATTCGCATCCCGAAGGTTTGCGGGATCTCCTGAGGGCCTATCTGCAAATCGGGGCCGTGTCCAAGGCGGCCCCAATCGCCGAGAAACTGCTGGTGGTGCACAACGATCCCGAGGGTCTATTTCTGCTCGCCGAGGGCCACGCCCGCCTCGGTCAAAATCGCGAGGCGCTCGAGGTTTACCACCGGCATGCCGATCGCCTGCTGGCAACCGACTCGACCAAACTGCTGGCCAGCCTGCATTCCATGATCGGCCATGTCCGCGACGACTCGGGCGCGCTCGAAACTCTGCTGCAGTTGCTGAACAAAGCGGGCGAGAGCACGCACGTGAACGAAGTCACCGAGCTTCTGGCCCACGCCTCGGTCAAGGACGGAGACCTGGCCCGCGCTCGCGACCTGTACCAGACGCTAGCCACCACCGAGCCCCAGAACCCGTTGCACATGCAGAATTATCAGCAGGTGGCGGGGCGTATTGAAGGAGAATCGCCGGCCATCACCGCCGAAGAAGGGGCACTGATCGTGGAGGAGTTGGAGGCGACCGCTCCGGTTATCGACCAGTCCTATCCCGACGACGTTGCAATTGCAGTGCGCTCGGCGGTCACCGATGCGGACCTGTTCCTTTCCTACAATCTGCCGGAAAAGGCGGTCGTGCCCTTGCTTGGCGCCTTGCCTCAGGCGCCGCGCGATGTGCGCCTGAACCAACGCCTCGCCGGTCTGCATACCCGTTTCCAGCGCTTTACCGAAGCCGCCGTCTGCTGCCGCACACTGGAGGGCGTGTATCACGACGCCGGGTACCCCGATGAAGCCGTGCGCTACGGAGAATTGGCGGCGCGCTACGAAAAGAGCGTGGAAGCCGCTCGCTTGGCTTCCCCACCATCGAGTTCCACGGCGTCGACCGCTACCTCATCCGCCTCTATTCCGCGCGCGCCTTGGCCGGTGGCCACGACCGCGGCTTCCGATCGCGAAGTCGCCTCTGCCACGCATCCGGAATTCGCCGTCCACGAATTGGAAGTGCCTCCGGCGCTTTCGAACGCGCACGAGCTGTCCTCCGAGCTTTCCTCGGAAATCTCCCCGGAAATCTCCACCGACCTTTCTTACGAGTGGGAGCAATCGCTTTCGAACGACCAGGACGCGCCGCTCGCCGAGTTGTCGGCCCCCCTCGAAGGCGAAGCCAACGCCGATTCTTCCAGCAATTCCGAAATCGCCGAGACCGTCGAAGAAATCCGCTTCTATATCGAGCACTTCATGACGGACCAGGCGCGTGCCGGGATCACCAAGCTCGCATCCCTGACTAGCGACGCCCGCATTCTCGACCCGTTACGCGCCGCCCTCGAATCCGCTAGCGAACCGCCGGGCGAGGCAGAACCGGAAATCACCGAGATCAACGCGGACGAGCCGGCGGATTTCGAAATTGCGATGGACACGCCGCATGAGTCCGAGATTGCCGCCGCACCCGATCTGATGTTCGATTACGACCAGGGATCTCACCACGAGATCCACGACGAGGCGGCGGAACTCGCCTTGGAATCGGCCTACGCCGAGCCTCACTCCGCAGAAATTGCTCATTCAGAGCCGGCACCTGCGGAGGAAAGTGGCCTGACCGAATTTGTTGCCGATCTGGAAGCTTCGCTCGGGGATTTCTTACCGCAAGCGCAGCCACCCGCTGCCCAATTTCCGCCAACCCATGATTCGATTAGCCATGATTCGATAAGCCATGATTCGATAAGCCAGCACTCTGTAACCCATCCGTCGCTAATCCAGCCCGCCCACACCCAGCCCTTGCCGGGCTGGCCGGTCGCGTCGGCGCCCGACACGTCAACCATGCCGGAGCCGGAAACTGAGCCTGTGGTCCACGAGCTCGTGGCGAACGAGTATGCAACCAACCTTGCGATTGAACACAGCCCGACGGACACGTTTGCTAGCGTAGCCTCGGCGGGACACGCTGCGACCGCCGCCGCCCCTGCGATGAGCTATGGCCCTGCTGTCGTGCGTCCCCTGGGAGCTGGAGCGCAGGCGATGCATGCCCCCGGCAGCGTCGACCTTTCGGAGATGTTTAACGAGTTGAAACAGGAACTGGAAGAGGAGATGGTTGCCGGCGACGACGATCCGGAAACGCATTACAACCTGGGCGTTGCTTTCCGCGAAATGGGTCTGCTCGACGAGGCCATCGCCGAATTGCAGAAAGTCTGCGTTGCGATCGAGCGCGGCAAGGCATTTACTCAATCTGTGCAAACCTACACCTGGCTGGCGCAGTGTTTCATCGACAAGGGAGTTCCCGAAGCCGCGATCCGCTGGTATGAAAAGGCGCTCAGCATCCCCGGGCTCGATGACGAGGTGCGTCTCGCCATCAACTATGAGCTGGGATCGGCGTGCGAAATTGCCAAGGACAAGACCGCTGCTCTGCGTTATTTCACCGGTGTGTACGGCGCCAATATCGATTATCGCGACGTGGCCGAGCGCATTCGGGCCCTGAAGTCGTAGAATGCACCAAGTGGGTTCGGAATTTGCGTGGGGATGCGATCCGATGCCGCTCCGCCCCACGGCCTGACTCACACGGCCCTACTTACAAACGACGCGTGCAATGATTTCCGATCCCAAGCTACCTTTTGCCAGCGACACCCCCGCGGTCGGGGGACTCAAGTCGCCGCTGGAAAGGTCTGTGCCGGTGGTTGAAGTCCCCGGGCCCGTTTCAGTTTTGAGGCCCTCCCCTTCGGCGTCGCGTCTCTGGGCCCGCCGCATCGGAGTACTTTTGTTCGTGTTTTTGTGCGCGACGATCGGCGTCATGCTCATGATCCTGCCCTGGCGTCCGGAGTGGTCCGACAACCCTCTCCTGCTCCCCTATCCCACGCTTCGCGCCGTGGTGGCCGGCGGGTTTGTGC
>Ga0302325_10009587_pt1 | contig 21116 bp, 2 predicted proteins | sample Palsa_T0_2_FD_201948 | JGI IMG/M metagenome (GOLD analysis project Ga0302325, IMG submission 201948) | Peat permafrost microbial communities from Stordalen Mire near Abisko, Sweden - Palsa_T0_2 | ecosystem: Environmental > Terrestrial > Soil > Palsa > Peat permafrost | place: Sweden: Abisko...
ATCCTCGACTAAACAGATAAATTAGAAAATAATAGCAAGACCCTTTAACTCGAATTCTAATAATACTTACTATTCCAACAATTCTAGTAATAAAAATAACAAAAATCTTAATGCTTTAATTAGTAATACAATTATTGTTAATGCTAGAAATTATACAAATGATAAAGAGAAATCGACTTTTGTAAGAGGCAATTTACACTCTAAAATGGAAGTGCAAAACTTAAAATTAGATATAAAGGATAAAATTGAGGATATATTTAAAAGAACTTCAACTTTTACACCCTCAAGAATAATCAACTAGCATATAATAGAGAAGACAGCAACTTTAATTACAATATTCCAAGCGTTAATAAGGGGGAAAAGCTATAAATTATACTATACTAGCAATTATAGCTATAACTAAAAACAATTAAGGAAGCTCTTACAAGTCCAAATGCCAACAAATAAAGACTTGCAATTAAGAGCAAAATCAGGTCCTTAATCAATAACTATACCTGGGACTTAATCAAGCGTAATTGAATTAAAAATTACCAAGTAATATCATCAAAATAGGTATTCAAAATTAAGAGCTTAAGACGCTACAAAGCTAAGCTTATAACACAAGGATTTACACAAGAATATAATATCAATTATTTTGAAACTTATACTCTTATAGCAAGACTTACTAATATACAGCTACTTTTAGCTTTAGCTGCAAAATATAGACTACATACTCAACAAATGGATATATAAACTACATTCTTATATAAAGATCTAGAAGAAGAGGTTTACATAAAACCACTTGCTAGTTTTTATAATAAAGGGCTTATTTGCAAATTATGCAAAAGCATTTACAGATTAAAATAAGCTCTTAAAGTTTAATATTAAGTTATTAATCGATTCTTTTATAAAGCAGGTTTTATACAATCAAGATGCGACCTAGCAATATATATATACCAAGAAACCGAAAATAACAACTTTCCTTTAATTATTAGCATTTATATAGATAATCTTATCATTATTAAACTGTATATAACTTATATCAATAATATTAAGTCAAAACTAAATGCTCAATTCGACATGACAAACATAAGGGAAGTTAGTACCCTACTAGGTATAGAAATAGTAAGACTCTAGGATAAATTAGTATTTATACACTAGGCACAATATCTACAAGATATGCTTTATTAGTATAAAATGCAATCCGCAAAACTAGCATATACGCCCATTTCATAGGGTATAACTTCTAATAGAATAGACATAAATATCAAGGATTATTAGAGCAAAACTAGATTAATAATATAGCCTAGCCTAGCTACAAAACTTGATTTAAGTTTTAGTGCAAGATTCTTAGGTCAATACAACTTAGCATTTAAGGTATCGCATTTTACAGCTTAGCAATAGGTTTTGCAATACTTAAATAAAACAACTAGCTATAGCATTTTATATAATGCAAACAATACAAAAAACTTGATCAGATACCCCAATTCTAACTATACAAGCAATATTATTAACTGCAAATTAACCACCAAAATATGCTTTACTCTTTTAAAGGGTGCATTTGCATAGACTTTAGCAAAACAAAAAACAGTAGCTACTACAACTATATATACAAAATATAACACAATAGTAGAAGCAACAAAAGAAGCTATATAGATTAAGCAATTCTTTAAAGAAATCGGAATATTATATAAAGTAGTCGATATTAAAGCAAACTCTTAAAGAGCACTTAATTTAGCTGCAAATGCAAGGTTTTTTAACAAAACTAAGCACATTAATATAAAGCATTACTTTATACAAAATTACATTAAACATAGAAATATAAAACTTAGCTATATTCCAACTAAGGAAATAGTAGCTAATATCTTTACTAAACTATTACCCCAAGGATCATTTGAGAAGCTACAAGGGAAGCTTAGTATCATAAGCCTTAATAATATCATATAGCAACTAAACTAAAGAGGCGTGTTAAAATCTACATTTCCTATGTCATTTTAGTCTATGATGCTAGCATTTTAGCTTATAAGTTTACAACATTAGTACTTAATTTAGTGCAGGTTCTAGGCTTTAATTTAAGTACCACACTTGTTATATAATGGGTTATAATGCACATTGTATCATATAATGCGCATTGTATCATTAAAAGTTATATTCCGCAGGAGGACTAATTTAGTTCCTGAAAATTTGTATAAATAAGAGCCTTAAGCTTGCACAGATCCTGATTCTCAACAATTCAAAACAATCATTCATTTAATGCAAAAGTTATCATTTATAAACCTCACCTCATTCCAATAAAAACCGTCCCGTTTACTAGTAGATTCAAAGCGTCGTGGATCACCCAAACCCAGGTTATTGTCAAGGTGCCGACTTTAAAGTTTTGACTAAAGTTCAAATTTTCCACCTTGGGTAGTAGATTAACCGCTAGCAAAGTAAGATGATCGTAAAGAAATACAGTAACGGTTCTATCTCCGTTATCGTTTTTCGGGCTAATCCGCACTATCGCCACCAGGGTAGCTTCGAGCCAGCAATCGGCAGTTAGCGCTTGATGTACGTCAAATTCTTGAGGTTTTCTAGTAGAACTATAGAGAGGTATTTTAGATGCAGGTAGATTAGCTGGAGGTGCAATAGCAGCTTGTGCTAGCGGCTCCACTAACCAAATATTAAAGTCCCTGAAAACATCTCGCGGCAAATACTGATGGTTATAAAACTAAATAAGCAGATAAATATAAGTAAAAAGGGCCTTATTTGCCTTCTCCACCCAGCCAAATTCGGCCCTCGCCTATAGACCACATTTTGCAAGATGGTAATCTTACAATATAGTGTCTCGAAAATTGGACGGGATTAGGCTAATTGTTTGGGAAACATCAATTGTAAACAAGGTATAGTCGATTGCAAAATCGGCTTCGCCCCCTCTTGCATTAAAAAATTATACGCACAGACCACCTCATTCATTTTTGGCGCTACCACCGAGGTTTTAATATGTTGAGTCATTGACTCTCCGGCGTCAGGAAATGGGCTTAGTCAGCGCATTTTTTCCCCACCACGCAGCACAACGCCCGCTAATCTCGTGTTGAACACGCCGATCGCGCCGGCTTATAGGGTACTAGAGCCTGCCGCAGGCCCTGTATTTGTACCCATAGCTTAGTTCTATAGGGAACAACAGCGCTCAAAAGCCCCGTATGCTGCCCCTGCCTACTATAGGATGCTATAGTGTACTAAACCCGAAGCCTAGCCCTATACACCTCTAAGATAGTGAACTCTACAGGGTATTATAGTGTTCTATAGCCTGGAGCCTTGCCCTGTGTCGCGCTACGCTCGTAGAGGCTGCGGTGATAGTGGGAGTAGTTCTCGGGGTGGTAACAGGTACAGAGAGTCCGCTATCTATTATTTTAAATGTATTAGGTGTTAATTATATTAATTTAAGCAGTTTATAGCCATTTACGTGTCCTTACAGCTCTTGACAGGTGGTTGCTCGTACGGTGCTAGTGGTGAAGGGGCACTGAAATGTGCTGACTAAGCCTATTTTCTGACGCTAGGTCGTCAATGTATTGGTTCCCCGAACACCATACTGTCCTTTGTTATCACGTGTACTCGATAGTACCTAGGCACCTCTATAAAAGGGTGGTTTAATAAATACCTCAGTTCGCACTGAATTTGTACTATATCGGAAGAAACTTCAATGTGATTCATGCCACTATCATTCTATAATTTCAACATTTTTAACATTATTGAAGAATTAATTCTACTTTGTAAGGTGGAACCAGAGCCAAGGAAGGAGCTATGTATCGATTAGTCAGCTAGCCAACCAGCCATTAGGGCTCGGCTTGGCTCAGCCTATCAATAGATTGTCCTTCCAGATATTCCGCATCTTGACATACTTTATAAAGTGCTCTGTACTTATAGAACTTTAGCATAAAAGATCACGCAATAATAACCACTTAGCGGTTCCACTATTAGAGCAAAATAAGCTTACAATTAAAGCAGTCTTTTACTAGTTATATAGAAGAACGAACCGATATTAGTATAAAAACCTTGAATAAATTCCTTCCTACTGCGGTAGTAGTCCCTGCTGCACGGTGTTGAAGAACGTCACAATATTCTTCGCAAAGACCAGCTCGATCTGGGTGTTGTCCGGGATCGTCGTGGTCCCGACCGTCTTCCCCACGAAGGACGCCCCGGGGTACTGCGCCTTGAGGAAGGCGACCAGCGTCTCCGGGTCGCCGATCGGGAAGGTGTCGAGCATGCTCAGCGACTTGTAGACCTGGACGTCGGCGAAAATCTCCGCGCTTACGTTGAGGTTGGGCCATTGCATCACGCTTTGCACAAGCACGTAGCCCTGCACCTGGCGCGTGCCCGTCGTCTGGTCATGCATTGTAGAGGCGATAGTGAAGCCCGCGTAGTCCTGGGATTTCAGGAACGGGCCCGCGCCCTTTACGGACTCGCTGGCCGTCATGCTGGAGCTTATGCCTGAGACCAGGTAGTAGCGCCACTGGTCACCCGGGCTGCCGTACATGTCGTCGTCGCCCGTGAGACTGAAGACGGTCTGGTCGTAGGTGGAGGGTGGCTGGATGTAGTAAGTGATGGTGCCATCCACGGTTGGGATATAATCGGCTTGCAGCGTGTGATAGATCTTGCCGTCGTAGTACTGGATCGGGTTGCCGTTCACGTCCTGGTACACCACCAGGCCGGGGCTAACGGGGACGTTGAGAGTGAGCCCATTGGGGTCCAGATAGACGGTGTAGACCGTTGAGCCACCCGGCTCAACCACGTTGGTGACCTTGGTGGAGCCTGGCGTGATAATAGGCGCCATGGCCACGGTGTTTTGGCGAGTGACTGAAAGCATCAGGGCCGTCAATAGCCTCGAGTTGGTGGTGTCGCCCCAGTTGACCAGCGACGCCACGTTCTTGGCGATGTCGAAGGGGATTATGTTGTTGGGCAGCACGGGCAGCCCCTGGCTGCTGCCCGTCGTCGGAACTGTGCCGATGCGCAAGCCCGACGCCGTGGGTGTGATGAGCACGATGTTGGCCTCCACGTCGTTCTGTGGGTTGAGCGGGGAGCTGCTATTGCTCCCCGGCGGCTGGAACAGGAAGTCACTTGCCGGGTTGAGTACTGGCACGGCGAAGACGGGTGTGATCTGCGGCACAACCGTCGATGCGTTGGAGATGGGCGGCAAGAATCGCTCTGAGTCGGTGACACGGTAGAACATGCGCCATGGCACTGAGGTGTTGGCATTTTGAGCGTCGAGCAGGGCCGCCGCGTCCGGATCGTTGCTGTTCTTGAGCCAGTTCAGGTCCACCACCGTGTCGAAGAACTCATTCGCGTTTTGCGACGTGGGCTGCAGGTAGAAGGCATAGGAGCGGAACTGCTTGGTCTTGCCTGGGCGGTCGTAGGGCTACAGATTGCCCGTCAGCCCGTTGGCATTGCCAGTTGCGTAGGAAGGCGGGGGCTGCTGGTAGCTGAAAGTAGTGTCGATATTGTCCGAGGTCGGCAGCCCTGCGCCTGAAGTGACCGAGGGCACGATGTTGTAGACTAACCCATCCGACCCGATTACCAGGTTCAGCCCGCTTTGGTTAGCAGGATTGAAGGTGGAATTGTAATTCATTACGAAATGTGCGTCGTTGTTCGCGGCATATCGCATTTGGGTGTCGTTCTCGAGGCCATCGAAAGAGGCGGCAATATCGAACTGGACGTTTCCGGAATATGTAACAGAATACTTCTTCGTGTTTTGTTTCACCCATTCATATCCACCCTGCAGGCCAAGGACCTGCATCCCACCGGCGGTGAACTTAGCGTTGAAGTCCAGCTTTACGTCTAGACTAGACGTTTGTGTGGCCACGTTCACTTCTTCGTAGTTGGTGGTGTACGTGTGCTTCACCTCCTGAGTGCCGCCGCGCGCGGTCCAGACATATTCATTGTAGAAGTCCAGCCCCGGCGTCAGCGCATTGTTCGGCAGGCTGCCGGGGTTGTTACCACCATTATAGGTCGAGGCATAGAGCGCCATGGCGTTGAAGGCTTGCTGGTCGATCTGCTTTTTGAGCTGGTAGGCTTCTACCAGCCGCATGTAGCTGGCGTCGTGGCCGACCTCTCCCTGCTGGAAATTGCTGTCGTACACGGGCGACATTTGGCCCGTTGAAGTCAGCCAGGTTTTAGCACCCGACGCGAGACTGGCGGGATTGTACTGATAGCCAACCATGCCGTCGAGAACGCCAGGCCGGAGGTATTTGCTACTCATCCGGAAGGAGAGGATGTTGAGATCGCGCGGTATCTGGGGGTTCGGCACGTGGAGGAAGCCGAAGGTGGTGTTGGTCTGCAGCAGTATCTGCTGGTAGACATCGTTCGTCTGCGACGTGACGAAGGCCTGACCATAGGGCGAAGGCACGAACATCCGCTGTCCGAAGCGTTCCTCGGTCACGTTGGTCTTGGGCAGCGCGCCGGGCGGGTTGGACGTGGTAAAGCCGCCCAGATTTGGGTTGGGCAGGATCGGGGTCTTCGAAGCTGGCGTCCCCACCGTACTGCTTGCGACGGTCAGGGAGTTCAAGCCGGCCATGAAGGTGTCGCCAGTATAGGGCGCCATGGCTCCATCTAGCTTTACGGTGTACTTATGGCTTTCGTCCAGCTTTTCGGTAGCGGTTTGCTGCTGGGTATTGCCGCCCCCATCGCCACCGCTGACTGTGAGCCCCGCCGATAGACCGACGTTGATCGTCAGTTTTTCACCTTTGAGCCCGAAGCCGAGTCCCGAGAGCACCGGGCCGATGCCCATCGCGAAGGACATGCTCCCGCCACCACCCTGCGGCGGCGCGGACGACGACTGGGTGACACTGAAGCTTCCGCCGTCGGTCTGGGACAGAGAGGTAGTGTTTTGACCCTGGTTAACTGTGACAACCGTGGCACCAGCGCTTCCGTCAGACCCTGAAACTACATCGGGCTGGTCGAGGCTGATGGTAGTCGAAGTCGGCTTGGCCGGCTGCTTTATGGTCGACGGGTCATAGTTGCCCGTTGCGCCGGCGTTCCCCTTTTTCTGCTGAGCATCGTCGTTGCTGGTCTGGTATTTATACGACAAAGAAATCGGCGCGGTGAAACTGACGTTGGTGGCGCCTGCGTAGGATGGCTTGTTGGTCAGGTTGGCCATCGGCGCCGGTGGGGCGCCTTCGATATAGCCGATGATCTGAGCATCGCCTTGCTCCTGCGACACCCACACCAGTGCCAGATCGCCGACCTTCTTGCCAGCATAAACCGTCAGCACATTGTTGCGGATGAAGACATAAGCTTCGTTGAGCACCCCAGCGAGTGTGCCGGTAACCGAGTTGACCGTTATCGAATACGTGGTGAGGCTCGGCGGCGTATCGCAAACAGTCAACGCAATTCCCGGAGGCGTGTAGAGGTTCGGGGAGACGAGTGGGCCGCACCTGCCAATCGCTGGGCAGCCTTGAAGATCGAGCGAGGCGGAGCCCAAGTCGATGGTGAAGGATGTCTGGTTATTCACCCCTACATTTTCAATGTATTTCGCCATTGGCAGGATCGGCCCACCGACACCAGGCGCATCGACCGAGAAAGAGCCGGGCATGTAGAGCGTCAGGAACGGCTCATTGCTTGGTATCAACTGCCCGAACATGTCGCTGAGTACCTGATAACCCTGGCGGGCCATGCTCCAGAAGCTGATCTCCTGGATCCGGTAGACGACGCCAGCGTTGAAGCTGAGGGAATTGGTTCCGGACGGGCTCGTCCCCGCAGTGGACACCACGTTCATGGTGACCGAGGTGCCGTTAACGTAGAGCATCATGCCTTCGATCTCGCGATGCGGCAAAGGCGCGAGCACAGCTTGCGTGCCGTTGCTTGACGAAGCGTAGGAATTGCTGTCCACTTGATTATAAACCAGGCCATTGGGATCGTAGGCCGCTTTCCAACAGCCAACCATACCGGCACCTTGCAGATCGGCGTAGCTTGCCTGGTCGATGTTTACAAACCCCTGGGAGGTGCGGATGCCCTTGCTGCGGAACGCGCTGGCAAACAGATAGACGTCGCGGACATTACCTGGCTGGCCGGCTGCACCGAAGGGGATCGGGTGGCCGCTATCGTTAAAGGCCCCGCCGATGACAAGATTTGCCGCGCCGGTTGAGTTGACCAGCAGTCCAGCGTTGGAAGCTGCAATCAGGGGGCTAGCCTGGCTGTTCCAGTTGTCCCAGGTGCCGTTCGGCTTCATCTGACGCACTGCTATCGAGATGATGTAGCCGGTGTTGGACGAGGTTTGCGAGTTCAGCGAGGCCGCGAACTTCTCGAATGCGGTCCCACCATCAGTGGTGGAGTCGACGGCGATCGTGTTGTTTTTGATATCGACCGAGCTCGGCCCTTGTGGCAGTGCTGACATTTGGCTGGGGTCGAATGGTGGGGAATAGGGGTCGCTGTCTGCATCATCGCTGGCCATGGGGGTCTTGGTGTGCTTGGTGATCAGCACCTGGTAAAACAGGCCCGCTGTGAGTGCTGGGCCGATGAAGCTGCCGGGAGTGCTGCCATCGCCATTCGCTACATCCAGCTGCACCTTATTCTGGCTGGTGAGAGTGACGCGGAATGAGCTTTGCGTCTGCGCCGCGGGAACATCTGACCCGGTTCCCTTGTAGAGTAGCCCCTGCGTCGTCCCGGTGCTGCTGGCGGCAATGGTCATGGCAATGGTGAAGTCGCGCTCGAAGTTGAAGCCGCTACCATCAGCGACCAAGAACGGGGAGCCGGTGCAGACCATCACATAAGGCTGGGTATAAGTGAGGGCAAGATGCCGCCAGCAGGAGGTGAGGATCGAGGGGGTGGTTTGCGCCTGCATCACCGTGTCGTTCACGGTCACAGTGATCAGCGAAGTATTCGGAAAGTCAATATTCGCGTAAGAAACCAGTGCGTTGTTGCCGATATATGTGAACACGGATGTGTCGCGAACCGGCGTCACCGGAATCGAATGCCAAAACTCGACGCTGAAATCGCCCTGTGGAGTGATCAGGTTGGCGATCGCATTGTCACTGGAGGTGATCGGCGTGTTCCACGCCGCCGAGAAACTTTCGACCGGGCTCGCTGTCTCCTCCACGGCGGTGGTGAAGGCATTGTAGCCCCCTGTCTCAAAGGTCAATGGGGCATACGCCGGCAAGAAGGTGAAAGTGGCGGTTTGAGTGAAGCTGGGCAGCAATTGCGGAACATCGGCGATGATCTGATTTGTAGTGGCGCCAACAGTGTAGATGATATCGAACAGCGTCGTGTTGCTGGAGGTATCGGTCGCGGGGAATTGGTATGTTCCCTGACCACTCTGGACCACATTGACCGGCTGCGCGGCGAGGCCATAGACAAGGCCGAACTGAGTTTCCACCGTCGATAACGACGTGGCTGACCACATCGAGCCGAGATTGATCCCAGCTGCCGACGCCCCTCCCTTGGCCGCCGCACCGTCCGTTGCAATATAGGTCGTGCCGCCCATATCGAAGACCGCCAGTTGCTGCTGACTGGTAGCAGGCTGCGAGGCGTAGACGGTATATGACTTCTGTATTGCAACATAGACGCCTCCGGATTTGACAAAAGTATAAAGCACGTTCTTGTAAGTAAAGAAGTCAGCGAAACCGGACTCCGCGGTGCCGGCATAGACGTTAAGTACTGTCGTTCCTGCCGTAACTGTGCCAATAGGGACGATCGGGCCAGGATAATTGCCAGCCGCGGGTGCCTTTAGGTTAAGAGTGAACAGCAGGCTGGAATCAAGTTTGAAGGTTAGCTCCGGCTGCGCAATCATATAGCTCTTTGTGCCGGTGATTGTTAGCAGGTTGTGCTGGCCGTCCTCCATGTAGGCATAAACCTGCCCATTTAGCGTAAAGGTAGAGTTGGGAATTGGCTGGCCGCCTTGCACTGTGATATCGGTCGCGAGTGGTGAGCGGTTGTTGTTGCCTACGATAGTGTGGGGCAACTGATTAGTGTCTATTAGATAGTTGAAGCCATTAATGCTAAACATGGTCGGATTATTAATTAATGGATATGGGTGCCCGTTATTATCTGTCACTACAAGATTGGTAGTATCGAGCGTGAAAGTAGTGCTGCCGATCATGAAGGTAGGGATCTGATTGACTGTGAACTGCCCTACTATAGAGCCCGCGTCGTAGATATTAGCATCCGCGAAAATGAATTTGGCAGTGGTCGTGTCGAAGGGATTGGTAAGGCTGAAGGCAGAATTGGAGATGGGGATCGACGGCTGTCCCTGGCCCCTGAGCGTGCCAGTAGTGGTGGTAGCGTTGGTAATGACGAAGATTTCATCGGCAACCGAGACCAGATTGCAGCTGGGCAGGATCGGGAAGCTCGCTGTAATGGTCTGGGGCAGGCTGTTACCATCCAGATGAAGCGTGTAGGTAATGCTCGGATCGCTTAGCTTGAACGTATTAGGGCCGAGGAAGGGCACAGGTGGTTTGCCCGCACCCACCACTTTGCAAGCACTGTAGTCGGTGCCTTGCTGTCCGGGGGTGATCGAGTAAAGATCGCCATTAAGTTCAAAGCTGTTTAGATTGACCGGGACAGGTGGCTCGTTGCTCGCCACCGGATCGACCTCGTTGATCTCGATGGAGAAGATGTCGGAGCCGACAGTCGCGACCCCGGCATTGACATTAGCTCCTGAAATCACTGGGAACACTACCTGAACATCATTATAGTGGATCAGATAGGTGTTGCCATCCGCCGGCGTGAAAGCATAGCGCGCGGTTTCCGGCAGATAGAGCAGCGCCTCCACCTGGCTGAGGGTGGTATTAACATAAAAGGTGATGCCTGTCAGCACGTCGATGAAGAATTGGCTCTGATAGGGGAAGCTGGCCGAAATCTGGTTGTTGCCGCTACTATCGAAGATGAAGGTCGCGCCGGAGATTGTGTCGGTGAAGCTTAACTGGCTGCCGTTCGTCGTTAGGGTAAAAGTTGTGGCTGGCTGGCGATTGTCCGTGGCTCCGGCCGCGCTAATTGTATATGTCACCGAGCCGACGGGATAAGTAACAGAAAACTGCTTGGTCGCGGTGTTATAATCAAGGCCGCTGGGCTTGATCGTTGCGGTAGTGGCGGTTAGCGTATAGCTGAGCGTATGGCCCTGATATTCTAGCGTCACAGTCTGGTTGGGAGCGGTACCCGTCAGTTGCGCCTGATTGGTCGTCTTGACGACATTGACAGCGTTGATCGTGTATTCCTCCTTCCCATCTGGAGAGAACTGATCGTCTCCGGAAACGACATAGCCTTTGATCGCCTTGCCTTTGCCCGTTTTGTCCACGTTCAGTAAATAGGAAAGGTTAGAGAGCCCCCCGGCCTCCGGAACTATAAAGCGCCCAGCGACTATCGGCCAGAACGGCCCGGCGGCATGCTGATAAGCAATGGAAACGTTTATCGTATAGGTTGTTGTCCCGGCCATGAAGCTGTTGTTCTGCACCAGATAAGCATTGGCAGCGATCTGATTATCCAAGGCTACAGTAAGGCCTGTCGAGATAGGAACCGAAGCCGTGAAGCTGCCACCCGTCAAGGACAGAGGATATTCGTTGTTATTGGAATCGATGAAGGTGATCTGCTGGCCCTGGCGGATGCATGTGTAGACGATGTCGGTTACCTCGTCGGTGAAGGAGCCGCCGGTCAGCGAACCTCCGAGCGCAGTCAACGTCGCGACAGCAGTAGCGGCACCGAAGGTCGTGGAGTTGACCTGGACGGTGGTACCAGAGACCGTCAGCGTATAGAGCAGTGGGATAGTAAAGGAACCGCCGCTGACAGGGAAGACGCTGTAGATGTCCCCCTTCGCTTGGCCGAAGTCCGCAACGGCGATGTTTACATAATAGGTCGGGCCGCTCGGCACCTCGAAGTAGGCGCCCTGGCCGAGGTTGCTGTATATCTCATAGCTGTTTCCCTCGCACACTGCCGTGTTTGCGCTCAACGTGTAAAGCTTGCCGGTCTTGGTATCGGTGAACTGGTTCTGGGTAATGGGGTAATACCGTGTCCCGTCAAAAGCGGCATTGTCGGTCGCGCGCCCAAAGAACAGCGTCTGTGATCCCAAGGGGAGCTGGTTCGGGCTAAGAGGCCCGCTGTTGACCAGGAACCTCTTGCCTGCGCCGATGGTGATGGCTCCCGCATCGTTGCGCAGCTGATAAGTCAGGCCGCCGGCGCTGAACTGGGGAGCGCTGTTGGGGGCGGGGGTAGAGATTAGATAGTATGTATCCCCAGCAAAGGCGGCATTTTGCTTCACCGTATAGGTTTGGCCAGCGTCGCTGAACTGGAAAGCGGCCACGGCTAACGGCTGCGGAAGGCTGACCACGCCATCATTGCCAATGACATAGCTCGTGCCCTCATCGACAAATGTCCGGTATGGCAGGATCGGATAGATAATCCCATCACCAACCACCGTAGAACCATCGATCTGGTAGTCTATGTTGCCGATAGTCACGGTATCGGCGTTATTCGACGTAGTGACAGTGAAGCTGTTATTCGCGGTGGTGATCGAATAGGTGTAGCCGGAGGTAGTGAGCGGATAGGTGGTGCCGTTGCCAATAATCTGGCCGTTCATTGTATCTAGCTGGTAGATATAGTTCTCGATCGCGACAACATTTCCCTGGCTAATGTTAAACTGCCCGGAAATACTCGCCCCAGCCAGCGAGCCCGCTTTAAGCGTAATGGTATACTGCACCCCGTCCAGCACAAACTGGCTGTTGTTCGTCGTAATAGTGACGGTGCTACCGCCGCCGATAACAGTGTTGGGCTGAGCATTAGTATTAATAATATAGACCTCGCCGTAAACCGAGAACTGGAAAGGGTTAATGGGCAAGGTTTGACCATTGCCGGTAACGCTGGTATAGGCACCGCTCGCATTGACATCAAAGGTGTAGAAGTTATTGCCGTAGGTAATCATTTGTGGATTAGTCATTAGCGGGTAGCTTGCCGGGCTGCCGGTTGTAGATGCATTGTAAGGGATCATTGGCGTCCCGTTCAAGGTGTAGCCGTTGTTTGCGAAGCCGACGACATAGCCGTAGGCCGAAGTGGAGGAGAAGACAACCCCGGTTTGGACCGAAACGGTAGTGGTAGTGGTGCCTTGCGTGATTGTAACGGTGCCGTGCACAGGATCATAGCTGTAATTCCGCCCAGTTACACCCAAGGCAATACCGGCAAGATCGCCCGGGGTGTTGAACACATCAACGGTTGCGACTTGCCCACCCGCTGGAAGGCCGCCTCCGACCATGGAGAACTGGCTTAGCGTGATCGGCGAGGGCGCGTCGGTGACCGAGGGCGTGTCGAGCGAGGAGTAGCTCACCGTGTATATGCCGCCTGACGTAGTATTGAAAGTGAATAGCGTCTGGTCCACCTGAACCTGGGTGTTGCCGGTTTTAAAGGGGTAGCTTTTGTCGCCAACTACCAGTGTGTATTGCGAAGTTACACCATCAGAGAGCGTGGTGCTAAGATTTACGACATAGCTGAAGCCGTTCAACGAGAACTTGGGTGTCGTCACTACTACCCAAATCGGGTTGTTTGGATCAGTGGTATCGACAAAATACTGCCCACCTCCCGCCGTGATCGCCTTGCCGGTGGAATCCATAACGCTATTAGTTACCGCGTTGAAGGTGTAAAAGATAGTGCTATCCCCCTTCATCGTGCTGCCAACGGGGATGTTGTTTGTGATTGTTGCTGGAATCGCGGCTGATCCTTGGAATGCCCAACTGAACGGGGTGCCAATTATCGACCCCTGGCCGTTACCGCCGAGAACCCCGTTGTTGATGGATTTCAGCACACTAACAGGAACCTGCTTATCCAAGCCATGTGACAGCGAGCCATAGAACGGCACTAGCTTGCCCTTAAAAGGCTGAATCGTGGTCGAACCGGCGATGGGATAGGTCACGTTGCCGGAGTAGATCTGGGAAATCAGCACCGGCTGTTTGGCCGTGCCGAGCACGTTCAGACTGTAGCCGTTGAATCCGGGCGCGCCCGAGATTGGTGAGGCCTGCACCGGCTGCTCTGTCCCGCCGGAGGACTGGATTGTAATGGCGGGGGGCTGTGTCCCCTCGCCGACAGCTTGGATCGGAATATAGGCCGGCGGCTGCCCCGGCGAGGCCGGCCCGAAGACGGCGTAGATCAGGTTAGAAACCTTGTTGATTTGCGCAACTAGATCTTGCGGGTTAACGTTGTTGGGTGTCTCGCCGATTGCTGGCGTCGCCGAAGGGTTGGCAGGAGCGGCGAGAGTGACCTTGAGCGAGAAAGAGTTGGACTCAAGGACGCCGCCATTTTGCGAATAGAGTACATAGGTATAAAGCTCGTTATAGTTCCCATCCGCATCCAGGTAGTATTTGGCGACCTTATTGCCCGTGCCAGTGCCATCGTCGATCAGGCACATTGCATATCCCTGGTCGATCAACTCAAAATAGGCGTTGTCTAGTGTGTAGTAGTGATCGCGCGAGAATAGGAAGAAGTCATATTTCAGGGGCAGGCCGTTCAGGGTCGCGGTGTCCGCGCCTGTTGGGTTGCTGCCTAGTGAGGCGACATCGCGATCTGCCTTCTTGTTGACGAATACAGATCCGGTCACGCCGTTCTGCAGATGCAGGTTGACAGATACCACCGAGCTGTAGGTATCCATTACCCCGATGGCTTGCGGCCGTACCTGATTCTCGAAGTTCAGCAGCAGGGAGCGCGTCCGGTTGCTGAAAGTAGGATCGGCGATGGAGGGAGGAACATTGGTAATGTAGTTGGGCAGGCCAGGTCCTGTCAGCCCGTCATAGGTCAGGCTCCAATACTGCCGGGGCAGGCTGAGGTCGGTGTCGTAGAAGGCGACCTCATAGCCCAAGAGGTCAGCCACCTGGTCCAGCAGCGGCACCTGGCTGCGCAGTACATCGTGGACATCAAAATGGTCCGGGCTGGAGAAGTTGTATCCGGTTGCGCCGAGATAGCCGTTGATGAATACCACACCCTTGTTGGTGAGGTTGGGATCGTAGCTGGGCAAGTTTCCCAGGTCGTTGTTGTCATAGTCGAAGAGCACCGCAACCAACATGTTCGCCACGGATGACACGGTCGAAATCAGCTGTCCGCCGGTCTGGTCATTGGACAGCGAGGTGGAGAGCCCCGATTCCTCAATGTTGTAGACCGAGCCTGACACGGAAACGACGCTGTTGACTGAAAGCCCTAGGATCAGTTGTCCGGTTGAAGTCAGGACCGGGCGATTGTGCGACGAATAGATGACGTTAGGCCGGTCCTCGTTCCAGCCCTCCGGTATCTTCTGCTGCGCGCTGATGTTGTGTGGGGGAGTGCGGCCGTCCTGAAGATGGTCCGTCCGCCAGCAGATGCCTTCCTGGATCTGGCCATTGGTCAGCGCTAGCACCTGCTGCTTTGGTTGCAGCGCATATTTGTGGGTCAGGTCATTTGGAGTGAACAGGACAGCGAGCGGGTCGTAGACGAAGTGCAGCTTCTGCAGCGACAGGATCGGCTTTCCCTCGACATCCAGGTTGAGGCCATTCTGTCCATAAATGACACCGTTCACTGTCTCGCCCGGCTGGGCGACTATTTCGGGATAGATGAAGGTCCAGAACTGTTGGCTGAGGAAATTGGCGATGTCGGCGATGAAGCCCTTGGTCGCGTCGAGCTCGGGGATGGGTACGAAGATCGTGGGGACAATATAGTTCTGGCTCGCGATATTTGTGAAATCGAGCGTGTCGAGAGAATCGACCATGGTGCTGGGCGTATAGCTGTTCCCGAAAAATTGTAGCCCGCTACGCTTGTAGCGCGCGCCTTGCGCCTGTACGAGGTTGCCAGACGAGGCCGGCGCATAGGTATCAATGAGCAGCCCCGAGACGCTGCCGAGTCCACCAACGCCGCCGAGCGCCGCGCAATTCGATACCGCGCGCACCAGATAGACCAGATTATTATAGGAAATCACCTTGAACTGCGGGGTGGGCAGAGTCCCATCGTCACCGACGGGCGTGAAGAAGCCGTTGGTGTCGGTCAGCGTTGCACTGAGTGTACTAACGTTGACTAATGTCGTGCTCGCCTGGCCGACGACGTAGATTTCCACCGGGAATGCGAGCGGCTGGTCATTGCTCATCGATGGTTGCGTGGTGCCCGCGGTCGAGTTGATGGCGAAGGTTGCATAAACCGGGACGGGGCTCTGGGTGCTGGAGATCTGGGTGCCGGCGCCAATGACGAAAGGCACGTTGGCGACGCTGATGGTCTGGGCCGTGCTATACTGACGACTGGTGAAGGTGTACGTCAGATTGTACAGATGGGAAGGGATTCGATTATCAACGGTGTAGTTAAGGTCGAGCCGCATGGGAACCAGATCGCCGCCGCCGAATGCTAGATAGAGATTGGTGTTCTGGGGCCGTGTCGCCACCATCAGCGCGCAGGTGGCATCCCAGTTCTTGCGACGGCATGGGAAGGTAGTCGGTCGCAAGTAATCAATGGTGGTGCTTCGCAACAGCGAGCTAACCGAATAATAGGCATAATTTGTGCAGACATAGGTTATCGCGTCGCCGATCGAGGTTTGGTCATTCGCAGAAATAAACTGGAAGTTCATACTGTCGAAGCGGTTGTTTAGATCGTAGAGCGACCACATGTAGCCGAGCGAGAAATCATTGGTTTTCGCCACAAGATTCGTGTAAGGGCTCTTCTGATTCGGCACCGCAAGATGTCCGTACTGGTCATAGGCAATCGACGGCACGATGATCGACATGTTGTAGGCCTTAAGCCGCTGCACAAACACGACTCGGACGTAATAGGGGTCATAGGTCGCGTCCTGCGTCGGATTCGGCAACTGATTAGGAGGGTTCAGATCAGTCGGAACTAGCTCGATAAGATAGCATTCGCCCGTTGTGGCGTTGTAGACGGAAAAGCCGTAGACCACCAGTGGCTTTCGAGGCACGTCCGCGGAGCTTACGCTGGTCTTGCTGATCGTGGACTGCTGCAGGATTTCGACCTGGGGGCCGGTCTGCTTGACCTGAGCGAGATTGGCCGCCGCTTGCTGCGTCTGCAGGCTGCCGATCTGGAGCGACGTGCTCAGGCTGGATGCGTTGCTGTTGGCGGCGAGCGTTGAGGTGAGGTTCCGTACGACGATGCCGTTGAGCAAGCTCGCCGCCGCCGTAGTGGTCGTCGCAGAGACGCCGCCAGAGTTAGATGCAGCCGCCGTGGCTGTGTTCGCCAAGTTGAAATCAACGCCATAGGTATATGGGTTTTGCTGGCTGACCGCGCCGGGCAGCACCACCTGCTCAGTCGACGTCACGCCCTGGCCGGCAGCAGGTGCGGCGGGAAGTTGCGTGGCCAGCAATCCGACAATCCCGCTCACGAGATCCGCCAGACGATTGCGGTCTATGGTCTGGCTCAGCAAGTCGAAGGGGAAGCCGACGATGGGCCAGACTACCATCCCGTAGGTATCTAGATACATTTGGAGCGGCTCTTGCGTTTCCTGCATGGTCTGGGCGATAGCTTCTGTATCGGCTTGGGCCTTCGCAATACGGTCGTTCTCGGTTTCTCCCTCATAGCGGATATCGACATAGGGGTTGTGGCGGTTAGCGAATTGCCAATAGCGCGAATCAGGCCAGAAGCTGGGTGGATAGGGGCGCGTAGTGGGGTCGTCGGTCTGCATGTCGAGCTCGATGATGCTTAGCATGTAGCGTTTGCCTCCAATGACGACGCTGTCGGTTTCCGGCACGAAGACGAATTTCTCCGCCGAGCCGACCAGCGCCTGGCGGACGAGGCCGAGCACGAATTGTGTCGGCGCGAAGGCTTTCGAAGTGAGGTCGTCGGGCGAGGAATTGATCGCCATGCCGGCGACGAAGACATAAGCCGAACTGAGTGACCCCGCTTCCCCAGTATCGACGTTGATGTTGGTGAAGACAAAGAGCGAGCTATCAGTGATCTGCAGTGCGTAGGTTGGCAAGCCGCTGCTCACTGCGCCGAGCACCATGCTGCCATTGAAGGATGCGCCCGGAAACGCGGCTGGGGCCACGGGCAGGAAAATCGGTACCGCCCACACGGTCATAACCGCCGCGCCACCGAGAAAACTGCCGAAATAGAGGTCACCAGCCTGCGGCTTTGAGTTGTCGGTCGGCTTCGGACTCGCGACTTGGAGACCGCTGGCGACGACGATCTGGCTGGAATCGAGAATGTCGATGGCTGACTGAGTGGCCCCGTAGGTGAAGCTGACCGAATAGGATTCATTCTGCGCGATCCCGTTGCTGTTGTTGACAGCAGGTGCAGGCAGGGAAAGCGAGAGGATCGGGTAGAGGCGGACACTGGCCAGCCCCTTCTCATAGATGATCGCACCGATGTAGGTGTGCTGCTCATCAGGGTTGTCCAACTTTGAGGTCGCGCTTAGTGTCGAGCCGTTCGATCCGCGCACAGCCAGCGCAGTTCCCTGCAGGCTGAAGACATATTGGACGCCGGCGTCCAGACTCAGCCCTGCATCGGCGATTGGCAGGTTGATCGGCGGCAGCGCGTAGACCTTACGATGGGCGTCGCACAGGTTGAGCACCGTACCAGGCGCATTGGCCTGGAACTGCGCGCCGTTCCCCAGCGGCTGGGTGGAGAAGGCGGTGCCGATGGGGATGGCGGTGATGCCTGTGTTGAGCAGGGCCTCGATCGGAATGAAAGCATTCAGTTCCTCTTGCACGAGAGAGGGTGATGCGGTCGTCGTGGTCGGCGTGTTGCCGCCCTGGCCCACTGGCAGTTGGATGGGCCCGGTGGGAAACTGGGAGATGATATTGATGGGCTTGATGGGCTGTATGGGAGCCACCTCACGTGCGGTGAGGTCGGTGAGACGCGGCACCCTAACGATTTCTGGTGTTGTAGTGACCGTCGCGGTGATGGGAACCGTAAGTTGGTTTGTGATGCCCGGCGAGGGATTGGAGCTCATGTCGAATGTGAGTGCGGAGGACATCACACTCAAGTCAGCAGCCGCTCCCGCAGCAGAAAAGTCGCCAGCAGTGGCGATCATGTTCTGCAGTCTGTCTGGCGACAGGATATAGCTGCCGGCAGCAAACTTGGCGAGCACGTTGGGTAGGTTGCCGCCATTCAGGAACGGGGCCGGGGGATCATACACGAGCTGGGGATTGATCACGCCGGCGGTTTTGGCGATGCTGAACTGGGAATTGGCCGTCTGGTAGTCGAAGATGGGGTAGCCAAGGCTCGTACTCCAGCTATCGTCGCGATAGAAGCCGAGGATCTGCTGGTTGGCGAAAGTAGCCAACGGCAGCCGTGTGTTGCAGGTCAGGGCAGAGACGCCGGTAACCACCTCGCTCCCGATCGACGTGCTTGTAAAGGCGGTAGAACTGGCGAAATAGGTGGTGATGAAAGCATCACCACCCTGGAGGAGCTCCGTCTTGCTCGAGATGTTAAGCTGTGTCGCCTTCGTAGCATCAAAGCCCGGTCCACCCGTGAAGACGGCGGTTTCGCCGTAATCGAGGCCAGTCGCCGTCTGGCCCTGGAGCTGTTGTAGCGGGGCCTGCACGGCACCGAAACGATTAACGGCATACTGGCCTGCCGTCGCCTGATCGACGACGTAGACGACTGGGAGCACGAAGGTCTTCGCGCCGACTGCATTGTTGGTGGTGATATCGTAGACCAACGACGTCGCTAGCGGCACGATGGCCGGGTTCGGATCATAGATCTGCCGGTTGTTGACCTGGACGAATTGGCCGGTCGGCACCACCTGCGCGATGGCCGATCCGAGCAGGATGCGGCGCAGGCCAGAGGCCGGGTCATATCCCACCAAGCTGCTGGCGAGCTCGTCCTGTATGCCAGGCGGCAGCGACAGATTCACATTCCCCGGCACATAGCAGTGGGTCACGGAGGAGAAGATGTCGCTGGCTGAGAGATCCTGGTACATCTGCAGAATGCCGGCATCTGTCTGCGGGTAGATTTGCCTGTTCCCGCCACCCAGTAGTGGGGCATCTGAATCCGTGTCGGCCGCGATGGAGAGAAAGAATTCATTCCGCACAAGCTCAATAAGGAACAGGCGCGATAGGCCCAGTTGGCGATAGGGATCAACATTGGCACCCGCGACGTAGTTGCTGAACCTCTGCTCGCCGTTGGAGGCATCGCGGTAGGATTGCCCCATCCAGGAGAGCGCACTGTAAAACCAGAACGGCGCCCATTTGACGGCGATGGGAAAGATGATTCTGTTGTTGCCCTGGTTGCCCAGCGTCAGCGTCTGGGCCGTGGTGGTGGTGCTGCTGCTGCTGCTGGTTGCACTCGCTGGAACAACAATCCCAACGCTGCTATTTGCCATTTTAATGGCATGTAGTGTAGATATGGTACTCCAAAGACGTTGTCTATCTGGGCGTAGGATAGCTTGCTTTAGGGAACTAGGGATGGAGAGATTGGGAGACTGCTTTGAAACGATTGATATGGCAAGGACAACGGCAAAGCAAGAGATGTATTTGAAGCTCAAGTGTTTTCCTCCTGATCTTAAGACTGAGAGCTGAAGCTCAAGTTAAAGCTGGGGTGCGTCCGCGACCGATCGATCCCATGAGAAATTCAGCCCCGACAGGTCGCAGGGGATTTGAAACATTGTGCAAGCCCGCATAGAACGTATGATGCCAAGAGCAACGACTGGATGGAAATGTGGACATCACGACATATTCTTCAGCCCAACTCCCAGGATACTCCGAACTCTCGCTAAACCGCTGCCTACGTCGTACCGTCGCAGCACCTATCGATTGTGTACGTTAGGACTGGTGTCCTGGGGGGATTGTAGACGGAGTGATGCGATGTAATAATAAAGTCAGTACAGGTCAGACCAAAGCATTCAATAACTCTTGCACTTCTACGTTTAGGGAAACTCCCCTTATTATCCGTTCAGCTGCCACCAGGCCCGCGTTTTGCTAAAAACAAAGGAACATCAAAAGTCCTGTTTTTCGCGTGTTTTTACTTTATTAAAGATTTATAAAATTTAAAATAAACTTAATATAATAATAGTTTAAAAGGCTACCTCTATAAACTAAAAGGATATACATTTTATATTAATATGTGGTAACTTATTTAAGCTTAAAGTGGAGAGAAAAATATTACGCGAACGCGGGGCTGGTGGCAGCTGAACGGATACAAGCGGCGCTGGCTACTGGAAATTACCAGCTGCGGCGCCATGCACCCTCGTGCCGAGGCTGGGAACCCCTACGGAGTATACCCAACCACCCTAG
>Ga0302325_10009589_pt1 | contig 21114 bp, 25 predicted proteins | sample Palsa_T0_2_FD_201948 | JGI IMG/M metagenome (GOLD analysis project Ga0302325, IMG submission 201948) | Peat permafrost microbial communities from Stordalen Mire near Abisko, Sweden - Palsa_T0_2 | ecosystem: Environmental > Terrestrial > Soil > Palsa > Peat permafrost | place: Sweden: Abisko...
TCGTTGGACTTCGATTTGTCCGGTTCATGCGGCGCGGCCACCTCCAGCGTCGGCTTGAGCACCACCAGGTAGCCAAGCTCGTGCATATATTCGTACAACTGCTCGTTTTCGCTCATGTAGCCGATGAAGGTATAGGCACTGGTCACGCCGTGCTTGTCACGCAGGTATTGGCGGAATTTGCGCCAATCTATCTTCCAGCCCATGCGCTGGGTGCCAAGGTTGAGGTTTTGGCTGTCGATAAAAGCGTAAGTGTTAGGTTGCTGTTGGCGTCGTTTCACCCCTCCAGTCTAGCACTGTAAAGCGGCCGGGCATAGCTGCGGCCTAGGCGCACGAGTTCGATACCAACGACAACCGCGGCCGGCAAATAAACCAGTAATATCAGGCCGAGCGGTCGGCGCAGGGCATCGAGAAGCCGGCCAAAGCCAGGGGCGACTGCCGTCACCTGCCCTACCAGTTGGCTGGGCGGAAAGGCCGGATCGGGAGTCTGCAACACATCGCCGGCCGTGGTTAGCCAGCCGTTCTGTTTGTTAATGCGGACCAAGCGGTGCGAAATGATCAGGCGGGCATTTTCCGAACTTCGGTAGCCGATGACTTCGCCGGACTGCAGCTGCTGAAGAGCGACTGGTCGGACGACAAGTGCATCGCCGGGCCGGAAGGTTGGTACCATGCTGGCCGTCTGGACGCTCAGCAGGCGGTCGTGCCGGCTGGCCATGACCAGGAGCATAATCGCACCGGCGGCGAGCCAGGCCGCCAGGGCTAGCAGCAAGTTCCGGGCGATCAGACGTAACATCGGCAAGCGCCCTATTAACTGCTCAGGGCCAGGCCGCTGAAGGCGAAGTCAATGTTGCCCAGAGAGGCGCTGGAACCGGTTATGGCATCCGTAGCCATGGAGACTTGCAGCGTGAAGTGCGTGGTGTTGCCGACGAACAGTTCGCTTGGCGCAGTTATCGTGCTGCCGCCCGCCGCATTGGCCAAAATTAGGGACTGCAAGCTGAACGTCTGTGGCGAACCGCTGCCCACGGGCGTCAGGACGACATTGACCTTGTTGAGGTCGACATCGGCAGGATTGCTCGGCGTGCTGCTGATGGCCAGCTTGAGTGCCAACGGCGTGCCGCCGCCGTTCTTGAGATAAACGTTATAGCCGCTTTGCGGCACAGCGGACCCACCGGGTACGATATTAGAAAAATCAAAACCAGTTTGTGACGCCGCATAATTGCTGCCGTCGGTGCTCAATTGCAGGTTGGCCGTGGCCGTTTCAATGGTATTCCCCGTCAGCTTATTTTGTTGGCTCTGGAGTGCGGCGAACGTGACGCCGCTGACGACGATGCTGACGGCGGCCAGCACCCCTACGGCGCGTCCCAACGCCCGGAGCTTGTTCAACTTCCGCCTCATGGTCACCTCCTGTTTAGATTGGTGAAAACTATGATGACAGACACGAGCCAACGGCGTCAAAACTTTAAACGCCGTTCTAATTAAGACTTAATTAACAACTGTTCTCTAGGGGTGCAGCCAACCAATGATCAACCCCATAGCCAGGATTGACAATAGGCGGTTGCACAGCGAGATGGCAGTCAGCTTGCTCGGCCGCTGGTCCAGCGAATTGTGGATGTAGATGTTGGTAGCAACTACTAGCCAGACGACGAGGGCGCTAATCAGGCCGGCGTGCAGCCACGGCACTACAAAAAACGACCGGTAGAGGCTGGCCATATAGGCTACGATGTAGCTAGTGATCAGCGCGCCGACAAAGACCAGCGGCATAATCATCGGCCTTTCTTTTTCGAAGAGCTTGGTATCAATTTTGCCCAAATGTTTCCAATCTTTGCCAAACACTCCGTCGGCATAATAAACCATGCCGATCACCATGCTCGCCACGCCGCCGAGCAGCACGGCCCAGAAGTTAATATCGACACTCACCTCACCCTCCTTGTTTAGTTACATTTGGAGTATAGTCCTCCGCATGCAAAAATTCTACTCTCTAGTGTACGATATTAAAGTTAATAAAAGCGCGAATGGGCGTTTACATAAAATTTTAGCGGAGAAGGAGAAAACGAAATGCCGCGAGGAAAAGTACCGATATTTGATACCCCGGGATTGGGAGAACCTCATCCGTATGATCACCTTCCGTCAGGCGAACCGCATAGGGGCGCTCCAAGCCCAGTCAGACTGGGCGGTGAGAGAGTGATCCCAAAGACCGGTTTGAACCTTGTGGCCTTCGGAATGGCGGAAGTAACTCCCGTCATAAAGTGGCGTGGTAGACTTAGCCTCTCCAGACGCTTTAGGTTCCGAAGCTGGGCCGCCCGCCGCTACAGCTTAAACTCTACTGGTTGGGCTACGGTGCGTCTTCAAGGACGTGTAGCTTCTTTAATCAACTTAAAGCTTTCACGGCTCCTCTCTTACGAAGCGGAATCTTGGTTTCATTTCGCCGTCTAATTCTAGACTCTCTAGGAAGCCTGCTACCGAGCGGTCCCACACGGCGTTCGAGCCGTACTCAGGATGGTCGTACAGCGCCACGTAGACCACGACCTTTTCGCCGACGGCGATTATGGCACCGAGGCGTTTTAGGACACCTAGTTTTTTCTTGTCGATAGCTACTTCCAGAGTAGTTGCTATAAGCGGTGACAATGACGATATGACAGCTGGAATAATGATGCTTTTGATTCGGCCGGCTCCCAGGTATAAGGCAATCGCGCCGAACTCAAGTAGCAGCCCCGACCCAACAGCGGCCGGATTGGCTACAGCCAGCCGGGCAGCCTTCACTACGCCGCTTTTATACACTACTAACATATACAAAGTACTCAAGAACAAGCCGGAAAATTCGAGTCCGGCTAGCAGTACCTGCCATCGCACCTGGGCCACGAGCGGATTCAATATAAAAAAGCCTATGCCCCATAACAGCACTGCCATCATTGTTAAACCCGCCGCTCGGTGCTGGACTCTTAACGGCAGCTGTCGCTGATTCTTCTCGTAGGCCAACAACACTGCCCCGAGCACGATGATTATCATACCGGCAATCTGTAAATGTGCGAATATTTGATGAAGAAAAATAATCGACAAGATTAAGGTGACCATCGGATAAATACTGCTTAGTGGCACCACAATACCGACCGCACCAACCGTCAAAGCCTTCACGAACATTACGAAACCAATACAAATCAAGGCCGAAGCCCCAACTATTTTCAGAGCCTGGTCGCCGGTTAGCAGGTGCGGCGCCGAAAAAGCCAAAATGACCAACATGCAGGCTGAACCCATCAAATTAACTACAAAATTTATCTGCCAAATGCTCAGCTTATGCTTGCTCCGCGGCGTCAACCAATCACCCCAGCCCCACGCCACGGCGGTGACCAGGCCAGCGGCAGTGGCTATTAGGGTGCTATTCACTTTTTGAGCTAAGTAAGGTGGTTAGGTCCGTGATTTTGTGCCTGTTCTGCTCAGTGGTGTCGCGGTTGCGGACGGTCACGGTGTCATCCTCGAGCGAATCGAAGTCGATGGTGACACAGTACGGAGTGCCGATTTCGTCCTGGCGGCGGTAGCGTTTGCCGATATTGCCGTTGTCGTCGTACATGACGGCGCCAAATTCTTTCTTGAGCAGCTCGTAGACTTCCTGGGCTTTGGCGACCAGTTCCGGCTTGTTCTTGAGCAGCGGCGAGACGGCGACCCGAACCGGCGCCAGGTGGGCTGGCAGCTTGAGGTAACTGCGCTTTTCGCCGTTGATTTCGTCCTCGGTGTAGGCGGCGCTGAGGACGGCCATGACGGCACGCTCAACACCGAACGACGGCTCGATGACGTGCGGCACGAAGGGCGCGCCGCCGTCTTTAGGCCGGTATTCCATGCTCTTGCCTGTCGCCTTTTGGATATTCTGGAGGTCAAAGTCCGTGCGATAGGCCAGGCCGAGTAGTTCTTCGCGGCCGATTGGGAAGTCAAATTCGAAGTCAATCGTACGCTTTGAGTAATGGGCTCGGTCGGCCTCCGGCACTTCGAGTTGGTGGATTTTCTCGGCTGGCAGACCTAACTCGTGCAGGAATTTATCGATGTCCGTGACCCACTTGTCGAACGTCTCCTGCCATTGGTCGGGATGGATGAAATACTCGATTTCCATCTGTTCGAACTCGCGCGAGCGGAAGATAAAGTCACGCGGACTGATCTCGTTACGGAAAGCTTTACCGATCTGGGCGATGCCGAATGGCAGGTCCGGATAAAAGCTGTCAAGAATATTCTTGTAATTCGTGAAAATGCCCTGCGCCGTCTCCGGGCGTAGGTAGGAGACGTAATCACCGCCATCATCGAGTTGGGCGTCGGACAGCGTAATTTCTTTTTTGTCGGTGTTGGTGGCGGCGAACTCAGCGCTGACTTTGTCGATGAAGCCTTTCTCCAACACGAGTTTGATCTGGTCGGAGAGCGGACCGACCTTGGTCTTGAACATCATGTTGAACTGGCGCGGCTCGCTGAACTTGTCCTTAGTGCCGCAGACTGGGCATTTGCCGTCTTTGACATGGTCTTGGCGCAGGCGCAAGTGGCAGTTTAGGCACTCCACCATCGGGTCGCTGAAACCGCTAACGTGGCCGCTGGCCTGCCAGACTTTTTGGTTCATCAGGATGGCCGCGTCGACATCGTACATATTGTCGCGGCTGCCAACGAATGTTTCCCACCACAGGTTTAGGATTTTACGTTTCAGCACTACGCCGAGCGGGCCGTAGTCCCACGTGCCGGCCAGGCCGCCGTAGATTTCACTGCCCTGGTAGATGAAGCCGCGGCGCTTGCACAGGCTGACAATGGTTTCGAGGGAGACGTCACTCATCTTGAGGTCGATTATACGCGAATATAAGAAGTTAGCATAGTGCGGATCAACGGTGCGATGGCCGGCAGCAGCGCCTCGATGTCCTGGACTTTTTGCAGGTCGGGCGGCGGGTGGCCGCTGAACAGCAGGCGCAGGGCTTTGATATGGTCAGCGGTGAAATTGCCGTCGTCGTGCGGCGCAAAGGCCATGGCATCGAAATCGAAGTTGTAGGCTTGGCCGGGTTGTAGCTTTTGGTGGTCAGTGTCTGTCCGCAAGTTTGGCGCGTGGCCCGCTTGCCGGAGCAAATGGGATTCAAACCAGAGGCGGATAAGATCTAGGCTCACAGCCAGGTCGTCTAGGGCTTGGAAAGCCTGGTCTAACAGTATGAAGTATTCCGGCTCCGGCTGGTCCTCGGTAGCTTTGTTAAGCAGCTTAATTAACTCGTAACCCAGCTGGACGCGGTCGAGGTCGGTGACGATGCGGCCGTAATGTTTGAGGAGGCGGCTGGAGGTTAGCGTGCCAATTTCGCCCCTGCCCCGGATGAAGCCGATGTCGCTGACGCTGAACAGCTCGATGCCGCCGGCCAGTTTGCTGCGGGCTTTGCGCACGCCGCGCGCCATCAGCCGCAGCTTGCCGTGGTCCGGCGTCAGCAGCGTCACGATCCGGTCGGCTTCGCCGTAATTGGTGCGCGCCAGGACGATGCCGCGGGTAACCAGTTGATTCACGTTTTTACAGGGGTAAATTCTTGCACTTGCGCCAGCAGGCGGCGCAGGCTGGTGCGCGGTTTGTACAAATAGGCCTGCACGCCGAGTTCGTCCTGGAGCAATTGCCAGTTATCGCTGAATTCGGCCGGCGGCACCTGGCTCTGGATAATAATCGGAACGGCTTGCCAATCAGGATAGGAACGGAATTCGTAGAGAAACTCAATGCCGGAGTGCTCAACAAGCTGGAGTTCCAAGATAACCAGGTCGGGCAGCACGGCGTCAGCCGCCATGATAGCCGTTTGGGCGCTTGGCACCGCCGTGACATGGTGGCCGGCAGCCTGCAATGCCTTGGCATAGGTGGAGGCCAGCCGGCGGTCGGGTTCAACCAGAAGGATTTCTGCCATTTTCAGACCAACTGAATTTGCGGGCTGGGTTGCAGGACCGTGCCCAAGCCGTAAAGGCGGTGGTGCCGGGAAGTCCGGAGGTTCAAATGCATAGCTTGCAGAATGGTATCGGCTACGAAAATGCCGGCGCCGCTGGTATGGGTCATGCTAATTAAAGGCTGTCGGCTATGGCGCTGCAGAGCGCGGCCGCGGCGTAGGGTCTCGTTGGTGAGTTGCCTGGTGTCGGCATACAGACCGGCTACGATGCCGTAGCGGCTGCGGTGTGTGGCCAATTGTAGCTTGAGTTGCGAGCCGTCTTGAGCCGGCAAGGCCTCAATCAGAGCTGCACCGAGGCTGACCAGCGCCGCTTGCAAGCCCTGGCGGTTTGCCAATATTGGTCCAAACCGGCCGGCAACGTTCAGCTCCAGCGACACACCATAGCTCTTGGCTAGGGTATCAAGCTGTTGCCCCGTGTCATAGAGGATTGACGCTACTGAGACGGATTCCGGTGCCAGTTGCGCCGGTTCCAGGGCCAAGCGCACACCTAGGACGTAATTGTCTAACAACCGCAGAGCTGAATCGGCCGTAGTCCGAATAACACCCAGGTCGGCCGAGCCGTTCAGCGCGCCGCGTTCAGCCTCGCGGGCGATCTGGAGCAGCGGTAATTTCAACTCTTCGGCCACACTCAGCAACAATTGCTGCGACAAAATCGGCGATTCCCGGGCATCACGCGCCATGAATGGCTATTCCCCTTTCAGCTACTTTGATTATAGCACTAGGGCGAGAAGCTGAAGTTGGGCAAAATGTTGTTATTGAAGTCGCTTAGGTACTGGCTACCCTGGGTCCATATCTCTAGGGTGTTCGAGCGCAGCGGCAGGATCACCATCGTCACGTTGGATAGGCTGGCGTTAGGCACCTGGCCCACGGCCTCAATACCGACGACTTTAGGCAGTTTGGGTAAGGCATAGGCATTAACGGTCAGCTTGCCGGCCTGCTCTTGGCCGGCCAATGTCTGCAAGGTTTGGGCGTAGCCCGTTTGGAGGACCTGTACGCGCAGGGCGAATACTGAGTTTGTGCCTGTTGCCGAAGGCACGGTTCCCGGCGCGAAGTAGCCGTCAACCAAGGCATTATCAGCACCGCCTATGCCCGTATCATCAACGTAGGCACTCCAGGTCTTAGGATAGTTGACCACCAGGCTGCCGTAGGCTTCGGGTCCGTCATAAGCCCTGAGGGGTTGCTTGGCTTCTTGATCGAATGTAGCCTGATCGGCTGCGCTCTGCTTTTGGTTAGCTGCGGTCACCGCGACGCTGATTTTGGCATCGACGTTATTCTTATAATCTTGCCGGCCGCTAAAGGCCCAACCGCCAAATGCCAAGGCGCCGATCAGGAGTAAAACAGTAAAAACTAAAGAAATCACGAGCCCGTTAATGGCGCCAGACTGGTTATGCTTTAAAGCCATACCGTCAATGGTAACCCAGATACGGCTAGGTGGCAAATAGTCGCCCGGTCAATTGTATCTGTAGAGAAAAACGCCGTCTTTCTGGCGAACTGGTCGCTTGCCGGGCACCTCGAAAGCAAAACTCACTAGTTTGACGGGCTTGTGCTGATATCGCACAATTTTTTTATCCAACTTGGCCATGTATTTGGGCAATAAAAACACGAAAATTGCCCCGGCCGGCGGCCAATTTGCCCGCCAAAAATCACCCCATATGACGCGCACCTGGCGGCGGTAGCGCCGGGTGCGCAGCCAGGCTACGGCGGCGAGCAGCGGATTGAGCTCGTAGCCGACGGCGCACAGGTCCTGCTTGGCAGCGGCCAATAGCACCCGGCCGTCGCCGCAGCCGAGTTCCAGCAATGTCCCGCCGGCCGGCAAGGCGGCCAATTCTAAAGCCACTTGTTTTTGTCGGCCAAGCGTTGGCAGATAGGGCGCACCAACCAACACTACGCCGCCAAAACAGATGATCAGTACGACCGGGATAAGAACCAGCCAGATCATGATCGGTTCGGACCAGGCTTGGACGTCAGCTCCGTCAGCCTGTTTTCGGCCGTTTTCAAGTAATCTTGGAGCTGTTCGATCAGCTCCAGGCCCCGCTGGTAGTGTTGGAGCGCGGTGTCGACGTCAAGATCCTCGCGCTGCAACTCGGCCATGAGTTGGTCTAGCTCGGCCTGGAGCGCTTCATAGTTGAGCTCGGCCGACGCAGGCTTGTTAGCTTTTGAACGGTTGCTCTTGCTGGTTTTGGCCATGCTTATGAATTCCTAATCTTGTCTACGCTGGCACTGAAAGCGCCTTGGCTGATCTGTACATCCACTATATCACCGCTGGCCAGACCGGTGGTGCTGCGCAAAGGCCGGCCGGCTTGGCGGACGACGGCGTAGCCGCGGCGTAAGACCGCCTCAGGATTGAGCGCCTCCAGCAGACGCGACTGGTAACGGAGAGAAGCTCTTATCTGCTGCAGAATGCGCCGCATGTTATGTTCCAGGCTATCGGCTTGTTGTCGGACGGCGTGCTGGGCGGTTTGAAGGTGCCGGCGGCCGGCCTGGCGGAGCTGGACAGCGGTCGAGCGGAGAGCCCGGCTGACTTCGGCGCGGTCCGGTACCAGCAATTCGGCGGCATTGCTGGGCGTGCTGGCTCGCCGGTCGGCCGCCAGTTCGGCCAATGACAGGTCAATCTCGTGGCCGATCGCTACCAATGTTGGCACACGGCTGGCAGCCACGGCCCGCGCCACCGTTTCGGTGCTGAAAGCCGCCAAGTCTTCGGCGCTGCCGCCGCCGCGGATGATGATGATTACCTCCGGCGGCTCGGCCTCGGCATTGAGCTGGGCCAGGGCGGCAGTGATTTGGCCGGGCGCCGCCTCGCCTTGCACCTGCACATCAATGAACCGGATATCCAGGCCGCGCCAGCGGACATTAAGAATTTTAATAAAATCGGCATAGGCAGCCGACCCCTTAGAGGTGACCAGACCGATGCACGCCGGGGGATACGGTGAACGGCGTTTGCGGCTGTCATCGAATAAGCCTTCGGCGGCCAGTTTGGCCTGCAATAACGCCGCGGCCCGCTTGATACTGCCCTCGCCGACCGGCTGCATGTTTATGATGTTAACGCTGAAGCCGTACAACTGGTGCAGCCGCGGCTGGCCGCGTACCCGCAGCAGCATGCCGTCCTCCAGCGGCCCGGGCAGCTGGTAAACCGTACCGAAAAACCGGACGCTGGCCAGTTCGTCCTTTAAGTCAAAGTATACCCAACGGTTCTTGCTGACGCGAAAGTTGGCTAGTTCGCCGGTTATGACCACATTCGGATAGGCGTATTCCAGCGTTTGGTTGACCAGCGCGACGAAATCGCTAACCCCGAGTTCGATAGGGTCAGGCGTTTCAGCCGGCATGGTCTGCCCCTGGCGTTCCAGGCAGCTGATTGCCCCGCCGCAAGGTCCGCTGGTAGAGATAGTAGCCGGGTGGGATTTGAATCAAGGTGTTGAGCACGCGGTACATGACCGTTACCGGCAGGCTGACGGCTGCCGGGACACCGGTGCTGACCAGCACAGCCGTCATCAACGCCTCGTACACGCCAATGCCGCCTGGCAGGACCGATATCAGCCCGGCCACGTTAGCAACGCCGTAAGCTAATATAACTGCGCCAATATTTACCAGCCTGCCGAAAGCTATGTACACAACGTAAACTGCCATTATCTCAGTTACATCGGCCAGCAAGGCGTACCAGAACGGCGCCTTTAGCTGCGGATAGCTGTCTTTCATAGCCTCGTAATTGTCATGGAAATCATCGAACAGCTTACGTGCCCGGCCAATGTTGATAGTCTCGGGATAGTTAGGCCGCACTATTTGGATAAGGCGGTTTAGGCCTCTGGTAAGAGCCAGGAAGAAAGTGTTGATGCGCCGTTTGCTGCCTATGATATAGGCGAAACCGGCCGTACTGACCAATAGCAGCGTCATGGCCGAGCCGGCTACCAGAATAACCAGATTATTCACCCGCCCCATAATTGCCAGGCACAGTACACCGAACACCAAGAGCAGCTCAAAGGTAATCGCATACAAGGCAAGCTTCATAACATGTATGAGCGTGGCTTTGCCGCTGGTAATTTCCTTGCCGTCCCTCAGCCGCAACGTGAAGTAAGACAAGCCAGTCACGCCGCCGCTCGGGAACACGTGGTTAACGAAATTTAGCTCCAGCGACGTCTTATATAGGTATTTGTATGGCAGCCGGTTGCCAACAATGGCGAACAACCGTTGGTAAAGCCGGGCTTGGGCGTGGTAGTTCAAAGCCTCGACAGGGATTATCAGCAGCAGCGCCCAACCATGCACGTGCGCCAGATCGCGAAACGTCGATACCAGCTGGTGACGGATGAAATACACCAATATCACTAAGGCGGTTAGCGTAACCAGGTTTAGAATCAGTTTCCACCGCCGCACGAACCAGCTTTTTTCGCTCATTGCTCTCATTATACCTGAGACAGTTAGGCTTCAGGTAAGCTAGGTTTTATCTTACCGGTGCGCAGCTTGAGCTTGAAATACAACTGTGGCGTTGGCTTGGGCGATTGCGCTGAACTCGTCGGCGGCTTCTAGTCTGGCCTGGAACGCAAGATTGGGCGTGCCCGCGACCTTGCCCTCATGATCATCAGCCAGCATCAGCGCGCCGGTAGCACTGATTAGCCGACTGAGATCACGCTTGTCGTCGGCAACAGTCACTTCCGTTTTACCTTTAGCGAGCTCCAGGCGGTTTTCGTCGCCTTGCAGGATGCGTATAGCCGTCTCGAAAGTCCGTTGCACTCTCTCCTGCGAAGCCCGGGCTCCCCTTACTGACGCACTCCGGTCCAGTTCCGAGGTGCCGTAACCAGCCACCCCGCCTACAAGGATCGATCCCATCACAATAGCCGGAAGTAGGCCATGGACACGATTCGCCACTCTGTTGTACTCACTCATAAGTAACCATAAAACCTTTTTATGCGTTTATTTTGAATAGTTTAGCCTTTTCAGAGCAAACTGTCAAATATACCTTCTTACTGGTTCCTATTCGCTATACTGAATAGGATGCAGAGTTTATTAATTTTGGGACGGCAGCCGGCGCTGGGGCTGGCCGAGCTGGAGAGCCTGTACGGTGCCGATAAGTTGCGGCCAGTCGGCGACAAGGTTGCCGTGGTTGACGTTGACCCCTGTTTGTTGGCTTTCGACCGGCTAGGCGGCAGTGTTAAGTTTTGTAAAATTCTGACCACGCTTGAGACCACTAATTGGCACCAAATTGAGAAATTTCTACTGCAAGTCTCGCCCGGCCATTCTGAGGGCATGCCGGCCGGTAAAATGCAGCTCGGCCTAAGCGTCATCGGCCTCGACGTCGGCCTCAAACAGCTTGAGCACACCGCCCTGAACCTTAAAAAAGTTATTAAAAAAACCGGCCGCAACGTCCGTGTCATTCCCAACAAATCCCTGGAGCTCAACAGCGCCCAAGTACTTCATAATAATTTAACCGGACCTACCGGCTGGGAATTAAATTTCATTAAAGACGGTCCAAAAACTGTCATAGCCCAGACCGTCAAAGTCCAGGACATCGAATCATATGCCCAGCGCGACCGCGGCCGGCCCAAGCGCGATGCCAAGGTCGGCATGCTGCCGCCCAAGCTGGCCCAAATCATCCTCAACCTGGCGGCCGGCCGGCTCCCCGAGGACAAGTTGGAATCGATTTGTGATATCCCGGCCGGGCAGCCGATCCCAAAACCGCTATTGGGCAAAGCCGTCCTTGACCCCTTTTGCGGCACCGGAGTTATTTTGCAAGAAGCCCTGCTTATGGGCTACGGCGCCTATGGCAGCGACCTTGACCAGCGGATGGTCGATTACAGCATTTACAATATTATGACCTGGCTGCGCGGCTGGTACGATTTCGAAACCGGCACCGGCATTGAGAAAGCCGATGCCACGACTGCCGCTTGGGAATTATTCCCGCCAATCGATTTCGTGGCCAGCGAGACCTATCTCGGCCGGCCGTTTACTGCCCCGCCATTGCCGGAAATTTTGGCGCAAACCGTCGCTGAGTGCAACTTAATCATTAAAAAGTTCATGCAGAACTTGTACAGCCGGATCAAGCCCGGCACACGCCTCTGTTTGGCCGTGCCGGCCTGGCAAACCAGGCCCGGCCAGTTCAAACACCTACCCCTTATTGACCAGATTGGGGATTTGGGCTATAATCGAGTCAGTTTGGAGCACGCTGGAGATGATCAACTGATCTATTATAGGTCGGACCAAATCGTCGCCCGCCAGCTCATCGTAATAACAAGGAATTAGCAATGCCTGAAGGCGTAAGACAAGACTTTAGAATTAAAGAGTACCTTGATGGCTCTCATGATAAAGCATCGTTTGATAGTGGATCTATTATAGGATCACACTACGACCCTTTAGTTGAACGAAGAGGGTCTTTCGCCGATGAAGTGGCTGCACGGCTGGAAGCATTTACTGCTATGCATCCAGATGAAGAACCACTTACCCATAACCCCGCTTTTCTGCTTGGTCTTCTTAGCTCAGTAAGCGAACGGAGAGAAGAGTTAGCAGCTAAACCAGTAGAAACAGGAGTTCAGTAAGATGTCGCATGTCAAAGCCGGCGGTACCGCCAAAAACGTCCATGACAGCCCGGGCCAACGCCTCGGCGTTAAGCTATTTGGCGGCGAGAAGGTCAAAGTCGGCCAAGTTATCGTCCGCCAAGTCGGCATGAGCAAACGCGGCGGCAAAGGCACCAAAGTCAGCCGCAACTTTACAATCCACGCCGCCCGCGACGGTATTGTCCATTATAAGCAACGCCGCGTCCGCCTGTTCAGCGGCCGTTCCGTCGCGCGCACCGAAGTTACTGTCGAATAATAAGTTCTTATACTTGTGCTTGAGCGCTCGGTTGCGCCTCTACTATTTCGTAGTGCGCCAGCATATTGCGTAAATTGCCTGCTAAATACGTATCAAGCCGTAGCTCACCCCCGCTGGCCTGCACCATGTCGCCAAAGGCGACTACAGCACTAACAGCAAAATCCTCAACATTAGGCCGCAGATCCGGCTTATCACGCAGACTAATCAGGCCGCCGCCCGCCAGTGGTTCTAAGACACTGGCCAGAGGTGGTCGCTCATGTGGTTTAGGAGCTGCATAAGTCGAAGGCTCACCTTGGAGTCCGGCATTTGTGATAAGGGTCTGGGCGCGGGCTTGGAGGTCTTGGGTTGCCGGAGAATCCGGCAGCCGCATGCCTCGTCTATCTAAACCATATATAAGGTTACGAGCCGCGAGATCGGAAACGTGGTCTATAAACCTAATATCGACGGTGGTTAGTTCGGGTCCGGGTTTGCGGCTCAGTTCGAGTATCTTGCGGCTAAAAATATCACCGAGTCCAATAGCTTGCTCTCCGGTTACGGCCGCGCCTGCTTCAATCTCACCGATTTCCGGATGAGCGGCAGCAAACTGTTGGCTGAAACCATCAAGTTTTAGAGGCATGCACCTATATTACCATAAGCATGATTAAAAATCAACCCCGTGGCCTGGGGTGGGGTGGCTAGCTGTTGAGGTGATGGCGAATGCGGTCGATGACGTCGGCGATGACGACTTGCGACTTAATGAGATAGTCGTCGGCGCCGAGAGATTTGGCCCGTTCTTGGTCGCTTGGCTGGCCGAGGGCGGTCAACATGATGATCTTGAGATTGGCGGTTTCCGGGGTGTTGCGCAGGATGTCAAGCACGTCGAAGCCGCTGACTTTAGGCATCATGACGTCTAGGACTACCAGCTGAGGGTGGTAGCTCAGCGCCGCAGCAAGGGCGTCTTCGCCGTTGTTGACGCGGCGGACATCGAAGCCTTCAGCCTGGAGACGAGTGACGTAGACATTGGCCAATGCGTCATCGTCTTCAACGAGGAGAATGCGCTTGGGGTGCTTGGCTGTATCAGGGGGCACAGCGGTCGGTTCCATACTGCTCATGGTAGCGTAGGCCGGCTAAAATGGCAACCAGTCGTAGGGAGGTTATTTGAGTAAGGCCTTGATGAAACCGTCGAACATCGGGTGCGGCCGGTTGGGACGGCTCTTGAATTCTGGGTGGAACTGGCTAGCCAGGAAGAACGGGTGGCCAATGCCCTCGATAACTTCTACCAGGTCGTTTTCAGGGTTGATGCCAGTGGCGCGGATGCCCCAATCTTCGTAGCGGTCGCGGTAGGCATTGTTGCACTCGCCGCGATGGCGGTGGCGTTCTACAATCTTGGTTGTACCGTAGACTTTGGCGGCCAGGCTGCCCTTCTCTAAGCGACAGTCGTAGTTACCGAGACGCATGGTGCCGCCGGTCATGTGCTTGCCGACTTGGTCGGCCATGGTGGTGATAATCGGCTGGGGATCGGTGGGATCAAGTTCAAAACTGGTGGCTTGGCTCAGGCCGGCGTTGCGGGCCGCGGCGATCACGCCCATCTGGAGGCCCAGGCAAAGGCCGAGATAGGGTGTGTTTTGCTTGAGGGCATACTGGGCAGCTTTTATCTTACCTTCCAGGCTGCGCCGGCCGAACCCGCCGGGCACGACAAGACCGTTGTAGGCTTGCAACGTTGCAGCGATATCATCTTCCGGCTTATCGAACTTTTCGGCGTCGATCCAGGTAATGTCGACGGTGCAGCGGTTGTGCCAGGCTGCCGCCTTGAGCGCCTCAAACACCGACATGTAAGTATCGGTGTTGTCCATATATTTGGCGACGAAACCGACGCGCACAGTGCGTTCGTATTGGGTGGTAGCCAGCTCTACCACGGCCCGCCAATCTTTGAGGTCGGGTTTTTTGGCTTTCAGGCCCAGATGGTCGATGATAAAGTCGGCGATGCCGGCTTCCTCTAAGCTCAGCGGCACTTCATAAATGCTCTTGGCGTTAGGGAGCAGGGCGATCGCTTCCTCGGCCACGCCGCTGAACAGGCTGAGTTTGCGTTTGATGGCAGCTCCAGCCGGCCGGGAGCTGCGGCCGATCAGCACGTCGGGTGTGACGCCCAGGCCGCGCAGTTCACGGACGGAATTCTGCGCCGGCTTGGTCTTAACCTCGTTACTGGCGCTCAGATACGGCAAATACACCACGTGCACGTAAGCACAGTTGTCCAGGCCGACTTTGACGCCGAGTTCGCGGATAGCTTCGACAAAAGCCAACGATTCGTAGTCGCCGACCGTGCCGCCGATCTCGACGATGTGTACGTCGTAGCCCTCACCGGCTTTGATAATCCAATCCTGGATGGCGCCGGTCAGGTGCGGAATAATCTGGACATCGTCGCCGTCGAACTTGCCGGCCCGTTCGTCCTGGATCAGTTTGAGCAGCACGCGGCCGGCCATCAGGCTGCTCTTGGTGGTCATTTCTTCGTCAACGAAGCGTTCGTAGTGGCCGAGGTCCAGGTCGGTTTCGGCGCCGTCCTTGGTTACAAAAACTTCGCCGTGTTCGCGCGGGTTGAGCAAGCCGGCATCGACGTTGAGGTAAGGATCACACTTTTGGAGATTGACGCGCAAGCCGCGCGCCTTGAGGAGGTTACCGATTGAGGCGGCCGTGATACCCTTTCCTAGTCCGGAAAGCACCCCGCCCGTCACAAACACGTATCTAGTCGTTTTGGCCACGACTGCTCACCTCTCTTAACTGTCCTATACTACGCTATCCGTCTCTGTTTGGCAAGCCATTATCGTCTTAAGCAGCTTCTGGCGGGATGGAATTGGGTGTCGTTGGCCTAAGCAAGTGTCTTTTCCGGTTGAGCCTGATAACCTGTGTAACCTCCTGTCCAAGGTATCCGTGCGGCTCACCCTGGGGCCTGCGCAGTTCGGGCAAGGGTTTGGGCCGGGTGATGTCATGCTGCTCTGCAAACGGGGCCGGAGTTGGGTCGGGTACTCCGGTGACTTCAACTACCGATCCCTCATTAGCGAGCCTAAATCCAGTTAACTCGGTAAAGTTAATCGAAGCTGTCACTCCGCCAGTGTCAGTTACATTGTCCGGCAAATCCGGCCTGATCTCTGCTCCCATAATACTTAAATTATACCGTGCCGGCAGCCAATAATGAATAGCCTGGCCTGTGATTATGGTCACCCAAACGTAAGCGGCTTTCTACTTGCCGGCCAGATAAGTCTCGGCGGCTTGGAGCTGTGGGTCTTGGCCAGCTTTGGCCTGGGCGTCAGAGATGGTGACGGTCTTGTCCGGCGTGATGCCGCGGTGGTTGATGTTTTGGCCGTCCGGGCGGTACCAGCTACCGATGGTGACTTTGAGCTCGTCGGCCGGGCAGCTGCCATCGGCGTTGGTCTGGCCGGTGATACAGATCGGCGCCTGTACGACCCCCTTGCCGTAGCTCTTCTGGCCGATCAGGTAGGCGTCACCGTTGTCGTGCAGCGCGCCGGCGGTTATTTCGGAGGCCGAAGCACTGCCGCCGTTGATCAGCACAACCGTCGGCAAGCCGTGGAGCACGTCGCCTCCTTGGGCGTAGTATGTCTGAGTAACGACATCACCGCGCTTCTGTTGCATAATCGTCTGGCCGTTAGGCAGCCATAGGCTGGAAACGTCCACGGCAGCACTGACCAGGCCGCCCGGATTGTCACGCAGGTCAAGGATAACGCTCTTGACGTGGGCCTGCTGGAACTGTTGGGCGGCCTTTTGGGCCAAGCCGCCGGTATCATCACCGAATGTACTGATTTGCATATAACCTATATTGCCCGGCAGGATCTTGCTCGTCACGGTCGGCGCCGTGATGTTTTGGCGAGTAATGGTGACATTGAAAGGCTGGCCGGTGCCGCGCACAATTTGCAGCGTGACTTTGCTACCGGCCGGGCCGCGGATCTTGTCCACGGCATCGTCAACGCTCATGCCAGAGGTGCTGGTACCGTTAATGGCGGTGATTAGGTCCTGGGCCTGCAGGCCGGCCTTGGCGGCCGGCGTACCGCTGACCGGTGCGATGATCTGCAGATTACCATTGCTGTCCTGACCGAGTTCGGCGCCAATGCCGCTGAAGGAATTGTTTACCTCTTGATTAAAAGCTTTGGCCTCTTGGGCCGTGAAATATTCGGTGTACGGGTCGTTCGTGGCTTCGGCCAGGCCGTGCTTAAGGCCGTCCAGCAGCTGGGTTTGAGTCAGCTGGCCATCGTAATTGTCTTTGTAGACTTTGTTAACACTGCTGTAATTCAAAGTGTTTGGCAGGCCTGTAGCCACCGGCTTGGTGCCCCAGGGGACATGCTGGCCGATCCAGCCGTTGCCTAGACCCATGCCGGCCAAGAAAATAATGGCTACAACTAACAGCTTAACCGCCCGTTTCAACCATTTATGGCGCCGAAGCCTGCGCCGCAACCCACCAAGTTTCCGTTTTAAACCCATTGCCAACCAGTATAGCAAAGTAGTGAGTCAGCTAATTGAAATGTATGTAATACATGCCGCCACGACTATCGTAGCTGCTGGGCGAGAATGTACGTTGGTCAAAAGTGCCATTATAGTTCTCATTGTATTCGTTGACAGTGATGCTATCCGGGCCATTAACAGCCACTACATACATAGCGTGACCGACATCGCCCGGCTCGCTATAATCGATATCACGAATAGCAATGGCTCCGGCCGACGGGGTCTGGTCAACGGTGTAGCCGTGACTTTCGGCAGCCGAAATCCATTGATAGGCATCGCCCCAGCCAGAGGTTGAAATACCATACTTGGTGGCAACCATGTAGGCCGTGTAGCTCACACACTCGCGGTTATCCATGCTCCAGTTGTCCAAAGAGCCGTCTTGCGGATATTTGCAGCCCCAGTGATCGCCGCTTTGGTTGGTGGCTGAAGCCGGATAACCGCCGCCGCAGGTGCCGCTGCTGTTGATGCTCTGGCCCGAAACGGTATTGAGTGTCGCCAATCGCGCTTTAAGCTGAGAAATATTAGAACTGGCTGAGGATATTTGCTGGTTGTACTGTGCTTGCTGAGACTGGTTGTAGTTCAATAACTCCTGCTGCTGAGATTCGCTATTGGCAAGCTGGTTGTCTTGTGCCTGTTCGGTACTTACCAACTGATCTACTTGCGTCTTTTGGCCTTGCAGGGTTTGTTCCAGCGCGTCAATCTGCTGAATAATAGAATCTAGTTGATCCTGTACAGCTGTACGGTACTGTTCCTTATCAACGTAAGCGCTCAAGTTTTTGCTAGTCGCCAGCTCCTCAATAGTAGACATCTGGCCGTCAACGTACATTGATTTGATGTCATCAGAAAGTGTTGATTTCTTGGTAGCTATTTCCTGTTCATTGGCATTAATCTGCTGTTGCAGGCTCGCCTGCTTTGCCTGATTATCGGCAATCTGGGACTGCAAACTGCTGATTTGTGCCTGTAATTGATTAACCGCATCTTGATAGCTGGCCGCTTGTGACTGCAAACCATTCAATGACTGCGTGGCAGCAGCGTTCTGATTATTCAAGTTGTTAATTTGTGCCTGGCAGTCACTAGACGTGTTACAGGTTACGGCCTGCACAATACGTGGCGCAACGCCGCCAATCAGCAGCACGATCACCAAAACAGCAATGAGACCCGACCGATTCCAGCCTGAGAAACGGGCGAAAAAAGACTTCTTATTCGTAGCTACTACTTGTTTTGCCATAGTTTTGTTTTTGCTTACGCTAACTGTTACTATATCACGTCTGGTCAAATGTGCCCACCTTTCTTTACTAAAATTAATCTCTCGAGACTAAATCACCAAGCCTGGTAAACATTACCGTTTCCGGTTCGGGCATGAACAGCTTTGTGAGTACCCGAGATGTTTTACTAGACTTGGTGATTTAGTTACTTGGTTTTGAATTTGAGATAGCGGCGGGTCGCAATAGTGGCAGAAACCGCTCCTAATACTATACCAAGCACAAGCTGTAGCGCCAAGAATTGCCAGAAATGGGCGTCAAAGTACTGGTTGGCATAGTTGATGTCGAGTAGCCCCAGGCTAGTTGCCTGCAGCGCGCCCGAGGAGGCCAGGAAGGCCGAATTGACGATCAGCACGGAGAACACCGCCGATAAAATACCGTAAATGGCGCTTTCGACGACGAACGGGCCGCGGATGTAGCTGGTCGAGGCTCCAAGTAAGCGCTGGATGCTGATCTCATCGCGGCGGTTGAAAATGGCCATCTGGATGGTGTTGAAGATGATCAAGGCGCAGATCAGGGCGAAGACCACCACCGTCACGATGCCAATTTTGCGCAGCACGTCAGTTGCGTGGGTAATCTTATTGATGGCAACTTCGCGGTCGCCGCTATAGCTAGGCTGATCGGATTGCAAGGCGGCAATGGCCGGTTTAGTGAGGAAAGTCTTGATGTCCTGGATCTGGTTCAAGTTGACCGGTTTGATCAAGATGGTAGCCGGCAACGGGTTGGAGGTCTCGGTGATGGCCACCTGCAGCTGCTGGTTGCCGGCATTTTGCTGTTCGTACTGCTGCAGGGCTTGGGCTTTGGTCAGGTATTGCAGGCTTTTGACATTCGGCAGATGTTTAAGTTCACTAATCAATTGCTGGGTTTGGGCCGGCGTATCACTGTCTTGTAGGAATACTGAGACGTCGATCTTGTCGGTGATTTGACTAATAGTGTTGGCGAACGTGGCGTTGGTGATAAGCGAGATCAATACGATGGTCAGTGTCACCACCATGACGGCAATGGCCGCCACGGCCAGCGTGACATTGCGCATGAAGTTCACAATGCCGGTATGGATGATTCGCCAGAATGTTATAAGTCGTCGTTGCATAGGTTCTAAGCCCTGTTGTAACCGGCGTTGGCGCGGTCACTGGTTATCTTACCGTCCCGAATGGTCACCACACGGCGCTTAAGTTTGTTAACGATTTCCTGGTTGTGTGTGGTCAGCAAGACCGTTGTGCCATAACGATTAATTCTTTCTAAAACTTTAATGACATCCCAGGCGTGCTTGGGGTCAAGGTTACCGGTCGGTTCGTCGGCGATCAGGATACGAGGCTGGCGGACGATAGCGCGGGCGATGGCCACGCGCTGTTGCTCACCGCCGCTGAGCTGTAGCGGCATGTATTTCTCCTTGCCTTTGAGATTGACGATGCTTAGCACTTTCGGCACGGTGTGGCGGATTTCGCGGTTGCTGACACCGACGATTTCTAGGGCGTAGGCGACGTTTTCGAACACGTTTTTATTCGGCAACAGCTTGAAATCCTGGAACACGACACCGATCTTACGCCGCAGCATCGGGATATCCTTGTCTTTCAATTTGTCATAATCGATACCGCCGATGATAATTTTACCGCTGGTCGGCCGCTCCTCGCGTGTCAGCAAACGCAGCAGCGTCGTCTTGCCGGCGCCGCTCTGGCCGATGACAATCACAAACTCTTTGGGATCGACATGCAGGCTGATACGATCCAGCGCCGGCCCCAGATCACGAGCATAGGTTTTTGTTACTCTATCGAGCAGAATCATTACCCGTATTTTATCATAAGTAGGTCTTCGGAATATTGACTATATGGGTAATATGCGGCTGCTTTGATTGATACGACCTTGTACTAAACGTGCCAAAAACGGTTGCTCGGTCGCGTCAACCAACAATTTTGCCTGTTCATCCAATTCTTCGTCACTACTCGCCACTTTAATGACTATCGCTTCATGGCTTGGATTTTTACCTTTAACAAACTTTCTTTTGGCAGGTCCGGCCGCTACGCTGCCGCCCGGTTCTGCCGCTTGAAGTATCTCTTTTGCGCTTACTTCGGCAGGTTTCCGACCAGCTAGCCTGATGTGCTGCAACAAATACCAAGAGAAGACTCTGTGAAAACGCTGGGCGCCAGTGCGTTCTGTTAAATCTAGTACGTCAGCCGCTAATATTTCAAGGTTGGGCGGCGCATCTTTCTGAAGAGCGCCGCGCACTTTTTGATCCTCGTAGCATAAATCGGCATTTACCCAGCGGACATCAGGCCGGGCTACGCAAACGTCCAGCCCCAACGTCGAGGCGCCTGAACCGACATCGAGCACTCTGGCAGCCTCTGGCAAGTCATCACAAAAACTTTGAAGGTCCGGATACCCATAAGCCAATGCCAGCTCGCCGCTTTCACGCCCGAAAATGGGAATCATTTGGCGGATGGAGCCGGTCTCATATGGTTGCCAATTACCAATCAGCGCCTCGTAAGCGGGCGGCCTGGTCGGCCGTGGGCTTACCGGTATTAAATCAACATCTGCTTTCCAAGACATTATTAATAGCTATTATATCATATAATCCTAATTATGTCATAGGTTCGCGCACCTAATCAATTCAATTGTTCAAGAACTCGTCCAGGTAGGCATTGATCAAGGGGTCG